>JRHI01000896.1_pt1 | contig 29180 bp, 32 predicted proteins | sample 215371 | NCBI WGS metagenome assembly JRHI01 (sample SAMN02929681, study PRJNA255918) | sediment metagenome | biome: cave system; feature: Ice Cave; material: Sediment; isolation source: sediment from deep within a dark volcanic ice cave with no known source of... ...
AAAGAACACGACGACGCGGTCTGACCCCGTGTAATGGCCCTTATGTTCGGGCCAGATAGCGCTCGTCGTACGCCTTGGCCAGGTCGCGGAGCGCCGATCCGCTGTCGCCCGTGAACGAGGAGCCGTGCATCAAGGCCAGAGTTTGCGGTGCCAGTTCGGCCAGGCGGTCCAGAACGATGGCGGTATCGGGGGCGAGGCTGCTCGCTCGAAACATGGCTTCGCCTTCCATGGCCGCCTCCACGATGTCATCGGTGGTAAGCGCCGGTCCATTGCCGACATGGGTGAACAGGTCACCGCAGAGCAGGGTGCCGGTGGTCTCCTCGTAGAGCACCCGGGCTTCCCATGCGTGAGGTACGTGGGGCGTGTCGATGTGGCGGATCCTTTTCCCGCCGAGGTCAAGCACCTCGCCATCGCCGAGCGGGCGGGGCGGCCGATCGGCCAGATCGTTGAGCTGCACCATGCATCCCACCATGCCGTGAGCTACCTCGGCATGGGGTGCGGCGGCCAGCCACTGGTTCATCGAGCCGCACTCGTCGGACTCGACATGGCCAAAGGTGATCCAGCGCACTCCCTCGACCGGTACAACCCGGGCGACCGCTTCAGACACCAGGGGGAACATGGCTCTCGGACCGGTGTGGAACAACAACGGCTGTTCGGCTTTCACGAGGAACTGATTGAAGGTAAAGCCGGCCGGCGGCGCTATTTCGGCCACCCACGTCGATAGCCGGAAGATCCCGTCGGCGATCTCATCGAGCTTGGTCTCCATCAGGTGGACCTCCGTTTGAGCCGGGTTGCTCCGGCGCTTCTTCCTCCACCATCGCAGGGGGGGACGACGGGCGCATCGGGGGGTCCACCCATGCGGCACCCCTAGATCGGGGCGCGATCAGCTGCCCTGAGCGGCTCCGGACGCGATGGCGGCGGCTTCGGCCCGGCTGCGGGCGCCGAGTTTCACCAGGACCCGGCCAACATGGTGTTCGGCCGTCTTGGCGGTGATGTAGAGCCGGCTTCCGATCTCGGCGTTGGTCAAGCCGAGCTGCACCAAGCTGAGGACCTCGTGCTCGCGGGGAGTGAGGGTGGCCATACCCGCGCCGCCTGCTCGGGAACGCGAACGGCCCGGGGCACCGAGGCTGCGTAAGAGTGCAGCCGTCCTGTCGATATGAACCTCAGCCCCCAAGCGCTCGAACACGGCCATGGCCGCCCGGGCCTCGCTGATCGCGGCGGGGAGGTCTCCTGCCGCTCGTAGCGCCCTCGAGAGCTCATAGCGGATGGCGCCGCAGAGCACCGGCCGTTCCTCCCGCTCGAGATGTCGCTGGGCCTCCTCGAAGAGGGCGGCGGCCAGTTCGTGCTCGGCCCGACCGGCGTGTACTCGCCCTCGTGCGAGCGCCGCCTCCGCGTTGAGCACCCGGCTGTCAGCCCCGGCGGCCAGGGCCGCAAGTTGCTCAGCCGCCTCTTCTGCTGCCGCGAGATCGTCACGGGTCAGCTCGACCTCAACCAATTGGGCAAGCAGGGGTCCTTGCCGGAGGCGGTCGGCCCGCAGCATCTTGAGCCCCCGACGGAGCGCGGCGGCAGCCAAGTCCAGCTCTCCATTGCCGATATGCAGCCGCGCCAGCGGCCCGCACGCCTCTACTCGATCCTCGTAAGGACGCAAGATCTCGCTGGCCTCTTCGTTGCGCCCTTGGAGCAGGCGGAGATCGGCGAGATGCGAGCAGGTCTGCGCCCGGTGGTAGAAGCTGGACGAAGCCGAGAGCGCCTCCAGCATGGCGGATTCGGCTTCGGGCCACCGGCCGATGCTGCACAGGACCGACCCGTAGGCGGACCGGCAGTGCGTGTACAGGAGCCGGGGACGGCCGCCCAGACGGTCGGTCATCAGCGCCGCGACGAGACGGGTCCACTCTTCGGCCCGGAGCGAGTCGCCGGTTCGGTCACACGCCGTCAACATGGCGCAGAAGCTCTTGCCGGCCACACTGAGCTCGCGGACTTCGCCGGCCGTGATGGCCGCCATGGCTTCGTCCAGCCGGGCGAACCCCTCCTTGGCGCGCCCTTCGCACACCAGCGCCAGTCCGCTATCGGCGAGCGCCCGCACCTCAAGGTCCGAGTCACCGAACTCGCGGGCCATCTCCAACGCGACCCGCGCACTCTGTTCCACCGAGGCGATGTCCGGCACATCGCAGGCCACCACGGCCAGCGCCAGATAACCCCATTCGACACACGGCCCGACCCGGTCCAACACCCGGGTGGCCCGGCCGATCCAGCCCCGGCCGGCCGCGACGTTGCCGAGGGCGCTGGAGTGGAGATCGACCAGACAGATCGCCGCCCGGGCGGCAGTCCGAAAATCACCGCCATCCCGGAAACCCCGGAAGGCGGCTTCCCAATGCCGCCGCGCGTCTTCGAAGCCATCGTCGGCGTAGCACAGCCCGCCGAGCATGAGGCGGGCGAGCGGCAGATCCTCCAATTCGAGCGCGTCTCGCAGCGCCCTGGTCGCGCCAGCCAGGTCCCCAGCCGCCTGTGCCTCCTTGCCGCGTAACAACAGCTCAGCGGCGCTCGGACTCACGCCACCATCGTACGGGGCCGCCATACCGCCCGTGCGATGACGACCGCCGTCCGTGGCATCGGGCCACCTCGACGCCTTTCCAACGGGGGTCATTCGACCTATTTCCGGGCGACGCGTTGCTCGCGGACGCTCTCCGCGCGACCATGCAAGGGTCGGTGGGCCCGGGGACGGCGTTCGGGTTGTGAGTAGGGGGAGCCAGCATGCTTAAGGGACGGAGCCGGTTTGCCCGGCGGGTTGGGATGACGGTCGCCGTAGGTGCGCTCGGCGTGGGGCTCATTCCCGGCGTCGGGTCCGCCAGTGCGGCGCAGAAGCGGGCAGGTCGAAGGACCACCTCGGTGAGCCCCTGGACGCAATTCCGCTTCGATTCGGCAGAGAGTGGGGTCAACTCCGCAGAGACCACCCTCAGCACGGCCAACGTCGGCAGTTTGAAGCTGGCCTGGAAGTTCCAAACCAACGGGTCGATCTACGGCGGCAACGCCGCGGTGGTCAACGGCATTGTGTACCAGGGCTCTCAGGGCGGCGGCTTCTACGCCTTGGATGAGGTCACCGGCAAGCTGATCTGGTCGTTCCAGACCGGCAACCTGATCGATGGTGCCCCCGTCGTCAACAACGGCGTCGTGTACTTCAGCTCGTTTAACGGCACGGTGTACGCATTCGATGCCGTGTCCGGTGCGCCAAAGTGGACATTTGCCTCAGCCGGGCCGGTAGAGGGCGGGATGAACATGGCCGGCGGCTTTCTCTATGCCACGACGCTCAGTCCGAACCAACTGGGCCCCGGCTCGGTGTACAAACTGAACCCGGCAACCGGCCAACCAGTCTGGACGTCGACGGCCGGTGGTCCCATTGAATCCTCCGTCGCCGTTGCCAACGGGGTGGTCTACGTCGGCTCCGAAGACAAGAAGCTCCACGCCTATGCCGACTCCGACGGCCACGAACTGTGGAACTTCCCCGTATCTACCTCCGTCGACTCGTCCCCCGCAGTGTCCGGCGGGATCGTCTACTTCGGTGGGGACAACGGCTACGAGTTCGCAGTGAACACGACGACCCACGCGCTGGTGTGGAAGTTCAAGACGGGTCGTTTTGTCGAGTCTTCCGCCGGCATCTCGGGTAACACCCTCGTGATCGGCTCGGCCGACAACAACATCTACGGCATCGACATTACGCCCGGCCCCACTGCCGGAACGATGAAGTGGAAGGTGGTGACGGGGCTGCAGATCGAGTCCTCACCGGCGATCGCCAACGGGTTCGCCTGCATCGGCTCCCGGGATGCGCATATGCGCTGCGTAGACATCGGCAACGGCAACCTGCTCTTCACGAGTAATGACCAAAAGCGGTCGTCCAACGGCTCGCCTTCCATTGCCGATCACATGATCTTCATGGGCTCGAACGACCACAGCCTCTACGCCTACAAACTCTGAACCCCCTCTGCCTTCCACCCGGGCGCCCGCCCGGGTGGAAGGCACGAGGTCTGGGCTTGAGTTGCGCCCGATCCTCTGAATCGGGCCTCCCGTGGGTAAGGTGACATCCAACCATGGGACTACAGCAGTTCGAGCAGCGGCTCGAGCGTCTGGTCGAGGGCGTCTTCGCCAAGGCATTCCGCAGCGGGCTCGAGCCCGTCGAGATCGGCCGGCGGTTGGCCCGTGAACTCGACCTCCACCGCACGATTGCGCCGCGCGGGGCCATCGTCCCCAATGCGTTCAAGGTGGCCGTATCGGCGGCGGACCGGGAACGGTTCGCTTCGTTCGAAACCGAGCTGTTGAGGGAGCTCTCGGGCTACGTCGCCGAGCACGCCAGAGACGAGGGCTATCACTTCCTCGGTCCGATCACCATTGAGCTCGAGACGGACGCCAAGCTCAGCACGGGATCGTTCCTCGTGGCCGGCGAGGTCGTGCCGGCCGCCGATGGCACCCCCCGGGGCACGCTGGTCATGCCGGATGGAACCCGTATCACGGTCGGCGAGCAGCCGGTGGTCATGGGCCGCCTACCTGACTGCGAGATCAGCCTGGCCGACCCGAATGTCAGTCGCCGTCACGCCGAGGTCCGAGTGGCCGACGGCCGCACCGTGGTGGTTGACCTCGGATCGACCAATGGGACCAAGGTCAACGGGGTAGGCGTGACGATGCGGCCCCTCGAGGATGGCGACGTCATCACCGTGGGACTGACCAAGATCCGCTTCGAGGCGTCCTAGCGGCAGCTATGTCCGACTATCTCTTGACCGTGCTTAAGTTCGCTCTGCTGGCTTTGCTCTACCTCTTCTTCTTGCGGGTGGTCCGGGCCGTTTGGGCCGAGCTGAAAGAACCCAAGGCAGCGGCGGTAACCGCTCGAGGTGGGCAGCAAGGTCCGAGTGGACGGGCGTCGCCGGCCGTCGCGGCTGCGGCCACCGTCGTCACACCGCAGGGTCCGCGGACAGGGAGACCGATCCAGCAGTTAGTGGTCATCGAGCCGGCCGCCGCCAAGGGCCGCGCCTTCCCTCTCGATGCCGTCGCGGGCGGGGAGCTGACGGTGGGACGCGGCGGCGGCTGCGGCGTGGCGCTCGCCGACGACACCTTCGTGTCCCAGCTCCACGCCCGGCTCTTTCACGGCGACGGCGGGTGGTTCGTGGAGGACCTCGGGTCGACCAATGGGACGTTCCTCAACCGGCAGAAAGTCTCCGCGCCCCAGCCGCTGCGCAAGGGTGATCGCCTCCAGGTGGGCCGCACCGTGTTGGAAGTTTCCGGTTGACCAAGCTCCGGGCGGCGGGGGCCACCGACGTCGGCATGGTCCGGACCAACAACGAGGATCAGCTCCTCGTGGCCGAGAACCTCTTTGCGGTCGCGGACGGGATGGGTGGGCATGCCGCTGGCGAGGTAGCCGCCCAGGCCGCGGTGGAGGCATTGAGAGCGGCGTTCAGCTCGGACCGCACCGTCGCCGGGCTGGTCGGCGCCGTCCTCCGGGCCAATCGGGCGGTGTGGGAGCGGGCCCAGCAGAATCCGGAGTTACGGGGCATGGGCACGACGTTGTGCGCGGCCGCCCTCGTAGAGGAGGACGGTGAGGAGCGTCTGGCCATCGTCAACGTCGGCGACTCGCGTGCCTACCGGCTGCAAAACGGCGAGCTCGAACAGCTCACCGATGATCACAGCCTCATCAATGACCTCGTGCGCGAGGGACAGATCTCCGCCGATGAAGCGGCCGTGCATCCCCAACGCCACGTCCTCTCCCGCGCTCTCGGGGTCGACCCGGATGTGCAGGTGGACTGCATTCAACTGATCCCGTATCGGGGTGATCGGATTCTGCTATGCAGTGACGGGCTGACGCGCGAGCTGAGCGACGACCAGATCGCCTCGATACTTCGCCGGCTGTCAGATGACCGTGGAGCCGTCAAGGCGCTGATAACACAAGCCAAGGTCCAAGGCGGCAACGACAACATCACCGTGGTGCTGATCGACGTGGTGGACGACGACGAACTGGCCGAAGAGGCCTCGGCCGCGCTGGCCAAGGAGCCGGCCCTCTCGAAGCGACCCGCCGATACTTCGATCGCCGTTCCGCCCGTAGGTGAGGGGAAAGGGGCGACGCCAGTTGCACCGCGGCCTCTGGTCGAACCGGTACCCCCGGCCCCGCCTCGGCCCCTGCTCACGTTGCGGGTGGTGATCTTCATCGTCGTGCTGGTCGCCATCCTGGGCGCGGCGGCGGTCGCGGTGGGCGTCTACGCCCGTGGCACCTACTTCGTCGGACTCGACGGCCAGCGCGTCGCCGTGTTCAAGGGGCGCCCGGGCGGCCTGCTGTGGTTCAAGCCGACGGTGGATCACCACACCGGGCATATGGTGGGCGACCTCCTCCCGCAGGCGCAGGAGCAGGTCCGCATCAACAAGCCCGAGCCGACCCGGTCCGCCGCCGACGCCTACGTGACCCGCAATCTCGTGCCGCCGCCGACGGCCACGACGTCCACCGTCCCGACGACCACGACGACCACCGCGCCAAGCCCCTCCACCACGAAGTGACCAGGCAGGCCAAGCCTCGACGCCGGACCGAGCTCGGGCTCATTGTGCTGGTCGTGCTGCTCACCCTGGGGGCATACATCCTGGCCAGCTTGGGGCGGACGGCGTCATTGCCCGCCCACGTCGGTCCCTTCCTCGCCATCATCCTGGGCCTGCTCCTCGTGGCCCACCTCGCGCTGCGCCTGTGGGCGCCCGACGCTGACTCCATCCTGTTGCCCATCGCCGGCCTGCTCAACGGGCTTGGGTACGTCTTCATCGCCCGTCTCGATCATCGCCTCGCCGGCCTGCAAGCCACCTGGACCGCGCTCGGCATCGCCGCTTTTACCGTCACCTTGCTCGTCTTCCGCCAGGCCCGGGATCTGGAGCGTTACCGATACACGCTGGCGTTCGTCGGCGTAGGCCTGCTCCTGCTTCCGCTCACCCCGGGCCTCGGTCGCAACATCAACGGAGCGCGGCTGTGGATCCGGTTCGGTGGCATAACGTTCCAACCTGGAGAAATGGCCAAGCTGGCTCTGGCCGTGTTCTTCGCTTCTTATCTGGTTGACAAACGGGAACTGCTGGCCCGCCCCACCTGGCGGTTGGGGCCCTTCTTCCTACCCGACCCAAAACACCTCGGCCCCATCGTCGTCGCATGGGGCGCCTCGCTGGTGGTGTTGTTCAGCGAGAACGACCTGGGTACCTCGTTCCTCTTCTTCTCTCTGTTCATCGTCATGCTCTGGGTGGCCACCGGCCGGGGCGCGTATCTCGCCGTCGGCGGCTTCCTGTTTGTGGCGGGAGCCGGCCTCGCCTATAAGACGTTCGCCCACGCTCGATCCCGCATCGTCGTGTGGATCAATCCTTGGGCCCACGCCCAGACCACCGGATATCAGGTGATCCAGGGTCTGTTCGCGCTCGGCTCGGGCGGGGTGGCCGGCACCGGTCTTGGCCTGGGCAGTCCGACGCGCATCCCCGAGGTCGCCACCGACTTCATCTTCGCCGCCATCGGTGAGGAGCTGGGCCTGCTCGGTACCGCCGCGATCATCCTCGCCTTCGTCCTCCTGGTGGGGACCGGGCTGCGGATCGCCATCCGGGCCGAGCGCGAGTTCGACAAACTGCTGGCCACCGGCCTGACCTTCACCCTCGGCCTGCAGGCATTCATCATCATGGCCGGCGTGACCAGGCTCACCCCGCTGACGGGAATCACGTTGCCCTTCATCTCCTACGGGGGTTCGTCTCTGGTTGCCAACTACATCCTGCTGGCCTTGCTCCTCCGTGTCTCGGCCGGATCGAGGGAGGCGCGGCCGCAATGAACCCACAGATCCGGCGGGTGGGCCTGGCCCTGCTGGTGCTCTTCCTCGCCTTGTTCGTGCAGCTGAACTACCTCCAGGTCGTAGATGCCCACAAGCTGGCCAATGATCCCCGCAACAGTCGGGTCGCGACGAGGGACTTCGCCAAACCGCGCGGCGACATCGTCTCGTCGGACGGCAAGGTGCTGGCCCACTCGGTTTCGAGCAACGACCTCTACAAGCGCCTTCGCACCTATCCCACCGGCCCGTTGTTCGCCCAGGTGGTCGGCTACTTCTCCTACACCTACGGATCGGACGGCGTGGAGAAGCAGTACGACGGCCAGCTCACCGGGCGGTCGGCCCCGCTGCAGTTGCCGAACTTGCGCAACCTTCTCGTCCAGCAGGACCGCTCCGAGACGGTCACCCTGACGCTGTCGACGAAGATCCAATTCGTGGCCGCCGCCGCGCTGGGAACCCGCCGCGGCGCGGTGGTGGCCCTGGTCCCTTCCACCGGCGCCATCCTGGCCATGTGGAGCTATCCGTCCTTTGACCCCGGCGCCCTCACCGGTCACGATTTCAAGGCGGTCAAGAAGGCGTGGGACGCCAACCAGGCCGACCCCACCAGGCCCATGCTGGCTCGCGCTTTCCGAGATCGCTTCTTCCCCGGATCGACGTTCAAGCTCATCGACACTGCCGCCGTCTACGACCATCAACCGGATCTGGCCACCAAGCCTTACCCCGTGCTCGGCGCCCTGCCCCTCCCGAATACCAACGGTCTGTCGCTGGCCAACTTCGGCGGCGAGAAATGCGGTGGAGTGCTACCCGAGCTGTTGCGTATCTCGTGCAACACCGGGTTCGCGCAAGTCGGTCTGGACCTGGGGGCCGCCAACCTCTCGGCCGAGGCCACCGCATTCGGCTTCGACCAGCGGCCGCCACTGGATCTTCCCGGTCCAGCCATCTCCAACTTCCCGCCGGCGGCCGCGTTCGCACGGGACCTTCCGGGTCTGGCCAAGTCGGCCATCGGTCAGCAAGACGTGGCCGCATCTCCACTGGAGATGGCCCTCGTCGCCGCCGGACTGGCCAACGGCGGGGTGATCATGCGCCCCCACGTGCTCCAGGACGTCCGCGACGCCGAAGGCAAAGTAGTCAACACCTACCAGCCCCAACCCTGGCTCACGGCCACGTCGCCGGCGACGGCCAACCAGGTCAAGGCCCTCATGATCCAGGTCGTCCAGGCGGGCACGGGCACCGCCGCCCAGATCAGCGGCGTGCAGGTCGCCGGCAAGACAGGAACGGCCCAGACTGGCAACAACACGGTGCACACCTGGTTCGTCGCCCTCGCCCCTGCTGACGCCCCCAAAGTGGCGGTGGCGGTATTGGTAGAGGACCAACCCGCCTCCAATGACTTCACCGGCGGTCAGGTCGCTGCCCCCATCGCCAAGCAGGTCCTCCAAGCCGCCTTGAGCGGCTGAGGTGAGCGACTCGTAGCGCCAGGCTGCCGCGAACCCTTTTCCCCTATCCCTTAGGCTGCACGGCGACATGTCGGAAGCGCTGCGGGTGTTCAACGGTCGCTACGAGCTGATCCGCCAGATCGCCCGAGGCGGAATGGCTGAGGTCTTCCTGGCTCACGACCAGTTGCTCGACCGGCCCGTCGCCCTCAAAGTGCTCTTCCCCGAGTTGTCGATCGACCGGGCGTTCGTCGAGCGATTCCGCCGCGAGGCGCAGGCTGCCGCCAATCTTTCTCATCCGAACATCGTGTCGGTCTACGACTGGGGGGAAGAGGCCGGGACCTACTTCATCGTCATGGAGTTCGTCGACGGGCGTCCGCTGTCGCAGTTGATCAAGCAGGAGGGCGCGCTGCTGCCGGACCGGGCCGCGGGCATCGGCGCCAACGTGGCGGCCGCTCTCGCGTTTGCACATCGCAACGGCGTCGTGCATCGCGATGTCAAGCCTGGCAACGTCCTCATTGACAAGGAAGGTCAGGTCAAGGTCGCCGACTTCGGTATCGCCCGCGCCGTCGGATCCGACGAAGGCCTGACGCAAACTGGCGCCGTTATGGGAACGGCGACCTACTTCTCGCCCGAGCAGGCGCAGGGCTCAGGAGTTGATGCCCGCAGCGACGTCTACTCGCTCGGAGTCGTGCTCTATGAGATGGTCACCGGGCGGCCGCCGTTCGCGGGCGACAACCCCGTATCTATCGCGTACAAACATGTTCGGGAAGAGCCCGTGCCGCCCCGCCGCATCAACTCGGCCATACCCGCCGCCTTCGAGGCCATCGTGCTCCAGGCCATGGCCAAGGACCGCGATCGTCGCTACGGCAGCGCCGAGGAGCTGCGAGCCGACCTCCTGCGTTTCCGTCAAGGCCGGGCGGTCCTGGCTGACCCACCCCTCCCGCCTCCGCCGGAGAAGGACATGACGATCGTGCAGAACCGCCATGCCGATAGAGGCGGAGAGGGAACGACCGTCCTCCCGGCGGCGGTCGCCATGGCCGAACCGCCCAAGCAGCGCACGTGGATCTACGTGGTGCTGCTGTTCGTGCTGTTGGCCGCGCTCGGCGTCTTGCTGTTCCTGCTCGGCCGGAACCTCGGCCTGTTCGGTGGCACGAGTACCACCGCATCGACGGCGCCGGTGCCGAGCGTGATCGGCGTCGACAAAGTGGTCGCGGAGGTGCAACTGAAGGATGCCGGATTCCAGTTCACCGAGGCGACAGGCCCCAGCACCTCGGTCGACAGCGGCAAGGTGTTCGACCAGGATCCGAAGGGCGGCACGCAGCTGCAGAAGGGCAAGACGGTGGTGGTCAAGATCAGCACTGGCGCCGTCCTTGTCCCCATGCCGAGCGTGATCGGCCAGTCCTTGGACCAGGCGACGGCCACCCTCCAGGCTCAAGGTTTCACCGTAAGCCCGACACCCATCCTGAAGGCGGACGACAAGGCCGCGCAGAACACGGTCCTGTCGTCGATGCCGCTGCCGGCCACTCCTGTCGACCCCAAGAACACGACCGTGGAACTCACGGTGTCATCGGGGAAGGCACAGGCCACCGTGCCCGATGAGTCGGGCAAGGACGTGGCCACCGCAGCCGCCGATCTCGGCCAGGCCGGCTTCTCCGTCAAGCAGGCGAGCGAAGCCTCGGCCACGGTGGCCCAAGGCATGGTGACCAGGACCGACCCGCCGGCCGGGACCGCCGCCCTGAAGGGTTCCACGGTAACGATCTATGTCTCGAGCGGGCCGCAGCAGGCCACCGTGCCAGGCGTGGTCGGGGATACCCAGATCAATGCTCAGTCCGCCTTGCAAGCCGCCGGACTGACGGCGACCCTCCAGTCTCAGCCGGTCTCAAATCCCAGCCAGGACGGCATCGTGCTCAACCAGAACCCCAGTCCCGGCGCGGTGATTGCCAAGGGCTCGGCGGTGACCATCGTGGTCGGCAAACTCGTGCAAACCACGACGACGCTGGTGCCGCCGGTCACCACGACGACCGCTCCGCACTGACGTCAGGCGGAGGGCAATGTGGCGGCGACCGTGTGCCCGGCCGCCTGCAGCCAGGTGGCGAGAAGCTGGCGACCCGATCGGGTGAGGATGGATTCGGGATGGAACTGGACGCCTTCCACGGCGTGCTCCCGATGCCGCAGTCCCATGATGGTTCCGTCATCGGTTTCGGCCGTCACTTCGAGTGAATCGGGAAGCGACGCTCGCTCGACGACCAATGAGTGGTAGCGCGTGGCCTCGAACTGCGTCGGCATGTCATGCAGCACACCCACGCCGAGGTGGTGCACCATCGAGGTCTTGCCGTGCATGATGCGATCGGCACGCACGATCCTGCCACCGAAGACCTCCCCGATGCACTGGTGACCGAGGCACACGCCGAGGATCGGCAATGTGGCCGCGAACGTGCGGATCAAGTCGTTGCTGACGCCGGCATCCTGTGGCCGTCCGGGACCAGGCGAGATCAAGACCGCGTCGGGAGCCAGCTGCCGCACATCGTCGACGGTGACTGCATCGTTGCGGTGGACGAGCGGCTCCGCGCCCAGTTCGCCCAGGTATTGCACCAGGTTGTAAACGAACGAGTCGTAGTTGTCGATGACCAGGACACGAGCCTGCATAGCCGATGAGCCTACCGGGGCGGTGCCGCTAGCCGCCGATCGGGAGGGCGGCCTTGACGGACGTCGCGCCGGTGAACGCGGGCACGTCAAGCACGTCAGCGCGCTCGACCGAGAATCGCAATCCGAATGCGGCCGCGTCGCTGTGCAATCGGTGCACCAGTCCATCCGCCTCAAACTGGTCATGGTCCGCGCCGATGGCGACCACCCGGTAGGGCGGGGAGTGCACCGTGCCGTTGAGTAGCAGGGTGTTCCCGACGCAGAGCACCGCGCTCGTCGTGATGAGCCGTTGATCGTTGATGGAGATGGCATCGGCTCCCGACCGCCACAACGCGTTCACGACCGCCTGTACATCCTGGGAGTGAATGACGAGATCGTTCACGTTGCCGGACGGCGCCTTGCTCAGATTGGAGTCGTCAAGGACGACCCGCAAACCCGGGCCGCGCAAGGAAACCAGTCCGGACAGAAGCGACACCTGACTGAGGTCGTGCTCCCGAGCCGCTGCTCCCGTCTGGCGGCCCTCGCCCGATACCCGAAGCGAGTCCACCTCATGACGCAGGGCGAGAGCCTGGATGCGGCGATCGTTGGCCTGCTGCTGCTGGCGCTCGATCAACGCGGCCAGCCGGAAGCGCTGAGGCACACGCCCCTCGAGACCGGGTGGACGCGACCGGATGACGACGGCGCCGATGAAGCCGATCAGCAGGCACGCGAGGGCCACGAGCGGCCGACCCCGTCTCAGTTGCTACCCTCTTGAGACATGGCCCGCAAGACCAAAGACGCTCCCGGGAGAGTCACTCCAAAGGGCGGCCAGCCAGCGGGCCGGGCGACGCCCACACCGTCCTCCCGGTACACGCCGCCCATTCCCAAGGAGTTCAAGGTCAGCCCCAAGTGGGTGCCGGTGCTCATGTTCCTCTGTCTGGGTCTGGGCATGGTGGTCATTCTGGGCAACTACCTCGGGTTTCTGCCGGGCGGGGCCAGCAATGCATACCTGATGGTGGGCTTGGCCCTCATCACCGGCGGCTTCATCGTGGCCACTCGCTACCACTGACCGATCGTGAACGGCAGGTAACGGACGAGTTACATGGCTGTGAGTCTCCCCAATATTGTCCACAGGCTGGGGAAAAGGGTGGGTGTCGGTCATTCGATGGGAGCGACCAGCTCCATGTCCTCCAGGCAGTGCCGGGGGGCCTCGGGTAGCTCATCGGTGGCACGGGTCATCTTGACCTCGGTTCCACAGATCGAGCAGCGGTACTTGAGGTTCACCTTGCGCATCTCGCCGGGAGGCAGCGGCGGCGGAACCGGACGGGCAAACATGCGAATGACGCCGAGCCCGAGCCGCAGGATCACCACTCCGGCGACAACACCAACCAGCACGTTCCACATAGGGTCTGGCGCCGATCCTACCCAGCCGGCACCCGATAATCAGAGGCGCTCGATGATGGCGGCGTTGGCCATGCCGCCACCTTCACACATGGTTTGCAGCCCGAAGCGTCCGCCGGTGCGCTCAAGCTCGTTGAGCAGCGTGGCCAGTAACTTGGTGCCGGAACATCCCAGCGGGTGACCGAGGGCGATGGCGCCCCCGTTCACGTTCACCTTGGCCATGTCGGGATGGTGCTCCTTCTCCCACGCGAGTACTACCGAAGCGAACGCCTCGTTGATCTCGAAGAGGTCGATATCGTCAATCGACAGCTTGGCCCGCTCCAGCACTTTGGCCGTGGCTGGTATCGGACCCGTGAGCATGGTCACGGGGTCGACGCCCGCGACCGCAAACGTATGGAACCGAGCGCGGGGCTTCAGCCCCAGTTCGTGCGCCTTGGCCTCGCTCATGATGAGCGCCGCGGACGCGCCGTCGGTGATCTGTGATGAGTTGCCCGCAGTCACTTTCCCGTCGGGCTTGAAGGCCGGCTTCAGCTGGGCGAGCGTCTCCGCGGTCGTACCGGGCCGGATTCCTTCGTCCCTCGTGACCAGCTCATCGGACTCGACGATGTTGCCGGTCTCTTTGTCGCGGTTGCGGGCGCGCACGCCGACGATCTCGTGCTCGAAGCGTCCTTCTTCGGTCGCACGCGCTGCGTTCTGCTGACTCTGCGCGCCGAACCGATCGAGGTCCTCGCGCGACAACCCCCACTTGTCCGCGATTAACTCGGCCGAGATGCCTTGAGGCACGAGTCCGCCCACGGACGCGTAGCGCTCGAGGACCTTCGGACCAAAGGCCATGCCCGTGTTTGGCGCCATCATTGACGCGCCCATCGGAACCAGGCTCATCACCTCGACGCCGGCGGCAATCACGATGTCGTACGCGCCGGCCATGACTCCCTGCGCGGCGAAGTGAGCCGATTGCTGCGACGAGCCGCACTGGCGGTCGACGGACGTGGCCGGTACAGATTCGGGAAAGCCCGCGGCCAAGACCGCGTTGCGACCGATGTTCAAGCCCTGCGCGCCGACCTGCATCACACAGCCCATGATCACGTCGTCGATAAAGGCCGGATCGAGGTCATTGCGCTCGACCAGCGCCCGCAACGTCTCGGCAGCCAGATCGGCCGGGTGCCACCCCGACAGCTTGCCGTTGCGCTTGCCACCCGCGGTTCGTACGACGTCAACGATCACTGCAGTGGCCACGGCCCGTGCCTCCTCCGAAAAATATGCTGACACCAACCCTGTAGACAGGACTTTCGCCGCGTACTGGACTGGCGGTCAAGAGTCTGTCGTCCGTTGGTAACACGGTCAAACCCTCATCGCATTCCCCACGGCGGCGCGATGGCGACTACGGTGCTCCGGGTCGGCGGACGGGGTCGGAAGGGCGCGCCTGTGCATGCCATGTCACGTTGCATCGAGGCTGGTGGTTTTCACTCGGCTCGTCGGGCTGCTCCAACCGCACCCCAACCGCATCCCACCGTGGATCGAACCACGGACAACAAAGCTGCGCGTCAAGCGGAGCCGGACTGTCGATCGACGACAGACGGGGGAAGGGCGCGCCAATGAAGGACATGACCCGGTGGGTCGGGGACGGAGGCATGCCGATCATGTCGGCGATCGGCGCCAGCATCGATTCGTTCGGAATCGACGGCGACGAAGCGCTGGGATGGGCCGCTGGCAATTGGACGCCAACGGATTTGGCGTGTAACCCGCACGGAATCGTGCAAGCAGGCGTTCACTCCGTAGTACTTGATGCGGTCATGAACTTCGCGGTAAACACTGGACTCGACGGGAAGGATCGTTCTCGGGCTACGCTCGAGATGAAGGCGGAGACAATGCGGGTGGCGCAGCCCGGCGACCAGCTCGTCGTGCGGGGGGACGTCATTCGGTTGGCAAAGCAAGTCGCGTACGCCGAAGGCGCCGTACGTGATGAACGGGGCCGACTGGTCAGTCGGTCAACAGGAACATTCCTGCTTCACCGTGAGGACGCAGAGCCGTCCAGCTCCTAACAATTTGTGACCTACATGCCGAAACTTCTTATGCCATGAATTTGACGCGCGCGCTGCTGCGGGCAGCTACAGCGTTTTCCCTGATGACGGCCTCGTTGACGGCCGTGGTCGTCACCGCTGGCCCTGCCCATGCGTATGACACCGGTGACGAGGCCGCCTTCGTCGGCAACATCAACCAGGTGCGTGCGTCACGCGGCTTGCCGGCATTGGCGGTCAACGGCCAGCTCACAGGTGTGGCTCGTTCGTGGGCCGCCCATCTGGCCGCCAACGGTTCACTTTCTCACAATCCGAATCTCGGTTCGCAAGCTCCGGGTGGGTGGAAGATCGTGGAGGAGAACGTCGGCATGGGACCGAACGCCGGCGCCATCGAAGCGGGGTTCGCGTCGAGTGCTCCTCATTACGCGAATATGACCAACCCTCAGGTCAGCCAGGTGGCCGTCGGTGTCGTGCCGAACAATGGCGCGTTGTGGGTCGTCGAGGATTTCTGGGGCAACGGTTCATCGGCCGCTCCGCCACCTCCACCTCCACCTCCACCTCCACCTCCACCTCCACCGCCGCCGCCACCTCCACCGTTCCCGCCACCTCGCACGTTCGCGCCGGTGGCTTCGCGCTCCGCGCCGACCGGCCGTACTCCGGTTTCCGCCGCGCCCGCGCCGGCGCCTGCACCTGAGGTGACGACCAGCACCACCGCCCCGCCGGTCAACCTGGACAGCGCCGCTCAGCAGATCCAGTACTTCGACACTTGGGCCTAACGACAAGGGGGAAGGCCGAAGCCTTCCCCCTTACGCTTCGCGCGTGTAGGACGACGATTACTTCGGCTGGGGCGTGACCCGCAGATATGGCTTCAACGTCTTGGAGCCAGCTGGGAACCGCTCCTTGGCCTCCTCGTCGGAAACGGCCGGGACGATGATGACGTCCTCGCCCTGCTTCCAGTCGGCGGGAGTCGCCACCTTGTGGTTGGCGGTCAACTGAAGCGAGTCGATCACCCGGAGAATCTCTTGGAAGTTCCGGCCGGTGGAGGCCGGATAGGTGATCATCAGCTTCACCTTCTTGTCCGGTCCGATGATGAACACGAACGGACCGTCGTGGTGTCACTGGCATTGGGGTGGATCATGCCGTAGAGGTCGGCCACAGTGTGGTCGGGGTCGCAGCCGCCTAGGCCGTCCTGGTCGCAATGTTGACGTGTTCACTCAACATTCGAATGGCGGCATGATGCCGAGATGGACCGGCTCCGTGGATCGCTGCTCGCGGGCGGATCGGCCCTGTCCTTCGGGATCACCATCGTGATCGGCCGGACCTTGGCCAAGGCGGGATTGGGAGCCCCGACCGTGCTCGGGCCGCGGTTCACCATGGCCGGAATCATCCTGATCGTCATGTTGATGATGCGACGAGTGTCGCCCTTTCCCCTACCTGGCGAACGCACGGGCGTGGTGCTTCTCGGCGCGATCGGCTACGCGGCCGAATCAACCTTGTTTTTTATGGGCTTGGAGCGGGGCACCGTCGCCGCCGTCACCCTTCTCTTCTACGCGTATCCGGCCCTGGTCACGGTTTACGAGCTGGCGACAGGGATGAGCCGGCCGCGTCGAGCACCGCTGATGACGCTCGCATTGTCGGCCGTTGGCATCGTGTTGATCGTCGCCACTGGATCGTCCCTGTCCATCTCGGGCGTGGGGATCGTCTGCGCCCTGGCCGCGGCCGCCGCCTTCGCCGCCTATCTGATTATCAGCCACCACGTCGTTCACCGCAGCGATGCCATGCCCGTGGCGGCGTGGACGGCCCTCGGCGCGGGGGCCAGCTTTCTCCTCCGCGGCGTCATCATTGACGGCTTCGGCGATCCCTCCGGCCACTGGTGGCAGCTGATGCTCAATGGCGTGGCCACCGCGTTCGCCTTCTCGCTGATGTTCGCCGCCCTTCGCCTCCTCGGGCCGAGTCGTACGGCGATCGTCATGACCCTCGAAGTGTTCTTCGCCGTCGCGTTGGGAGCCGTGCTTCTGCACGAGTCCATCAGTTTTTTCCAAGGACTGGGCGGCGCGGCCATGCTCACTGCCGCCGCGCTGACGGCCAGAAAAGACCCGGCGGTGGCCAGCGCGCCATGACGGCCGGAAATTCGGTTGGGCCGCGGACGACTCCCCCGTAGGCTGACCGGCATGGCCTGCTCCCCAACCCACGGCGTCGGCCAGGCCCTCGTCCGCCATACGCCCTCCGGGCGGTTCCTGGCCGAAGGGGGCCTGTGGACCGACCACCTCGAGCATGCCGTCGCCTTCGACTCCGGATACGACGCCGGCCGCTTTCTCGCCGTACATGCGTGCGAGCCGGGCGCGTGGACGGTCTTCGTCGACGACGTGGCCGCCGCTTAAGGGTTCGAGTTCGCCGGTCCGGCGTCGGTGGGGCGCGTCGGTGTCGGTCCCTCGGTCTCCACCGAGTTGAAGCTGAGACCGGCGGACTGGAGCGCTCGTTGGATGCGGGCACGAAGGGCCCGGCCGACGGCCGGCCGATCTCCGGGCTTCGTCTTCACCGCCACCCGCACCGTCACCCCTTCGGCGGAGAACTGGTCGACTCCCAGCACCTGAGGAGGCTCCAGGATGGCGTCGCGGTAGGTAGGGTCATCGGCGACGGCATTCGCCGCCTCTTCGATGACGCTGGTGGCGTGCTCAATGTCCGCCCGCCAGGGCAGGATGACGTCGACGATGGCGCGGTTGAAGTCGTCGGAGGTGTTCGCCACCTTCCGGATCTCGCCGTTGGGGATGTACCAGACGATCCCGTCGAAGGCCCGGACCCGGGTGGTGCGCAGGTTCAGGCTCTCCACCGTCCCGGTGGTGTCTCCGACCATGATCACGTCGCCGACGCCGTACTGGTCCTCGACCAGGATGAGGAACCCGGAGAGGAAGTCGCGGACCAAACTCTGGGCTCCGAACCCCAGCGCCGCGCCGACGACGGTGGCGCCGGCGATGAACGGCCCCAGCTTGATCCCGACCTCGCCCATGATGGTGAGGCCCGCAATCACCCAGATGAAGCCCCGTAGGGCGCTGGACAGGGCCGTGGCCACGGTTCTGGCCCGGTCATCGGCCCGCGCCACCGAGGCGCGGGAGACGACCTTCAGGCGCAGCCCCTCCACGGTGTGGCGAATTACACCAGCACCGACGCGGGCCAGGATCATGGCCAGCACCACGACCAGGCCGATACGCAGGATCCGGACCAGCACCGCCTGGCCGAGCTCCGACCAAAAAGGACTGTTCCCCAGGTAGTTGTAAATGAAGTCGTAGATGGCGCCCTTGTTGGAGACGGACAAAGGCGCGGGGAGGAGGTGCAGGACGGCGAGCACGGCGGACCACCCTACCGACCGCTCGCGGCGCGCTCGAGCGGAATGCCCACCTAGGTGCCGGCCGCCTTGAGCATCAGGTCGGTGGCGAAGCCGATAAGTAGCCCCATGAGCAGGCCCCACATCAGCAGCTCTTTGAAGCCCAGCTTTTGGGCGACGAAGAGCAGCTGGACCACGACATAAAGAATCGACCCGGCGGCGAGGGCCAGGAAGGCGAGCGAGAGCACGTTGTTGACGAAGCTCTGCCCGATGAGCGTGCCGACGAACGTCGGTCCGCCGCCGACCAGGCCGACCACCAGCAGAAATGTCCACGTCGGTCGCTCGCCCGCCGCCGCCAGCGGACCGCAGATTCCGAACCCCTCCGTGCCGTTGTGCAAGCCGAAGCCGATGATCAGCAGGAGGGCCAGGCTGACGTTGCCTTTGGCCGCCGACTGGCCGATGGCCAGACCCTCCGAGAAGTTGTGGAGGCCGATGCCCAGGGCGATCAGGAACGCCAGGCGGTGCGCGGGCGTGGTCAAGAACCGACGAGCCAACGGTGGGGCTTGAAACTCTTCGACCGCGGCCGCGCCCGGCCCAAAGGGTGGCGCGACGGACGGCTGCCGAGAGAAGCGCCAGCGGTCGAAATAGACCAGGGTGAGGAGCCCGACAGCGAGGCAGCCTCCGAATGCGCCCGACAGGCCGGCGAAGCGCCACCAGGTGCCCCGGCCATCCTGGGCGGCTTGCATGGCCAGCGTCACCGGATCGATGGCGTTGGACAGGACGTCCCACAGCAGGAAGAGCAGGATGCCGATGGCCCCGGCGTTGAGAAATGCCTTGAGGCCGGGTGCGGGTTGACGCAGGCGGGCCATGGGCAGACCCAGGAAAATGGTCAGCCCGGCAAGAGCTCCAAGCACGAGGACCTGGCCAGAGGACACTGCCACAATTGTTAGGTCGTCCTAACGACTTCTGTCAAGGTGGGCTAAACCCGCCCCCAGCTGGGCCTACTGCCTACGGTAGGGTCCCTGCGACATGCGCACGACCCCAGGCCGCCTGATCGCGACCGTCCTCCTCGCCGTTGCTTTAGCCGGCGGCTGCGGCGGCAGCTCCAGCTCAGGCCGGCCCGGCCGGCCGACCACGACCGCCCACTTGACGATCCTGCAGCCGGTGCCGAACGAGACGACCGGGGCCGATATCATCCTGCAGCTGCAGCTCACGGGGGCCAGCATCGTCCCCTTCACCAACCTGAAGGTGACGCCCAACCAGGGCCACATCCACGTGCTCGTCGACCAGAAGCTCGTCTCGATGACCCAGGGCCTGACGCAGCCAGTGACCGGGCTCACGCCGGGCTCCCACCTGGTGCAGGCCGAGTTCGTGGCTACCGACCACCTTCCGTTCCAGAATCGGGTGGTGGCGTCCGTCCTCTTCTCGGTCAAGTGATGCGGTTGCTCCTTCGAGCCTGGCCAGTGGCCGCGCTCATGGTGGTGGGCGCCAGTCTCCCGGCCTGCAGTTCGTCGACCCCTGTCGTCCGCCTGGGCGCCGTCTACCCGGTTGGCGGCGGATACGGGCCCGACGGCGTGGATGAGTGGCGAGGCGCCCAGCTGGCCGTCGATCGGATCAACGCGGCCGGCGGGGTGCACGGTCGGCACGTCACCCTGACGCTCAAAGATGCGGAGTCCCCCGACGCCGTGCCCGGCGTCTTCGACCAGCTCCATGCCGCCGGCGTCGATCTGGTGTTGGGGACACATCAGAGTTTGCTCTCCACCACCGCGGCCGTGTCCGCCGCCCGACGCGGCCAGCTGCTCTGGGAAACCGGCGCGGTGGGCGAGACGAACGCCGCTATGCAACCCGGCCGGAGCTTCTTCCGCCTGGCACCGATGGGCGCCAACCTGGGCCGGGCGGCCGTCAGTTTCGTCGGCGATGAGCTCGACGCCCGGCTGCCTCCGCACCATCCGTTGCGCTACGCCGTCGCCTACGTCAACGACGCGTACGGCCGCGCCGTGGGGCAGGGCGCGCTGGACCAGGTCAGCACGGCCGGTCAGATCCTGGCCGGCTCGTTCTCGTACCAGCCGGCCACGACCGATTTCAGCCCGCTGGTGGCCCGGCTAGCGGCGGCCAAACCGGACGTGCTGGTGGTCGCCGCCTATCTCGAGGACGGGGTGGCGATGCGCCGCGCGACGGTGGCGGCCAACGTGCCCCTCCTCGCCAGCATCGGAACCAGCTCGAGTTACTGCATGCCGGCGTTCGGAGCCCAGCTGGGCCGCGATGCAGTCGGCCTGTTCGCCTCCGACAAGCCGGATGGCCAGGTGATCCGGCCCGACGCGTTGCTGGCGCCGGCCCGCCAAGAGCTGGCGTGGGCCCGGGCTCGGTATCAGAGCCGGTGGCACGCCGAGATGTCGGCGGCGGCCCTGGGCGGCTTCGCCAACACCTGGGCGCTCGTCGACCATGTGCTGCCCCGCGCCGCGGCGTTGACGGCGCAGGGGGTCGCCTCGGCGGCGCTGACCACGAAGCTGGCCCCGGGCAGCCTGGCCAATGGCAGCGGCCTCGATCTGGCTCCTCCGGGCGCCCCCGACGCCGGGGCCAACCGGGGCGCGGCCAGTGTCATCTGGGAATGGGTGGCACCGGGCCAGCGAGCGGTCGTGTGGCCGCCGGCCTTCGCCACCACCGGCATCTCCGTCGTGCCGATCTCGTCAACCGTTTCAGCGTGACGCGCCTTCGGCGGCAGGGATTGCGATGGGGTCTCCTGTTGGTCGCCGTCTACCTGGTGGCCGGACTGCTCACCATGCGTCTCAGCGGTCGTCATGTGCGGCCGCTGTTCGATGGCTTCACCGGGAACCTTCCGTACCAATGGGTCTGTCCCCCACCCGACCGCAAGTCGGACAACATCGCCCCTCAGCCGCTGCATGTTCCGATCGTCCTCGACGCGGCCGGATCGCAAGCCGCCTCGCCCGCCACCGGCGACGGGCAAGCCCTCTTCAGCCTGGTCGCTGGCGAGTTCCCGCCGCACCCGCCCGATACAAGCCTGCAAGCGTCCATCGAGGCGCTGTGCGCCGACAAGGTTGGCCGTCCCCCGGGCGGGTACGCGGCGGCGGGGAACGCCTATCGCCTTTCGGTCATCTATCAGCCGTCCGGCACGCTGGTCGGACCCAGCACCAAGCCAGGGAACACGGTGATCAAGCCGCCGACCGTGGCCGACGTCCTCCTGTTCTCCACGGACAACGGCCGCACCTGGCGGCTGCTCGAATCCTTCGTCAGCGGTCAGAGCGTGGTCGCCAGCTTCACCGACCCAGGCGTCTACCTGGCGGCGCGCAAAGGCGGCACGACGCCGGTCACGACCAGCAAAGGCGGTTCTTCGTCAGGGACGGTGATCGCCATCGCCGGTGGTGCCGCGGTCGTGGTCGGGGCGGTGGCGGTCGGCCTCGTCGTGCGCCGCCGGCGCCGACCGACCTGACACCGCTTCCAGAAGAGCGGCGCCCGCCTCGTCGTCGAGGTCGGCCAGGCGGGCCCCTTCCAGCCCGCGCGCGATCAACACTCGCCGCGACGCCACCTTGCCCACCGCAGGAATGGCCTGCACCACGACGACCGCTTTGATGGGTCCGACCAGCGGATCAAATCGGGCTTCCAACACCCCGGCCACGATCTCGTCCCGGCGGCGGCGAGACTCGGCGGCCCAGGCCAGGACCTCGTCTCGACCGGAGGTCGTCATGCCGGCGCCGCGGCCGGACGCACGGCCCGATACCGGCGGAAGCCGGGGAGGGCCCACGTGAGAAGCACGGAGCCGACGACACAAGCGGCGCCCCCGGAGACGATCGATGTCCGCACGCCGGCGAGCGAGGCGACGGCACCGGCTTCGACGTTCCCCAGACTCGGCCCCGTCGAGTAACTGATCATTTCGATGCCCGCCAGCCGGCCTCGCAGTTCGTCGGGGACGGTTTGGTTCCACATCGTCATGCGGAACAGTCCGCTCACCATGTCGGCGCCGCCGGCTAAAGCCAAGAACAACAACGCGGGAATCAGAGACGCGGAAAGTCCGAAGGCGACGATGGCCGCCCCCCACGCCGAAGCGGCAACGGCCACCGCCAGTCCGTGGCGTGAGACCTTCTTGACCCAGCCGCCGGTGACCGTGGCCAGCAGCGATCCGACCGCGGGGGCGGCGTAAAGCAGGCCCAGATTGCCGGCCCCACCGAGACGGGCGGCCAGGGCAGGGAAGAGGGCGCTCGGCATGCCAAAGAACATGGCATTCATGTCAACCAGGTACGTTCCCCACAACTCCTGGCGGGAGCGGGCGTAGCGGAAACCCTCAATGATTCGCCGGATGCTTGGCCGCTCGGCACCCGCCGGGGGTGGAACCGCTCGCATGAGCCGGAGGGCGAGCAATGACACCCCAAACGTCGCGACGTCGACTCCGTAGGTGCCGGCCAACCCGATGGTGGCCACCAACAGTCCGCCCAAAGCGGGGCCGCCGATCATGCCGATCGTGCCCCGAAAACCCTGCAGAGCCGCCGCCGCCTCGAGCTCGTCGCGGTCCACCAAGCGAGGGACCAGGGCGTCCAGCGACGGCCGCTGCAAGCCGTCGAACACGGCCGCCAATGCCGAAGCGGCATAGAGAGCCCACAACATCGGATGGGCCAGGGAGGCGTTTGCCACCAGGCCGGCCGACGTCGCCATCAGACCGAGCTCGCTCAGCTGAACCATGCGGCGCCGGTCTTTGGCATCGGCCAAAGCCCCGCCCAACACCGCCGAGGCCACGAGCGGCACGACCTCGGTTAGACCCAGAAGGCCCACGGCCAATGACGAATGCGTCAGCCGGTACACCTGGTAGGGCACCGCCACGTAGGTGATCATGCTGCCGACGAACGACACCCCTTGGCCCAGGTAGAGGAGGCGGAATTCGCGGTGGCGGCGTAGCGGGCCAAGGTCCATGGGAAGACACCATGCTGGCCGCGAAATGATGGAGGGATGGTGACAAAACTCGGACTCTTCTCGGTGAACATGGGGGCGTGCACCGATCCGGCGGTCATGCTCCGGATCGGGCCGCTCGCAGAGGAACTCGGCTACGACTCGCTGTGGGCCGGCGAACACGTCGTGCTCCCCGATCCTCAGGCGCCACCCTCGCCGATGGGACCGCAGGATCCGATCATCGATCCGATCACCGCCCTCTCCTTCTACGCAGCGTGCACGACGCGCGTGCGGCTCGGGACCGGCATCGTGATCCTGCCCCAGCGAAATCCGGTGGTCCTGGCCAAAGAGCTCGCCAGTCTCGACGTCCTGTCCGGTGGCCGGCTGGAGTTCGGCCTCGGCGTCGGCTACCTCGAGCCGGAGATGACGGCGATCGGCGTACCGATGGCGGATCGGGGCGCTCGCAGCACGGAGTACTTGGAGGCCATGCAGGCCCTGTGGTCGATGCCGAAGCCGGCCTACTCCGGCCACTATGTGTCCTTTGCCGGCGTGGACGCCTACCCGCGACCCGTACAACAGCCGGTGCCGATCGTGGTGGGGGGACGGAGCCCAGCCGCGCACCGACGGGCCGTGCGGTGCGGGCACGGCTGGTACGGATTCGCGCTCACCGTGGAGCAGACGGCCGAACAACTGGCCGGCTTACGGGCGGCCGCCGAGCAGGTGGCCCGCCCCGCGGATCTCGGTCCGCTGGAGATCAGCGTGACGCCGCGGGGGCGGATCGATCCTGAGCTCCTCGCCGCATTTTCCGATTTGGGTGTGCACCGCGTAATCGTCCAGCCCCGCCTTTCCCTCGATGCCGACGGCCTCGTGGCGTTCGTACGGGATACCGCCTCGCTGATCCAGTAGCTGGCGGGAGGGCCGACCGATGCGGTCGGTCTGCAATGTGGTCGGTCTGCAATGTGGTCGCTGGGACGACCACGAGCTCCCGGCGTAACCGGCGCTCAGTGCATGGCCAGGGTGGCGATGGCCCAGATGGCGGCGATGAGACCGACGGCGGCCATGGCCACGCTGCGAGCGACGGGCGCTCGGGTCAGGTCGCCCTTTTGGGCCTGCGAAGGCGGACGGATCAAGGCCAGACCGTTGCCGACGGCCAGCGCTCCGCCGATGGCGAGCACCAGCAGCGGAAGCAGGTTGTCACCGAGGAACACCAGGCACCTCCGGAACGACGGCGGACCGAACGACGAGCGCGCCGGCGGCGGCGATGAGGATGCCGCCGGCCAGCGTTCCCAGTCCTGGCCGCTGCGCCAGGAACAGCCATCCGCAGACGACGACGCTGGCCGGCTCGAGGTAGCCGAGGATGCCGACGTGCGTGGCCGGCACCCGTGCGAGGGCCGCCAGGTACACGCCAGTTCCCAGCGCAGTATGGGCCAGCCCGAGGAGGACCAGCCAGAGCCATGACACCTCGGGGTGACCCCACGATGACAGCGCCGCGACCGGCACGAGGACCAGGCCGGCGCCAGCCATCTCCAGGAAGGCCAGCCGGAGGCCGCCGTAGTCCTCGGCCAGCGGCTTGGAGATGATGACCAGAGCGGCGAAGCTCACGGCGGCGAGCACGCCCAGGCCCAGCCCAGCGGCTCCGGCGGAACGAACGGCTGGCCCGCCGACGAGCAGGAACCCGACCACGGCCAGAGCCAGGGCGACGAGCGTCCGGCCGCCGAGAATCTCACCCAGGGCGCGGGGCGCAACCGCGGCGATGACGACCGGGGCCAGGTACACCAGCAATATGACGGTGCCGGCCGGCGCCCGCCGGTAAGCGGCGAAGAGAGCCAGCCAGTGCGCGGCCAGGATCCCGGCGGCCAGGGCGCAACGGAGCGGCCGCACGGACAGCAATCGGGGCCCGGGAAAGCGCCGGCCACCTACCGAGAGAGCCGCACCCAGCCCGGCGGCGGCCACCCACAGCCGGGCGGCGACGATGTCCTGGGCGGGGAGGTCCACGCTGTTCACAATGAGCGGAATGGTGCCCCACCCGAGGCACACCACCACCAACGTGAGATAGGAGCGGGTGCGGGCCTCCACGGCGGCCACGCTACCCGGCGATCTATGAACGAACTTGACCACACTCCGTGAGAATTCTTCTCAAGCGACGCTGAAGACCGGCCGAAAGTTGGAGAGCGACGTTCCCTTCCCCAGTTCGTCGCCGGACCGGGACACATGGTGGGGGCTGGAACCCTTCAGGCGACGGACGCGCCCGCCGAGCGTCTATCGCCGCTCCGGCCCTCACCGTCCCGGCGGACTGGCGACGGTGAGCTCAGCGTCCGTGACGGTGCCGCGCACATCCGTGGCCTGGAGGGTGTCGGTGGCTTGGGGACGGATCTGCTGCGAATAGATCGGCGCGGCGGTGACGGCGTCAAAACAGAAGACGGCTCGCTGGCCGTAGGGAGGGGAAGGGTAAAGGGGCGCGGCCAGGACCAGTCGCCAGCAATCCCCCGGCCCGGCGCCCGGCGCCCGGCCGACCCGGTAGAGCGGCAGCGTGGCTACCAGGTACCCCCGCAGCGTGGCTATCTGAGTTTCGACCTGTTGCGCGTACGGAACGGCGGGGCCGGTGTCCCGGCACACCAGACCGCCGGTGGGGCCCGCCGCGCAGGCAAGCTGGCGCCCCTGGTGCAGAACTTCCGCACTGGTCGGACCTTGGTTCAGGCTGTCCGGCGGTCGCTGCGCACGTCGGATGGTTGAGACGAGCTGACGGCCATCGGCCGTCTTGCGAGTGAACGTCTCGGTAACCGCCCAGGTGCCGACCAGCATGCGCCGCTCCGCCCCCAGGAAGGCGTCGATGTCGGGCGGCGAGCTCGGCGGGGGGATGGTTGTCGACGTGGTCGTGGGCCCGGTGCTGCGACCACTGCCGGTCTGGCCTCCCGAAGGCGCCAGAGCCGTAATGAGGCGCGCCATGCCATACACGGCAGCGAGCGCCGCGCCGCCAGCAACGGCAAGAGAGAGAAGGAGGCGGACCCGATGGGACGTGGCCGGGAAGGTAGCGTGTGGCATGGCCTTTCACCATGTCGCCCTGGCCACCAAAGACCTGGCCGGCACCCACGCCTTCTACACCGAAACCATGGGCTTCACCCTGTGCAAGGTGGTGGCGGCCCCAACGGAAGCGGGCTGGGCCCGCCACGTCTTCTACGACACCGGCGACGGGCAGATGATCGCCTTCTGGGATCTCCATGACAGCAAGATCGGCGACGCGTACTCGACCGACCTCAACCGGTCGGTCGGGCTTCCCGTCTGGACCAACCACGTGGCGTTCAATGCCCCCGATCTGGCCTCACTGGCCGCCCGTCGGACCCACTGGCAGGAGCACGGCATCACCGTGGCCGAGATCGATCACGGCTGGTGCACCTCGATCTACGCCACGGACCCCAACGGGATCCTGGTCGAATTCTGCTGTACAACCCGGCCCTTCACGGCCGAAGAGATCGCGCAGGCGACCCAACTGCTCGAGGCCGAGCTCCCCGAGTTGGAAGACGCCCCGGTGCCGGTCATCCACCATCCGACCGTCGTCGCCGTCGGCCAAGGTTCCTAACCGCGATCCTCGCGGCGATACGGGTCGGTCAACGGCAAGCAGCAGAAGAGAATCCCGGCCAGGGCCCACGCGCCAAAGGCGAAGACGAGACCAGTCCAGCACGGCGGTGAAGAAATCGTTGGGAAGAAGCCTCGGCCGCGCGGTGTCGTGATGGGCGACGACCCAGTGCCGGTCGGCGAGGCGCCGGCGACCCCGGGATTCGCTCCGGGCGTGCCGGTCCATCGGTTCACAGCAAACGTCGGGAAGGCTTCGCCGCGTATGAAGAGAGAAGGGAACGCGAGCGGCTTGCAACTGCTGATCGAGCCGGCGGGTCAGGTAGGAGTGTTGCCGTTACCGGGCTAGCGCGTCCTCGTCGGGGGCTACATCTTGGCCATGTTGGCGAATCGGCTGTAGTGGTCGAGGAAGGCCAGCCGCTCGACGCCGGTGGGTCCGTTGCGGTGCTTGGCCACGATGATCTCGGCCGTGCCGCGGTCCTGTGACTCCGCGTTGTACATCTCGTCGCGGTAGATGAACATCACCACGTCTGCGTCCTGCTCGATGGCGCCCGACTCCCGCAGGTCGGCAAGCATGGGGCGTTTATCGGCCCGCATCTCCAGGTTTCGGGAGAGCTGCGAAAGGGCCACCACCGGCGTGTTGAGCTCACGGGCCAGGATCTTGAGACCCCGGCTGATCTCCGACACCTCGACCTGGCGGTTCTCCACAGTCGTCCGGCCGGTCATGAGTTGGATGTAGTCGACGATGATCAGACCCAGGTCGCCGTTGCGGCTCTGCAGGCGGCGAGCTTTCGACCGGATCTCCATCACGGTCGTGTTGGGGTTGTCATCGATGAAGATGGGCGCCTCGCCAAGTCGGCCCACCGCCTGGCTGATCTTGGGCCAGTCGGTGTCGAGCAGGCGACCGTTGCGCATCCGGATCGAATCCACCTTGGCCTCGGCGCACAGCAGGCGCTGCGTGATCTCCAAGTGGCTCATCTCGAGCGAGAAGATCAGGACCGACTTGCCGGCCTCGAGGGCGGCATGGGCGGCCATGCCCAGGGCGAAAGAGGTCTTGCCGGCGCTCGGTCGGGCCCCGACCACGATCAGGTTGGAGGGCTGCAGACCAGACAGCCGCTCGTCCAGATCGACATACCCCGTCGGCACACCGGTGATGGACTCGCCCCGGTCGTAGAGCGCTTCCAGTCGATCGAGGCTGTCGGAAAGCAACTCCCGGATCGGCCGCAGCGTGTCAGTGACCCGGCGCTGCGCCACCTCGAAGACGCGGGATTCCGCTCGGTCGACAGTGGCAACCACATCCTCGGGCAGGTCGTAGCAATCCTCGGCGATCTCACCTGCGACGCCGATGAGCCGTCGCAGGAGGGCGTGTTCCTCGATAATGCGCGCATACCGCGCCGCATTGCCCGTCGACGGAGTATTGGCCTGAAGGGTGACGAGGGCAGAAGGGCCGCCCGCTGCTTCGAGAAGATTGGCCCGCCGCAACTCGTCGGCCACGGTGACCGGGTCAGCCGGCTCGCCTTGCGAGTACAGCGAGCAGATGGCGTCGAACGTATGACTGTGGGCCGGCTTGTAGAAATCCTCCGCCGAGCAGACTTCAACCGCTGACGCGATGGCGTCGCGAGACAACAGCATGGCTCCGAGTAATGACTCCTCGGCCGAAAGATCGTGCGGAGGAACACGCGAACGGTCCGCGACCGCTCGGCTTGGTGCAGCTGTCGTGGCTGAGGGAGAACGCCGGCGAGCAGCGTCGAGGTACTGCACCATTGCGAGCCCTACCCTGACTCGGATGCCCTGTGGGGTGCCAGAGGGATAACCCTGGGGATCTTCAGTGGATTGCCGGGGTTATCCCCATCGAACATATGTTCGATGCTACTCTGACTGGCTCCAGCCGTCCAACTTCTTCAGGACGAGCTGGCGACGACTTCCACGGTTATCCGAAATTCGACGTCGCTGTGCAGCTTGACCGGGACCTCGTGGGTGCCCACCGACTTGATCGGCTCCTCCAGGTGCAGCCGGCGCCGGTCGAGCTCGACCCCCGTCTGCGTAGTCACCGCTTCGACCACATCGCTGGACGTGACGGAACCGAAGAGCCGGCCTTCGGGACCGGCTC
>JRHI01000897.1_pt1 | contig 29174 bp, 29 predicted proteins | sample 215371 | NCBI WGS metagenome assembly JRHI01 (sample SAMN02929681, study PRJNA255918) | sediment metagenome | biome: cave system; feature: Ice Cave; material: Sediment; isolation source: sediment from deep within a dark volcanic ice cave with no known source of... ...
CTACCCGCGCCGGCCTACCCCGCGCCGGCCTACCCGCGCCGGCCTACCCCCGGCGGGCGAGGACGTCGAGACGTACGAACGTCTGATCAAACGTGCCATCGTGACGGTGCAGGTCGTCGAGACGAGCCTCGACGGCATGGCGGAAGGCGGCATGGTGCTCGGCGCGCATAGTCGCTTCGTAGGCCTGGAGACACTGACTGCGCAGCCAGCCGATGAGGGCGGCCTCGTCGAAGTGGCGGCGCTGCGCGACGGTGCGGACGTGGCCGGCACCCGACTCGAAACCGGCCCGCTCCAACCATTCGAGGTACGTTCCCGCATCGATGAACGCCCACGGCGTCGTCGGGCCACCCCGGGCCCTGGACTCCGCATTGAGCACGGGCAGGATGGTCGGTATGTTGCCGGCGCCGCCGAGCTCCATGCGCAGCCAGCCGCCCGGGCGAAGGAGCCGACACGCCTCCCGCAGCAGTTGGGCATGGTCTTCATAGGGCACCCAATGCATGGCCGAGCGGCTCATGACCACGTCGAAGGAAGCGGATTCCGGGACGAGGGTGGCGAGACGTTGCACGGACCCGTGGACGAAGGACTGGTTGCCGGCCGCCCGCGTCCGAGCCTCGGCCAGCAGGCTCGGTTGGGGATCGAGTCCGACGACGTGGCCGTCCGGTACCAGGTCGGCGACCGTGCGGGTGAAGTCGCCCGCTCCGCATCCGAGGTCAAGGACTCGATCGGTGCGGGTCAGCGGAAGGTCAGCGAGGAACCATTCGTCATGGACCCGGTGGTGGCCGGTGTTAGCGGCGTAGAGCGCGCCATCCCAGGCCGGCAGCCCGCTCGGTTCGGCGCCTTGGCTTCCCATATTGTAGGACACGCATCCCAGTATATGACCATTCGTCATGGTGACGTTGTCGTCACTTACGGGACCTGACCGTAGACTCGCCGGCCGTGCACCTTCGCCTGTCCGAGTCCGAGTGCGAGCTGCAGGCCGACTTGCGGAAGTGGCTGGCGGCGGTGTTGCCCGATCTGCCGCCGCCTCCGGCCGCGGATGACTGGCCCGGGCGCCGCCGCTACGACACGGACTGGCAACGCCGCCTCTACGACGCCGGCTACGCGGGCATCGCCTGGCCGCGTGCCTACGGCGGACGCGAGGCGTCGCCGACCGAACAGTTGGTGTTTCTGGAAGAGATGACGCGAAGTAGGGCCCCCAACATCGGAGTGAACTTCGTTGGGCAGCTTCACGCCGGGCCGACGCTGATGGCGGAAGCGACCGAGGAACAGAAGGCGTTGCACCTGCCGCCCATCCTGCGAGGCGACCACGTGTGGTGTCAGGGCTTCTCCGAGCCGACGGCTGGTTCGGACCTGGCTTCGCTGCGCTGCCGGGCGGTGCGCGATGGCGATGAGTACGTCATCACTGGCCAGAAGATCTGGAGCTCTTTCGCCCAGGTGGCTGACTACGGCGAGCTGTTGGTGCGTACCGACCCCGACGCGCCGAAACACAAGGGCATCAGCTGGCTCTTCATCCCGATGGATCTCCCCGGCATCGACATTCGTCCGATCCGCACCGCCGCCGGGTTGTCGGAGTTCAGCGAGGTCTTCTATGACGAGGTCCGGGTGCCGGTCGCCAACCGGGTGGGCGCAGAGAACGACGGCTGGCGGGTGGCCATGGTCACGTTTGCGTTCGAGCGAGGCACCGGCTTCGTCGGCGAGGTGGTGGAGGCCACGCGACTGGTGTCCGATCTGGCGGACGCGGCCAAGCGTCTCGATGTGTGGGGGGACATCGGGTTGCGCAGGGAGTTGGGCGGCCTGGCCGCCGAGTTCGATGCGCTGTGGGCGCTGACCAAGGGGAACGTCTCCGAGGCAGCGCGGACGGGCGCGGTCGGCCCGGGAGGCTCGGTGCTCAAGTTGCAACTGGCCGAGGCCCACCAGCGCCTGTCCGACCTGGCGCTGCGCGTGCTCGGCCGCGCTGGACTTGGGCGCGGTGAGGTGGATGGAGTCGACACGTCGTTCTTCATCAGCGAGCGGTTGCGGTCGCTGGCCCTCAGCATCGGGGGCGGCACCTCGCAGATCCAGCGCAACATCATCGCCGAGCGCATCCTCGGGCTGCCGAAGGAACCGCCGTGGATTTCACGCTGACCGCCGATCAGCTCGACCTCCGAGACGGCGTCCGCAAGTTGTGCGCGGGCCGTCTTCCGATCCCCCGGGTCCGGGCGATGGAAGCGACCGGGGGAATCGAGCCGGCCGGCTGGCAAGAGCTGGAGGCCGCCGGCGTCTTCAACCTGCGCCACGCCGACGGTCTGGACCTCGGCGTAGTCGAAGCCGCCGTGGTGTTCGAGGAACTGGGCCGCGGCCTGATCCCCGGGCCGCTGGTTGGTACCCTGCTGGCGAATGGACTGGCCGAAGGGCCGGTGGCCGTTGTGGCTCGCCCGCCAAGGGAAAAGGGCGATGCCATGGTCGAGTATGCCGGGGTGTCCGACACGCTGCTGGTCCTGTCCGACGCCGGTGTCTCGCTGGTCGCGATGGGCGACCTGGCCGGGATGCGACCGATGCCGCCGCTTGATCCGCTCACCCCGGTGTGGCTGGTGCCGCCGCCGTTGCCGATCGGCTCCGTCGTGGGCGATCGGGCCCTCGCCGATCAATTGCGCGCCGAGGGAACGGTGCTCACCGCGGCGTTGCTCGTCGGGCTGGCGTCGGCGGTGACGGACGTGACGGTGAGCTACGTGAGCCAGCGCGAGCAGTTCGGCCGTTCGGTGGGCTCGTTCCAGGCCATCAAGCATCTGATGGCCGACATGGTGGTGCGATCCGAGCTGGCGCGGTCAGCCGTGTACTCCGCGGCTGTGCACCTCGACGACAAGTCTTTGGGCGACGAGGCGCGCGCCGTGGCCGCGGCCAAGGTCATGGCCGGCACGGCCGCGGTGCGCAACGGCGAGGCGGCCGTCCAGGCTCACGGCGGCATGGGTTTCACCTGGGAGGTCGACGCGCATCTCTACCTCCGCCGGGCATGGGCCCTCGATCAGGCTTTCGGGTCACGCCATGACCACGCCGTGGCCGTGGCCGACTTTCTGTAGGTCCGGGTGCCCATCCTCGTGGATGAGGCCCTCTGGGCGTGGCGCGGCCGGCGCTGGGCCCATCTGGTGAGCGACACCAATTACGACGAGCTGCACGCGTTCGCGGCGCGTCTGGGCGTGGACCGCCGATCGTTTCAGGGGGATCACTACGACGTGCCGAGCCATCTCCGGGAGCGCGCCATCGAGTTGGGCGCGGAGGCGGTTGGCTCGCGCGAACTCCTTCGGCGGCTGAAAGGCGCCGGCCTGCGGCGGCGGGCGGGATCCCATCCTGCCGGTTCGCCTTCAAGTTCGGTCGAGCCTGTGCCGACGCAGCAGGAGTGCGGGCCGTCCCCTGGTGGCTGACAGGAGCGATCGGGCTGACGGCCGCCCTCAGCCTGAGCGGCTGCGGAGGAGCGCAGGGTTCGGGGATGAAGGCGGCCGAGGCCCGTTACCTGATGCTCGCCCATCAGCCGTTGTCTGGTCCGCTTGGCTCCATGCCGAACGCCCAACTTCTCGACGTCGGCCACCAGGCCTGCGCCGCCCTCGACGCTCACACCGCTTCTGACGCCATCGTCTCGCAGCTGGGCGGCGGGGCCGATCCCGGTAGCTCCGTGTTCAACACCTACAGCTTCTTGGTGGTCGACGCCGCCAGCGAACTCTGCCCCGCGCACAAATCCGAGTTCAGTCAGTCACCGGGCTACTGAGGAGTCCAGGCCACCACCGGGCCGGCCACGTCAACCAGCTGTGCGGTGTGGGCCCCGTTCACGGCCACATCGACCATTGTCGGCTGCCGCTGCCTCAGTGCGCCGCGCAGCATCACGTCGTGATCGCCACTACCGCCAGGTCCGTCATGCCACCCCTCGATGACCAGCGGCGCGCCGAGTGCTCGGGCCGCTTCGAGCACGGCATTGGTCATGTTGTCGATCGGTGTTTGAGTGACGGCGATCGCCGGACGATTCGAGAGGGCACAGACCAAGGCAGCCGCGGCGGCAAAGCCAGGGGCGACGGTCGCCGGGACCACCACGCTGCCTGCTTCGGTCGTCGGAAAGGTGCGGGCCACCCACAGCCCGGCCATTCCCGGATCGGCGGCCACCAGGCCGCCCTCGGGGAGCGCGACCCGTAGATCGGCCACAGCGCGGGCCGGGCTGAGGGGCTGGGCCGCGGACGGCGACAAGCGCTGAACGACCTCGGCCAGACGTTGGTACAAGAGGTTGGGCGGGATCGGGCGCTCGTTGCGCCCCCAATGCCGGTCCATGAGGCCGAGGGCCGCCATGTCCAGTTCGAGCGTGTCGGTGAGCGCCCAACGCTCCCGGGGCGACTCGTCAGGATCAAGGCCGGTGGCCACGATGAGGTCGAGGTCGGCGAAGCCGAGGAGGCGAAAGTCCTCGGTCTGGAGCCCGGCGGTGCCCATGTGGAACGGGCTGTCCCAGGCGAACTGCCCTTTGGCTCCCCACGTGTTGGCGACACCGACGCTGGCCGCCGCGGCCAGTCGTTGGAGGGCGCCGGACCGACCTGACCGGATCACGCCCGGCCCGACCAGCAGGGCCACCCGGAGTGGGAGCGGAATGTGGCCCTGGCTCTCACTGGGGGCGACGGTCAGCGGACCGGGCTCGGCCGGATCGCAGGGGTCGCCCAGGTCGAGGTCGAGAATCAGGGCGCGCGTGGCCGGGACAGGCCCACCCGCCTCGGCGGCCGCGGCGGCCACGCCCTCGGCCATCTGGCCTGGATCCGCGATGCGCACTGGCCTGGCCGTGCCACCCGGTCGTGACGAAAGGCGAAGTAGCCGGCCCGGCAACCAGGCGGCCCCCGGACCCGGGCCGATGCGCCCATCTGCGTCGGCCAGCAGAGACGCCACTGCGGCCTCGGCGATCGGCACCACCCGCGGTCCGCCGCTGGGAAAGACTGTCTCGCCGGCACTGAACACCCGGGTCACGCCCGAAGCGGCGAGGGTCTTGGCGAGCGCCTCCGCCGCGTGCACGGCGGGATCGTACCGGTGCACCGGTCGGGGTAGCGTCGCTCTATGCCAAAGGAAGCCGTTCTGACCACGGGCGCCAACTCCGGCATCGGGTTGGCCACCGTCCTGCAGCTGGCTCGGGCCGGCTACCGGTCGGTGGGCACGGTGAGATCGGAGGCGAAGGCCGACATCGTCGCCAAGGCCGCCGCCGAAGCCGGCGTCGAGGTGGAGACCATCCTGCTCGATGTGGCCGACGCCGATCGGTGTGCCGAGGTCATCGATGCGGTCCGGCCCTACGGCTTGGTGAACAACGCCGGCTTCAGCGGGCTGGGAGCTGTCGAGGACATCTCTGACACCGAGGCGCGGGCTCAGCTCGAAACCATGGTCATTGCGCCCATGTGACTGGCCCGACTGGCCCTGCCTCACATGCGTGACGCAGGTGCCGGCCGGATCGTGAACGTGTCGTCCATTTCGGTCGCACGACGACCCCTCTCTCCGGCTGGTACCAAGCGGCCAAGCACGCCCTCGAAGCACTGTCGGACGCGTTGCGCATGGAGGTGGCCAACGCCGATGTGAAGGTGGTCCTGGTCGAGCCGGGGGCGTTCAAGACCGGCATCTGGGAGGAGAACCGGCGCGACATCGACAGCCACGCCGGCTCGCGGTATCAGGGAGCCTACGAACGGACCCGCCAGGGGATCCGGCTCACCGACGTACTTGCCGGCGATCCGGCCACCGTCGGCAAGGTGATTACCCGCGCCATCGGATCACGAGCGCCGNRSSCYCGSTMTCTNRWCNGCTMCGNCGCYCNWKAGCMKGGCGTTGGTCACCAACCTCACTCCGACGATCATCAAGGATCGAGTGATGCGCCTGACCCTCGGTCTCTAACGCTCCGCGCTCTTTAGCAGTTCGCGAAAGTCGGCGGCGATCTCCGGTGCGGCTGCGGCGGCCATGGCCTGCGACATCGGATCGTCCTCCAGGCCCCCTACCCAACAGCCCGCCTCGCCGGCGATCAATCCGCCGGCGGCGTGGTCCCACGGCTGGGTACCCCGCTCGAAATAGGCATCGAGGCGACCGGCCGCCACCATGCACAGATCGAGCGCCGCCGAGCCCATGCGCCGGATGTCGCGCACCGCCGGCAGGATGTGCGCGAGAACCGCGGCCTGGCGGGCGCGATGGTCGGCGGCGTAGCTGAACCCGGTCCCGACCAGCGCGGTGGCCAGCGTAAGGGCAACCGCCTGGGGCTGATCTCTGCGGAGCTGGCGTCGCGGACAGTCATCGCCGTCGGTCTGCAGCCACGCCCCTCCGCCCTTGCTCGCCGCGAACATCTCCCCGTGCGACGGGTCGTACACCACACCTACGACGACCTCTCCGGCCCACTCGGCCGCCAGCGAGACCGACCAGGCCGGCAGGCCGTAGAGGTAGTTGGTGGTCCCGTCCAGCGGGTCCACCAGCCAGCGCACTCCAGAGGTTCCGGGCCGGGCCGTGCCTTCCTCGCCGACCACCGCATCCTCTGGGCGTACCTCGGCCAGGATGGCCCCGATCGTCTGCTCGGCGGCCCGGTCCATCGCGGTCACCATGTCGGTGGCGGAAGATTTGGTGCCGACTGCGAACGTGGTCGTGCGGCCGTCGAGCAAGACCCGGCCGGCCGCCCGGCTGGCGCGCTGGGCGACGTCGAAGAGAGCGGCGATATCTGGCGTCGTGGGCATCGGGGCGGTGTGACGATACCGGCCCGGGCCAGGTTGGCCCTAGCGTGGGGGCATGAGCTTCGTGGACCTGCGCTCCGATACGGTCACCCGCCCTACGGCCGAGATGCGCCGGGCCATGGCCGAGGCCGAAGTCGGCGATGACGTGTATGGCGAGGACCCGACGGTCAACGCCCTCCAGGAGTTGTTCGCCGAACGGGTGGGGAAGGAAGCGGCGATCTTCGTGCCCTCCGGCACCATGGGCAACCAGTTGGCTCTCCGACTCCTGGCGCGGCCGGCGACGACGGTCATCGCCGGGCGTCGCCAGCACGTGGTGATCTACGAGAACGGCGCGGCCGGTCGGAATGCCGGCATCCAGTTCACGACGGTGGACGACGACGAAGGGATCATCCGTCTCGCCGATCTGAGCTGGGCCATCGAGGCGGCCGATCATCACTATCCCCGCCTTTCCCTCGTCGCCATCGAGAACACCCACATGCCCGCCGACGGCGCACCCTGGGCCCTTGACGACCTGAAGGCGTTGGCCTCGGTGGCCTCCCGGGCGGCGATACCGATCCATATGGACGGAGCCCGGCTGTTCCATGCCGAAGTCGCGACCGGCACCGCGGCCGCCGCCTACGGGAGCCTCGTCACGACCGTCATGTGCTGCCTGTCCAAGGGTCTCTGTGCGCCGGTCGGCTCCCTCCTCGCTGGACCGGCCGATCTGGTGGCCGAAGCGCGAGCCGAGCGCCAGCGATTCGGCGGTGGCATGCGCCAGGCCGGCGTCATCGCCGCACCGGGCCTGGTGGCGCTGCGGACCATGATCGACCGGCTGGCCGATGATCATGTCCACGCCCGGCTGCTGGCCGAGGCGGTGGCAGAGCGGTGGTCTCAATCGGGTTGCGTTCCCGAAAAGGTGCACACGAACATCGTCACCTGGCGGCATCCCCGTCCGGCGGAGCTGATCGGACATCTGCGCTCCGAGGGCGTCCTGGCCGGCAGCATCGCCCCCGGGGTCCTGCGCCTGGTCACCCATCACGACGTCGACGGTGCCGGCGTGGAGCGGGCCCGCAAAGCGATCTCTACCGCCCCCTAGTTCGGTGACCAGAAACTTGACGCCGAAAACTCGCTACCAAACAGGCGCTCGGAGTCACAACAAGGCAATCGAGTTTCCGGCGTCAAGTTCGCAGGCACCGAACTAGTGCCCGCGCTCGACGACTCGGTACCGGGCCGCGTCCTTGCCGTCTACGCCCATCCCGATGACCCTGAGGTGTCCTGCGGCGGCACGCTCGCCCGCTGGGCCGCGGCCGGGGCCGATGTGCATGTGCTCATCTGCACCCGCGGGGACAAGGGGTCTTCGGACCCGGCCGTCAATCCCGACGACCTAGCGGGCCGTCGCGCCGCCGAGGTGGCATCGGCGGCGCAGGCCCTCGGTCTAGGCGGCCACCACGTGCTCGACCATCCCGACGGCGAGATCGACAACACTCGGGACCTACGCCGATCGTTGGTGGCCGAAATTCGTCGACTGCGGCCGGAGGTGGTCGTCTGCCCTGATCCCACTGCCGTGTTTTTCGGATCGAGTTACTTCAATCATCGTGACCACCGCGTCGTGGGCTGGGCCACGCTTGACGCCGCGTCTCCGGCGGCCGCCATGCCCCACTACTTCCCCGAGACCGGTGCACCGCATCAGGTGGCCCGGATCTATCTCTCCGGCACGCTCGAGCCCGACGTGTGGATTGACATCACCGCCAGCATCGATGCGAAGACCGAAGCGCTGCTGTGTCACATCAGCCAGCTGGGGGAGCCGGGCGAATGGTTGCGCAGTGTTGTGCGCCAGCGCGCCGAGGAGGGAGGCCGGATGGCCGGCGTTCGCTACGCCGAGAGCTTCCGGCGGTTGGTCTTCGGTTAGAACGCCGTGCGATCAGTCCGGTGATGACTCGGACTCGTGGTCGCCGTCCGCGTCCGACGCGAGCAAGGCCTGCGCCTCCCGCTCGGCCTCGGCCGCCCGCTCGGCTTTGATGGTGTCCCATTCGCCCATGGCCCGGAGCGTCAGCACGGCCACGACGGCCACGCCGCCAGCGGCGATGGCGGCACCGGAAAGTGCACCGAGACCGTCAGGGGTGGAGCACCTCCCGTGGCATTGCAGCTTGACGAAGGCGTAACCGATCAGGCCGCCCGCCACACCGGCCACCACGATGGCGAGGAACGCCAAGACGCGTGCCCGCACACTCGGAAGGGCGGAGAGGGGACGGTGACCGTCACCGAGCGTTAGCACTTCGACATCGTAGGCTGCCGCCGTGCTCACGCTGATCGTCCTCCCCACCTTTCAGGAGGCCGCCAATGTGGCCACCGTGCTTGAGCGCATTCGTGCCGTCGAGCCGGACGCCCGCGTGTTGGTGGTTGACGACGGCAGCCCCGACGGCACGGCCGACCTGGCCGAGGCGGTCGGCCGGGAGCTGGGCGGCATCGAGGTGCTTCGACGGCCGGCCAAGGCCGGTCTCGGCAGCGCCTACCGGGAGGGCTTTCGGTGGGGACTCGATCGGGGTTTTCAGATCCTGGTCGAGATGGACGCCGACCTGTCCCATGATCCGGCCACCCTTCCGGCTCTGATCCAGGCGGCCGCCGACGGGGCCGACCTCGCCCTCGGCTCCCGATACGTGCCCGGTGGCGGCATCCCCCGATGGACCTGGCACCGGCGCATGCTGTCCCGCTGGGGCAACGGCTACGCGGCGTGGGCCCTCGGCCTGGATGTGGCCGACGCCACCTCCGGGTTTCGCGCCTACCGGGCCGAGATCCTGGGGCGCATTGACCTTCCGAGCGTGCGTGCCGACGGTTATGGCTTCCAGATCGAGATGGTCTATCGAGTGGCCACCAGTGGCGGCAAGGTCGTCGAGGTGCCCATCCATTTCACCGATCGGACCCGCGGGACGTCCAAGATGTCCGCTCGCATCATTGTCGAGGCGTTGGCCCTGGTGACGTGGTGGGGCGCCAAGGAGCGGGTGCAACGTCAGCGGCCCTAGTGGCGGCGCAATGAGCAGATCTGCCCACCGGTCGCCCGCACCAGCTCATCGGGGGTAAGGGCGAAATTTACGTGCGGTGTACCGGCGGCCGCCCACAACTCCTCGAACTCGAGAAGGTCCTCGTCCACGAACACCCGCAGCGGTTCGCGATGGCCGAACGGCGGCACCCCGCCAATTGGGAAGCCGGTTGCGTCCCGCACGGTCTCGGCGTCTTCGCGCCATGCCCGTTCGCCGCCCGCCGCCTTGGCCAGCCTGGCTTCGTCCAGCTGGTTGTCGCCGCAGACCAAGGCGACCACCACCTCGCCATCGACGCAGAAGACCAGCGTTTTGACGATCTGTCCCAGATCGACTCCGATGGCCAGCGCCGCGTCGGCCGCCGTCCGGGTGCTGTCCGAGAACTCCCGGGGCTTGACCGTCAGTCCGAGGATCCGACCAGCGTCGACGACCGCCCGTACGTTCTTGTTCACGGCTTATCGTTGCACAGCCGGGCGGGCGTCTTTCGAAGCGGCGCCCGGGCCGTCTCCCGGACGGCGTCCCCGGCTGACAGGATTCACCCGTGCGGGAGTGGGTCGTGGCCGGAGGTTTGATCGAGAGCGACGACGGGCTGCTCCTCGTGCAAAACCTGCGGCGCAACGGCGCAACCGACTGGTCACCGCCGGGTGGGGTGGTCGAGGTTCATGTGGGCGAGTCGGTGCTCGACGGCCTGACCCGGGAAGTGGCCGAAGAGACCGGCATCGTCGTGGGCGAGTGGGAAGGACCCATCTACGAAGTCGAGGCGGTGGCCGCTGGCCTCGGATGGCATCTTCGAGTGGAGGTGTACCGGGCCGTGCAGTTCGACGGCCAGCTTCGCGTCGAGGACCCCGACGGCATCGTGGTCGACGCCCGCTACGTGCCACTGCCGCTGTGCGACGAACACTTGGCGGACTGCCACGTCTGGGTCCGCGAGCCGCTGGCGGCGTGGCTGACCCAGCGCTGGACGGCAGCCCGGTCGTATCGCTACCGCCTGGATGGCGACCGGATCGGCGCCATCGAGGTGGTGCGGGAGTGACCCTGGCGACGATTCTGCATGTCGACATGGACGCGTTCTACGCGTCGGTGGAGGTGTTGCGCCGCCCGGAGTTGGCCGGGCGCCCGCTGATCGTCGGCGGGGACGGACCCCGAGGCGTGGTGGCCTCGTGCAGTTACGAGGCACGAGCGTTCGGCATTCGTTCGGCCATGCCCTCCACTCAGGCTCGGCGCCTGTGTCCGGATGCCGTATTCGTGTCCGGTCAGTACGACGTGTACATCGACTACAGCCGCCGCATCCACGACGTGTTCCGCAGCGTCACTCCCTTGGTGGAGGGGATCGCGCTGGACGAGGCCTTTCTCGACGTAGCGGGCGCCCAGCGACTGTTCGGCTCGCCAGTCGAGATGGCGCGGGAGATCCGCACCCGGCTCTACCACGACCTCAGACTCTGGGCGTCGGTCGGCGTGGCGACCAACAAGCTCATCGCCAAGCTGGCATCGGAGGCGGCCAAGCCCAAGGCGTCCTTGTCCGGCCCGATTCCGGGTGCGGGCGTCGTGGAAGTGGACCCGGGCGACGAGCTCGCGTTCTTGCATCCGCTGCCCGTACGCGCCCTGTGGGGAGTGGGTCCGGCCACTGCTCGGCGGCTGGACCGCTTCGGCGTCGTCACGGTTGGCGACCTGGCGGCCGTACCGCTCGCCTCTCTGGTCGCGGCGCTTGGCCCCGCGCATGGTTCGGCATTGCACGAGCTGGCCTGGGCGCGCGACGTTCGCGCCGTGGTGCCCGTGCGGGACACCAAGTCGATAGGACACGAGGAGACCTACCGCCACGACGTCGACGATCTCAACCACTTGCGCCGGGAAGCCGTGCGCATGGCCGACGCGGTCGCTTCCCGGCTGCGCGCCGCCGGCCTCGTGGGGCGTACGGTCACGCTGAAGGTGCGGTTTGCCGACTTCGCCACGATCACTCGTTCGTCTACGCCGGGCGCGCCGATCGACACGGGACCCGAGGTCGCCCGCGTGGCGGTGGAGCTTCTCGATCAGGTCGACGTGTCCGGAGGCGTCCGGCTCCTCGGTGTGTCGATCGCCAACCTGACCGAAGACGCGACCCGACAACTGACCCTGGACGATGCCGTGTCGTGGGGAGAGGCCACCCAGGCGGTGGACGCCGTGCGAGCCAGGTTCGGCGCCGCCGCGGTCGGCCCGGCCACCCTCGTCGGGCGCGACGGGCTCCGTGTCAAACGCCAGGGCGATACCCAGTGGGGTCCCGATTCTGGGACCGATACATAGGTGCCAGGGGCCTCCGCGTTGTTGTAGGGTCATGGGAGCGCGAAGATGTCCGCGAAGAGGTGGAGCCGCAGGGGCACCAGCCACAAGGGGTTTTGAGCGTGCCGCTTTCAGAGGACGAACAGCGCATCCTCCATGAGATTGAGCGCCGCTTCTACGAGAGCGACCCGGCGTTTGCCAACCAGGTCAGTCAGACCACCCTGTATCGGCACGCCGGGCGGAACATCAAGTGGGCAGCCGTCGGATTCGTGGCTGGGCTGGTCCTGCTCCTCGTCAGCTTCGCCTCGTCGCTGTGGTTGGGCGGGCTGGGGTTCGCCATCATGCTGTTCTGCGCCCTCGTCATCGACCGGAACCTGCGGAAGATGGGCCGGGCCGGCTGGCAGCAAATGACCGAATCCATGCGGGCCCGCAACATGGGGGACCTGCTGGGTGACACCCGCAAGCGGCTCCGGGAGCGCTTCAAGCGGGACGAGTAGGGCTCAGGCGATCCGGCTCCGGCCCGTCCCGCCGTCGCCGCCCGCGGTCGTGGCCTGCCGGCGACCCCGCCAGAGAAGAGGCCGGGGATCACACAATCGCACGAACCGCTGCCACGGCTTGGCCTGGTTGTCCACCCATCGCTCCACCACGCCGGCGGCGACGAACGACCGCTCCTCCGCATCGGGAGGCAGGTGGTCGCCGGCATAGCAGGCAGCCGTCACCTCCGCCCCGAGGTCGTTCAGCGCCACCTGGACCGGCGGGTCGAGATGCAGGCGGGCCGCCGTCCGGGCGATGAACTGTCCAAAGGTCTCCGCCGACCGCCTCCGCATCCCGGCGTAGCCGAGCGCCTCACCCGCCTCGGCCCATGCCACCAGTACCCGGCCGGCGGGGTCCGTGCCCCGCAGCCGCCGCCGCTGGCGACGGACGCGTTTGAGGCCGAAGACGGCAGCCACATAAAGGGCCACGGCCAGAAGGGCGCCTCCGACCCACAAGAGGGTGACGAGCATCAGTGCCAGCACGCTGGTGTGATGCTTCTTGACGCCCGCACCCCCCGTGCCGTCGAGGCCCAGGCCCTTGTCGGGCGTCGTCCGACCACCAGTTGACTTCGGGTTCTGGCCGGCCGCCGTCGTAGGCGTGGTGACCGCAGAGGTGTTGCCGTTGCCATTGGTGTCCGTGATACCCGTATACGCGGCGCCACCGGGAACGGCCCGGGTCGGGGTCGGCTCGAACGCGATCCAGCCGAACTGGGGGAAGTAGACCTCGGGCCAGGCGTGGGCGTTGAGATCCTTGACGTGGTACAGGCCGTCCGAGGTGCGGTCGCCCGGCGTGAACCCCACCGCGACTCGGGTGGGCAGTCCGATGGCCCGCGCCATCACCGCGTACGACCCGGCGAACTGCTCGCAGTAGCCCCGCCTGGTGGTGAACAGGAAGCGCTCGAGGGCCCGATCCTGATGGCCGGCCGGGACGTTGAGGTCGTAGACGAACTTCTTTTGGAAATAGTCCTGTAGCAGGCGCGCCTTGTCGTACTCCGTCGCCCCCGCGTTGGTGACGGAGGTGGCCAGGTCCTTGACGTCGGTCGGCGTGGTCCCCGGAAGATTGAGGAAGTGGGCGATGTCGGCATCGCTGAGCCGCTGCTGGGTGGGGGCGTGCTGTAGCTGGGCGGCGGTGAGACCATAAGCGGGGATGACGGACTCCACCGTGTAGGTCAGCCCATCGGACGTGTCCGACTTGGAGATGAGGCTGCCCGACGAGGCGTTGTAGCTGATGCCACTGATGCCGTCGATCCTCACCGGTTCGTACGGGGCGGGCAGCCAGATGGAGGACAGGGTGCTGATCTTGAAGTCCGACACGGACGAGCGCGCGGTCGGCGGCCCAACGCCGCGCGGGAGCGTCGACCGGGCCGGCGAGTAGCTGTCATTCGACGACCAGATGTTGCCGTCGAAGGTGTCGAGGGAGGACAGCCGCCAGTACGACGGAGTGGTGGTTTTGACGGTGAACACTTCGACGTTGTTTTGCTCGACCAGCCGAGTGCGGATGTCCACCAACGGGCTGACGGTGGAGCGGCTGGACGGACCGTTGCCATCGCCGTTGCGCAAGGAGAACACGGCTCGGTCGTTCGCCCACGGGACCTGCGGGCCGAGCACGAGAGCCAGGAAGACGGCGACGGCCCCGATGGCGGCACCAGACGTGGTGATCATGTGGATGGCGCCCCGCCGCCGACTGGCAAACCAGGCCATGGCCTGGCCGGCGGTCGTGGCGTTCTGAACCAGCACGAACACCATCAAGCCCGCGAGCTCGAAAAACAGCGCGATAGCCCGGCCCTGCGGCCGGCGATTCGCCAGGACGGCGGTGAAGACGAACAAGGTGATGGCCGGGATGCAGGCCTCGAAGACGGTGCGAATTCGGAAGGCGGCCCAATCGGCCAGGAACGCGATGCTGGCCACGCCGAGCACGGTCGCAATCTCGAATCCGGTGGTGACGGGCGCGGGCGGGACGACGGTCTTGAAGTCGGTCGCCGCCTGGTTGAGGAGCAGGCGGGCGTGGGAGATGGTGTCGGCCGACGGCAGCCCGTAAAAAGTGGTCTCCGGCAGCAGGAGCCAGGTGACGAGCAAGGCGATGGTGCCGAGCGACAGCACCCAGGTCACGACGGCGGGAAGCTGCTGGCGTCGCAGCGTCCACGCCATGATGTGCGCGACGAGGGCGGCCAGCACGGCCGGCGCAACGAACGTCCGGCCCGCGAAGAGCCGCCAGAGGCCGACGGTGCTGGCCAGGGTGAGGAGCGTCAGTGCGCCGGTGGCCAGCAGGTCTTCGCTGCTGCCGGGGAGGGGGCCAGCCGAGGTCGCCGACCGGGTGATGGCGCCGACGGTGGTCCCGCGATCGGTGCGCGCCGGCGGCGACGGCGGCGATGGGGGCGGCGGTGGCGGGGCCGGCGGCCGCGGCGGGGTCCCGATGGCGGTCATCGGCGGGCTCCGACGCCGACCCGCCCGGACATCATCGCCGCGTCCCACGCCGTCGCGAACGGCACCGAGGCGTTGACCCTGACGACCAGGGCCACGGAGGGCACGGAGCGAATCGGCGCCTGCACCGCGGCCGGCGAGGAATCCCAGGAGGTCCGCTCGAACAGGACCACCGTCGAGGACCCGAAGCCGGGCCGCATCGCCGCCGCCGCGGCCGCGGCCAGGTCTTGGCTGGCGGCCCGGCTGGTCGTGACCACCGACAGTCCGCCGGTGCTCCCCCGACGGGCCAGCCCGCCAAGTACGGAAACGAGCGACAACCCGTCATGGGGGGAAGCCGCGGCCAGGTATTCCAGGATGGCCTCGCGGTGACTGTGTCCGGATCCGAACCCGGAGTCCGTGCCATCCGTGGTCAGCATGCGCGTCAACGACGACGTCCTCCAACTGGCCGTGAGGATGCTGGCCACCGCGGACACGATCAGCTCGAACGACTCGGGCGTGTGCACCACCGAACGCAGGTCGGCCACCACCGTGGTCCGGCCCTGCCAGGGAAGCTCATCCTGGCGGATCATCAATTCGTCGAGCCTGGCGGTCGAGGGCCAGTGCACCCGGCGAATGTCGTCACCCGCCTGGTATTCGCGCAGCGCGTAGAAGTCGTCGCCGGTCAGGCTGAGGGCGGTGGGGTGGGTGGCGCTCGCGTTCGGGTCAGGACCGGGGGACTGAGGCAGCGGCCGGATCACATCGATCCTGGGGTACACGGTGAGCGACGTCTCCGGGGCGGCGATCGCGGTGGACGTGGCCAGACCGAACGGGTCGGTGAGGGAGATCTGCAGTGGTCCGAGGGCGAAGAGGCCGCGCTGTTCGGTGGGGAGCCGGTAGGCGGCTCTGGCCGTCTCGCCCGGATCCAGCGGGGCCAGATTGAACCGAGCCCACCGGCGTCCGCCGTCGAATGGGTCCCTCGTGGTCAGCACCGGCGAACGACGTCCGGCCAGATTGCGCACGGACAGCTCCACCCGGCTGCCGCCTCCGGCATGGACGTGAGGGGGTCGCACCTGGCGGACGGCGGCGACCCGGTAGCGCGCCAACGCCACGTACACCGCCGCTCCGGCCACCAGCGCCACGGCGGCGACGGCGAAGGTGAACAGCTCGGGGACACCGAAAAGGCGGCCGGACGACATCAATGCCAGCGAACCGACAAGGAGGATGCAGCCTCGCCGGGTCAGCACCGGCACGGCGTCTAGTTTCCCCGCCCGGCCGGTACAGGCACCGAATCGAGGATTTCGGCGATGGCCTCGCTGGTCGAGATCCCGCCCATCTGCGCCTCCGGATTGAGGGCCAGCCGGTGCTCGAGTACGGGGCCGGCCAGCGCCTTGAGGTCGTCGGGAATGACGTACTCCCGGCCGAGGGAGGCGGCCCGGGCCCGGCTGGCGCGCTGAAGGGCCAGGGCGGCACGAGGTGACATGCCGAGCAGGAGGGCGCGGTGGCCGCGGCTGGCCGCGGCCAGGTCGACGATGTAGCCCTTGAGGCTGGGCGCCACATGAATCTGCTGGGCCAGCTCGATCATCTCTTCGACATCCTCGGCCGACGCCACCGCCTCGAGTTGGTCGACATTGGCGCCGGATCGCTCGGTGGCATGGGTGTCCAGCATCTGGATCTCGGCGGCCCGATCCGGATAGCCCATCCGGATGCGGAGGAGGAATCGGTCGAGCTGGCTCTCCGGCAGGGCGTACGTGCCCTCGTGCTCGATCGGGTTCTGGGTGGCGATCACCATGAACGGGCTGGGCAGCCGGTAGGTGGTGGCGTCCACGGTGACCTGGCGTTCCTCCATGGCCTCCAACAGAGCCGACTGGGTCTTGGGCGAGGCCCGGTTGATCTCGTCGCCGAGCACGATGTTGGCGAAGACGCCGCCGGCCCGAAACTCGAACTTGCCCGTCGCCCGGCTGTACACCATTACCCCGGTGACGTCCGACGGGAGCAGGTCGGGGGTGAACTGGATGCGGTGCCATTCGCACGCCAACGAGGCGGCCATCGCCTTGGCCAGGCTGGTTTTACCCACGCCTGGCACGTCTTCGATCAGGAGGTGGCCCTCGGCGACAAGGCAAAGCAGAGCCATGCGGATGGCTTCCTGCTTCCCCTGGATGACCTGCTCGATGTTCGTTGCAATAGCTTCGAAGGAGTCAGCGAACCTGGTCACGCTGCGAGCGGCTGCTGCCGGTTGTCTGGCCAAGACGCGCCTTTCTGGACAGAAGCTGTCGGTCGAGAAAGCGTACCGTTCCTTACGGCGGTACCTTCAGCGGTGTGCGGCATGTCCTCGCCATCGACATCGGGGGCACAAAGATGGCCGCCGCGCTCGTCGATGCCTCCGGGATACTGACCGAGCGGGTGTCGGTAGCGACGCCCGAAGATGCCGATGGCGGGTCGACGTTCGCGGCGCTGGCGGCCATCGTGGGCCCCCTGATGGCCGCCTCACCGATCGCCGTCGGGGTGGGGTGCGGCGGTCCGATGACGGCGGATGGCGAGGAGGTGTCGCCGCTCAACATCCCCTCGTGGCGGGGCTTCCCGCTGCGCAGCCAACTCTTGACCTTGACCGGAGTCCCGGTCTGGGTGGACAACGACGCGAAGGCACTGGCGTTGGGCGAGGGTTGGCTCGGGGCGGCCGCCTCGGTCTCGGATTTTCTGGCTATGGTCGTGTCGACGGGTGTCGGCGGCGGCATCGTGCTCGGGGGCCGGCTGCTTGACGGGGCGAGCGGCAACGCCGGGCATATCGGCCACGTGATCGTGGCGCCCGAAGGCCGGCGGTGCGTATGCGGAGCCCGCGGCTGCCTGGAGGCGGAGGTGTCCGGTTTGTCGATCGCGGCATTCACCGGCCGCCCCGCCGCGGAAGCGGGGCCGGACGTGATCGAGCGCAGCGGACGGCTGGTCGGACGGGCGGTGGCGTCGGTGGCCAACCTGCTGGACCTGCGCCTGGCCGTGGTGGCCGGTTCGGTGGCGCTCGGCTTCGGAGACCCATTCTTCGAGGCGGCCGAGCTCGAGGTGGACCGCTCCGCCCGGCTGGCGTATTCGCAGGGGACGCGGATCGTCCCCGCCGGCCTTGGCCGCGACGGGCCGCTGGTCGGGGCCTCGGCCGTGGCCTGGCGCCGTCTCGACGGCGGCTGAGCAGGAGCGGCAGCAAGTACGCTGACGGGCATGGACGTGCGGTATCCGCCGGAGGCAGAGGCGTATCGAGAGGAGGTCCACGCCTTCTTGGCCAAGCATCTGCCCCCGGACTGGAAGGGCATCGGCACGCTGGGTGAAGCCGAACGCGAGCGGTTCGACGGTGAATGGCGCCAGACGCTCGCCGAGAACGGCTATCTGGGGGTCTCGTGGCCCAAGGAGTATGGCGGCGCCGGTCTCACCGCTTTGGAGACGGTGATCCTGGCCGAAGAGTTTACCCGGGCCGGGGTGCCCCTCGGAGGGCCCAACGACGTCTTCGGCATCCAGATGGTCGGGAACACCCTGTTGGAGTGGGGTACCGACGACCAGAGGCGCTACTTCCTGCCCCGCATCCTCTCCGGCGAGCACAAGTGGTGCCAGGGATATTCCGAGCCCAACGCCGGCTCAGATCTGGGCAACCTGGGATGCCGGGCAGTCCTGGACGGCGATGAGTGGGTCATCAACGGCCAGAAGATCTGGACCTCGGCCGGGCACCTGGCCAACTGGATCTTCGTGCTCACGCGGACCGACGCCACCGCCCCGAAACACCGTGGCATCTCGTTCCTGCTCGTGCCCATGGATCAGCCCGGCGTCGAGGTGCGACCTATCAGGATGATCTCGGGGGAGAGCCATTTCAACGAAGTCTTCTTCACCGACGCCCGCACTCCGAAGGACCACGTCGTCGGTGGCGTCAACCAAGGGTGGGCGGTGGCCATGACCCTCCTCGGCTACGAGCGGGGGGAGGCGGCCGCCACCCTGCCGATCGAGTTCCGGATGGAACTCGACCGCTTGCTCGACCTGGCCCGCCAGCGGGGCCGCAACGCCGACGCCCTTATCCGGCAGCGGCTGGCGTGGGCCTACTCCAAGGTGGAGATCATGCGCTACCTGGGCATGCGGACGCTGACCCACTACCTGGCCGGCCGCTCGCCGGGGCCGGACTCGTCGATCTCGAAGCTGTACTGGAGCGAGTATCACAAGACGGCGACGGAGCTGGCCGTCGACATTCTCGGCGCTGACGCCATGACCCCGGCCGGACGGGCGCCCTACACCGCCTTCCGGACCGACGATCCCGGCGCGCCCAACACCTCGGCGTCGTGGACCGGCGTGTTCTTTCACGCTCGGGCGGAGACGATCTATGCCGGCACCAGCCAGGTCCAGCGCAACATCCTGGGCGAGATGGTGCTCGGGCTGCCGAAGGAGCCCAGGGCTGACGCCGGCCCGTGGAACGAAATCCAGTCCCGCTGACGCCACGATGGGCTGGACGGGCCGCCGCCGCCGTCCTGGTCCATCCGGGCCTGTGGGGCACCGCCGTCACCCAACTGTTCGTCCTGGCCCGTCCGGGCTGGTGGCGACGATGGCCGCCACTCCCTGTTCCCGACCCTGACTACCTTCGTTTCCGGCTGGTGACGGCCTATGGGGGCGCCGGTCATCATGCGCCCGACCCGGCCGATCTGATCAGCTACCTGCACTGGTGTCGTGGGATGCGCGGGCTGTCGCGCTAAGGTTCCAAACCGATGGATGTACCACCTGCGCCTTGGGCCGCGCCGGAGGCGCGGACGGATCGGTACCGACCCTTCCGACACGGTCGTTGAGCGGTGTCCAGAGCGCTCGTCCTCAACGCTTCGTTCGAGCCGCTCTGTGTTGTCTCCACCCGTCGTGCGCTGGTGCTCGTACTTGACGACAAGGCCGAGTTGTTGCACGCGGGAGATGGCGCATTTCATTCGCAACGGGCCAGCTATCCCGAACCCTCCGTGGTGCGCCTGTCCTACTACGTGAAGGTGCCGTACCGGGCTCGCATCGCGTTGAACCGCCGGGCTGTGTTTGCCAGGGACGGGCATCGCTGTCAGTACTGCGGGGCAGCGGCCGAGAACATCGATCACGTGATCCCTCGCAGCCGCGGCGGACCTCACACGTGGGAGAACGTGGTGGCCGCATGCCGTCCGTGCAACTCCCGCAAGCAGGACCGCTTCTTGGAGGACAGCGGGATGAAGCTGCGGCGGCCCCCGTGCGCCCCGCGGCAGCGCTCGTGGATCCTCGTGGCCACCGGCAGCGTACGACCGGATTGGGCGCCGTACCTCGGGGTGACCGACAGCTTGTCGGCGTGACTGCGCTCCCGAGCCTGGCTTGGGCAATATCGAGACAGCGAGGCACGGTCGCCGATTTACACCACCGTTCCGGCCAGTCGCTGGAGCCTCAGCCGCTGGAGCGAAGTGTGACGTTCTGGCGCCCCACCGGCTCGGCCATCGTGCTGGGCAGCGCGCAGCTCGACTCGGTGGTCAGTCCGTCTGCCGCGCTTCCGGTGGTGCGCCGGCGCAGCGGGGGAGGAGCCGTCTATGTGGCTCCCGGCGAGATGGTGTGGGCCGACGTGGTCGTGCCCGCCGCCGACGAGTTGTGGGACGACGATGTAGGCCGGGCGTGTTGGTGGGTGGGCGAGGCGTGGTCGTCGGCTCTGACCGCAGTTGGGATCGCCTCGGAGACCCTGTCGGTGCATCGAGCGGGCCTGGTCAAATCGCGGTGGTCGGCGTTGGTGTGTTTCGCCGGCCTCGGCCCGGGCGAGGTGCAGATCAGCGGCCGGAAAGTGGTCGGGATCGCACAACGGCGGACCCGGCGGGGCGCGTTGTTCCAGTGCGCCGCCCTTCTGGCATGGGATCCGGGGCCGTTGGTAGCGACGCTCGTGGTCGGCGGCGACGGCAGCGACGCCGGCGTGAGCGACGCCGGCGCCAGCGCCGCCGTGGCCGAGCTCGCCGCGGCCGAGCTGGCCTTGATCGCCACCACCGCGCCCGTGTCCGCCGACATGCTGGAGGCGGCATTCGTCCAGGCCCTCCCGGTAGGGTCGCCGCCATGACCCCGGTGGGGGGCTGAATGGAGGTTTGGACGCTCGGGGTGGGGTTGCCCGGCATGGCCGCCCGACACGCCGCCCGCGCCGAACAAGCGGGATGGGACGGCCTGGCCGTGGTCGATTCGCAGAACCTTTCTGGCGATGTCTACGTGGCGCTGGCTTTGGCCGCCCGGGCCACGACCACGCTGCGATTGGCGCCCGGTGTGACCAACCCCTATACCCGGGACCCCGCCGTCACCGCCTGCGCCATCGCCACGGTGCATGCCGAGTCCGGGGGCCGAGCCGTGCTGGGCATCGGACGAGGTGACTCGTCGCTGGCCCACCTCGGCCTGGCGCCCGCACCCGTCGAGGTCTTCGAGCGGTATCTGGCCCGGGTGCAGGGCTACCTGCGAGGCGACGAACTGCCCTTCGTGGACTCGGCCGACGTCGCTCCGGTCGGATCGCTTGGTTTGGCCAATGCCCCGACCACCAGTCGTCTGGCGTGGCTGAACCCGGCCGTCTCGAAGGTGCCGGTGGCGGTCGCCGCCACGGGGCCGCGGGTCATCGCCGCCGCCGCCCGCCACGCCGAACGGGTCACCTTCGCAGTGGGTGCCAGCCCCGAACGCTTGGCCTGGGCAGTCGACGCGGCCACATCGGCTCGGGCGGAGGCCGGACTAACTGGCGAGGCCCTGTCGCTCGGCGCCTACGTCAACGTGGTCGTGCATCCCGATCGGGACGTGGCGTTCGCGTTGGCCAGCGGCGGACTGGCTTCCTTCGCCCGCTTCTCGGTGATGCACGGCACAGCAACAGGACCGGTGTCAGACGAGCAGCGGCAGGTGCTCAGCCGGGTGCACGGGGCCTATGACATGACCCGCCACACTCGGGCCGGTACCCCTCAGGCCGGTGAGCTCACGGCCGAGTTCGCCGCCGACTTCGCCGTCCTGGGTCCTGCCGACCACTGCCTGGCGCGGCTCCGGTCGCTGGGCGCTCTCGGCCTCGACCATCTGATGGTGATCGGTCCTTCGGCCGGTGCCGACCGAAACGAAGCGGCCGCCGCGGTCGCTCGCTTCGAAGCCGAGGTTCTTCCCGGCCTCCGGTAGGCTCGTCCGGTCATGTGCGGGATCACCGGCTTCTGGGGCGCGCCGGCGGATGACCTGCTGGCGGCCATGACCGACGTGGTTTGTCATCGCGGTCCCGATGACGGCGGCTACTTCACCAGTGATGTGGCCAGCCTGGGATTTCGCCGCCTGTCCATCATCGACCGGGCCGGCGGTTTCCAGCCCATGGCGGCGGCGGACGGACGGGTGCAGCTGGTCTACAACGGCGAGGTCTACAACTACCGAGAGCTGCGGGCCGAACTCGAGAATGAAGGGCACGCATTCGAGACCGCGTCGGATACCGAGGTCGTGGTCCGCTCGTATCTGGCGTGGGGGCCTGACTGCTTCGCCCGGTTCAATGGGATGTGGGGTCTGGCCATCGTGGATCTGCGGGACGCCGACGGAACCGGACCGCGCCTCGTCTTGGCGCGCGACCACTTCGGCATCAAGCCGCTCTATCTGGCCCGGACACCGACGCGGCTGGTCTTTGCTTCGGAGATCAAGTCGATCCTGCACGCACCCGACCTGGCCGCCACGGCGCGGCCCGACGAGCAGTGGATTCACGACTACCTCGTCGCCGGTCTGCACGACCACAAGCCCGAGACCGCGTTCGGCGGCATACGCAACCTGGCGCCGGCCACCTACGCCATCGTTACTGCCGCCGGGGTGGAAGAAACCGTCTACTGGCACCCCCAACTGAGCACCGACGGCTCCGCTGACCCGGCCGAGTTCCGCCGCCGCTTCGAAAAGGCGGTCGAGCGCCGGCTGGTGGCCGACGTGCCCGTAGGCACCTGCCTCTCGGGCGGGCTCGACTCGACGTCGATCGTCTGCGTCATGAGCCGGCTGCTCGCGGAGCATGTGCCCGACGCCAGGTCGATGGGCGATCAGCTGAAGGTGTTCTCGGCCGTGTTCGACGGCGATCCGATCGACGAACGCAAGTACATCGACGTGGCGTTGGCCGCCAGCGGCGCCGAACCACACTGGATCCGACCGAGTTCGCACGACTTCGTCGACGAGCTCGACCGGCTGGTGTGGCACCAGGAAGAGCCGATCGTGTCGACGGGACCGTACGCGCAGTGGTGCGTCATGCGCGAGGCCCGCAAGGAGGTGACGGTCCTTCTCGACGGGCAGGGCGGCGACGAACTACTCGCCGGCTACGTGCCCTACCAGGTCGTCTACCTGCGCCAGCTGTGGCGGGAGCGCCGTTGGGCAGCATTGGGGAAGGAGGCGTGGGCGGCGCGAGATGTGATTGCGCCTCTGGCCCGCAGGCAGCTGGCCGACCGCCGGCGCCGTCTCGACCTGGCCCAGGTCATGCGGCCGGCGTTTCGCGCCGGCAAGACCGCGCCCGCCGCGGCTCGCAGCCAGGACGATCTGAAACGCCGGCTCCTCGAGGATCTCACGACGTTCAGCCTGCCCTCGCTGCTGCGCTACGAGGACCGCAACTCGATGGCCCACTCATTGGAGTCGCGCATCCCGTTCTTGGACCAGGAGTTGGTGGAGTGGGTGTTGCGGCTGCCGCCTGAGGCCATCATTCACCGGGGTTGGAGCCGGGCCATCCTTCGCGACGGTCTGGTCGGGGTGCTGCCGGACAAGATCCGATTGCGCCGCTGGAAGGTGGGCTTCACCACACCGGAGAGCCGGTGGCTTCGCGCCCGCCGGGCGGTGTTGCAAAGCCTGTTCCGGTCGCCCCTTTTCTGCAGCCGTCCCTACTGGGACGGACGAGCGGTCGCCGACTCCTTCGAGGCGGCCTGCCGCGGCCAGACCGAGTGGTCGCAGTTCTTCTGGCGGGCCGTCAACGTGGAGCTTTGGCTCCGGGTCTTCTTCGACGGCGAAGGGGCCAGCCGAGGCGGCCAGGCGCCCGACGCCGACTTCCGGCGGGTCGGCGACGAGGCAGCCGCTGACCTGTCCGGCACGAAGGAAGCAGCGCTGGCCCTGGCCGCCTTCCGGCCGAACTGGGGCCGGCACCTCTTCGCCATCGGATTGGACGGCCGGACCATGTTCTTGCGGGCCCCGGTGCAGACGCAGCTGATCCTGTCTGGCGATGACCTCACGGCCGCCGTCGTTGACGCGTTTCAGGCCATCGATCCGGATGTGGCCTTGCGGGCTGGGGACGTGGTGGCGGTCAGCGAGAAGGCGGTGGCGGTCAGCCAGGGGCGCAGCTATCCAGTCGACACCATCGTTGCCCGGCGGCTGGCCCGTGTGCTCTCGCGCTTCGTGAAGCGGACCGCCAGCGGGATCGGCCTCGGTATCCCGGCCACGATGGAGCTGGCCCTCCGCGAGGCCGGCACCCTGCGCATCCTGGCCGCGACGGTCGCGTCCGCCCTGACTCGACCCTTCGGGCTCAAGGGCGTCTTCTACCGGGTGGCCGGGCCCCAAGTGGCCGCCATCGACGGGCCAACGGCCGGGACCATCCCGCCCTACGACACCCACGCCAAGCTGCCGCCGAGCCGCCCCGATCTGGTGGCCGCGGAGCTGGCCGGGGCGCTGTCGGCGGTCGCCGACGGACCGGTCGGCGTCGCCATCATCGACGCCAACGACATCGGCGCGGTCGTGCTCGGCGCGAGTACCGACGTCGACCGACCGGGGCTGCTGGCCCTGCTGCGGGACAACCCGCTGGGCCAGGGCGACCAGCGCACTCCGGCGCTGATCGTGCGCCGAGTCGGCTCTCTGTCTTAGCCCGGCCCCCGGCCAGGCACCCCTATCCCACCGGTGGGGCGGCCTCCTCGAGTTGCGCGCGCGGAGATAGCTGTTGGGCGAGCACGGCGGCGCGCAGGTTGGCACCGTCGCCTCATCCCGTGTGCTCCGCCAGGTTGCGCGCGCGGAGATGCCTGTTGGGCGAGCACGGCGGCGCGCGCAGGTCGGCGCCTGGCCCGGCCGCGTCCGAGGCAAAAACGCGCTCCTGGTCGCCTGGCGCGGCCCTTTCCCCTCACAAAGTGGTTGACGAGTGGGGGGTGGGGGAGTAGGGTGGCGCGGAGTGGTGCAAAGGGGAGGGGCCCAGGGGCACTGCGAGGTGCGGAGTGAGGCGAGACACGATTGGCGCGATTCTTCGGGAGGTACGAGCACTCGCTCGACATCAAAGGACGGGTGATCCTGCCCGCCCGGTTTCGACGCGAACTCGGGACGACCGCCCTGCTGACGAAGAACAACGACCGCTGCTTGGCGCTGTGGACCGAGGACGCGTTCGAAAAGAAGCTGTCGGAGATGGAGGTGCTGCAAGAGGAGGGCCGCGAGCAGCGCAATCTGGCCAGGGTGTGGGCCCAGGGCGCGACCGAAGTGGAGATCGACCGACAGGGACGAGTGGCGATCCCCGGTTTTCTGCGGGAGTTCGCCCGGCTCGAAGGCGAAGTGCTCATCAATGGCGCCATCAACCGCGTGGAGTTGTGGGATCCGTCGGTGTGGGAGGAGCGGATTGCTCCCAGCGAGCGACGGTTGACCGAGGAGGACGACCCTCAGCAGACCATCCAGCAGGACTGAGCCGTGGCCGGCTCATGCGCAGCCCCTCGACCGGTGAGGTGGAAGACCCCTACTCCGCCCTCTTCCATCAAGGTCGCTCGGGGAGAAAACCGATCGGCGCGCCGCCGGTCGGGGGGCTGCGGATGAGCCCGGCCTTCACCCATCGGCCGGTCATGCTGGCCGAGGTCGTCGAGCTCTTCGCTCCCGTACCGCCGGGTGTCGTGGTTGATGCCACCGTCGGGGGGGGAGGGCACGCCTCGGCCATCCTCAACGCGCATCCCCATCTGTCCGTGTTGGGGCTCGACCAGGATCCCGATGCGGTGGCCGCCGCCACCGAATCGCTGGCTCGCTTCGGCGACCGGGCGCGGGTCGTGCACGCCCGTTTCGACCACCTGCGCGACCACGTCGGGAGTACGCCGCTTTCGGGCGCGCTGTTCGACCTCGGCGTCAGTTCGCCTCAGCTCGACCGCCCCGAGCGGGGCTTCAGCTATCGGGCCGATGGCCCGCTCGACATGCGCATGGATCCCTCGACAGGAAGGACGGCCGCCGACATGGTGAACACCACTTCCGAACGAGGCCTGGCCGGCATGATTGCCGCCAGCGGGGAGGCCCGCTTCGCCGGGCGCATCGCCAGAGCGATCGTGGCGGCCCGTCCGATTACGACGACCGGTCAGCTGGCGGAGGTGGTAAGGACGGCCATACCGGCGGCCGCCCGCCGCCACGGCGGCCATCCTGCCCGGCGAGTGTTCCAAGCGGTGCGGCTCGAGGTCAACGAGGAACTCGAGGTGCTTCCGGGAGCGATCGACGACGCGGTCGACCTCCTGGCACCAGCAGGCCGCATCGTGGTCCTCTCCTACCATTCCGGTGAGGACCGAACCGTCAAGACGCGCCTGGCCGTGGCATCCACGGGCGGATGTGTCTGCCCGCCCGGCCTGCCGTGCGCGTGTGGAGCCGTCCCGGTCGTCCGTCTGCTCAATCGAGGAGCGCGTAAGCCTTCGGCCGCCGAGGTGGCCGAAAACCGCCGAGCCGAAAGCGCCCGGCTTCGGGCCGCCGAGAAGCTGGCTGTCGTCCCCGACCCGGACGCAATGGACGCAACCACGGACGCAACCACGGAAGCGCCCGAGGGGGGACAGCCGTGAACGCCCGCATCGACGCACCACTGCCGCTGCGACGCGGGATTCAACCGCTGGCCGACCGGCCGCCGCTCCGGGTGGTCGAGCCGGGCGAGCTCAGCGCCCGAGCGCGGCAGCGACGAGCCCGCCTCCTGCTGCTCGTCGCCGTTTCGGTTCTGGCGACGGTCGTGTTCGGGCTGGTGGGCGTACACGTCAGCCTGGCTCAGAACCAGCTCCGACTCGATCGCCTCAATACGAGCGCCGCGGCCGAGGCGGCCAAATACGAGACCCTGCGTCTGCAGGTGGCACAACTCGAATCGCCGGACCACGTCACCGGCGAAGCCCGCAAGCTGGGCATGGTGTCCCCGCCCGGCATCACCTATCTCCTGCCTCCTCCGACGCCGGCGCCAACGGCGACCTCGGTGGCGTCCACGCCAAAGGCCGCACCGGCCGTCAGTGACTGGACCTCGCTCAAGCACCTGCTGACGGCCCATCCGTGACCACCCGACCCCGGCGTATCCCCCCGGCGCAGGGGCGCCGGGGCAGTACCGGTCGTCGTCCCGTCTCTGGGCGCCGGTGGTCAGAGCCCGTTCCGGCCATGCGCCGGCGGCTGGTGGGCCTCCTCGTGGCGGTCGCCCTGGCCTTCGTCGTTATCGCGGGCAAGCTGGCCGACATCCAAGGACTCTCGGCCGCTCACTATGCAGCGCTCGGTGTCTCCCAGCGGCTCCGCAGCGTGACGCTTCCGGCGTCACGGGGCACCATCTTCGACCGCAACGGGCGCGAGTTGGCTCTGTCGGTGCAGCAGCCCACCATCTGGGCTAACCCCCATCTGGTGACCGACCCTCGCCGCGAGGCGCAGGCGTTGTCCACCCTGCTCGGCCTCACGATCGATGACCTGGAGACTCGGTTGTCGCGCCCGGCCGGCTTCGTGTACCTGGCCCGCAAGGTCGACCCGGATCTGGCCGCCAAGGTCAAGGCGCTCAAGCTCGACGGCGTGTTCTTCCTCGACGAGCCCAAACGATTCCTGCCGTCCGGCAGCGTGGCCGCCCCGCTCCTCGGCCAGGTCGGCATCGACAATGGCGGCCTGTCGGGCCTCGAGCAGCAGTACGAGAAGAGCCTGGCGGGCCGGCCGGGCCGGTTGCTGGTGGAGGAAGACCCGCGAGGGGGAGAGATCCCGGGCGGCCTCCATCGCTATCAGGCGTCGCAGGCCGGCCAAGACCTGGTCCTCACCATCGACGAGTCGCTCCAGTACCAAGCGGAGCAAGCCCTGGCCGCCGAGATCCAGTCCAGCCAGGCCAAGGGGGGAATGGCGCTGGTGATGGACAGCAAGACCGGCGAGATCCTGGCGATGGCCAACCTGGTGGCATCGGCCAACGGCACCGATCCGCCGGTGGCCGCCCCCAATGCGTCGGCGCTCACCAATGTCTACGAGCCGGGCTCGGTGAACAAGCTGATCACGATCTCGGCGGCGTTGCAGGAGCGGGTGGTCAAGCCGGCCGACCACCTGACGGTGGGCAACACGATCACGGTGGCCGGCACGTCGTTCGGCGAGCACGTGAACCATCCCATCGGGCAGTGGTCGATCACCGACATCGTCGCCAACTCGTCCAACGTGGGCACGATCATGATCGGCGGCAAGCTGGGGAAGACCCGGCTGGACTCGTACATGCGCGCGTTCGGGTTCGGCAAGCGCACGGCGCTCAACTTTCCGGGTGAGTCCGCCGGCCTCCTCCTCGACCCCGACAAGTGGTACTCGACGTCGATCGCCACCGTTCCTATCGGCCAGGGCGTGGCCGTCACCGCCGCCCAGATGCTGAGCGCGTACAACGCGATCGCCAATGGCGGCGTGTACGTGGCCCCCAAACTGGTGAAGTCGACAGTCGACAGCCAGGGCCGCCAGCACCCCACTCCCACATCGCCAAGTCATCGGGTCGTCTCCGCGCAAACGGCGAAGGAGATGACGGTCATGCTCGACGAGGTGGTCCGCATCGGCACCGGCACCAAGGCGGGCATCAGCGGCTACACCGTGGCCGGCAAGACCGGTACCGCCCGCAAGCCGCCGTACAACGCCGGCGCCTATGTCTCCAGCTTCGCCGGCTTCGTGCCTTCCCAGCAGCCGGCCATTGCGGCCATGGTCGTGATCGATGAGCCTTCATCCATTGACATCTACGGTGCCGACGTGGCCGCGCCGGTGTTCGCGCAGATCAGTCAGTACGCGCTACGGGAGTTCCGGATCCCGCCCCCAGCCGGTCAGCCGCCGAGCGATGCGGGCGTGCCATTGGCCACCGCAGCCGGGGCCCAGGTATTCGGCGACTTTGGTGGTCCGGCTGCACCCGCGCCGACAACGACCGCACCGACCACGACGGCACCACCACCGGCGCCTGCGACGCCCGCGTCGACCACGACCGCGCCGCCGGCGCCTGGGACGACCGCGCCGACCACGACGGCACCACCACCGGCGCCTGCGACGCCCGTGCCGACGACGCCCACATCAACGACGGCGCCTGCGACGCCTGCGACGCCTGCGCCGACCACGACCGCGCCGCCGGCGCCTGGGACGACCGCGCCTGGGACGACCGCGCCGACCACGAC
>JRHI01000898.1_pt1 | contig 29170 bp, 13 predicted proteins | sample 215371 | NCBI WGS metagenome assembly JRHI01 (sample SAMN02929681, study PRJNA255918) | sediment metagenome | biome: cave system; feature: Ice Cave; material: Sediment; isolation source: sediment from deep within a dark volcanic ice cave with no known source of... ...
ACTATACCATCTTGGAGGCAACGGTTACAGTAGAACTAGCGGTGCTGTACAACCCAGATGGCTTGCCCACTACTTCTCACAGCTCGGCTTGCGAAGAAATGCCCGACGGAGCATGACCGGTAGTGCAGGCCAGCTCCGTGTGCCGTCAATCTGGGTGGTTGAACAGTCAATTCCTGTGCCGCCCCTGAACGAGCAACACCGCATTGTCGCCAAGATCGAGGAACTCTTTTCCGACCTTGACGCAGGCGTTGCCGCCCTGGAACGGATCAGGGCGAACCTGAAACGCTATCGTGCCGCCGTGGAAGGCAACTTGACCGAAGAGTGGCGGGCCAAGCATCCCAATACCGAACCGGCGACGAAGCTGCTTGAACGCATCCTGGCTGAACGCCGCCAGAAATGGGAGGACGACCAACTCGCAAAGTTCGCTGCTGCCGACAAAACACCGCCAAAGGGTTGGCGGGAGAAGTACGTCGAGCCTACGGCCCCAGACACGAACAAGTTGCCGGAACTGCCAGAAGGGTGGTGCTGGGCGAGCGTGGAGCAAGTCGGCCAGGTGCAACTTGGTCGCCAGAGATCACCGATTCATCACAATGGGCCACACATGCGGCCCTATTTGCGAGTCGCCAACGTGTTTGAAGACCGCATCGACATTAGCGATGTAATGGAAATGAATTTCTCCCCCGAAGAATACGAGACGTACCGCCTGGGCTTCGGCGACATTCTGTTAAATGAAGGCCAGAGCATGGATCTTGTCGGTCGGCCTGCAATGTATCGTGATGAAGTACCTGGGGCCTGCTTCACGAACACCCTGGTTCGCTTCCGTCCGAAAGAGGGCGTCGATGCACGTTATGCTCTCAAGGTTTTCTTGGCGTACCTCAAGAACGGTCGCTTCCAGAAAATCGCAACAATCACTGTTAACATCGCACACTTGGGAGCGGGCCGCTTTGCCGAAATCGAGTTCCCTTTGCCTCCAATCGAAGAACAGGCGGCAATTATCGAGGAAGTGGATCGACATTCTTCCGTGCTTGAAGCAGCCGAACGAGCAATCAACAAGAACCTTGTGCGTGCTGCCCGCCTTCGCCAGAGCATCTTAAAACGGGCTTTCGAGGGGAAGTTGGTTCCGCAAGACCCAAGCGACGAACCCGCCGACAAACTGCTCGAACGCATTCGCCAGGAACGCACCGCCAGGAATGGCAGTGTGGCACCGCGACCGACGAGGGGGAGATCATCTGGCAAGCGGAAGGCTAATGGCATGGAGCAGCATCATGAGCAATGACAGCCAGCGGATCGTCAGTAAAGCCTGGAACTTCGCCCACGTCCTCCGGGACGACGGCCTCTCGTACATGGCCTACACCGAGCAGATCACCTTCCTGCTCTTTCTCAAGATGGCCGACGAGATGACCAGGCCGCCGTTCAATCGCCCGCCCATCGTGCCGCCGAAGTTCGGATGGCAGGCCCTGCTGAAACTGGACGGCGACGAGCTTGAGGCCCACTACCGGCACTGCCTGGAGGAACTCGGCAAGCAGCCAGGGATGCTCGGCGAAATCTTCAAGAAGGCCAGGGCCGAGATTCAGAACCCCGAACGGCTGCGGCGGCTGATCGTGGACCTCATCGAGCCGGTGAAGTGGTCGTCGATGCATGCCGACGTGAAGGGCGACATTTACGAAGGACTGCTCGCCAAGAGCGCCGAGGAGTCGCCCAAAGGGGCCGGTCAATACTTCACGCCTCGGCAACTCATCAAGGCCATCGTGGATTGCGTGCAGCCGACTGCTGCTGATACCGTGTGCGATCCCGCAGCAGGCACCGGAGGCTTCCTGCTCGCAGCGTTCGACTATGTGAACCAGCACCAGGCCAGGGAGCTGGACAAGGACCAGAAGCGGCACCTGCGGACCAGGTTTGTCAAGGGTTGGGAACTCGTCCCGAACACGGCCCGACTGTGCATCATGAACATCTACCTGCACGGCATCGACGCCGATCCTTGCCCCATTCGATCCGGCGTGGACAGCCTCGCCAGTGACCCAGGCGAGCGGTTCAGCGTGGTGATGACCAATCCTCCTTTCGGCAAGAAAAGCAGCATCGCCATCGTCAACGAGGCCGGCGATCTTGAGAAAGAAGACTCCGAGTACGTGCGGCAAGATTTCTGGACGACAACCAAGAACAAGCAGCTGAACTTCCTCCAGCACGCCAGGACGCTCTTGAAGGTGAATGGCCGCTGTGTCATCGTCGTGCCGGACAACGTGCTGTTCGAGGGTGGGGCCGGTGAGACGGTGCGGCGGAACCTGCTCAAGCAGTGCGACGTGCACACACTGCTGCGGCTGCCGACCGGCATCTTCTACGCCCAGGGCGTCAAGGCGAACGTGCTGTTCTTCGATGCCAGGCCCGCCCAGGAGAAGGCCTGGACGTCCAAACTGTGGGTGTACGACTTGCGGACGAACATGCACTTCACGCAGAAAACCAACCCGTTGAAGCGTTCGGACCTGGACGAGTTCGTGGAGTGTTACCACCCCGGCAACCGGCACCGCCGCAAGGCGACCTGGAGCGAAGATGTAGACGCGGCGTCCCGCCGCGTGAACAGAACGCGGCAGGATGCCGCGTGGATAGAACGCGGCGTCCCGCCGCGGGAACAGAACGCGGCAGGATGCCGCGTCTACGCATGGCCGCTGGCGGGTGTTCGACTACGATGACCTGCTGAAGCGTGACAAAGTAAACCTGGACATTTTCTGGCTCAGGGACAAGAGCCTCGAAGAGTCTGACGACTTGCCGGACCCCGACGTGCTGGCCCAGGAAATCGCCGACGACATGCAGACGGCGTTGGAACAATTCTCGGCGATTGCGGAGAAGCTCAAGGGGTAAAACCGGACGTCCAGAAGGAGTACGGTCGTGGGCACACATCCAGGCCGATCCACCGCGCGATGTGAGGCCGGAGGACCGGACCTTGCTCAACCTCTCGGTCTCATTCCATCATGCCGGTGCGTCGGGGATTGTTTCTGGTTCTTTCGGCGCGGCCTGGGGTTGCGGGATCGGCCCGAAATCCGGATGCCAGAACACCCGTCGAAAATCGGACCGCAGCTGCCGCCGCTCATTGTCCGCCAATAAGGCTTCGCTTCGTGGCTGGTACCGCACCGGCGCCTCGGTCATGACGGCGCCGAGGAAGTTCGCCTTTGCCAGCACCTCCACTTCGGCGAACGGCCCTTCCGACTGAATGGGCATGCGCTCGAGGATCGCCCGCCGATACAGGCGGAAAGGGCAATACACGTCCTGCACGCGCAAGCCGAACAGTAGCCGTGCCCGCACATGGGCCGTCCAGCCGCGCCAACCCAGCCAGCCGGGCAGCGGCTCGAGAGGATTTGCCAGCACCACACGCACGAATAGACGGTATACCCACCCGAGGCAGCGCAACGGCCACGGCACCGGCTGCCAGACCCGATAGCCCGCGCACAGGTGGACCCTGTCCATGTCGGTCAGCAGCAATGGCAGGTCGGCGGGTTGGAATTGGCGATCACAGGTAGCGGTGAGCAGCAGCGGAAAACGCGCGGCGGCCAATCCGGTGCGGAGAGATGCGCCGGCGCCGCCGTAGGTTTCGTGGCGCAGCAGGCGCAGCCGCGGTAGGCTCGGCAGCAGTGCCTCGGCCAGGGCGGCGGTGCCGTCGGTGCTGCCGTCATCCACCAAAAGGATCTCGTAATCGCGCTGCAGTTGACTCAGCTGGGTGTCCCAGCTCCGCAGCACTTCCTCCAGATGGATCGCCTCGTTGTGGGCCGGCAACAGCACGCTGAGCGGCTCGGTCTTGATCGGCGGCAATTCCGGCGGTTCGGGCATGGCTCAGCTCGGTCGGAGTCGTCACGGGAACGGTACGCAGCAGCACCAGCGACTTGCGGTGCTTGCCGCCGGCCAGATCGGTATTGCGCAGCACCTCCACCAGTCGGCCGGCGTGCAGATGCTGCGGCCACTCTGCGGCGACTTTGGGCGGCATGACCACGTAGGTGCTGTCTGGGCGCGCGGCCCAGGCGTCCAGGTCTCCCCATTCTATCAGGACGTGCAGTGGCCGGCCGACGTGGAAGGCCAGCGGATGCGCCTCCGCCCAGAAGAAAAGCACCGGCTGTGGTAGCGGCGCTCGACGGCGGACCTCTTCGGCGAAGCGGCGCTGCTCCAGTTCCGCCTCCTGCCGCGGCAGCACCCGATCCACGTACACCCACCAACCGACGACACAGCCTGCCAGCGCCACGGCAAACACCGTCGCCAGGTACGCAGGATGACGAAGGGAGCGATACCAGCGCTCGGCGACGCAGCCGAGCAACAGAGCGGCTCCAGGGAAGGCGGGCAGGAGATAATCCGCCCGCTTGAAGTTCACGCACGACAGGAGCAATACTACAGTGACGAGCCAGACCAGGCCAAAGCGAGCCTCGGCGTCGCTCCACCAGCGGCCGCGTCGCAGCAGATACCATAGGGCCACTGGCAGCATGAGACTCCAGGGGAGGAAGTCGAAAGCGAAACGCGGTCCGTAAAACCACCAGGGATGCGCGCGCAGGCCGCCGCTGTCGTCGAAGCCACGCTCGAAGTTGTGGTGCCAGAAGAAGACACGGAACAATTCGCCATGGGTCTGCGCATTGGCCCAGAGGAACCAGGGCAGTGTCAGGATCGCCACGAGTGGCACGCCCCACCACAGTCCCAGGCGGCGCGGTAATTCCCGCCAACGCCCGGGTAGCACGCGCTCGCTCAGGAGATGGGCGCCGTACACGGCCGCCGGCAAGACGACGCCGATCGGGCCCTTGAGGAGGACTGCGACAGCAAGGGCCAGGTAGCCAGGCAGGAGGAAGAGCCGCTGCCGGCCGGCGAGGCAGAAGCTGCCGAGGGCGACGCTGATCATCAGTGTCAACGGCATGTCAATGCGGCCGACGCGCGCCAGCCAGGTGAAATGCAGGGTCGTGGCCAGGATGGCGCCCGCCGCCAGTCCAGCGACCGGCCTGCCGCGCCAGGCGCCGAAGCCTGTCACGGCCAGGACGCAGCCGAGCGCAGCCAGCGCTGCCGGCAATCGTACCGCCCAGGCATCGACCTGACCGCCGCGGCACCAAGCCAGGGCCGCGACGAGCCAGTAGTAGAGCGGGGGCTTCTGCAGTTCCACCTCGCCATGGAACAGCCGTGGCAGGCCCCAGTGGCCATCGTCGAGGATCGTCTGGGCGTCCTGCGCCGCGCGAGCCTCGTGACTGCTCCAGAGGTCGCGGTCGGCCAGGCGGTAGAAGAAGAGGAAGGCGCAGAGGAGCATCAGGACGACGAGGCTGCATGCCCCGACGATTAGCCGTGACGGGTAGCCCGCGCTCCATTCCGCGTCGCGGCTACACGAGGATTGAAGATGCACACTCATGCGGACAATCGCTGAAATTGTGCTTCGTGGAGTCTCTGGTACGCCGGACAGCCTGCCAGCAGTTCCGCGTGGGTGCCGACTGCGGCAATGCGGCCACTCTCCAGCACGATGATCCGGTCGGCGATCTCCAGCGTGTTCAAGCGGTGCGTAATGACAAACGTCGTGCGGCCACGCATGAAGTCGCGCAGCGCCCGATGGATCAGCGCTTCGCTCTCGGCGTCATACTGGCTGGTGAACTCGTCGAGGATCAGTATGCTTGGATCGCGCACGATGGCCCGGGCAAGGGCCAGGCGTTGCTTCTGGCCGCCCGACAATTTTGAGCCTGCTTCGCCGATGCGCGACTCGTAACCCTTCGACAGTTTCTCGATAAAGTCGTGGGCAAACGCCGCCTGGGCCGCCGCTTCCACCTCTTCCTTGCCGGCCCGCTTGTTGCCGTAGGCGATGTTGTTGTAAATCGTGTCGTCAAACAGCGTCGTGTCCTGCGTGACGACGCCGATCTGCCGGCGCAGGCTGCGCAGGTTCATCTTGCGCACATCCACACCGTCAATGCAGATCGAGCCGTGATCCGGATCGTAGAAGCGCGGAATGAGACCGACCATCGTCGTCTTGCCGCAGCCGTTCTTGCCGACGATCGCAATGGTCTCACCGTGATGAATTCTCAAATGAACATTTGTTAGAATCGGTTGGTCCGGCTCGTAGGAGAAGCAGACGTCGCGGAACTCAATGAGGCTTTCGTGACGGACGAGGCGCGGCCCATCGCTGTTGCTGCGGACGCGCGGCTGGCGGTCGAGGAAGGCGAAGATGCGGTCGGCAGCGGCGTGGCCCGACTGCAAACGGGTGTAGACGCTCGACAACTTGCGCACCGGATCGGCGATGGCGGCCAGCAGGGCGTAGAGCTGCAACAGTGATGCCGCTTCCAGCGGATGAGTGGTCATGGTGAAGGGGCCCAGGTTATTCGTCTTTTGCAGCACAAGGTAGGCCCCGGCCAGCAGCGCCAGGGCGACGGCCGTGACGCCGAGCAACTCGATGATAGGACTGGCGGCGGCGTCGATGTTCACCACCATCATTGCCTTGTGGTAGTAGTCCTTCGTGGCCGCGCGGAAGCGGCGGCGCTCGTAGGGCTCCATGGTGAATGCCTTGACGACGCGGATACCCTGGAAGCTTTCTTGCAGGATCTTGTAAATGTTCGACATCCGCTCCAGCAGCCGGCGCGTCGCCCGCTTCATGAGCTGGCCGACCTTCGTCAAGATAAAGGCAGCGATCGGCACCAGGATCAGGAACATCAGCGTCAGCTGCCAGCTAACGCAGCAGGCGAGCACAACGCAACTGATCGCCTTGAGGGGCTCGGCCACCAGTTTGCCGAACAGAGTCTTCTGGCCGGCGCCGAGCATCTCCATGTCGTTCGTGAAACGCGCCATCAACTCGCTGCTACCCTGCTCGCCGAAGCTGTTGACGTCGAGGTGGATCGTGTTACGGTAAAAGCGATTTCGGAGGTCGAACAGGGACAGGTTGACGACGCTACCGACGAGCGATTCCTGGCCAAACTCGAAGATGCCCTTGATGGCCACGGCAAGCACTACGGCGCCGATCACCCAGGCGAGTGTCTGGAAGCGATTGGTAGGCAGGAAGCGGTCGATGTACTTCTTGAGAACCTGGTAGTAATAGAGCCGGGTCCGGGAGGATTCGAGATCGCTCTCCGCATTGGCCAGGAGGAGGGTCAGGTGGCGGCGTTCGTGTTCCTTGACGTCGCCAGCCTCCCAGGCGTCGGTGTCACGGAGTTTTTGGTTCAGCTTATCGATCTTCGGTTGCAGGGCTTCCTCGGCCTGGGGTTTCAGGGGATTGCCGTCGATGTGCTGCTGGATCTCGTCGATTTGTCCGGCGACCCATTCTTGCAGGTTCTGTTCGCTTCCCAGGGTTTTCAGAACGGGGTAGATCGCGGTAAAATTCAATCCCCAGAGGACGGCTGCCAGCAGCGCGCACACGGAGGACAGCGCGAGCCGGTAGCGATAGGGCCAACAGTAACGCAGGGCACGCAAAAAGTTTTTCATGGGTTGCTGCAATGGGCCTGACTCAGGGTTTCGACGTGCGGCGCATCCAGGGGTGGTCAGGGGTTGTAGCAAATCGGCGCCGACCGGACAAGGCGGTTTCAAGCCTGCTCGCCGGTCTGCCCAAAGGGCGAGGGAAGCAAGATTGGGTTTTGCGTTTCGCCGCCGGCACCGACATGCTATAGGATGATGCGGTTGCAACGACGCACCGCGGACAGCGGACATGAGTCACGATCTCATCTGCGATTGGCTGAAACTGCCCGCCGGCGACTGGCCGCCGGACCACTACACCCTCCTAGGCCTCCAGCCCGGTGAAGCGGACACAGAGCGCATCGAGCACCAGGTCCACGAGCGGCTTGAAATCGTCCGCCGCTACCAGCTTACCCATCCGGAACAGGCCACCGAGGCGATGAACCGCCTCGCTCGGGCCTTCGTCTGTCTCACCGATCCGGTCGCCAAGAAGGCGTATGACACCGGCCTACTCGGCGAACCGCCGCCGGCCCCCGAAGAGGCTGTCGGCCCGGCCGACGCGGGCGACGAACCCGAGGCACCCGTGGAACTCTTCGCGCCACCCGCCCCCGCCGAGAATCGACCCACCGCGCAAACGGACATCCCCGTCGCCGTGGCGCGAGCAGAGCCGTTGCTGACGCCGGTGCCTACCCTGCCGGTTGAGCCGGTCGCGGTCGTGACGTCTCCCGTGGAGATCGTTCCGCCGCAGCCCGCGCCTCGTCCGCCGGAGGTGGTTGAGCCGGCGGTGGAGGCGGCGCGGTCCATGCCAGCCAGGCGCGGTCTCGGCACCAGGCGTGCGCTGTATCGCCGCCTGGCCAGGACGCGACAGCTAGCTCGCGCCTGGGAACAGGGCGGTAAGTACCTTGCCTGGCCGCGGCGACAGATCACGCGCCCGGCCGAGGCTGGCGAATTGATTGCCACGCTCGGGGAGATCCGCACTCTCGCGCGCGGTTTCCCGCCGCTGCTCGACCAGGCGGGACAGGGCTATCTTGTCCTGGCCCTCGCCCGGCAACATGCCATCGTGCCGACGTTCCAGACGCTGCTCGGCAGCCAGCGCGAGGCGTTGGCGCGCGACTGGTGGGCTGGCCGGACGCTTTTGCAAACGCACCGCGAATTCCTCCGTCAGGAACTGCGGGTCCTTCGCAAGAAGAGCATTGTGGCACGCTGGGTGCGCGCGGCGCGTTCCTTCCTCTCCGAACATCCCGGCGGGGTGCTCCTCCTGCTGGCCCTGCTGGCTCTCAACCTGGCCCTGTGGCGCAACATCCTCGCGCCGGAGGACTGGTCCTTCCCCTGGTTCACCACACCGACCACGACCGCGCGTGAAGGTCCTGCGCCGTGACGGTGTTTTCGGCAGATCCGCCATTCCTGTTGTGTCCCGCCCGGCCGCCCGTAACCTGTGCTGGTTGCCCCGCTTTCCAAGTTGACATCCCTATGTCAGTCCCGCTATCCTACAGAGGCTCAGACGACTCGGAATCAGATCGCATGATCTCCCGACCCGGGTTCGCCAGCGCAGGCGCGAGTCGGGAGGACGTGTGGGGAAAGGGTGGACATGGTTGCCAGCGAAGCGGGGATGCGCCTCGAAGAGGTGGCCCACAACCTTTTCGGGCTAATCACCCAGTTCTGTCTTGCCGTGCCGCGGGGCCGCCGTCGGAACGGTGATCTGAAGGAAGTCGAATTCCTCACGCTGGCGATCCTGCATCAGCAAGAGACACGCATCGTCGGCGACCTGCAGCGCTTGCTCGGCGTGCTACCCGCTCAGATGTCGCGCATCATCCGCTCGCTCGAAGCGCGGAAACAGCCGTTCATCGCTTGCCGTATCAATCCGCAGGACAAACGCAAGATCGACGTTTGCCTGACGCCTTCCGGCGAGCAGGCGTTCCTGGAGTACCGGGCGCAGCACTTGCAAGCGCTGGCCGATCTCCTTCACGACCTCTCCAACGACGAGCAGGAGGATCTAGTTCGCCTGCTCGACAAGCTCAACTCAACCCTGGAAAACGCGCGACGTGACGGGTAAGCATGCTGCCCGCTTCAGAGAGCAGCGGTGCGAGGTTCGGGACACCTCCCGAGCTCACACCGCTGCTTGTGCATTGACGCAGCGCGGTCATGAACGGTGCTTCTTCGTTCCGTGATCGTGGAACACGGCATTGATGGCGTCGAGTTCCGCCTGCGAGAGCGGGTTGTTCATTGCCGCTGCCCCGGACGCCTGACGAGCCTCTGCTTGCCGATGGCCGGCGTGTTTGCGTCCATGATGCACGACGTGGTGCGGACCATGATGCCTGTGACCGTGGTGAGGCCGCTGCGGCGGGGTGCCCGAAGTGGAACCGGGTAGAGCGGGCGTCATGAGGCCGTTGCCGCCGGTCAGGGGATTGCCGGCTGCATCGGTGGCAATAGCGCTGCCCGTCATGGCCGGCGGATCGAAGGTACCCACTAGCGGCAACGCCAGTGGGCCACCGAACTTGAAGAACAGGTCCGAGCCCAGCGGCGTCGGGTCGAACGGATGGTTGAGCGTGTCGACGGTGCCGGGCACCGCCACGCCGTTGGATACCAGGAAGAACCACTCCGCCGTGTCGCTCGAGATGCCATTGCGGTTGGGCACGTACAGGCCGATGTCCGTTACGCCGTCCCGGTTCATGTCGGCCGCCACCGGACGCTCCTGCACCCCCACGAAACCAAAGTGGATGGTCGTGAAAACGTGCGGGCCGCCTCCCAGTGGATTCAGGTCGAAGAAGAACGTATTCAGGTCCGGACGGTAGGTGGCCAGGTCAATGCTGCCGCTGCCGTCGAAATCGCCGACGATCGGGAAGCCGGTCAAGCCGTCGTGAACGACCGTGGCGCTGCCATCGATGTTGTTGTGGCCCGCCGTGTCCAGATACCAGGTGCCGTGGCCGTCGAACAGGCCGATCTGGTCGCCCGATAACCCCGCGTTGAATTTCCCAGCCACCGGCAGACCGTTGATCTGCTTGCCACTCACGACGTTGATGGTTGGCACGCCCGTGCCGTTGGTGTCGATCAGGAAACGGTACACGCCATTGACCTGCCCGTAGGCCGCCAACTTCGAGAAACCGTTCGCGGTGCCGCCCGTCGGGGCGAAGTTACCCGCGAAATCGGCGTCGCTCGACAGACCGAACTTGAACACGAGGTCCTTGTTGACCTGGTCGTTGTCCTTGTTGACTGGATCGAAGACGCCGTTGCCGTTGATGTCGATGTACTGCGTGCCGCAGCAGTAGGTGCCGATGTGCGGCCGGCTGTTGACCGTGAACCGCGCCGCGAATTTGCCGCCGGGGTTGCCGTCGCCGCTGGGAAAGAGCGGTACGTTCAGCGGCTCACTGGCATTGCTTTCGCCGTCCAGCTTGTTGCCGGCCGGATCGATCACCGCCGTATCGCCGATCGTCAGCGTGTAACGATCGTCCGGCAGCGGAGTGGCGAAGTTCAGGACGATGGTTCCGGTGGCCGGCTGACCCGCTGCCGGCGGGTTGAGGTTGGCCACGATGCTCTGGATGGCGATAAGGCCGGTGTTGTCCCCCTTGATCAGGATGGCGCCCGGTGTCGTGGCATTGGACGCCTCGAAAGCGTTGTACAGGAAGCCCGCGACCCGTGCCGGCAGGTCTTGGACGCTGATCGTCAGGGAGTTGACGAGCGGTGTGGGGCCCTGCGGCAAGTTGTTCGGCTTGAGGCCAAACAGGTTGAAGCCCGGGGAGCCCGTGATCTGCACGTTGCTGATCTGCGGCCCCGACGTGTCGATGAACATGTCGAACGCCGCCGCCGTCGAGACGTTGCCCGCCAGGTCCTCCGCCGTGGCGGTGATGTGACGGAGGCCATCCTTCGGGAACAAGGCCGGGTTGTTCAAATCGACCGTGGTTTGCAGGCGCCACTGGCCATTCGGGAAGGCGTTGGTGCCATCCAGCGGCACGGCCACCGTTTCGCCGAGAAATACCATGGCGCCACCATTGCCGGTGGCGAACACTCGCACGATCGCATTTGCCTCCGCCATGCCGACAAAGGTCGGCGACGTGTCGCTGGTGATGCGGTCGGCGAACGTCTCCGGATGCCCGAGCACGCCGGTGTCGCTCGCCGGATCGAGGCCGTCGCCCGGGTTGCTGAGCGTGCCGAAGGACACCGGCGGCGGCACCGTGTCCACGGTGATCTGCAGCGCCTGACTACGATCACCGAAGCCGGTCTGCGTCGGGTTGGCCGGGTCAATGATCTGCACCCGAGCCGTGATATTGTGCAGGCCATCGGCCAGGCTGTCCGCGCCCTGGCTGCCGATTAGCAGTTCGTACAGATGCGGGACGCCCGGCACCTGCTGGGCGAAGCCGATGAAGGTCGAATCCATCGGATCAAGGGTGTGCGGGCTGCCCGCCGCCGGTGCCCCATTGCCGCCGTCGTACAGGGCGAGGCGGAAGCCCGCCGCAAGCGTGCCCTGGGCGGCCAGGTCGGCTGGGGTCGTGTTCACGATGAACGGGATCGGAATTGGCGTCATCGGCGGGACACCGCCCGGGGTCTGGTTGCCCGGGATGTCCTGCAACAAGCTGGCGTCGTCCAGGCGGACAAAGATGTGCGGCCGGTTGATCCGGGTGACGTTATCGAACTGCGACCGCCCCGTGTCGTCACCTGGCGCAGTGGCCGGCAGGTCTCCGGTGTCCGGGGTGCCAGCCACGCCGGCCGGCACGCTGCGCGACAGCTCCAGGTTCGCGGGTAACGGCAACGGCGTATCGACGATGGTGGCGTTGTAGCCGTTAACCACGAGCTGGTTAGGCGTGCCGTTGGCGTTGCTGCCGAATACGTGCAGGTAGTAACTCTGGCCGCCCACCGCCGGGATTCGCACCCGTGCGTTGGCCGTGGCGCCGACCGTGCCGAACACTGCCGGCGTCGCCGTCTTACCGAGGATATTGCCCGCGGCGTCGAGCACTTCCAGGGCGAGGTTGCCACCTTGCGGCAACAGGCCCGGATAGAGCTTGAAGTATACCTGGAAGTCGAGCGTGCCCGTGGTCTGGGCCACCACGCGGTAGTAATCCTGGTCGGCGGGGACACCTGGGTTTTCGGCACCATTGGGGAAGATGGTGGCGTTCTGGATCCGCAGCGTCGCACCCGAGCCGACGAACGTCGCGTTCCCCTGGTTGTTGTTGGGCTCGTTGACGTCCGGGCCCATGACCAGCAGGTTCGGGTTGAGACTGGTGCCCGCTACCTGCGGCGACACCGTTGCGACGTTGGTGTAGTTGATGTCAGGGAACTGCGTGACTCCACCGTTGAAGACACGGACCGTGCCCGAGTTCGGAGTGGCATTGCGGTTGACGACCACGAAGTCGGCCGCCGGCAGCGCGGGCATTGCGCCGGCGCCCGGGGCGACAAAGGCGGAGCCGACCACCAGGGCGTCGCTCGCCGAGGTCGCGCTGCCGTCCACGTTGACGATGAGGTTATCGATCAGCGGCGCGGCCTGACCCGTGAAGGCGGGTACTCCTACCGCCGGGATTATCTGGAAGGTGTCCGCGCCGAGCAGCCCCAGAGCGCTCAGCACCTGAATGGTGGGGCCGAGCAGCACGGCCTTGAGCAGATTGACGTTGAACGCCGACACCGACACGGTACGGGCACCCTGGTCGATCTGGAAGAGGTCGCGGGAATGGGTGCCCTGGACGATCACCTCATCAGTGTTGCCGACCGTGCCGACGGCACCAACACCGCCGTTGATTTGGAAGGTGCCGGTCACCGTGGTGAAGTTGAACGTCGTGTTCAGGCCAGCGAGCGAAAACGTGCCCGCACTGGCGCCGGTCGGCGTGTAGGTGATGACGTCGTCGTGCACCGTGCCGTTTACGGTCATGGCATTGCTGTTGGCGTCCATGTTGGCCACGTCCACGCCGATGAGTGTGACCGTGCCGCCGTAGCCCAGAATCGTGGTGTTGGTGGGCACCTTGCTGTCGGCCAGGTTTATCGTCACCAGGCCGGTGGCGCCGGTGAGGTTGACGATCGGGTCGCCGCCGTCCACGACGGTGTTGGTGTACGGCAGCAGGCCTGCCAGGTTGAAGAGGTCACTGCCTTGTAGGCCGTGCAAGCCTAGGTTCTTGACAGCCGGCGTCTGGAGCGGCACGGTGGTGAAGTTGTTCGGGGGGGCGGCCGACTTGATCTGCACGGTGCCGCCCGCGGCCGCCGTCAAGGTGAAGATGTCGCTGTGCGCGGTGCCGTCGATGTCCAGGGTGTCGGTGCGCGCCCCACCCCCCGGATTGGCGGTGGCGAAGACGACCGTGCCGGCCGTGCCCAGGTTGAGGAATCGGAACGGAACCAGCGCTCCGCCGGGCAGTTGATTACCGGTGATGCTGCCGGCGTCGGGCGTGGCGCCGGGCTTGAAGAGCAGGGCGCTGCCTGCGCCGGCATTGGCCGGCGAGGTGTAGGTCAAGGTGTCGCCGCCGCCCAGGCCGTTGATCACCACCTGCTCGATGGTGGTAAAAGTGATGGGCACGGGTCCGGCGGCCGTGATGGAGCCGGCGTCGGGCCCGGTGGGCTTGAAGTTGATGGCATCGGCCACCGTGGTGCCGTTGGCGATGAGGGTGTCGCTGCCGGCGGTGGGGTCGCCGCCATCGACGGAGATGCTGGTCAGGCCAGTTGGGGTGTTGGGATTATTCAGGTTGATGGTGTCGCTGCCGGCCAGGCCGTTGATGGTCAGGTTGGTCTTGTTGGTGAATTCGATGGGTTCCTGGTTATCGACGCTGACCTCGCCCCAGGTCGGGTCGAGTACAGGTGGATTGGCGCTGAAATTCGCAAACGAATTCTTTCCGGTCGTGTAGTTGATGGCGTTGCCGGCGTTGGTGGCGTTGACCGTCAAGACGGGGGCAGGCAGGTTGTCGAACGTGGGCGAGACCTCAAAGAAGTTGATGGTTTGGGTGTTGGGAGGGGCGCTGGTGTCCACGACGACCGATTTGCCATCTCCCGCGTTGGGGCCGACACTATAGGTGTCGGTCGCCAGGGTGGGCGCGTTGGGGCCGGCGGTCTGGGTCAGGATGGTCTGGTTGAAGCCGTCCTGGCCGGCCGTGGTACTGCCGGGACAGGGATCGGCGGCGTTCCAGTCGATGCCCTGGGGGACGCTGATCAGGCCGTTGGAACTGTCCACGATCAGGGTGTTGTTGCCGCCGCCGCCGTAAATGGCAATTTTCTGCACGGCTGCCAGAGGTCCGGTAAACTCCAGCACTCCGTTGACGTAGACCTCCAGGAGCTGAGGGTTGAGAGCGTTCCGGTCTATGCGGAAAACGTCGTTCTGGTTCGTGAACTGCTCATCGCCGCAAACCAACAAGGCGCCGGGCTGTTGGACCACGACGGAGGCGTTCGCAATTTCCCAGGCGCCGCGGCCTAGTTCGCCGGCTATCAGAACGTTACTGGTGGCGTTGTAGTTCAGGTCGAAAACCAGGGCATTGGGGAGATTAAGTCCCAGCCGCGTCCAGGGCGACCCGGGTACCCCAAGGATCAGACGTGAGACGCCGAGATTTCCGCCGACCAGCAGGGTTCCGCCTGGCGGCTGGCCGACCCCCGACGGGATAAACTCGATGGATTGAAGCCGGTTATTTACCGTGGCGAGATTACCGGAGAGGTTGTGCCAGCCAGCGACAGTAGCCCCAGCATCGACGGTCTCATAAACGCCGGTGCCGTCAGTAACGAAGAAGTGCATCCAGTTCGCCGGGTCAAGTCGAATGTCCACCGGCGAGCCACCAGGGAACGGGGCGATCGTCGCGGTCAGCGTGCCGCCCGCGGTGGAGCGGACGAAGACCTGCCCGCCGGAGCCGACGACCAGCACTTCCGGATTAGCTATGCCGTTGAGGGTCCCGCCGTAGGCTATGGCGCGGCCATTCATCGAACCGAAGCCCGGGCCGACGGGCACCGCCTGCCAGTTGGCAGCCCCGGAATTGGCTGCCGTGGCGGCATTCAAAAGTTCGTAAACGGGCTGGGGGGTGGCACCAGTGCCGCTGCCGCCAATCGCGAGACGGCCTGGGTTTACCGCGTCTAGCTTGTACTCTGGGGTGAAAGGCGCTTTGAAACCCGCCAGGCCGCCGACCGGAACAAGATTTACGGCCGCGACGGGTTCATTGGTGGGCGAGTCAAACGTGTGTCGGTTCAGGAAGAATACCTGGCTGGTGGCGTAGCGGAATGTGCGGCCCGCGCCGGCATTGACGGTATCGACCTGAACACCGCCGCCATCATTAATGTCAAATGCGCGCCAAACCAGGCCAGCAGCGTTACCAGCCGCGGTCTGGACCGAAGAGCCATTGTCCTGTTCGCCGGCAAGCGCCACGCCGAAGGTGCTGTCCCAGGCGACATTGTTTATTTCCACATCTCCCACCGCAGTCGCGCCAAGGCCGTGAAGACCGGTCCAGCGGTTGGCCCCTGCGTTTTGGGGATCGTGGAGGAAGTAGATGCCGCCGTCATTGGTGTCCAGTAGGACCTCAGCGCCGGCTGATTGCACCACGATCAGATCACGGTTATCGACATGGGGCGAGGTACCGCCGGACGCCGATGAGATATCTACCCAGCTCCCACCCGCTGCCGGGTTGTAGCGCAGGACGAATCCGTCTGCCGCACCGCCATAGCCCTTGGAGACGTAAACAATCGTTGAGTTGTTCGGATCGACCACCAGTTGGTCCGAAGCCATCCCCGTGTACAAACCGTTGAAGCCGCTGGTGAAGGTAGCAGGCAAGGCGGCCAAAGGCGTCCAATTGGTGCCACCGTCGTTCGAGGTGAAGACTCGCGGATTGGCATCCGAGAGCTCGGCATACAACACCGTGTTGCCTCCCACGTTGCCCGGGAAGGCGCGGACCTTAATGTTCGTGGTCGTTCCCACACTCGTGAGGACATTCGCCCCCGTGCCGTTGACCGGGACCCAGTTGGCACCGCCGTCATTGCTGAAATAGACACCTTGGCCGACCACGCCCGCGTAATAGTTCGAGGCATTGTTCGGATCGACGATAAGCGCAGTGACCGCGCCGCCGGGCAGATTGCTGGTGCCATTGTTGGAAATGGGGTTATAGGTCTGCCCACCGTCGGTGCTACGGTAAAGCCCTGTGAACGAGGTGGTTCCCACCAGCACGACCTGCTGCACGCCGGGAGTTACCGGATCGCCATCGAACGTGGTGGGCACGATGACCCGGACGGAAGGCTCGGCTCCGAGTGGATTGATCCGAAACACCTGCCAGGTATTGCCGTTGTCCGTGGTGCGCATCACACCGATCGGCAAGCCACCCGAACGGCTTAGGCTGCTGGCCGAGCCGGTGCCCGCAAAGACCGTGTTCCCGGTGGCATCCAGCGGACTGAAGGCGATGTCACCAATGGCCAGGGAACGGAATTGATCCGTCAAGGGCGTCCAGGTCGGTTGCTCCTGGGGGTTGTCGATCACAGCATCCCCGTCATCGTCAACCCCATTAAAGGGTAAATTGCCGTTCTGCGTCCGCCAGATGCCGCCATTCACCGGGGCGATGAACATATGCGCCACGTTGCTGGGATCCACCGCAACCGTTTCAATGGCACCGGAGGCAGGGCCATTGGGATCCGATCCCGTCTCGTTGATCATGGGTTTGGGGCCAAGTTCGGTCCAGTTCGGTAACCCGAAGAGGGTCACGGACGGCAGCGCACGGTATTCGAGCAGTTCGACCATCGGCCGCCAGCGGGAGCGGCGCGCGGCTTTCTTCGTCCCTGCACGGTTCTGCGTATGAGACTTCTGAAGCAAATGGCGGACGTCTTTGCGAAGTGGCACGGGCACCTCCGGGGTAATAGCGGTGGGAACGGTCCAGCCTTTGCCAGCAAGAACTGGACAATGCGTTCAATCGGCGTAACCTGCAGCCATGGCAGAAAGGCTAATCTTGTTAAGATGGGCTGTCAAGTAAGAATGGGAAATGCCACCATCGGCGACCTGGTTTTACCGGCACAACCTGCAAATGTGGCCTATCAAGGTTTGAGATGGATGCATGCGCTGCGTCCCGACCGCGATTTTCTGGCACTGTTGGTACGCTACCCGCAAAATGCCTGGAGCCGGGTCAGCTGCGCAGCCGACCCGGCTCCAGGCTTGTGTTGTCGCGACCAGGAACGCTGCCTCTAGTAGCGGAACTCGACACGGGCCGTCAGGGCGTCGAACCAGAGCGTATCCCGCAGGTTGCCACTCGAGTTGCTGAAGTTGTTGGCCTGCACCGCGTTGATGAAATCGGGCGTGGTGACCGTGTCGAACCAGGCGGACACCAGGTAGCCGAGCAGGGCGTGGACGTGGCCCTTGGGGCTGGTCCAGCCGAAGCCGAGTTCGAGGTCCGCGATCGGCACAATGCGATCGTCTCGGTAGGTGATGTTCCCCTGGTTGCCGGCGAAGGTGTTGTTCTGCGTGAAACTGGCGCCGATGTGGCCGGCGAGCAGGCTGAGAGAGCTACGCGCATAGATCATCATGCCGTGGCCGATCATGGCCTCCCCGTTCAGGCCGACGCGCGGACCAACCCCGTCAAAGTTCACGCGGGTATCGACGCTGGTGTCCCCGAGGATGGTGAAGTCGGTGTTCAGATCCTGGCGCAGGTGGGCATAGCGAGCACCGGCCGACCAGTTGACGATATAGCATTTGCTGTCGCCGCAGAGGGCGCGCGTGTAGGCCAGGTCGGCCTCGCGCAGCTGGAGGCCAAAACCGGCGCTGGCTGCCATGCTGTTGGACGCACAATTTGTCGTGCCCGGCAGTGTCAATTCCGACTGGAGTACCGTGCCACGCGGCGCCACCTCATTCGCGTGGGTTTGCGCTTCCCAGTGAGTGTAGGAAAGTTCGATGCCCTGGTTGCAATCGAAGGCCAATTCACCCCCGACGCGGAAGCCGGGAGCGTAGTTGGGCGAAACGGTGCCCTGTGGTCCCTTGGGGACGGAGGACGCCCCGCAGCCGTCCCGCGGCTGGGAAAAACTCAGGTCGGAGCCGCGGAGCGCCATGAATACGAACTCGACGAAGGCACTGTTTTGGTGGTCGCCGAAGTTGGCGTCGTCATTGGCGTGGGACGGAGCGGCTTCCTCACCGTCATTGGCATGAGGGACGGCGGAGTCCACGGCGGCGGGGCTCGTCGGGCCACCAGCAGTGGCGGGGGTTGCGGCAGGGAGAGCGGTGGGGGCGACAGGAGCCGCAGCCGCTGCCGGCGACGTGGCGGGAGTAGCGGCCTCCACAGCAAGAGCCGCCTGATGCAGGAAGGCGCAGGCGACCAGGGCCACCGAAAAGCGCGTCGTCGTCTTCATGACATTCTCCGGAAAAAGTCCGTACTTTTTCATTCCTTGAAAGGCCGTTCGATGCCGTGTTTGCCCTCGCTGCGAGTCCCGACAAAGCGGGCGGCGGAGGGAAGGATCAAAGAAGCCCCTGCTTCGTGTACTTTCTGACCTTTACTATCGACACCGAAAGGTCGGGAGAATCGGGATTTTCTGGAAAATGTGGGCGGAACGAAAGAGCGGAAGATGCGCAATCGGAGGCATCTTGCGGTGGATCGGTATCTGTGGCCCGGCGGCTAGCCAATCTCCGCCAGGTCGAGCGTTCGGCCATAGCGATCCAGCACCGTTCGCCTCAGCGCCGCATGTTCCGGCTGCCGCAAACCCGCGTCGGCCGTCACCAGCGCGAAGGCGTCCTGCCGCGCCTGCTGTAACAGCTCTCCATCGCGTAGCAGATCACCGAAACGCAGTTCGCCCATGCCGTGCTGCCGCGTCCCGAAGAGTTCGCCGCCGCCGCGCAGCCGGGCGTCCTGCTCCGCCAGGGCAAAACCGTCGCGCGTACGGACGAAAGCCCGCAGCCGCTGCTTCGCCTCATCGCTCGCCGGTTCCGCGAACAGGTAACACTGTCCCGCGAGCGTGCCCCGGGTGATGCGGCCGCGCAGCTGATGCAGCTGCGACAGACCGAAACGCTCCGCATGCTCCACCACCAGCAGCGTCGCGTTCGGTACATCGACGCCCACCTCCACCACGGAGGTACTCACTAACAGATCGAGCTTGCCGCCGCGGAACTGGCGCATGACCTCCGCCTTCGCCGCCTCGTCCATGCGGCCGTGTAGCAAGCCCAGCCGGAAGTCGTGGAAAGGACCGCCCTGCAGATCGGCATGCACGCGGGTTGCCGCGGCCAGATCGAGCGTCTCCGATTCCTCCACGAGCGGACAGATGACATAGGCCTGGCGCCCGCGCCGCAGTTCCTCGCGCAATTTCGCGTAGAGCCGTTCGCGGTGATCGCTGCGGATCCAGCGCGTACCGACCGGCAGCCGGCCTGGCGGCAGCTGCCGCATCGTGCTAACGTCGAGGTCGCCGAAGACGGTCAGCGCCAGGGTACGCGGGATCGGTGTCGCGGTCATGACGAGATAGTGTGGATCGATGCCGAGACGACGGAGGCGCGCGCGCTGATTGACGCCGAACTTGTGCTGCTCGTCGATGACCACCAGACCAAGCCGGGCGAAGTTCACGTCCTCCTGCACCAGTGCCTGTGTGCCGACGACAAGGTCCACGTCCCCCTGGCGGAGGGCGGTCAGCGCCTCGCGCCGCTGCCGCGCAGGCAGGCCGCCCGTCAGAAGCAGTCGCCGGACGCGGCTCTCTGCCAGGTAGCGTTCGAGGGTGTGGTCGTGCTGCCGGGCCAGCACCTCGGTCGGCGCCATGAGAATCGCCTGATGCTTGTTGGCCACGGCAACGAGCAGGGCGTAGACGGCGACCGCCGTTTTGCCGGCGCCGACGTCGGCTTGAAGGAGCCGCTGCATGGGCCGTTCGCTGGCGAGGTCGCGGCAGACGTCGGCGATGGCGTGGTCCTGATCGGCGGTGAGCCGGTAGGGGAACAACCGGCGAATGCGGGCGTCGATCAGTTGGGTCACGGACAAGACGGGAGCGCGCTGGCGGTCGCGCAGTTCCCGGCGGCGCACCGCCAGGGCCAGTTGCAGGACGAGGAATTCTTCGTAGACGAAGCGGCGCCGGCCGGTTTCGGCGGCGGACACCGTCTGAGGGAAGTGAACGTCGCGCAGCGCCTGCTGTACGCCGGTGTAGCCGTGCCGTTGCCGCAGTTCTTCCGGTAGCACCTCGACGAGTTGGGCAGCGCCGTGCTCGACTGCCTGACGAATCAGCGGTCGCAGCTGTTCGACGCGCAGGTCCTCGGTGAGCGGATAAACCGGCACGATGGACAGAGAGGGACCGTCGCCGCCGCCGTCGAGCACCTGGACGCGCGGTTGGTTCATTTGCCAGTGATCGCGATACCAGCGGGCCTTGCCGCTGAATGAGAGGCGTTGGCCGTAGCGGAAACGGCGAGCTGCGTAAGCTTGGTTGAACCAGACGCCTTCGACACATTGCTTGCCGTCATCGCTGAGGACGACGCTGACGACGCTACGGCCGTCGGCCAGGCGCTTGCCGGCGATCTCGACGACTTCGCCCTGTACGGTTTGCAGGACGCCATCGGCCAGTTCAGATATGCGGCGCTGGTCGGTGAGATCTTCATAAGCGCGTGGGAAGTGGAAGAGCAGGTCGCGCACCGTCGCGATGCCCAGACGGCCGAGCTGCTCCAGCCGGGCGGGCGTGGCGCCGCGGAGGCAGCCGACGGGCTGGTCGAGGAAATTGCCCGACGCGGGGATTGGAGGATCGCTGGCCATGGTAAGCCGCCCGCATGGTCCATGAGCGTGGCAGGGTTCGGAAAGTGGCCGCACGCGGAGTGTGCGGGCTACTCTAGGATCCCCCATTTCCATCGACGAGGCAAGCCGCGTGGCCCCGGCAAGCGCTGCGGCCGGCCGCATTGTAGCTTTCGCTGCACTTGTTGTAAAACCAACCGCGAAGGCGACTGCTTGGCCTTGACAGGGCGCAGCGAATTCGCTTGGTCGGAGCCGCTTCAACTTGCGATGGCCAGAGCGTTTTCGTTCGGGGCGCCAGCAAATTGGTCTTGACCGCAGCACTTTGGTATTGAAGTTGCACCAGGAGAGAGACGGGTTCAGGAATGCCCTTCCGCACATCACGAGGAGGTTGGCCATGCACGTCGAACTATATTGCCCACACTGTTCTTGCCGGTTCGCGGCCTCCCCCGAGACACCCGCCGCCGAGGTACTGGATCGCATGACGGAAGACGGTCCGTGGTACGCCCTGGGTGATGGGGAGACGTTTGAAGATATGATCTTCGCCGCCTTGATCGAGCGGGGTGCCATCCGCTGTCCAGAATGCGGCGACCCAGTTGCGGTAAACGAAGAAAGCCTGGGCCAGTTCACCCGCGAAGTGCTCATGCACTGGTAGTGAGCAGCCTTTCACCTCCGCTTGGTTGCATGCTCCGGTTGAGCGAACGCCGGTGAGGGACGCGAGTCCTTCGCCGGCGTTTGCTTTGTCCGCGCGGGCTCCTACTCGGGCTCGATGCGCATGCTTCATTCTCCGGTCCCCTACTTCCCGACGCCACTGCCGCGGAGCAGAGCTTGGGGAATGCCAACCCTTCGTTTACATTCAGAACTGTGGCAGATTGAGGCTCAGCGCCAGCGCTGGAGGTCCTCGAGGACGCTCAGCACGTCGTTGCGGCGCTTCTCGAAGAAGGCGAACAGCGTGAGGATCGCCACTCCCAGGACGAAGCCCGAGGCCCACCAGATCCACGTCTGATAGCGGTCGACGGCCGCGTGCCAGATCATCGAGAAGACCACCAGGCAAAGGAAGGTCACACCCAGGAATAGAAAGGCCCGCACGCGCAGCAGGATGCCGGCCAGAACCCCTACCACCGAGAGCATGGCCAACACCAGCGGCAGCACGACCGAATTGCCGAGGCCGGCGATGAACATGTCGGCCGTCGAGGACAGGTAGAGGATCGACAGCGACAGGTAACGCAGCGTTCCAGCCTGGGCCGGCGTCAGCCGCACGCGATTCAGGTGTTCCGCCGTCAAGCCGATCAGTGCCAGTGGCAGAAGCCATATCTGCGGATGGGCCAGGAAGGCAAGGTCGTAATGATGGAGCAGCGCCCACAGACCGAAGTTGGCCGCCAGCGCTGCCAGCAACGCGAAGCGGAAGGAACGCTTCGTAAGCGCCAGCGTGGTATAGAGCAGGCCGAGCAGGAGCCAAAGCAGGGCGTAGTTGTCGAACTGCTGCGGTAGCTTTTCGAGATAGCCGAGCAGCGGCACCGCGCCGGGCAGGTAGTCCTGGGCAAAGTCCAGCAGAGCGGCCGGCGGTTTGAGCCAGAAGGCGAACAGCGGCAAGAGCGGCAGGAAGATACCCGTCCACTGCAAGGGTTCCGCCAGCACCGGCAGGCTGCGGCGGTGGAACAATTCACTCAAACCAACACCAAGGAAGGCAATGCCCATGACAATGAAGGTCCAGTAACGTGCGCCGAAGTCGCCGAACAGGTCCGGCACCGTCAGTCGGGCATGAACGAACAGCAGCACCAGCAGTGCCTCGACGGCGTAGACGTACCCCATCCGGCCACGTTCCGACAGTCCGAGCGGATCGCGTCCCGGCACCACCGCGAAGCGAATCCCGGAACCGATCAGTCCGGCCAGTCCCGCGGCGACAATGAGGATCGCCCACAGTTCCATGGGTGTTCGCCTGAGGTCTTTCTGGTAGAGAAGCGTCTCCTGGCCTAGGACGACCAGCAGTAAGACCGAAGCCAGGACACCGAACAGGGGGCCGATACGGCGGGCGCACTCGGCCCAGTCTGGCAAGGATCGCAGCAGCTGCGGCAGGACCACGCCGACGAGCCAGGTCGTGAGCGCCAGCGCGAGGAAGAGGACGACAGAACGGTGCAGCCACGGTGACAGCGCTGGCATGCCGAGAATGGCCCACCCCGTCACGGCGATGATAAGGGCGGCGAGGGCCAGCGTGCCGTACCGAAGGCCAAGCGCCCAGCGCCGCTGCCGAGCGAAGCCGACGAGCATTACACCACTGGGAGCCAGAAGCACTGCCGCCAGTGGGCCGGCGAGTCGCTCCAGGATGCTGTCAAAATGCAGAACGATCCACACGGTCAGGGGAAGGACAAACGCCGCGATGAGACTCTGCGCTGGCAAGAACCAGGGCTCGCTGTGCTTGCTCAACCGGTCCCCGAGGTCCAGGGATCGTTGCAGCCCGGGCCGGTGTCCGACAACGCGGGCGAGAACCGCGGTCAGCAACACGTGGACTGCCAGTAGAAGAGCGGCGCCCTGCCCGAGCCGAGGCGGCGACAGGCCCGCGGAGTGCAGGGCCAGGCCGATGCCCAGGAGGCCTGCGACATAGAGTCCGACGGCGGCGAGGCGATCATGTGGGTCCCACAGGCTCAGGAGACATGCTGTCGCGGTGACAGCCAGCGCGACCCAGGCAAGTCCGCCAGCGGCCATAATACCGCCATCGCTCAGATCAGAGAGCATGCCCGTGCCAACCAAGGCGCCCATAAGGGATAGTGCAAGGAGCGTAGCCAGCGGCACGAAGGGCGGCTCCCGGCCGCGCAGATCAAGGTCCGGCAGCCGGACACGCAGCGCCAACTCGACACTCGCCCACAGCAGTGCGCCCAGGGCAAGACTGAGGACCTGGGTATAGCCCAGGCTCATTGCGGTCAGCGGTCCCCAGGCGAACCAGGCGATTGTCCCCGCGATGTTGAGAAGCATGCCAGAGAGGTAGACGAAACGCGACTGGCGCAACTCGACGGCCAGCGCTCCCGCGAGGAGGGCAAGGATTAGCACGGCACCGGCCGACCAGAAGGGCCGGGCAGGATCTTCCGCGGTGCCACGCGCAGCCAGGACCAGCACGAGCAGTCCGATGCCGCAGACCCAGCCGCGCAACCACTCTCTTCTGTGGCTCATCTGGGCACCAACCGCCAGAATCGCCGCGGCGGTACATGTCCAGGCGAGTAGCAGGACGTGATACGACAACCAGGTGCCGCCATCCCACGGGTTCAGCGCACAGCCAGCCAGAACTCCGCCTGCCAGAGCAGAGGCACCGATCGCGTGAAGGACCAGGCGCGGTTCAATCAATCGGGCGTACCTGCAGGCGGCAGCCGTGGTGAGCAGCAGGGCCAACCCTCCCCATACTGTACCTACCGGCACCAACGAGGATGGTAGGGCCTCCGTCGGATAAGCAACCAGGTGCAGCAGCGGTGGGCCGAGGAGCAAGGCATTGCCGGCCAGGGCGACCAGCACCTGTAGACCCAGCAAACTGGCAACCTCGAAAGTCAGCCGGACGTCGCCATAGATCCGGCGGCGCAGGCCAAGCCACACCAGCGCTGCCGTGGCGCCTGCGAGAACGACGCTCTGAACGAGCCGCACCCACCAGGCAACGAACGGAAGGTCCTGGTGAGCGTGCCAGGTGAGGAGCCCAGCGGCCAGGCCAAAAGCGAGGCTGGAAGCGAAGGCCCAATCCTCGCCGCGCTGCCGCAGCGCCACGACAGCCGCGGCCAGGGCAGCGAGCGCGACGGCCATCGTGGCCGTGAGGTGATCCTGCTCCAGGAACGCCGACTTCAGTGCCAGCACCACGGCAAGGCCGCCCACAAGGCGGACCCATGCAGGCGCCGATTTCGCCAAGTCCGGACTCAGCAGCCATGCTGCCGGCGAAGTCGACTCATGGGTGGGATGTTCCGCCAGCAGCGAAGTGTGCTGTATTCCTGCAGAGGACCAGGCGAGAGCATAGATCCCGCAGCCGAGCACCACCGTCCGGAAACCGCTGCCGTCGAGGCATCTCTCGGCCATGCAGGCCAGCAAGCCGACAACGGCCAGGCCCAGAACTCCAGCGAGGTGAGCCGGCATGGACACCCGTTCCTGCCGGCAGCGCAGGACCACGGCCGCGCTTCCCAGCGCCAGGGCGAGCCATCCCGGGAATCCGCCGGCTGCGGTGATCCAGGCGCGAATCTCCGGCTCGACAGACGCCGCAGATAGAACGCAAAGGCTCCACAAAGCCCCGCCAACGACCACAGCCGTGCCCAGCAGGCCAAGGCCAAGCTGCACCAGCATCAGGGGGCGGGCTGTTGCTGAAGTCTCATCGTGCCAGGTGTAGAGCCATGGTCGCGCCGTCAGCCAGACGAGGCTCCAGACTGCGGCGGCGCTCGTGGCAAGTTGCAGGAGAAACACTCCCTGGCGGGTATCGATCGCTCCGCCGCCTGTCACGACCGCCAGCGCGTAACCGCCAAGCAGGGAAGCGTTGAGCAGCAGACCGGCCGCGAAGGCGTAGCCCGGCGAGTGCTCACGCAGGCCGTGGCCGACGAGACTGATGCCCAGCACGACCAGAGGTACGAGGTTGGAACCAATCCAGCCAATCCTCGTAAAGAACGAGGCAGCGGTCGGGCCTGTGGTGCGGTCGCCGCCGAAGCCGACAAAAGCGACCACCGCAGTGAGAAGGAGTACCGGCAGCAAGCCGCTGAGGAGCAGCAAGCCGCGCACGAGGATCGGGACGCCGCGGCCGCTGGGGAGGAAGATGCCGAGCGCTGCCGCAATGCTGGCGGCGCGGCGGCGCTCCCAGAGAAGACACGACATGAGGAAAAAACAGCTCGCCAATCCCCAGCGCAGGGCCGAAGCCGCGGCCAGTTCACGAGTAAAGTGAGCGGCTGCCAGGACGGGCACTGTCAGCGCCAGGAGCGTTAGTCCGAGCACCGGCAGCGTCTGCGAGCGGGTCGGCGGCAACCACAGCGCGGCCAACAGGCCCACGGCGAGCAGGCCCAGCAGTCCCCACGCGCCTGCTTCCGCCGGCAGTGCCGCGCCAACGCCGGCCACCTCGATGGCAGCGGGCCGAAGTTCCTCGATGATGCCCGGCGCGAGGACATGGATGGCTAGGAGCAGCTGTCCCACGACAACGATGGTCCCAAGTGTGACACGATACGCGGTCGCCAACTCGGCACCCAGGAATGTCTGCGCGCGCAGTTTGGAGCACAGGGTAATGCGCGCAGCGACCCAGAGCAGACCGAGCAGGGCCAGGCCGGCGCTATACGCTTGCAGGCTGCGCGGTTCAGCGAGGCCGGCGGGATAACTGACGCGGACCCATGGCTGGCCTTCCAGCCAGGCTGTGACGCCAAACAGCACGGCGAACGTCAACACGATCTCGCCGGCCGCCAGAAGCAGCGGCTGCCGCTCGACCCACGCGAGAATGACCCACAGGCCGGCCAGCCACGCCAGGTAAAGGGCAAGGGGCAGCATCTCGCCGCGTACCGCCCAGCAGAGGAGCGGCAGCGCCAACCAGGACACGATCGTGGCGGATCGGCGCAGGGCCGGCAAGTAGAGTCGCTGCGCGAGAAGCCACGTGGCGGGGATCAGAAGGCTGCCGGCGAGCGTCAAGGTAGCGTGAGCCAGCAAGGCACCTGCCCAGGGGCGCGGCACGATTAGCCCGAAATCATCCCAGACCAGCAGATGGACGATGCCGCCGAGGAGGAGGATTGAGCCCGTCCAGGTCAGCGGCACCGCCTGGTAGGCCCAGGCCAGCAGGAATGTCGTGGCCGCCAGGAGGAACGCCGTGGGGGCGTGCCATGTCCCCTGGGGAAAGGCGGGCGATCCCAGCGCCAGACCGAGGGCCAGCAATCCCGCCCCGGCGCCGACGTCGCGCCAGGCAGCTGCGGGAATGCTGAACACGAATGGCGTCGGCGGTTGCGGTAGGACCAGCCAGGCCGGACCGTGGCGCTGGTTCGATTCGGTCTGACCGAGCAGGACCCCGACGCTGCTCATTGCCAGCGCTTCCGCGGCCACGAACAGCGCCCAGAGGGGCAGATTTGCGGGGGAGGTCGCCTGCAGCGCCCAGAGTGTGGTGCCCACTAGGGGGGCAAGGCCGAGGTAGGACAAAAGCGGCCGGTGCCAGCGTGAGTTGGCGAGCAGACTGGTCGCTCCACAAATGCCGTAGACCCATGCGCAGGTGAGAGCCGCCGCCCCTGCCCCAAGGGTCGTGAGGGCGAGGCTGAAGGCAGCGACAGTTCCCGCCGCGAGCCACAGGGCGGTCGCATGAACGGCGAGGTCGGCACGGTGGAGAGCCTCCGCTCCAATCGCCAGAAGTACGACCAGCCCCGCCAGGTCTGCGCCGCTCCGGGCGGACAGGGTCATGTCGCCCAGGCCGCCCGGTGTTTCTGTAAGATGTCCCGCAAGGAGGTGAGCCAACGTGAGATACGCGAGGACCAGGCAGGGCACTGCCGGCGCGTATGCGATGGGCAACCGGCAGACGCAGGCCACGACAACCAGCACGCACACGTCGAGCACACAGACGAGGAGGACGGGCAGCGGCCGTGGCCATGCGAGAGCGACCGCCACGAGCATCACCAGCATGCCGGCGAGGGCGACAGCCGTGCCTGTGGTGCGAACGACACCGGTCGCTATTCGGTCAGCGGCCAGTCCTTGATGGACAACGAGTCCCGCGGCGAGGAGTGTCACGCCCGCCACCGCGATGAAGGCGGCGAGTTGTTCCAGGGCGCTCCGGCTGCCGCCGCTGATGTAAACGAGGAAGCTAAGGGCCACCGTGAGGGCGAATGTGGCCAGGCCCAGAAAGACAAACAGACTGTGAACATCTGCAATGTCCAGGCGCGGCAGTGTTTCTTCGGGACCACGGCGGCGCAGGCGGAACAGGACGCCGGCGGTCATCCCCCCATGGCACGCCACCGGCATCGCGGCAAGGATCAGGAATGCTGCCGAGTCTGTCCCTGCGGCACCGCCGAGCACGTGCGGAACGAGCAGTTGGCTGGCCGCGGTTGCTACCACGGTGCCGGTCAGCAGCCAGCGCATGCGCGGCGCCAGCACCTGCGCCGCCAGCGCGACCAATCCTGCGAATAACAGCAACGCCACGGTTTCAAGACTTACCTGGGATAGAAACTGTCCTGTGTCCTCGGCCGGACGGTGGAGAGACAGTCCCGCCATGACCAGGAAATTGAGTGGCACGAGCAGGGTGGCGATGACGAGGAGCCCGCGGCTCGTGGCTTCCAGTTTCCCGTGATGCAGCGTGTAAAGTCCGGCGCCGAACAGGGCCGCCGTTAGGCTGGCAAAGATAGTGAATGGGAAGAACGGCACCTGTTCGCGCAGCGTCGTCCAGAGGCTGATGACAAGGGCGATGGAGCAACCGACGATGAGCAGGCCGCCCACGAGTTCACCCCAGAGGATGTTTCGCTCTTCCATGAACGCGGCGAGCAACTCGGCCACCGTTCGCCGGGGTGGCCGGGGCGGCAGTGGTGCCAGAGGTGCAACGGTGGCGGCTGCTCTTGCCGGCGGCGGGCACTCTGTGCCGGAGACGAGCGCATTCCGTTCGCGGTTCGGTGCCTGAGCGATCGCCAGGACAACCTGCGGTTCCTCGACGGGCAGCGCGTCCAGGATGGCGCTCTCCGGTTGCGCGGCCTGCGCGGCGGTGGGCGTAGCGGTCGCCGCGACGGGCAACGCGTGAGGTCCCGATAGCCCAGATGCGCCCTTGTCGAGCAGGGCCGCGCGGCGAGCGAGAAGCGACTGCTGCAGTGCCTGATCGGTGACCGGGTCGAGGATTTCGCGCCTCCGGAATCGCCGCAGCTGCCTTTCCATGGCTTCCAGGTCGCGAAGTTCGCCGGCGTCCACGCCACGGGTCTCGGGGTGGCAGACCGGACAGGCTGGCTGCCCGTGGCGCAGTACAAATCCGCAGTCAGGGCAAGTCGGTAGCTCCCGTCGCGGCTCGGGGCCGCCGTGGAGGAAGTGAAAGATTGTCGCAAACAGCAACCAGAGACCATGGCCGACGACCGTCACCGCCGCCACGAGAATGGACGCCACGGCAATGAACATTGCCATTTCGTCGAACATGGGCCATAACCTTTTCGGGACTTGAGATCGCCGTCCGGGACCAGACGCTGCAATCCAGCACCAATGTACCCGGCCAAGCCGCGCATAGTTCTACTGTAACCGTTGCCTCCAAGATGGTATAG
>JRHI01000899.1_pt1 | contig 29155 bp, 37 predicted proteins | sample 215371 | NCBI WGS metagenome assembly JRHI01 (sample SAMN02929681, study PRJNA255918) | sediment metagenome | biome: cave system; feature: Ice Cave; material: Sediment; isolation source: sediment from deep within a dark volcanic ice cave with no known source of... ...
AACCCTGTGGTATGGTACATTCTCGACGGTCCGTTTCTTTCGAATTGAGTCTGGCAACCCAATTCTTTCGAGAAGCGGACCGTCGTCCAAGTAGGCGCGCCGCGGACTCATCTATCATTTATCGGGGCTCGTGAATAACCCTCACGCGTAGGCATACTCTTTTTTTGACCGCACCCTACGGCCAAAGGCGGATACACTGATAGCACGACGATTCAGAAGATCACGCGCGCCAACTATGATTACCCAGAAGGCGGGATCGTCTCACCCTACACACGCCGAAGTTCTCCATAACAATGGCCCCGCGACCGCGAGAGGCCCGTACTGGCTCGCGCATCGGCGTCGGCGCACCGACGACGCCCGGCCGGCGGAGCTGGGGCGTGCATCACCGCAACCGGCCTCCGAAGGACTATGCTGTGCCGTGGTCGGTACCCGGGCCCGGGTTGGTTTCCCATGACTTAATCGTGGCCATTGTCACCCCGATCTGCCAACCATTGCGTACCGCGTTGGGACGCGGACTGGGTGTGTAATCTGACGCCATGTTCGCTGCGGAGAATCTTCGGGACTGGTTGGCGCACAATGTGATCGATCCCGAGGGCAACAAGATCGGAACCCTGGAGGCGGTCTACGTCGACACGATCAGTGACCAACCGAGCTTCGTCACGGTCGAGGTGGGCATGATCGGCCGGCGCAGGTTGGTGCTCGTCCCCGTGGCTGGCGCCACAGTCTCGCCGAAGGCTGCGGGTGCAGTACCCCAAGAAACTGGTCCAGGACGCCCCATCGATCGACACCGACGGGGAACTGGCCGTCGCCACTGAACCGGAGGTCTTCGCCTACTATCACCTCGACTACGGCAACAGGCCCGAGCGTCGACTCGCCCGTCGCTGACGCCGCCCGCGCTTCTGCTCTGCCGGTCCGCGGTACGCGTCCCCTTGATCCGGCGCACCGAAGCCGCCTGCCGTCGGTCCCTCGACGACGCACCAGACTGATCTCGGCGGCGTGAGCCATCGTCGCGCCGCTCGGCTCTTCCAGGCCGCACGATCGTCGCTAGGAACCCCACCCAAGTACCGATGTCAAGGCGCACACACAGTCGCAGGCTCGGTTCGATCGGGGATACAGAGACTTGTCTTACCCGGTTTGACGACAGGAAGGCATTCGCGTGGGAGCCGGAGACAAGATTGATCACCATGCTGAGGTGCTTAAGGGCAAGGTGAAAGAGGCTGCGGGCCCCAGCAGTGCCATCGGATCCTCCCGGGTGAGCAGCGCCTCGATTCGAGTGGATCTTCCGGGTCAGCGACGTCGCCAATCGGGGTAAGGACGGCCTTGGAGGTCGGCTGGGTTTCCAGGTCCAGGTCTGACCTGGGTGGGTTTCGGCGACCGCGGAACGTCGAGGCTCTCCACTGATGGTCACCGGTCGCTGAATCTCACTTCACGGTAGTTCGAGGCCGCCCCGCTCGCGCGCGTCGGGCACGGGGCTTATCGTCAGTGTCATGTTCCTTGTCGCGACTCACGCTGGTCTTCTCGCCGCGCAGCTCGAGGCGCGGGGTTTCCTCGCGGGTATCGGGAAGGCCATCCTGATCGTGATCATCATTGTGGTCGTGATCGGCGGATTGATCGGGTTCTCGGTGGCCCGCAAGTTCGGCCGGCGCGGATAGGATTGCGGTGTCGGTCACATGATCGCCGGTCCGCACCACGGCATCGGGTCCGATCCGAACGGAAACAAGCCGGGTTCGGTGATGCGGGTGCTGGCGAGTATCGCGGCGACGGTCGTCGACGAGTCCGGCACCCCGGTGGCCGCGCGGGCTACCTGGTGCGCGACCGGCCGTGGCCGCCTACAGCGGCGCCCAGGACTAGGGCCAAACACGAGGACGTGATCAAGGTCCTGCGTCGGCACGAAAAGCCCCGTAGATGCCGGTGGCGACGAACAGCACAGATTCCGCGGCTAAACCGCGGGGTGGCCGACCCAGGGGGCGTCGGCCTCGCTGGCCGGGACGTCGGCGTTGATTCGCTCGCCGCGTAGCTGGTGATAAATCGGCGTCTGGCCCACGGTGCGACAGGGTAGGGGCGGCCCTGCGGGGACGGCATCAACCTGGTGTGGGCAGGGTGTGGGTGGGTGTGAGCGAGGAGGAATCCGACGAGTCTGCCTGATCACAGTGAGTAGTAAAGTTCTCAGGAGCGGGAGCCCAACAACCAGTTCGTATCTCTTTGTATCCACGCGGACCGGCGAACCCACTCGTCCAGCCCAACATCTCCACCAAAGGACTGTCTTTACGGGACCGGTCGAGCCCTCGACCCGGCCACCCTGACCGGCAGGTGCTGGCCAACGGCATGGTCGTCACCTCGCACCTCGCACCACGCGCTTCGATCTCGATGGCGCCACATGCCCATCACTACTGACACCCTGGCAGCCGAAATGATCTGCAATGTTAAACCAGAGTTAAGATCGTTGGTCTGACATGTTCAAACCCGGGAGTATTCGCAGATTTTCGTAGCGATCAGGACGCGATTTTTCAGGTGATGCTCGGCCATCGAGGCGTTGGGGGTAGCCCACCCCGGCGCTGGGTGCTCGCTTTCGCTGATGGCCGGCGCCGTGCCCGGCAACAGGAATGGTTCGTTGTCGCTGAACCGCCCGGCCAAGATGCTCGAGTCACTCTCTTGGGTGGTGTGGCACAGAAGTCTGAACTGTACCGTTTCCTAAGTAGCCCCGGACCCCGGCGACGTCTGATTCGTCTGCTGGAGGGCAAGTTACGTGATGTAGAGCACACTGTCAGCGGAGGTCCTCACCTGACTGTCACCAAGCAAGCTACTTCGTTGGCTGCGGCGTGCCACTCCAGGTTGGCCGTGTCTGGAATCTGGTCCGGAAGTGGATCTGACATCCTCAATTAGGGCGCGTAGATTGGTTATTACCGCCGCGTTTTACGAGGTCAGCCGTTTTACGAGGTCAGCCTTAGGTATTTTTCCTGATCATTCCTATGGCATTATTCGGGGAGCAACATGACGACGTTTGAGAAAATGCCCAGCGGAACAACCTACGACGATCGCGACCGCCGAAATGATCGCGACAGTCATCAGCAGGACGATGGTCACCGGCAGCACGACAGCGGCCAGCGGTCCGAGGGCCTGGCCGCGTCCGAAAATGTGATGTTAGCGTGGACTGTCGCTCTCTACGACTACGCCGAGCAGGTGTTGAAGGCCCAGCGCCAGTTCGCCGAGAGCATGTGGGCTACCGCCGCACCGATGTTCCACGTTGCGCCAGAAATCACTTCTCCGGGCACCCAGGAGGACAGGTCGGCGAACAAGCATCTGCATGCCAGGAGCGACAAGCGCCGAGACGGTTCTAACAGGTCGGAGCACGAGCGTTACAACGACGAGGACACCGCCGAGTACGACGAGCGCTCCGCCGACAATGATGGGTCGGACAACACCACTTCGGACACCAGTGGGACCGAGCGCGGTGCCAAGATTGATCGCCATGCTGACGTTGTCAAGGGCAAGGTGAAGGAGGCTACGGGCCGGGTCCTTGACGATCAGGTGCTGGTGGCCGAGGGCAAGGGTGACCAGGCCAAAGGCCACGCCCACCGGTGACCGTCGTGGCGGTCCGCTGGGCAGCGCGCTGTTGGGCGAGGAAGATCGTCGGAGCCAGCTCGACAAGCAGCGGTCCAGCCTTCTTCGCCGCATCGACTTGCGACGTCGCCGACGTCGCCGGAGAACCGGCAGGTGGCCAGGTGGGCCAGGGCCGCGGTACTAGCAGGCTCCGTTGGTCGAGTGACCTGTATTTCGGGTCCGGGAACGTTCAGCCCTACGGAGACGCACTCGATTGAGGAGCCAGGATGTACCTGGTTAGGTGAGGACCTGATGGATGAAGTCCGTCCTGGCTTGGGTGTAGGCCTCGCCGTTCGTTGGGGTGCTCGGCGGTGGCCCGGGCCTTCAGGGCGGCGTAGTCGTCGACGAGGGCGCAACGCCTCATCCCGGTCTGCGTAGCGCTGCCTGGCGCCGCGCAGACCGGGTAGTTCGGGTTCCCAGTGACCATCGGTGTTGAGGCTGTACCCGTCGTGCACACAGCCCAGGTCCGCGGGCCGCCCTGTTGGGTCGCGAGATCAGGTTGGCGAAGAAGCTGGGTGCGGCGAGGGTGGCGACGTGGGAGGCAGACAGGCTCTTCAGGGGTCGGACCGAGCAGGGACCCGATGGGGTTCTCACCCAGGAATGCGGCGAAGAGCACCGACACCGGGGGCAGCGTGGCGACGGTGGCGGCCGAGGACGCCGAAACCCCCTGGGCGGTCAACTCACGGGTCGACGCGGAGGGCAGCCCAATGGCCGTGATGGTGAAGAACAGCGTCCGGACGGTCCCTGGACAAGCGAAACCTCCTCGCTAACGCCGGATTCCGTTCCGAATCCACCCCCGAAACACCAGTCCCGTCCGGGCCATGAGGGAATCTTCCGGATCTCATCCGCGCCACCACTGGATGCGCTCGTGGGCTGGGGTGCGGTGCCGTCCGCGCCGGGGGGAGGGGTTCAGGCGTAGCTGGCCGATCAGCTCGGGGGTGAGCAGCAGGCGGGCGATCTCGCGGCGGGTACTCATCGGTGTGGTGGCCCAGCGCTGGGCGACGTCGGCACCGGGCTCGATCAGGCCGCGCAACGCGCCGGGGGTGCTCAGCTCACGCTCGCGGGTCTCCAGCCTGGTGATCTCGACAAGGAGGGTCGGTTCGGCCCGGACCAGGGTGGCGACGCTCACCGTTCCGACCGCGACCGCGTCGGCGAGTTGCTCATGCCGGGCCCGCACGGTGGCGAGCTGGTCTCGGACGGCGGTCAGCTCACGGTCACCGTCGTGCTCTCTCGCGCAGAGAGTGTCGATCACATCGGGTTGCGCGAGATAAGCGAGCATGACCTGCTCGGCGAGGGTGTCCAGATCGGCTTGGGTGATCCGCACGCAACCCTTGCTGCCGCATACATAAATCGGGTTGGCGCCGTCGCGGTAGGCGACGGTGAGCGTTCCCTCACAGACCCCGCAGCGCCCAATCAGCGACAGCAAGTGTTTGGCCCGACCAGGCCGGGTGGTCTTGCGCTCCGGTGCCCGCAGCAGCCGCTGCACCGCAAACCAGTCGCCCCGGCTGACCAGCCCCGGCCACTGCCCCTCGTGCAAGCCGTCCAGATCCACCATCCGGTCCCCGCCATGTCGGCCGGGGATGTGGGAGCGCAGACCCGCATAAACCGGCTTGATCGCCAGCGAGCGCAGATGCTGTGCAGTCCACGCCACACCTGATCGAGTCTGGATTCCTCGCTCCTGGAAATCCCGGGCGATCCCCTTGAGACTGTGCCCTTGGATCAACCGCCGGTACAGCTCAGCGACCACTTCAGCTTCGCCCGGTTCAGCTTCCTGGGCGACGAACACCCGGGTCTGGGGATGGAACACCCGCCGGTACCCGTACGGGATCCGCCCGTGTGGGCGACCCCCCACGGCATTCGCCGCTGCCGCCCGCCGGCCCCGGGTGGACATCTTGGCCGACTCGTACTCGCTGTCCACCGCATCTTCCAGCAGCGAGCGGCGGTCCCGGCCGTTGCCCGGCTCGTAGCACCGGCCGTGCGTGGTCACGAAGATCGACACCGCGCGCTGCTCACACAACTCCAGCAACCGCACCCACTCACCGACCCGGCGACTGCCCCGGCTGCTCTCCCAGATCATCAACACTTGCGCGCCGAACCGGTCGGCTTCCAGATCAGAGATCAGCGCATCGAACCCACCCCGCACCTTGCGCGAATACCGCGACGCGCTAACCGACTCATCCCGATAAGAACCCTCGACCAGGCACCACCCGTGCTCACCAGCCACCCGGACATGATCAGCGTGCTGCTCCTCCAACGACCGAGCCCGCCCCGACCGATCCAGACTCACCCGCAAGTAGTCCCGGGCACTCTTGCCCCGTTTACCCTGCTCACCACCACTCAAGGCCACCATGCGACAAAGCGTACCTTTAGCGAGGCGTTACCGACCTGGGACAGCTCTGCTGTTGAGTTCGGGCAGGCTAGGGCATGGCCACAACATAGGATCCCCGGACGTGGGCCCGCAGGGCAGCACCGATCGGACCTCCGATCGTTCGTCTGATCCGACGGGAGATCTTGAGGCCTGGGTGATCCACACACGACTGGCTCAGGGACCGTGTTCTTCCGCTCGCGCGACACTGACAATCTCAGCCCTCGCAGACTGTCGCGGTCGGAAATCATCGGGTTCCAACACGGCGACACTCTCAATCGCAAAGACACCTTCCAGCGCTGTCAGCTCATCAATCGACGACACAGTTATAGCTGCCAGGCGGAAATCCAGCCTCGGCAGCAAGGCGACAAGGCGGGCCGTCAACCTGGATGGCAAGTTGCTCAGTAGCACATCGCAGCGCAGCGTAGGCAAGGAAACTAAAGCGTCGCCCTGGATGACCTGTGCGTGCGGGACCCGCTTGCGCAAATACGGAACCAGGTTGATGTCGTACTCGATCACTGTCAACCTCTGACAAGACGGCACACGCGCAGCTACTGTCCCAATGCCCGCGCCTGCCTCGACGACGTGGTCAGTTGACCGGATGACGGCTGCCTCGATAAGCAAGGCGAGTTTGGCGGGGTTGCTGAGGAAGTGCTGGTCGAGCTCGGCATTGGTCTCAATACGTGGCTCGTCGTCGACGGGCACGGCGCTCCTTGGGATCGGGCTGCTAAATAGGTTCCATTTGGCGGCCCAGCCCGCGCCCGGACCGTAGGTCCGTCAGGGCAGGGTCAGATGCAGCCGTACAGTCGTGCCCGCCGAATCGCTGCGCACCTCGACGAGATCGCAGAACTGGCGGGCCAACCACAGCCCGCATAGGCCGGTACGGCCCGGCGGAGGGGGCAAGTGCCCGGCCAACGGGTCGCGCAGCCCCGTACCGGTGTCGCGAATCTCGCACGACATCGTCTGCAAGCCAGTCCAGACCCGCAGCACGCCCGATCCACCGCCGTGCTCGATCGCGTTGGTCGCGATCTCGTCGACCGCCTGCACAAACTGCTCAAGGGACTGGGGGGCCGCGCCGGCCCACGTGGCATAGGAGGTCATGAACCCGCGCAGGGCAGCTAGCTGATCCAGCCGGTCGAATGCTAGCCGCAGTGCCGAGGAGGGTGGCTCAGGCAAGGGCGACTTGTCGCATTCGGCATTAAATAGCAGCGGGTCGCTGTAGCTCGGGCTTGGCCGGACGCCGCCGTCGACGACAAGCTCGGGATGGGTCCGAGCCACCTGGGCCGCTACCTCCGGATCCACCACCCGTGTGTCATAGGTGCACACGAACGAAGCATTGGCCGAGGCGAGTGCGACGTTGACAACCGACTCACATCGAGCCCACTCCCTGCTTTCCGGCTCGGTGCGAGCCGTCCACAACGGCTCTCCGATCATTCGCAGCCGCTGCCCACCCACGCCGACCCGCACGGCGCGGTGCAGGGCCGCCAGCGCCCGTGCCGGATGCCTGTACCACTGGCTGCAGTCGCGGAACACCACCCGCGGGGCCTCCGCACCCAGCGCCACCCGCAACCAACCAGCATTACGGACCGTAGTCACAATCCAGATCGGGTCGCCGCACTCCAGACCATCCCGCACGAACGGAACAGCGCCAGCCAGGAACTCCTCCTCCGAGCCGTACAGCATCCCCTGGTGGGTCAACGCGCTGATGTCCCGAGTTCCGTGGAACTCCGGTAGCGACCCGGTGATCATCAGGCGACGTTCGTCCGTTCGTCCGATTCGTGGTCAGTGATCCGGCTCCCAGCTGATCCGGCTCCCAGCAAAGTCCGGAAGATCAGCCAGTCGAGCGGCTCAAGCTCCGGGGCCAGCTTACGCGCGAGGGTACCGGTACCAATCCGTGACCGCAGGCATGCTGAACGGTCGCTCTCCCACGTCCCTCTTCTGCGCCCAAAACCGCTACCGACTGTGACACGCTCCCGAGAGGGGCTCCGCACTGGCTAACGGGTGCGCGGCGTGCGTGAGCAACCTGGGGATGAGCCCGTCGTGAGGGGTGCGTCAGCAGGATTCGCTACTGGCGAAGGCAGTGCCCTCAGGAGTGGCGGAGTTCAGGCGCAGGGTCACCATCGGCAGCTGGTCCACTGGATGCCCGACTGCGGTCTCGATGGTCGTCCGTAGGTTCGCCCACGCCTTGGGATGGCGGTCGGCATAGCGCTGCAACGCAGCAGCGGCTTCCTCCTCCGTCATCGGTAAGGCGGACCCGGCCATGCTTCGCCGGAACCCGCAGGACACCCGCACCTTCGGATCAGCGACGATGTTGCGGTACCACTGGGCGCGCTTGCCGAACCCGGAGACGACCACGTACTCGTCACGGGTGGTGTGCTCGACGACTTCGAGCACAACGAAGCGACGAGCGGCGGATTTGCGTCCGATGTGTTCGAGCATGAGCAGGCGAGAACCGAACACGATGCCCAGCCCGGCGCGATATATCCAAATGGGTGAGCGCACAAACCAACGGGTTTTGAGCCCGCGTGCGCCGAGTGACGTCAATGCGTCGCGGACATTCCCGAACATAGTTGCTCCCAAACAGGTCGGTTGGCGCCAACCCTCAAGTCACGAGCCGAGCTAATGAAGTGACAAACGCGTCGAAATCATGGAAGCGGAGGTGCTCATGGATGCATGAGCGTACGCGCCGACGCGAAGCCGCATCGGCGTCGCCGCCGTGATCACGTCGTCGAGGGGGCGCCCGCCGCCGCGCGTCACCGGGTGCCGTTGCGTCGACGCCCGGTGGAAGGGAACTGCTCTCCCCCGTTGGCCTGGTCTCGAAGCCACTGCAGGCCGGTGGTGAGCAGCTCGTCGAGGAGTTCGTTCTGGGTCAACTCCGGCCGGCCGCGCCCTCGCATGAACAACACCGCGTCGCGGACCTGATCGGCGAGCGATTCGTCCACCTTCAGTGGGCGCCGTCGAGCGGGCTGCTGCTCGTGCGCCGAAGCACCTAGGGCGTGCCCTGCCGCAAGGTCAGGAGCCGGGGCATGGGCGGGAAGCCCGAGCAGCCGGTCTTCGGCGCTCGTCTCGAAGTCAGGCAGTCGGGCCAGCCCACCACGGCGTCGTTCAGCCACGGGTGGCCACCTCCCTCGCTCGTGGCGCGAGCAGTTCGGCGACGGCGGCACGGTACTCGCGATCACCTGTTCCGCCGGGCTCGTACCAACTGATCGGCTGCTGCGCTGAGAACGCCTCGCCGTGGCGGATGCTCTCGTGGATTACGGTGGACAGCAGCTCGTCCGGGAAGTGCTTTCGCAGGGTGTCGAGCACGTCGGCGACGACCTTCGAGGTGTGCTTGCCATACTTCGACACCCGGCACGGAAGCACGCCGGAGATGCGAAGATCCCCATTCAGCCGGCGGCGAACCTTGTCGATGAGCCGGGTGAGCTTGGGGAGTTCGTTGAGCTCCATTGCTCCTGCCGCGAGCGGGATGAGCACGTCATCCGCAGCCGCCAGGCCCATGATCGTGACCAGACCGAGGTCCCCCGGGCAGTCGATGACGACGAAATCCCGTTGGGTGGCTTTTTCGAGGGCGTGCAGCAGGGCGTGCTGCACGCCCGCTTCCCCACCGAACTGGCGGTCGGCGTCGGCCAGCTCGGCGGACGCCCGGACCAACTCCAGCCCATCCACGGCGGTGCTTCTGATCACGTCGTCGAGCGGCCGATCGTCGCGAAACACCTCGACGAGGTCAGTGTTGGCAGGTGAGTGTCCGAGCCACTTGGTGGCCGACCCCTGGTCGTCGAGATCGATCAGCACCGTCAGGTACCCCATCGAGGCTGCGATCGCTGCAACGTTGACGGCCGTCGTGGTCTTGCCGGTACCGCCCTTGTTGTTCGCGACCGCAGTGGTCCTCATCCGCCGCCCCGCCTGCTCGCCACGAGCATCGATCGCATGACGTCCCGTCATCCGCTCGTTTCCTCCATCGGCCAAGCTCTTAAGGCGCCTCGGGCGCCCGAAGATACCGGGTTGCCCGGGAGGCCCAAGAACCGGTGAAGTCTAGGGAGCCGCAGGCGCCTGCGGTACCCAAGGCGCTCCGGTAGCCCGAGGCTTCCGGGAAGCTTCGGACGCCTGGACTCCCTAGAAGTCCGCACGGAAGCGCAGGCTCCCGCCATCTTGTGAGATGGTGCTAGGATGGTTCTTGGATGATGAAGGGAGGGCAGATGGCGGAGGTAGACAAGAGCGAAAAGATCACCATCAACGTCGGGCTGGTCGACCTCGGCCAGATCGATCTGCTCGTCGACGAGGGTTTCTACGCCAACCGCACGGACTTCATCCGCACAGCGATCCGGCGACAGCTCGAGAGCCGGGCAGCCGCGGTGAACGACACGGTAGCGCGCCGGACGTTGACGCTCGGTACGCAGCATCTCAGCCGCCGCGACCTGGAACAGCTCCGCAACTCGGGGCAGATGGTCGAGCTGCGCGTCCTCGGGCTGGCGACCGTTGCCGACGATGTCAGCCCCGAGCTCGCATTGGCGACGATCGCCTCGGTCGAGGTCCTCGGCGCCTTCCGGGCGTCGCGGGCAGTCAAGGCTGCCCTCGCCCCCCGCACCACCACCTGAGCGCGGCGCCGACCGACCGGTCGACGTCGACGTCACATCCCCGAAGGGCCCCTCATGATCGACCATCGCATCGCCGGCATGTCCGAAGCACTGAGGCTCACCCGTGCAGGGCAGCTGACGGGGGCGTTCGCGCTCCTGCAGCGCACGCTCGGCGCGGCACCGCTGCTCCCATCCCCCGGGTCGGGCGGCCACCACGTCCCGCTCGACAAGCTGCGAGACTCGCTGACCGGGAAGCTGGGCGCGGGCCTGCCCGGTGGCCCGCCCGACCTGCCCGCCGCCAGCCGCAGGATCGCGCATGCCGCCGCACCCGGCGGCGAGATCCGCCACCTCAGCCACACCGAGCCGGCCGGGACCCGAAGCTATGACCTCTACATCCCCATCGGTTACACCGGTGCGCCGGTGCCCCTGGTCGTCATGTTGCACGGCGGCAAGCAGGACGCCACCGACTTCGCCGCCGGCACCCGGATGAACGAGATCGCCGAGCAGCACACGTTCCTCGTCGCTTACCCGCAACAGTCGGTCGCGGCCAACAACGGCGGCTACTGGAACTGGTTCTCCCCCGCCGACCAGCAGGCCGGCGCCGGCGAGCCGGCGATCATCGCCGGGCTCACCCGTCAGATCATGGCCGACCACGCGGTCGACCCCGCCCGGGTGTACGTCGCTGGGCTGTCCGCCGGCGGCGCGATGGCGGCGGTGATGGCCGCGACCTACCCGGAGCTCTACGCCGGGGTCGGCGTGCATTCCGGGATCGCCTACCGTGCGGCGCACGACGTCGCGTCGGCGTTCGCCGCCATGCGGACGGGCGGCTCAGCAGCTCCGGGCGGGCAGGTGCCGTTGATCGTCTTTCACGGCGACCGCGACCAGATCGTGGCGCCGGTGAACGCTGAGAAGCTCGTCGCCGCGCGGCTGGCCACGGCGCAGACCTCGGTGTCGGACACAACGCGCATCGACGGGAAGATCGGCCATGCTTGCACCCGGACCGTGCACACCGACGTCGACGGCGCGGTCCTCGCCGAGTCCTGGACGGTGCACGGCGGCGGGCACGCGTGGTACGGGGGCAGCCCGGTCGGGTCCTACACCGACCCGACGGGTCCCGACGCGTCCGCCGAGATGGTCCGGTTCTTCCTCGCGCAATGCCGAAGGCCCTGAGTGACGGCGTTCGGGCCTAAGTAGTCGGTCTCGCCGAAACCACGTAACTGTCACGTGAATCTCGGAACTTTTCGCGCCGGACTAAGTAGTTGTGAATCAACTTACCGTACGGAGCGGTGTTGGAAGTTAGGGGTTAATGCATCTTGTCAAACGATCTTCTTCCGGCCATGGTGGCAATTAGCCGAATCGACACTGCCGTCGATGAGGTGCGCTGTTTCCGGCGCACTGGGCTCCCTAAGGAGGATTTGATGTCTGACACACTCAGTTTTGCCGATATTGACGGCCAGCACGTGGAGCTACTCCCTGCCCGTACCGTCTTGTCGCTATTCAACACCGGTGGTTGCGGGGATGGCGGCGGCCATGGTGGCGGTGGCCATGACGGAGGCGACGGCGGCGGCAGAGGCGGCAACGGCGGCTACGGTGGCGACGGTGGCACCGGCAGGGGCGGCCTCGGGGTCAACCTTTTGAACATCAACCTGTTCGGTGACCAGGACAACAGCGCTGGCGACGGCTTCGGTGGCGATGGCGGTAACGCCAATGGCGGCAACGGTGGCAACGTCTCCCACTGAGTTGACCCGGCTGATCGTGAGGGGTGCCGTTAGCTAGAGAGCGGCACCCGGGTGGCTGGCAGCAGCGTATAGGGCGGCGCTGGGCAGCCCGACTGCAGCTGAGTCGAGCAGTACCGTCCCGCGATCACCTGATCGCGCACGGTGGCACTGGCTCGTTACGGGTGGCTGGGACGTCCTGGCCACCCGTAACGAAAGCTCACATCGCGCGGTTCGAGGTCCATCCCGGCCGCCTGCGCACGACGGCGTTAGCCTGGAGGAACCTACCTTCCAAGGAGCGATGATGGCCTCGATCTTCAGCAAGGTCCGACACTTCATGAACAGCCCCCAGGGAAGGCGGTTGGTCGACCAGGGACGGCGATACGCGAGCGACCCGCAGAACCGCGAGAAGCTGCGTGGCCTGCTGTCCCGCCGCCGCAAGCCCTGACTGGGGTGGCGCTGAGGTCACGCAGTCCCCGGCGGCCGGTCACCCACGAGGACGCTCGAAAGTGACGAGCACGCCGTCGACACCACCAGGTCCGATCCGTCCCTTCACCTCGACTGCGGTGATGGCCTTGAGCTGCCACCCGTCGTCCGCATGTTCGTTGAGGATCCCTTCGAGCTTGTCACCAGACATCTTGCCGCCCACCATGCCTTCGCGAAGCTCGACCACCTTGTACTCGAAACTGGTCGCCATACCGCCTCCTGATTCCGATGTCGTCCAGAGCATGCCCACCACCCCGGTACCGCGATGTGCGGTCCTTGACCATCAATTCCTGTCGTTGGGTGTGCGTTGTACAGGTCCCGCGAGTAGGGGCTCGATACGCTGGGACGGGCCTGGTGGGCCGTACAGTCCGCCGATTGCCCAGTTGGCGCCGATGCGCGCCCACTCTGCGGCCTGTTCGGCGCTGTCTACCGGAGCGACTACGTCGACCCCGGCGTCGCGGATGATGTGCACCAGAGCCTGCGTCGCCTGCGCCAGGATCTTGGATGGACCTCCGGCTAGCTGGTGGGACAGCGGCTGAGCGATTCGCAGCACGCACACCGGGAAATCCGCGACACAGCGCAGCCCGCGGATGCCGCCGCCGAAGTCGTAGAGGCCGGCGCGCACGCCCAGCTCGGTGAGCACATGCAGGTTGTCCTCGGCCTGCCCGCCACCTTCGTCGGTGAGCTCACCAGTGGCCGTGCGGATGGCTGCCATCGGTGCCCGCAGCTCCAGCTCACGGGGCGCCAGGCCGGTCTCCTTCAGGACCGCTCTGACCCTCGCCACCAGGTCGGGGTCCTGTGCCTGGGACGGCGTGAGATTGATCATCACCGGCGGCACGCCGGCACCGGTGCGCTGTCGCCAGGACACCGCTTGCGCAGCAGCGGTCCGCAGCAGCCACTGACCGACTTCGTGCACGACGCCGGTGCGCTCCGCGGCCTGCACGCACTGTTCGTTGGAGAGCAGGCCGAGCTGTGGGTGCTGCCAGCTCAGTGCCGCCTCGATTCCTACTAGTTTCTGCGCATCCAGCGTGACCACCGGCTGGAATGTCACGTGCAGTTCACCGGTCTCCAGGGCGCCGGGCATTGCCGCGGCCAGCTGGAGCTTTGCCCGGTTCGCGGCATCGATCTCCGGGTCGAACAGGGTCCATTGCCGCTTGCCTCGGCCACGGATACGGCGCAGCGTGGCGCTGGCGGCGCGCATCAGCTCCTCGGGCTTCGCCCCGGCGACCCGGCGCTGCACGATGCCGATGGTGGCGGTGACCGCCACCCCGATCCCGTCGACGTAGAAGGGCTCGGCCAGCGCGGTGTTGATGATCTCAGCAAAGGCACCGACGTCCAGGATCGGCTCGCCGGGTTCAATATGGCCGGGTTCGATGAGAATGGCGTACTCGTCGGCTCCGAGTCTGGCGACCATCGCCTGCTGGTCGGCGACTACCCATTCCAGCCGCCGGGCGACCACGTCGAGCAGCCGTTCGCCGACGTGTTGCCCCAGCCCGTCGTTGATCGCGGAGAAGCCGTCCAGGTCGAGGTGCATCAGCGTGATCACGGCCGACGGTTCGCGCTGCCCGAGCACTTTTTCCAGGTTAGTGACGAAGTACTGTCGATTCGGCAGACCGGTCTGCACGTCATGCAGCGTCTGGTGTTGCAGCCGCTGCTCGATCAGGCGCAGATCGGCGATGTCATCGATCATCGTCACGATGCACTGGGGCACCTGCTCGTCGTCGAGCAGCACCGCGGCGTCCAAGTAGATCATCGCGATCTCGCCATCCGCGAGGGGCAGCGGAAACCGGACTCGGAACCGCGATTTCTGACCGGTCGCCAGATCGCGGTAGTGCTCCTCCACGATGGGCCGGTCATCGGGGGCGAACAGCTCGGTTAGCTGGCGTCCGAGCAGCTCACCGGGGGAGTACCCGAGGGTGTCGTCGAGCGACCGGTTGGTTTGGACGATCTGGCCGTTGGGTTCGCTGATCGCGATCGCCACTGGAGATGAGTGAAATACTCCTCGGAAGCGCGCCTCGCTGGCCGTCAGTGCCTGTTCAGCCTGCCTGCGGGCGCGCAGCCCAGCCCGATAGATCGCGTCCTGCTCGTCAAGGCTGCGCTCGCGCAGCGCATTGGCGTAACCGGCAGCCATGTTGCCGGCCAGCCGGGCAACTCGGCCGGCGACGTCGACCCCCTGCGGGACCTGATCCAGCAGATCCGGCAACCGCGCGACGATGAGAGCCACCGTCGCGCCGAGCGTCTCGGTGCCGGTGAAATGCGCGCCGACCATGTCGACGCCGATCCGGCGCCCGACCGAGGGCTCGAACTCGGTGGCCAGCGCAGCCTGGACCAGCTGGTGGGTGAGCCCGAGCAGGTGCGCCACGAGCTCGTCGGGCCCCATCGACACGTAACTCGTGCCGATGATCGCGTCCGCCCATACCTTGGCGAACCCCTCCGGATCCGCGCGACTCATCCTCGCCGGCCCACTCCTGCCTTCTACTGTGGCCTCCACTGTTTGCCGGGGTCTCACACCGCCCGGCAACAATGACTTTCCGGTGGCTGCACGCGAGGTCACCGCAGCGCCCGACTCGTCGAACAGGCATCGTAGCGGTGACGGCCGTGATGGGGTGGGCGCGATGTGAGGGAGAACCGGATGGACGAGACCCACCGCAGGAGGTAGCGGACCGGCTGCGCAAAGCGACATAATTGGCGGTCCACACCCGCACCATCTCGCCGGAGACGGCCATGTCCGACGTGACTCCTGCACCGCGCTCGCACGAGCCGACCATCTCCGGCGTGGTCACCCGCCCGATCCTGGTCGGTTACGACGGGTCAGCGCCGAGCCGGCACGCGCTGGCCTACGCCGCTGGCATGGCGCGCCGGATGGCCCAGCCTTTGGTGCTCGCCCACGTCCGGCCAACCCCAGCCTGCTACTCGATTGACTACGGGTTCACCCCACCGGCGGAGAACCCGGCGGAGTTGCTGGACTGGCTGCGCGCCGAACTCGCCGAAACCATCGACACCACCGGATTGACGGTGCAGCTGGTGCAACGCTACGGCGATGCCGCTCGCCAGCTCGCCGAGTTGGCCGCTGACACCCGGGCGGACGCGATCGTCCTCGGTGCGCCCGCCCGCTGGGTGCACCGCATCGCGGGCTCAGTGCCAGTGTGGCTGACCCGCCACGCACGTTGCCCAGTCGTCATCGTCCCCTGACCACCGCCATTCGGTTGCTGAGGGCGGTAAGCGGTGAGCGGGACTACTTGCCTTTGAGTGCAAGCGGACCGAGGTTGTGCACCACAGTGCAGCCGCCAAGTTGTCGACCGGGCGGCGGGCGTTGATCAGTGGCTCCAACAGGTCCAGGGCCACTGGGCAGGCCTGGACAGGGAGTTCGTCCCAGGCGACGCGGTCCCCGATGGACCACGGGTCATCACGGAGGTCCAGGAACGCCGGCCGGGGCTGGTCCGCGATGGCCGTGTGGAAGGCGATCCCTGTGCGCAGCACGTCGTCTTGCCTGCTGACATCAGGGTCGCCCGCGACGAGTTGGCTTGCCTCCCAGCCGTGGGCTACCCAGCTTCCATCCAGCGCCCGGACAGGGCGGGCGACCCGGAACTCCGTCGAGTCGGGCAACTGAGCGAGCACCTCGGCGCGCCAGAGCGTTTCCGCCAGGAACTCCACCGGTTTGAGGGCCAGCCTGCCTGCCCGCCACGTCCCGCCCTTGCCACCGGCCAAGATGACCGGAGCTTCCGCGACGCCGAACGCCGCCAGCACGGCGTCTGGAAAGCTTGCAACCGACGATGTCATTCTCAAGATCGTAGGTTCCCGAGGACCCACTGGACGCCGGTCAGGGTCAGGTCGGGGTTGCGGACCATCTTTTTCGCTGTGCTGTGCCGGTTCACCGATCCCGGTGCTGGCGCGTCCGGGCGGCGCTGACGGGGTGGCTTCTTGCTTGACTTGAGCCACAGCGCGAAGTCGCGTGCCTCCGCGCGGCCGGCGAGATGCCAGAGAACCTCGATCGCGCGCAGAAAACGGCGCCACGACAGCGATTCGTAGGCATAGGACCGCAGCGACGCCGGACCCGCATCGTCAGCAAGCATGTGGTGCAGGAACCCGGTGACCGCAGCTATCTCCACGCCTGGTCGTCGAGGAGCCGAAACCTCGGGAGAGACCATGGACGTCCCAAACCATTTCGGTCAACGGGACATTTGCTGCGCGCCCACGTTGCCGACCAGGGCAGGGCCCGGGCAGGGCCGGTGTTGATGCCCATCCGGAACCAGGGCCAGTCCGGATGGGACGCCGCAGCCTCGGCGGTGGCCTGCGGGGCGCGCGTCCCCAGCCTGTGCACAGCTTGTACACATTCGGGTTCATCGATCCACAGAACGGTCCCCACACCGTCCACACCATGTTGATGCCGGCCCCGCGAGCGTGCCCCTACGGTGTCCTCCTGTGAGCCAAACGCCTATCTATGACCAGATCCGTGGCGAGCGCATCAATGCCGATCTCCCGGCCGCCGGATCTGAGCCGCCGCCGGTCGAGCCGCCAGACAAGCCTCGCTTCCCCGTTGACGGGGCGGGTCCGGTGGTGTTCGCTCGGCCACCGGAAGTGGAAGCTGATCGGGCCGCGGGCTGGTCGTGGTTCGCTGCGGCCGACCCAGCGGTGCACGCCGCGGCGCACGCGACGCGGCGGCAGAACCCGTAGGGTACCGGGGTTTACTGTGAGTTGCGGTTGGGTAACTACCTGCAACCGACGTTGGACTCGAGACACGCTCAGGGATGGGGACACAGCGATGACAATCACGTCGAACAATCTCACCGCCGATCTGCCCACGGGGGTGAAGGACAAGGTGCGCGACGCCAAGGAAACCGCGCAGGGCAAGATCCAAGACATCAAGCAGCACCTGCAGGACGGCACCGAGGCACTGCAGGATAAGGCTGGCGAGACGACGCGGCATGCGAAGGATCTGACCGACCAGGCCGTGGCGAAGCTTCCCGCGCCGGTGGTCGGGCGCATCACCCAGCTGATGGCGGCGGTGCGGCGACGGCCGGTGCCAGCCATAGTGGTCCTGCTGGGTGTATTGCTGGTGTTGCGACGGGTACTCCGCAGGAACAGCTGACTTCGGGCCAGCTGAGCGAGCAACCCAAATCTGACGAAGGAGTATCCGATGGGTATCGGAGACAAGATCTCGAACAAGGCCGAAGAGCTGAAGGGCAAGCTCAAGGAGGCCGCCGGCAAGGCCACCGGTGACGAGCACCTCGAAGCCGAGGGAAAGGTCGACCAGACCGAGGGCAAGATCAAGCAGGCCGGCGAGAAGGTCAAGGACTTTTTCCGCCGCTGAGCCATCCCCCCGCCCGGCCGGACGGAACCTCACCCCCTCGTCCGGCCGGGCGCCCTCCCGCTGTCGCTATGCGCCGTCGGCAAATAACGTCGTCGCCGAGTCGTCGGTGGCGGGGATCCGCAGGGAGTCGTCATGGCGTCAGCGGCGCAGCCGCCACACCGGCTTGATGCGCAGGCGCGGTCCGCTCGGAATCAGGGTGCTGCGGACCAGGGCCAGCTGCTGCCGGTGCTCGCGGTGGAGCGGACGCTTCGCGCGGTGCTCCTAGTCGGGGTCGGTCAGATCTTGCTGTCCCATACTCACACGGACTGGACGGATCTCGCACGGCGCTTTCGTTGAGCGGGTCGGTCTTGACCCGAGCCGCAACGAGACCGGTCGGCTGATCTCGCGGCTCGCAGGGTTCGGGCCGCGCCAGACCCAGCGAGACGGGTCGATCGCCATCGGGTATGGACTGTTGGAGGCGGTGGAGGGTTACGGTCTGCTGCGTCGTCGACAATGGGCGGAGTACCTCACCGTGGTGTCGACGGCGTTGTTGCTCTTTCCTGAGATTCAGGAGCTGTTCAAGCATCCCACCGGGCTCAAGGTGGGCGGTTTAGCCCTTAACATGGTCATCGTCGTCTACCTGATCATCCGCTTGGTCCGTCGCCCGTCGCTAATGCTCGCCTTTGTGTCGAGGTAAGCTCGTCCGGCAATGGCTGGCATCCAGAGGCCCGCAAGGTTTACGGTACGGATCTGGACGTATCGAGCTCGGGAGGGGCGCAGGGCGTGCAGACTATGGGTGCAGCATTGGCCGTGCGCTACCGCCCGGCACGTTCAGTGATCGCGCTGGATACCCCGGAGGAGTCGCGTGGCCACAATAAATGATTCCCCTGAGACATCGGGTGGTGCTGGCGACCATCGTGGGAGTCCGACGGCCCGCCGCATCATGTTGGGCGCTCGGCTGCGCCGGCTGCGTGAGGCCGCCGAGCTCTCCCGCGCGGAGGCAGGTTTCGCGATCCGTAGCTCCGAGTCGAAGATCAGCCGGCTCGAGCTCGGCCGGGTCAGCTTCAAGGTGCGGGACGTGACCGACCTACTGACGATGTACGGGGTGACAGACCCCGAGCGGCGTGAGGCGTTCCTCGAGATGGTCGCCCGGTCCAACGAACCCGGCTGGTGGCATCGGTACACCGATCTGGTGGCCGACTGGTTCCAGGACTACCTCGGGCTAGAGGAGTCGGCCTCCCGGATCCAGACATGGGAACAGCAGTTCGTCCCTGGCCTGCTGCAGACCGAGGACTACGCGACGGCGATCGCCAGCCACGGTTGGTCTCCCTTGGTGAGCCAGAGCGTGCAACGCCAGGTCGCTGTGCGCATGCGACGACAGGCGTTACTTGGCCGACCGGATGCACCCAAGTTCTGGGCGGTAATCGACGAGTCGGTCTTGCACCGGCAAATCGGCGGCAGGCCGGTGATGTTGGCCCAAGTCGAGCATCTCCTCGAACTCACCAAGCGTCCCAACATCATCGTGCAGGTCGTGCCGTACCAATTCAGCGGGTACGCAGCCGAAGCCTCGTTCACCACGCTGCGCTTCGCTGAGCCAGAGTTGCCTGATGTGGTTTACATCGAGCACCTCACCGGCGCGCTTTACCTGGACAAGCGATCCGATACCGAGCTGTACGGCAGGGTCTTCGACCGATTGACTGTGGACGCCTACACTCCTGACCACAGCCGGCAATTGTTCATGAAGGCGCGCGCCGAGATGTAGCTAGCCCGCTGTTCAGGGTTTGCGCCCGACCGCTCCGACGACGCAGTGCTGCACGGGGTCCAGCGGCTTGATTTGCGGTCCGTCGGGCCACCAGTCGGCGCACCGGACCAGGCCGGGATCGACCAGTTCCAAGCCCGGAAGCATGCCCTCGATCTCGGTTCGAGTTCGGAAACACCCACTGCCCATCGGGCTGTGCAGGAAGATCTGTTCGATCTTCCGGGCGAGCTCGCTCAACTCGCCGCCGTCCTCAGGATCGAAGAAGTGGCAAAGCGCCACGTAGGAGCCCGATGGCAGGGCGTCGATGTATTCGGCCATAATACTTTGCGGGCTGCGCTCACCGTCGTAATGATGCAGCGTACTGAGCTGGAACAGCGCGATCGGCTCGGAGAAGTCAAGGTGCCTGCGGACGACCTCGTCGTTGATGACCTCGGATGGTGTGAAGATGTCGGCGGCGCTGAAGCGAGTCAGATCGTTCTCCGCCAGCAACGCTCGCCCGTGCGCGAGCACGGTCGGATCGTTGTCGACGTACACCACGCGGGCGTCCGGCTGGAGTCGCTGGGCGACCTGATGGGTGTTCTCCGCAGTCGGAAGCCCCGACCCGCAGTCGAGGAACTGCGTGACGCCGGTCTTGCTAGCGATGAAGCGGGTCACCCGGATGAGAAAATTCCGGGCGTCCCACGCCATCTTTCCGACCTCTGGTGCGACCTGCTTGACTCGACGGATGACCTCACGGTCGATCTCGTAGTTCTCCTTGCCGCCCAGGGCGGCGTCATAGACTCGGGCTATGCAGGCCTTGGTTGGGTCGATGTAAACGGGTGCGACATCGTCCGACGATCGGGCGTCGGTACCGGGCATCAAGAACCTCACAAGCGTAGTGCGGACCGGGATACAGCGAGAGCCTAGGAAGTTTGCCCGCTCGCAGCCAGGATCATGTTACGGTTTGCGCCCGACTGCTCCGACGATGCAGTGCTGCACCGGGTCTAGTGGCTTGATCCGCGGCCCGTCGGGCCACCAGTCGGCGCACCGGACCAGGCCGGGTTTGACCAGTTCCAGGCCCGGGAGCATGCCCTCGATCTCGGTGCGGGTGCGAAACAGTCCGCTGCCCATCGGGCTGTGCAGGAAGATCTGCTCCATTTTCCGGGCGAGCTCGCCCAACTCGGGAGTGGTCTCGGGATCGCAGAAGTGGCTCAGTGCCACGTAGGAGCCCGACGGCAGGGCATCGATGTATTCGGCCATGATGCTCTGCGGGCTGCGCTCACCGTTGTAGTGGTGCAGCGTCCCGAGTTGAAACAGCGCGATCGGCTCGGAGAAATCAAGGTACTTGCGCACGACCGCGTTGTTGATGATCTGGTCCGGCTGGAAGATGTCGGCGGCGCTGAAGTGGGTCTGGTCATTCTCCTCAAGCAGTGCCCGGCCGTGCGCGAGCACCACCGGGTCGTTGTCGACGTACACCACGCGGGACTCTGGCTGGATTCGCTGGGCGACCTGGTGCGTGTTCTCCGCCGTGGGCAGTCCAGACCCGCAGTCCAGGTACTGGGTGATACCGGTCTGGCTCGCGACGAAGCGGGTCACCCGGATCAGGAATTCCCGATTGTCCCCGCCGAGTCGAATAGCCTCGGGCGCGACTTGCTGGAGTCGCCGTAAGACCTCGCGGTCGACTTCGTAATTGTCTTTACCGTTCAGGAAAGCGTCATAAACCCGGGCGATACTCGCCTTGGTCGTGTCGATATAGGCAGGTAGGGCATCGTCCGACAGCGGAGCGTCGGTACTGGGCATCGAGAACCTCACAGGCGTTGCAGTACGAAACGGGTCACAGGTGAGCCTAAGAGGGCGGCGACCCGCGGTAAACCGTGGGTGCTCCTCAAGGCGCTGCGATGTGGTAGCGGTGGCGTGGTCGGCACCGATGCCGCCAAAGCTCACCCGATGAGTGGTTGCCCCGCTCCCCGTGCCCGATTCGCGCAGATGCACGTGCATTGACGTCTGCGGCAGCGCGCGCTACCGTCTCTGGTATGCACCTGCACGTGCATCCGAGAGGGAGGACCCTTCCATGTTCGAGTCGGTACGCAACGGCATGTCTGCCGCGGACCTTGCCGGGGTGACGTGGCGGAAGAGCAGGCACAGTGGCCAGCTCGGCAACTGCGTGGAGACCGCGGCACTGGATAGTGGCGACGTCGCGATGCGGAACTCTCGTCATCCGAGTGGCGCAGCGTTGATCTTCACCCGGGACGAGATGACTGCCTTCTTGGCTGGTGCCAAGGACGGCGAATTCGACGATCTCGCCTGCTGAGTCTGACGTTCAGACGCTGTGACTGATACCAACCGGCCGGGGGGTCCAGGTGCCGGTGCGGCGGTTATGGCGGACCGAGCAGTGATGCTGGTCCGCTACCGAGCCGGTGTGACCGGCCAGACCGCCCGCACCGTGCACCTGGTATCGTTACGGGACCAGTGCCATGCGGGCGCGCTCGGCACCTTGTGTGGTTCGCTCATGAGCCTTGCGCTCATTGAGACCGTTACGGCCGGCCAAGGTATGCCCTGCAACGAGTGCGTCATTCACCAGCTGAGCGTTACGACGGAGCCCCCCGTAGCGAGGCTCGACAGTGACGACGATGGGGACGGCGATGGGCTCGTGGACAGAGCTACCTACGACGCGTGGGGCTGGCCGGTCACCCAGTACTGCGAACAGATACAGCTGAGCCCGCAGTGCGACGCGTTTGCCATCGCAGTCCCGATCCCGCTCAGCGCCGAACTGATCCGGATTCTCACCGCGCGACGCTGTGCCCCGGCGGTTCTGGCCGACCCCGACGCTCCCGAACACCATTTCGTTCTCGTGGGGGAGAAGTACGGGGCCATGCTGCCGTGGCCGCCCAATGTGCACCACATTGACGGCGCCCTGATGCTGCCCCCCACCATGACCCCACGGGGACCGATCACCTGGATACAGCCGCCGAGCAAGGACTCATTGCGGTTGTCCCGGGAGATCGATGTGTTCGGGGCCTTACGCGCCGCCCTCAGCAACGTCCCGGCTGGGGCGCGTTCGTCGCTCCCTATCTGAGATCACGCGTGCGCTGGCCAGGCAATCATCGGATGGCGAAGGCCAGCGCCCCACCGATACACGCTAGCCCCACCACCATCCAGGTCACGTAGTCGTTGACCACCCCGCTCTGGAACCGCCGGATCGGTCCCACCAGCCCGGTTCCGGGTTCGAAGCCCCGGCGCAGAACGGGCAGGCGTCGCCAGTGCAGGGCCAGCAGAGCCAGCACGAGACTGGCTGCGGCGGTACCCACGCCGGTGACCACGTCGGTGGTGGTGACGCTGGGGTCCTCAGGGGCCAGCAGCGCGGTCGGGTGGGCGATGTGGGCGCCGGCCAGCACGGTGGCGTTGTAGGCCGCCTGATCCTGGAACCGGACAGCGCCATCCTGGACCAGCGCTCCTAGGTGCGGTAACAGCCCGACGGTGAGCGCCAGAGCCACCAGCGCTACCGGTGGGACGATCATGGACAGGGGGGTGCGGCTCTTGGCTTCATCGGTCTCGGAGGTCTCCTCGGCGGCTTCCTCGGCCATCGTGGGGTCCTCCGATGGCGGGTCACCGAGCCCGTAAAAGACACCGCCGGCAACGCGGAGCACGGCCGCACCCACCAGAACCGAAGTGGTGATGATCACTGCGGTGATCCAGGGCAGCCCGCGGACCTCGCCACTTTGCCCGATCCAGCCGGCCCCGAGGTACAGCGCGAACGGGGGCAGATCCGCCAGGGCCAGAGCGGCCAGGCCGAACACCACGCCGGTGGCAGGTAGCCGCCTGCCGCGGCTGTGCAGGGTGGTCTCGTTGACCGACCCCAGGCGGTGCAAGACGATGCCCACACACAGGAACAGCGCGGCCTTGATCAGTCCGTGGCCGATGACGTAGACGGCAGCGCCGGTCAGTCCCAACGGGGTGAGCAGTGCGATGCCGATCAGGAACAGGCCGGCGTGGTTGATGGTGGAGAAGGCCAGCAGTCGCTTGAGGTGGCGCTGGCGGAAGCAGAACAGCGCGCCCACGATGGCGGTGACGGTTCCCAGCACCAGCAGGACGGCGGTGATGGCGCCCCGATGGTCGAGGCCGGCACCGAACATCGACCAGTAGACCCGGGCCACCCCGTAGAGGCCCAGCTCGACCATCACCCCGGAGAACAGCACGCAGACCGGGGTGGGGGCGACGGCGTGGGCGTCGGCGAGCCAGAAATGGAAGGGCACGATGGACGCCTTGGTCAGCAGCCCCATCAGGATGAGGACGAAGGCCACCACCACCAGGCCGTCGGGGCGGTGACCGGCGATGGCCTGGCCGATCTGGGCCATGTTCAGGGCGCCGGTGCGGCCGTAGATCAGCGCGATACCGGACAGCGAGAAGTAGGCGCCCACACTGTTGGTGATGGCGAAGTTGAGCGCGCCCTGGATGGGGCCGCGCTCCTCGGGGCGGTAGGCGGTCAGGGCGTAGGCGGCCACTCCCATGACCTCGAACCACACGAAGAGGTTGAAGACGTCCCCGGTCAGGCAGAAGCCGACCATCCCGGCCAGGAAGACCAGCATCAGGGCGTGGTAATAGGTGGCTACCCGCTCGAAGTAGCGCCAGGAGAACACCAGCGACGCGGTGACCAGCAAAGCGGTCAGCGCGGCCAGGCCCGAGTTGAGCTGGTCGACGGCGAAGTCGATACCCAGCGCGATGCCGTGCGATGGGGTGAAACCGGCGAACCAGTACACCCGCTGACCGTCGACGGTGCTGAGCATGATGGTCACGAGCAGGCCCGTGACACCGGTGGCGGTGAGGATGGCCACCGCGTCGAGGACGCGTCGCCGCTTGCCGAACAGCGGGTTGAGACCGGAGATCGCGGCCGCGGCCAGCAGCGGGACGACCACGGCCAGCGGTAGCGCGACGTCCATTCTCAACCCTGAAGCTGCCGGAGCTCTTCGGGATCGAGCGTCCCGAATCGCTTGTGCGCCTGGACTGCGAAAGCCAGCAGCAGGGCCGTCACGGCGGCTTCCACCACCACATCGGTGAGGGCAAGGGCCTGCACCACCGGGTCCACGGCGGGGGTGTTCAGCGGGATGTCGTAGAAGTAGGGCGCCACCGCACCGGTCTTGTAGCCGACGCCGAGCAGCAGGATGTAGGTGGAGGACTGGACCACGATCAGGCAGACGATCTGGTGCACCAGGTGCCGGCTGGTGATGATTCCGTAGAGGCCGACGGCTAACACCCAGGCCACCACGATGAACGGGAAAATGCTCACCTACCGGGATCCTTCCCGGACGATGAGGGTCTGCTCGAGGAGCTCGCCGATGATGAGGATGAAGGCGGCAGACACCTCGACGCCGACGAAGAAGCTGATCAGCGCGATCGTCCCGGCGGAGTTCACCGCCCCCGGCGTGCTACCCAGCGGMAGGATGTTRGTCAGGTACGCGGCACCCATCGCCAGGGCGGCGAGCCCGACAGCGGCGAAGCTGCCGGCTCCGATCGCCTCGATGGCATCGGTGAGGGCAACCGGGCTCAGCCGCTTGAACACGAGGAACTGCCCCGCCAGGTACACCAGGACGAAGGCGGTGGCCAGCACGATGCCGCCTTGGAACCCACCCGACGGACTGGTCTGGGCGTGCGAGGCCAGATACCAGCCGACCACGACGGTGGGGCCGATCAAGGCCAGGGTCACCATCTGGATGGCGTCGCTGGTGGCCGGCACGTCCCGGTTCCTGGCCTCGTCCACCGCGGAGGTGTCATGTTCGGCGCGCAGGTGCCGCAGCACGGTCGCCACCCCGGTGGCGGCGATGAACAGGATGAACTCCTCGCCCAACGTGTCGAAGGCCCGGTATTCGAAGTTCACCGCCGACACCACTCCGGTGGCATGAGTCTGGGGTACTGCGATGGCGTTGATGATGTCCCCGTAAGGGCCCGGGTAATGACCGAATCCGGGCAGCCTGACCAGGCCCCAGAGGTAGAAGGCGAGGAATCCGCCCACTGCCACCAGGAAGACCCAACGCCGCTGGCTCGGCGTCATTCTTCCTGCTTCCTGACCTTGGCCAGCGTCAGGAGCAGCAGCAGCGGCAGGACCACCGCGCCCACCGTCAGCTCCGACAGGGTCACATCCGGAGCCTGGAAAGCCATGAACAGCACGGCCAGCAGCAGCCCGTAGATACTCAGCGACACCACCTGCCGGATCGGGTCCCGGGTGAGGACCACGGCCGTCGCTCCGGCGGCCACCAGCACAAGGATGGTCACCTGCAGCGCGGTCATCATGGTGCGCCGTCGTTGCTGTTCAGGCGCCAGTCCCCGGTTTCCCGGATGCGCGCCGCCCGGCTGGTGGCATGGGTCAGGAACGGGCCGGCTACGACGAGGAACAACAGTGCCAGCCAGGTCTCGACGGCGTTTTCGGAGTAGCCCTGCTGCACCAGGACGGCCACGGCCACCAGGATGGGGGCGATGAGGCTGACTGGGGTGACGAAGTGGAGTTTCTGGTAGACGTCAGGCATCACCAGCACACCGAGCGACGAGGCCAGCACCACGACCACGGCCAGACCAAGGAGAATGTCTGCAGCGACACCTCTGCCGGTCACAGCCAACGCTCCAAAGCGCGAACAAAAACGAGCCCGCTGCCCAGCAGAAGCACGGCCAGCAAGACAGGTATCTCGAACTCCGCGGATCGCCCGAAACCTTGGGGCAAGAGCACCAGCACCATGACGATGATGGAGCTGATGGCCTCATACGCCACCACCGCTTCCATGACCGTGCCCCGGCAGGCGACGATCCCCAACGGGATCACCGCCAGCAGCATGCCGATGGCGGCGGCCACGAAGCCGTTCATCGAGCTGCGCTCCGCGGCGGCGGCCGGCGCTCTGGCAACACCAGGTGGTGGACAACCATGACGTCACGCTCCCGGTCCATCCCGGCCACGAAGGTGTTGGGCGCCACCGACGTGGCCCCCACCAGCAGCACTCGCCGGCTGGCCCCCTCTGGGGACTCATCGCCCCACGCCTTGGGCACCTCCAGGAATCCGCTGGCCGGCTGCTCCCCGCGAACCAGCAGTCTCCCCAAGGCGACGAACACGATGACGGTGTCACGTATCACCTGACTGGGCAGACGCAACAGCGGGATCAACCATCTGATGCGGATACGGAAGTGCGAATCGGTCTGATGCCCGACCAGCTCAGCCGCGAAAGCCCCCACCGCGGCGACCCCAGCTCCCACCAGCAATTCGGCGACATCGAGCGAATAGTCCAGAATTATCCACAACGCCATGAGAAGGACCCACCACACCAGCCACGACCCAACCCGGCCGGTCAACGCCCGCTCCCGCTCCCGCCGCCGGGGACTGCCAGCCCCCGCGAGCGGCCCGCTCACCGGGGGCATCGGCTCAGAACCCGAGCTCTCATCGCGGTCGGGGGCGAGATCATTCGGCGGTCCTCCCCATGCCTGGTGCGTTATAACTACTCCCTGCCAGCCCGATCCGGCAACCGCCCGCGCGCTTGCCGATGCCAGCGGGCAGGCTGGGGGTGATGACTGCTGAGCTGCCCCAGCCGGTAGCGCCGATGCTCGCGTCGGCCGGCGAGCCACCGTCGGGCCCTGGCTGGGCGTTCGAGTTCAAGTGGGACGGCGTGCGGGCCCTCGCCGCGGTCGCCGGCGACCAGGTTCGGCTCTACAGCCGCAATCGCAATGACATCACCGGTGGGTATCCCGAGCTGGCCGTGCTCAGCGGGCTGGTCGGCGGCCGGCCGGTGCTGCTCGACGGGGAGATCGTGACGCTGGGTGACACTGGACGCCCGGAGTTCGCGCTGCTCCAGCAGCGCATGCACGTCCGCGCGCCGAGCCCATGGCTGGTGGATCGCATCCCGATCTCCTACTACGTGTTCGACCTGCTCGACCTCGACGGCCGTCGGCTGTTGTCGCAGAGCTATCAGCAGCGCCGGGAGCTGCTCGCGGAGCTGGCGCTCGACGGCGTCTCCCCGCGGGTCCGGGTGCCGCCGCAGTACACCGACGTCGACGGCCGTCAACTGCTCGAAGTGGCGCGCATGCACGGCATGGAAGGCGTGGTCGGCAAACGGCTGAGCTCCCGGTATGAGCCCGGCCGCCGCTCACCGGCCTGGATCAAGACCGCGCTGTGGTGCACCCAAGAGGTCATCGTCGGTGGTTGGACGACCGGGCAGGGCCGCCGGGCCGGCACCCTCGGCGCGCTACTGATGGGGGCCTACGACGACGAAGGAAGGCTGCGCTATCTCGGCGACGTCGGGACCGGGTTCACCGACTGGATGCTTGACGACCTGCTGGTACGCCTCGCTGCCCTCGAACAGTCCGGTAGCCCGTTCGACGAGCCGGTGCCCCGCGAGCACGCCCGCCGAGCGCACTGGGTCCGTCCCCAGCTCGTTGGCGAGGTCGAATACCGGACACTGACCCCGGACCGCCGGCTACGCCACGCCACCTGGCGCGGCCTGCGCCCCGACAAGGACCCGGCCCAGGTGACATTGAGCTGACGCCGCCCAGGGCTAGCAGCGCAGTGGGTTGCGCAGGGGTGTGAGGATTTCCCAGCCAGTGCGATGCACGTGTCGGTGATGCGCTTAACATAACGGTACGCAATTTTCAACACTGCTTTCACCATGATCGATCCAGTGTCGCCAATGATGCGCTTGGCACATTCCCGGTGGTCGATCGCAAGCCGGGAAAGCACACCCGCGATCCCGTGCGACAAGCGCTCGGCGGATGGAGAGCGGGACGATTCGCATGGCCCGTCCACGTCAAGCGGTTCTGATTTCCCGCCCAGGACGACCGGGATGATTTTCGCGTCACAGGCCCACCGTCTCGCCTCGGACGCGCTGATCTGGGTGCCGTAGTCGAGGGTCGCGACCCCGAGGCTGGTGCGTAGGGCATCCCAGTCGATGGTGACGGTGAGGTGGGGTGGTTCGCCGGCGGTGGTGGGGCAGTCTTGGGCGGCGCGGGCCAGCCCGCAGACCTCGAGCAGGGCATCAGCGTTGCGCTGGCCGGTGGTGCGCGCGTCGGGGATACCGGCGGTGGCGGGTCGGGGCGCGGCGAGTTGTTCGATCAGAGATCGGAACGCGGCACTGTGCTCGGGTTCGAGGTATCCCTCCAGGTCCAGCCGCCCATACCGGCGGTCCCACAACCGCAACTCCCCAGCGGCCGGATCAGGTTCCCGCTCGTCGCGGGGCTGTGGACCGTCGGGGTGGAGGTGCGCCAGGATGCGAAGGCCGATCTTGTGCAGCGATGTCGGGTTGAACGACCGGGCGTGGCGGGCCAAACCGGCTTCGGCGGCGTCGCGTTCGGTGGCGAGGACCGAGGCGGGGATCGCGTTGATCGTCTCAGTCAAGCCCTGTTCATGCACCACGTGATGGC
>JRHI01000900.1_pt1 | contig 29106 bp, 26 predicted proteins | sample 215371 | NCBI WGS metagenome assembly JRHI01 (sample SAMN02929681, study PRJNA255918) | sediment metagenome | biome: cave system; feature: Ice Cave; material: Sediment; isolation source: sediment from deep within a dark volcanic ice cave with no known source of... ...
GCGACCCAGCAGAGCATTTTTTTGTATGACGGTTTCTTATTTTAGTAATGCGGAGCGTTTTTCGCGCAAAAATTGCGCGATGATAGCAGGATCATCTTCGCGCAAAGCCATTTGCTTGAGATCAGCAATGACGGTGCTCCATTGCTCTTTCGTGGAGAGATAGCGGTTATCACGCGCAACCAGCTCTTCAAAGATGCGCCGCTCTAGCTCATACCAGAGAGCACGATTGCGCCCATCAAGCTCGCCATCTTCTGGCACATAGTCCTGATCGTTGGTATTATTATCGATGCGTACATAGATGGGCTGAAAGGCATGTCTGACCATTTCTTCCATACGCGGCGTATCAAGCGAGCCAGCATCGAAGCCAAGCGTACCACTGAGGTGCAATAACACAACAGGGTGTTTTTCAGCCTCGGCTTCTATATGTCGAGGACCTTCACGCCGACAATACTCTTCGAGGCGACTATATAAGATATCTGGTTCGTTGATACCATCAACATGCACATCATGGCGCACAAAAGGGCGACGATTACTCCTGATATGCTCAGCATGATGCACGCGCTCTTTTTTGCTCAAGTCTACAATACGATCAGGCTCATCGGTATCGATCTCGACATAGTAGTAGCCGCGATTATCCCATTGAATCTCTTCAGCAGTGCAGGTCTCGGTTGAGCCGGGGTTATAGATCCAACCATCGATTTCATAGGGCTTATGGACATGACCGAGCGCGAGATAGTCGATGCATGCTTGGAGAGGTTGGAAACTACCTCGCGCTGGCAAGCCGTGGATACGCGGCACATAGCCATCAACGCCCGTATGGAGCATGAGCAAGCGATATTCCACGCCCTCTTCGTGCTCCTGGTCGCGTAGTGTCTGCATCGATTGGGCCATTCCATCCATGCAGCGTGCTGTAGCTGCTCCCTGCCAATGCATACCATAAATACGCACACGCCCACCGAGCACATCATAATAGGCACCCTGCATACGCTCACGTTGCCAGGGTTCAATCTTGGGCACACCATCTTCTATCATTGGCTCAAGCAACACAAGGTAATCTTGATAGCACAAAAACTGCAACCACGAGGTTCCTTCACGATAGAAGCTACGATCATGGTTGCCTTCAATGGCAATGACGGGAATATTGTTCGTTTTGAGTGTGCGCAAACCTTCAATAGCATGAATTAACGTGAGGGCATCAATGGCCCGTTTGTTAAATAAGTCGCCAGCAATGAGCACAAAATCGACGTGGCGTTCAATTGCGTCATCGACGACAGCCCAAAAAGCACGGCTAAAATCATTAAACCGTTCACGCACCCCATATTGTTCATAGCCCAGGTGCGTATCTGCCATGTGAATAAAAGAAGCACGCATAGATTGTTATCTCCTCATAGCCCTATCACATCCATTCGTTAAGGCATAGGACCCGTCACCCAGGCACGCACGCCAGCCGCAGCGAGAATCAACGCTGCGATACTGAAAATGAGCATGTCACGGCGGGGATTTTTGCCACTGGTGGCGTAGGTCAAGGCAACGGGAATCGCGAACGCGACAATAGCGCCGTAGACATAATGCAGATAATAGAGACCCGTACCTGTGCCGGGCTTCTGGCCGAGTGCAACCAACATTACACCCAGTATGCCTTGGATGGCACCCAGAATAGCGGTAGTAATCAAGGAAATACGCCAAGGCCGATTCATCGTGCGCTTGGTAAAGTAGAGAATTAGGCCCCATATGCCTGCGACAACTGCCGCCGTGAGTACCAGAATGACATTATAATAATGTATGGTAACAATGATATCTGCCACGATCTCGCTCCCAGTGTTGCGCAAGAGCAACATATCTCTCTTTGTTTGTGTGTTCTTTTCCACGACTAAATTTATGGAACACCGTCTGACCTACTATAACGCTAATACCCAAGAAAAACAATAGGGATATGAGAGCACAATGCCGCATGCGGCATTGTGCTCTCATATCCCTATTGTTTTTCTTGCTCTTACTCTTCGCGCAACACTTGGCGCATGTAATCGCGTAGTGCGGGAGCAATATCAGGCCGTTTCAGTGCATATGCAATAGATGTGGTCAACAACCCTAATGGATTCCCCGTGTCAAAACGTTGGCCAGTGAAACGAAGGCCATAGCAACGTCCCTCACGGGCTTGCATTTCTAGGGCATCGGTAATCTGGATTTCGCCCCCCTTGCCAGCAGGAGTGCGCTCAATGAGGTCGAAAATGTCTGGCGTCAGAATATAGCGTCCGGCCACAGCAAGATCAGAGGGAGCCTCCTCCAACGAGGGTTTCTCTACAAGGTGCTTGACCTTCACAACATCTGCGCTGATATCGTCAGCAGAGACAATACCAAATGAAGAGATTTGTTCCGGTGGCGAAGTGAAAAGCGATAGAACTGAAGCACCGTACCGTTCATAAATTTCCAGCATGCGCGGCAAACAAGGTGTTTCGGGGGCTACAAGGTCATCGCCAAGCATAACCACAAATGGTTCATCGCCTACCAGTTCTCGCGCACAGAGAATCGCGTGACCGAGGCCGCGTGGCTCTGCTTGGCGGACAAAGAGGTATTTCGCCATGCTCTCGACATGGCGCAATTCAGCGAGTTCCTTATGCTTCCCTTTACGCTCCAGCGTTTGCTCCAATTCTGGAAATGCGTCAAAGTGATCTTCGATACTCCGTTTACTGCGAGCAGTAACAAGAATAATTTCCTCGATACCAGCCGCAACGGCTTCCTCTACAATATATTGTAACGTTGGTTTATCAACGAGCGGTAACATCTCTTTAGGAATTACTTTGCTGGCTGGCAATACCCGTGTGCCCAAGCCAGCTACGGGCAACACAGCTTTACGTATATGCATTGGTCCTCCTTCATATGGACAGAATTTCTTATTTATCCCTCAATCCTCCCACGTTATACTGTCCTCTCTTTTATTGTAATGGATAGTATGATAGAGGTCAATCTCGCTGAAGCTGGTCCCTACGACGGCTTAACCATGTAACATTCCTATCAACGAAATTTTTTCCTTGACAAAGCATCGGCAATAGAGTACAATCCTGTTGTCAATGAGTGGCACAAGCCACATGCTTGCCCTCAATACCTTCTGCCTCGTTCGTCTAGTGGTCCAGGACGCCGCCCTTTCAAGGCGGAGATCACGGGTTCGACTCCCGTACGAGGTACTATTTTCAAAAACGCTTGGCATATTTTATTATTTTGGTATGCCGAGCGTTTTTGTATGTCTTCTACATTACTACGAATATGCGCTATGCTATTTATATTATCATCAACGAGGAGGACTTTTATGCTCAGTGTCGAAGATGCTTTAGAACGTATTCTTGCTGAGATTTCCCCATTATCATCTGTCCAAGTTCCATTATCAGATGCGCTGGGTCTGATATTGGCGCAAGATATTGTAGCCCAGGAAGATCAGCCGCCGTTCGCAAATTCTGCTATGGATGGTTTCGCACTTGTGAGTAAGGATAGCAAGCTCCGCGATGGTCAGCCACCACGCTTACGCGTCACTGGTGGAATAGCGGCTGGCTATGTCGCAGAACACGCAGTAGAAGAGGGTACTGCGATGCGTATCATGACGGGTGCCCCGGTACCACTAGGCGCGGATAGTGTGATACAGATCGAATTGACACGCTATGATGGCCCCCAAAGTTCTTGGGTAGAGATTCTCGAAGAGGTCTCTCCTGGCAATAATATTCGTCCGGCGGGTGAAGATATGCGTAAGGGGCAGACGATTCTGCACCGTGGCAGCGAGATTGGCGCCTGGGAAATTGGTATTTTGGCAACTGTGGGTATCGCCCATGTGCCTGTAATACAGCGTCCACGTATCGCTATTCTCGGCACAGGTGACGAGGTAGTTGATATCAATGAGCCACTAAGCCCTGGTAAGATTCGCAATAGTAACAGCTATCTTCTTGAGGCAGCGGTACGCAAAGCGGGAGCAGAACCACATCGCCTCGGCATAGCTCGTGATACCGTCGAAAGTCTACGCGAGAAATTCACAGAGGCCGCAACGTATGATCTGATACTTACCTCTGGTGGCGTCTCAGTGGGAGACTTCGATCTGGTCAAGAATATCATGGCAGAGCAAGGGCAGATCAACTTCTGGCGTATCAATATGCGTCCTGGTAAGCCTGTCGCTTTTGGACATATTGCGGGTGTGCCACTGCTCGGACTTCCTGGCAATCCTGTCTCTAGTGCGGTCACATTTGAGCTATTTGGACGCCCCATCATTCGCAAGATGCTCGGACATATCCATTTGAAACGTCAACAGGTCGAGGTTATTGTCGAAGATGGAGTACAAGAGCGTGTCATGCGCCGCCATTATGTCCGTGCCTCCGTCGAATGGCACGATGACCATTTTGTAGCGCACACAACCGGCAATCAAGGATCAAATATTATGACCTCCTTACTGAACAGTAATGCCTTCGTCATTGTTCCAGAAGGAGGGAACCAGATACGACCAGGAGAAAAAGCACAAGCAATGATGCTCGACTGGCCCGAACGGTAGGGGCCGCAATTCATTGCGCCCAATTCTCGACTGGCCCGAACGGTAGGGGCCGTATGCAATCCCCAATTCATTGCGCCCAGAATGAACACATCTATTTTTGAGCACAATGTGCTCAAAAATAGATGTGTTCATCTTTATTATGGAAGGAGATAGCGTAGCTGGTCACGCGAAATGCCGAGCAATGCGGCAGCTTGTACCTGATTACCATTGCAGCGTTCCAGAGCCTCTCGTACAAATGTGCGCTCAATAGTACCCAAAAAAGCACGAAGGTCAATTCCTTCAGGGGGAAGGTGCAGCTGTTGCTGTATCTCTTGCAGACGTACACCCTCGACAGCCTGAGCATTGCGTATGGCCTCCGGCAAGTCTTGAGGTAAGATCACATTATCATCACAGAGGATTTGACCACGTTGAAGAACACCACGCAGTTCGCGTACATTGCCAAGCCAGGAATAGCGTGTCAGTAATTGCATTGCCTCTTGGCTCACACGCAATGGTCGTATGTCCTCACTGCTTCCTGCCATTTGCAGCTTGATAAAATGCTCAACCAATGGCTCAATATCTTCGAGTCGCTCACGAAGAGGGGGTAACAGAATAGGAATCACCTTCAAGCGGTAAAACAAGTCGTCACGAAAGACTCTATGAGCAACAGCAGTCTGTAAATCAACATTCGTTGCAGAGATTATACGTACATCAACATGTATTCTTTGGTACTTCCAACACGCCGAAAACGGTGTGTCTCTAGAAAACGTAGTAACTTAGCCTGCAAAACAAGAGGCATTGCGCCAATTTCGTCAAGGAAGAGCGTTCCACCATCGGCACGTAGGAAATAGCCCTCACGGGACACTTTCGCATCGGTAAACGCACCAGCCTCTACACCAAATAGCTCTGTTTCTAATAGCGTTTCGGGAATAGCAGAGCAGTTAATATCTACAAATTGATAGGCAGCACGCCGACTCGCCATATGGATAGCACGCGCTACCACATCTTTATCGATACCACTCTCTCCCTGTAACAACACATTGGCTGGATATGCAGCAACTTGACGTACCAATGTCACGATTTCACGGATCGCCGCACTATGACCAATAATCATATCCTCTACACCATCATCACCAGGAAATAGATTCATTGTTTCCCTTCACACATTCCCCCTCATAACACATGTAGCATCGTAGGTGCCTCATTCATGGCGCCCGCTCGTGGCAATAGTCAATGTCAGTGAAGACTACGTACCCCACGATGGGCGCGATCAATCAGGCCCCTACGACACATCAATTTAATCATATAGCGTTAGCGAGCGCTACTCGCATGGGCATACATTCCCGCTGCAACTGTTGATGTAGTCGGATGTAAAGGTTGGAACGGCTGAGGCGCCGGAGCCACCCAACCTTGCCTTGGCACGAAAGTCGTTCCATTCGCACCATTTCCCCACTGTGATTGTGCAGCGGTAGTATATTCGTTCTGTGCATTGTAGTCATTGTGGATATCGTGCTGAACAGGTGAATACTGCGGGAATACACTTGGTGTAGCTAGTATAGCTGACGTACCATAGGCCGAATGAGCAGGGGCATATATACCATTGCTAGTATGCTGCCCAACGCCTACTAATTCGCGGGCAACCTGAGCACCTTCTTGCACCTGAGTGGATACAGGAAGCGCAGGTGGCATAGAGGAGCCGGCGGGCACAACATGAATCAAGCCCAAAGCGATCAATTCTCCTGCTACTTGGCAAAGTATCTCTGGGGGTGCTGCAAGCAATTGGCATGCCTGTTGTAATGAAGTTTGCCCATCAACACGTGTTAACAATCTCCATTGATCGGGCGTAAGTGCTATCTGTGGGTCCTGACCACGGAGGGCAGAAAGATCAGCAGGCATGAGCACCATATCAGGTTGCATAAATGAGATATCTATGCGTGGTGGCGTATACACCGGTATGTGCTGTGGGGCAACTGGCTGTGACTCCACCACGGCAAGTGCAGGGCGTAGCACAGGGGATATGTAAGACCCAGAGGCGACAACTGGCGAAGCAGCAACAGTAGCAGTGTGTGATTGGGGTGCTTTAGCCAGTATTCCCAGTCCAGGCATCATGACTGTAGGTGAAGAGGCTAGTACGTCCTTGGTAGATGCCAAAAAGAATTGTGATGGTTCGAGTAACGTAGGTGCATTAGAAATGTGTGCGCTGGGTCGTGCCTGTTTTAGTGATTCTTGCGCAGTAGAGGAGATAGCACTGTTTTTTGGGTCGGGTGAAACAATTGGAGCAACAGATCCAGTAACTCCAGAAGCTGTAAGAGGTGCCGAAGGAACAAGTGGTGCTGACGGTATAGCCGCAAGAGATGCAAGCAGCGTAGTAACAGAAAGAGCGATCAATAAGCGATCAGCGGGCGGCGTCACATCATCCTCAAAATAGACTTCCCCTATTGACCACGTTAACAACCCTCGTAACAGCTCACATGTCTTTTGAATTGCCCATGTACGCAACTCTTCATGATCGATGTATCCAAGGTCCATGAGTGTGAGAGCCATGCGCATTTCGCTTGCTTGTGCGCCACCTATGACACGTAACACTTCCTGCAACGATGGCGCTGAGATATATCCGGATTGCAGTAGCTGATCTCCCAGAGTAACATTGATAGGGATAGGCCCCGTACACAGAAGCCGCCCTTCCCTAAAATACAACTCTACCCATTGTGCGCCCTGCTTCACAACAAATAAACCCGTCTTCTGATATGTTTCAATGCGTTGTAAAACGTTTGTTATGCCAACGCCAATCTGTTCTAACGTACCTATAAGTGACACAGTACTTCACCGCCGTCCAAGAACGGCTCTTGACACTACTTGCATACTTTATGCAATGCACATCTCTCGCATATAAATAAGCACATCCATATAACACAAAAACACAACTCGGTGGCTTATCCCCAACGGAAAAACATGCCTCTTGCCCCCCAAGTACACACCCGCGCAAGAGTCCACTACGTTCGCTTTCATCCAGTGTGAGGTCTGAATGCCATGATCCCCCAGATACCTTGTCAATGCTCCACTATCTCTCTACCTATGAACAAGCGGCATTGATACAAAAATTAAGAAGGCCACATTGCCTCTTCACGGAGGGAGAGGGATTCGAACCCCCGGGGCAGTTAACCCAGCTGTTTTCAAGACAGCCGCAATAGACCACTCTGCCATCCCTCCGTTACGTACTATACCACAGCCTTCTAAATATTGGAAGGGGTGCCCCAAAATTACTAGTGCGTCCGTTTATTACTTACACTCCTGACATCGCCTCAAGACGTGCCATCTCATCCTGCTCTTCCTCTACACTATCACTCCTCACCACCACAGGAGCGGTTGCAACATGGCGCCGCATCTGGACAAAGCAGGTTGCGACAAAAGCAGCAACAATAACGGCGAGTACAAGCCAGAAAGCATCCAGAAGTGCTAGCATGTAGCCCTGACGTTGCACGAGGCGAATAATCTCTTGTAGCGCGACAATTCTGGCATTGCTCGCATCAGCTCCACGAGCCACAAGTGCGGCCTGTAAATGTGTCACGAACTGTCCTAGTGGAGAGAAGGCTGTTACTTGTTCAGCAAGATGACTGTAATGAATTTTCGCCTGCCGTTGCACCAACGTTGCCAATACAGCGATACCCAACGAAGTTGACACGAAACGCATCACCGTATTAAGAGCAGATGCCTGTGCGAACTGGCGTGGTTGTACATCCGAGAGGGCCGAGACAATCAGGGGCTGAATAATCAAGCCGAGGGCCAAGCCACGTAGCACGAAGATGAATTGGAGCCACCAGTAGGGTGTGGAGAGCGAGAGAAACGTCAACTCCCAGGTCGCAAAGCCCAGAAAGATTAGACCAGGCAAAATGACAGGGCGCACGCCAATGCGATCTACAAAGCGCCCTCCAATAAGCGCGGTAAAGATCGAGGCGAAGGCCTGCGGCAACAATAGTATACCCGCTTGAAATGCGTTGAGCGAACGCAGGTTTTGCAGATAGACAGGGAAGATGAATAAGCCACCAAAGAACGCGAATGTGATCAGCACGTTTGCAATATTGCTTGTCAGAAAGGGAAGATTGGTAAAGAGGCGCAGCTCAATGAGCGGTTGTCCACCCCGATGAGCTATGCGCAATTCCACAAACACGAATAGAATTAATACAAGCACGCCACCAATCAGAAAACCGAGTACTTTGCCAGATCCCCAGCCATCGGTACTAGCATCTGAGAGACCATAGAGCACTGAGGCCAACCCGCTTGCCACCAATACAAAGCCTGGAATATCAAAGCTAGTGCGTCCTTCAGATGGTATCTCGCGCAAGAGGAAAAAGCCAAGAATGACCCCCACGATTCCAATCGGCACGTTGACAAAGAAGATCAACGGCCAGTCGGCGTATGTAATAAAGTATCCACCGAGCGTCGGGCCAATCGCAGGAGCGAGCAGGGCAGCAATACCAAAGATACCGCTTGCTAACCCACGCTGCTCTACCGGAAACTCGCGATAGAGCAAGGTAATAGCAAGTGGAAAGAGAAAGGCACCCCCTACGCCTTGCAGAATGCGGAAAATAATCAGGATTGGCAGGCTCCAGGAGAGGCCACAGAGAGCAGAGCCAAAGGTGAAAAGAGAGAGCAATGATGTAAAAGCGCTTTGTTCCGAGCCGATTTGCAAAAAAGGCAGTGGTCGGCGTCACAACACCTTGCGTTAGAATATACGCAGTGAGAACCCATTGCACACTATTCAGATCCGCTCCAAAGGCACTTTGCAGACGTGGAATGGCAATATTGACGATAGTCTGATCCAGGATGCTCATGAATGCTCCAAAGATCACTACCGTTGCAACAATCCACTTGTACTGTAGCCGCGCTCGTGGTGTCTCTTGCACAGAAACTTGCATGATAGCACGCCCCTTATAAACCGAATGTAAAATTATCCTGCCGATGGACGTAAAGCTTTAAGCCAGAGTCGGCTCATCTCAGTCAACACACTATCAGTGAGTTCTTTGTTCAAGTTGAGCATCAGACCATATTGCATGGTATACACCATACTGACATAGCCCCAACTTGCCGCGTCTACATCAACTTCTGAGTCGATATAACCCTCTTGCTGCGCCCGTTCAATCAGATGATATACCACTTTATAGACATTCTGGTTGTGTCCACGCACACACACGGCCACATCGGGGTCTCCTGACTCAGCAATGGCCTGGAAAAGCACTTTGTGAACATCGGGGTCAGTCTTAATGATGCTCCGATAATCTAAAATGACATTGGCGAGAGCATCTAACAGATTTTTTTCGGCTCGCTCATTCACACGCTCAGACCACATCTGCATAAAACGTTCCCCATACAGCCGCAACACTTCAAGAAATAATCCTTTCTTGCTACCAAAATGCTTATAGAGCATAGGCTCAGTAATATCGCTGGCACGTGCCAGTTCACCAGTACTCGCATCAGTATAGCTGTGATGCGCGAAAACATGCTTTGCACGTGAGAGAATGAGTTCACGTCGCGCCTCTCCGCTCAGCCGTGTACGTTTCCTCTGTTTTGCCGAGTGTGTTTCAGCCATATATACTACTCTACCCATCTCAATAGTTAACGATAACTAACTTTTATAGGCAAAATATAACATCCATCTAGAGGGTTTGTCAAAGTGTATAAAACAAAGCTTCACAGTGTCCATTGACACAGCTACAAATGCACCTTATTATCAATGTAAGAGGGAGCTAGTGATATGAGTTTATATGATCTTATTATTCGCAATGGTATGCTTGTGACAGCAGCAGAAACCACACAAGCTGATGTGGCAATTGCGGATGGGTGCATTGTCACCGTTGCGCCAGAAATTTTGGGTGCTAGCAAAGAGGAGCTACGTGCTGATGGGCTGCATATCTTCCCAGGCGGAATCGATGCCCATGTGCATTTTAACGAGCCTGGGCGCACAGAGTGGGAAGGCTTTGCAACAGGCACGAGAGCACTCGCGGCAGGTGGCTGCACTACGTTCTTTGATATGCCACTCAATGCGCACCCACCAACACTCGATGCTGCCAGCTTCCAACTCAAACGCGAGGCTGCCGAGGCTAGCTCCTTGCTAGACTTTTCATTCTGGGGCGGACTCGTCCCCGGCAATCTCACGCACCTTGCCGAACTTGCCGAGTGTGGTGTCGTTGGGTTCAAAGCCTTTATGTCCAATAGCGGCATCGACGATTTCCAAGCCGTCGATGACCTCACCCTCTATGAAGGTATGCAGCAATGTGCGAAACTAGATAAGATTGTGGCTGTACACGCGGAAAGCGAGCAAATAACGAGCGCCCTCGCGCAACGGGCTATCTCTGAGGGACGCACAGGTATTCGTGATTATCTTAACTCGCGTCCTATTATTGCGGAATTGGAGGCGATTGAACGTGCTATTCTGTTTGCTAGTGAAACAGGTTGTGCGTTACATATCGTGCATGTGAGTAGCGGACGTGGTATCCAACTCGTAGCAGAGGCACGTGTACGCGGTATTGATGTCAGTTGCGAGACCTGCCCTCATTATCTCGTGCTCAACGAAGAGAATGTGGAAAGGCTGGGAGCCGTTGCCAAATGTGCTCCTCCTCTCCGCTCAAAAGAAGTGCAAGACACCTTATGGCAACATGTATTTGATGGTAATGTTCCCATGGTTGCCTCTGACCATTCACCTGCACCCGCAACCATGAAAACAGATAGCAATTTCTTCAACGTCTGGGGTGGCATCTCTGGCTGTCAATCCCTCCTGCAACTCCTCTTGAGTGATGGCCACGACAAAAGACAACTACCATTGCCAACGATTATCAGCCTGACCGCAACCTACGCGGCTCAACGCTTCGGCATGTTCCCTCAAAAAGGACGCATCACTCCTGGGGCTGATGCCGATCTAGTTCTTGTTGATCTTCAACACAGTGCCACCCTACAAGCTAAAGATCTGTTCTATCGTCACCAACATAGTCCCTATATAGGCAAACTACTACGTGGGCGCATCGTGCATACAATATTACGAGGCCAAACTGTATACTTGGAAGGGAAACATGCTTCCTCAGCAAGGGGTAGGCTTATTAAACCGCACTAGCTATTACTGTCAGTGAATCGGGTCACTACTCAACACAAGTCGGACACCTTGTTTTTCCATAGTGGCGAGTTCGGCCTCGGCCAGGGCATCGAAATCGATGCGAGGGTGCTGCACAGAACTGGTGCAGTCACGCAGAAAATGGAGCCGTTTCGTCAAATCGAGTTGGTTGCCAAAGCGCGTGACGAGTTGCCGTTCGGTTTCTAAAACACAGTGAGATTTGGCCTCACCCGCGATATATACTCGGTCATGCTTCATCACCGCATCAAGCAGCGCAACATTTAAGCCACTCTCTGGGTCTTCGGGATCGGGTACCTCTGCTCCAAAGATGCCATAATATTCGGTACGCGGCGTGCGCCCCTTCACAATATACGTAGGCTGTGTGTTCCTAGCAGCACTATGCCAAGCGATGGCTTCACTGATCGGCGCTACCAGCATATGCCCAAGCGTACCCTCCATGGTATGCAAAGGCCAGATCATCAGGTCCTTCTTCGCATTTTGTTTGAGCAAATGTACATAACGCACCGACCAGTCAAGATGAAAGATCGGTACCCAACGCATGTTTAGGACATCATCCTCTGTGATCACCGTAAACGGTTGTGGATGCTCGCCCGTTTCTGGATTCTTCCACCAGGAACTATAAAAAATCTGGAAGGGAAGGTGTGTATCCAGCGAGGCATAGATAGACGTAAATTTGTGGACATTGGCATAAAACCATGTCAAGAAACGTGCAATATCATGCTGTGATCCTGGCACATACAGCGTCCCAGTGGGATCAACAAAGTCATGTTGATAATCCACGAGCAGCACCGCGATCTTTTCACGATCTTCATGCGCAGGCGAGAGACCCGCTTGTCGTCCAGCTTCAGTAAAAGACTGGAGACGAGCGGCGTAAACTCCCTTGAAAGCATCCTGCACGTCAAATAGCGTTGGTGTGTTAGAATGATTAATCACTAGATATACTCCCTTGTATGCTTTACTCTGGCTGACTCATAGTTGCTCAAAGATAAAAAGGATATGTTAGTGTTTATTGTACACTTATCCATGAACGAGTATACTGGAGACTTTTCCAAAAAACAAGGGGCAAAAAGAATATGGATGCAGTTCATTATTTTGCGCCCTACTATCCGCAAAAAGTGAACCATATCCAAAGCGTACGAGGATAAAGAGGTAAGTTTGATATGAATGTGGACGCGTGGCGTGAGGTAGAGCGAACCAGCCACGACATCAAGCACGAGTATATAGATGGGCGAGTGTATGCAATGTCAGGGGGTAGCTTGGCACATGGCAGTATTGGAAGCAACGCAGTACGAACGCTTCAGGACGCGCTACGGGAAGCACGTAGACCATGCTATGCTTACAACTCGGATGTAGCAGTGCGCATATCGTCTAGGCGCTATACCTATCCTGATGCGTCGGTGACGTGCGACGAACGCGACCGACCAACACCCGATAAGACAGAGGTACAAGCTCCCCGCGTCATTGTCAAGGTGTTATCAGACTCGACCGAAGCATTCGATCGAGGGAGAAAATTCGGTATGTATCGTGCCTGCCTAACTATTGAAGAGTACGTGTTAATAGCCACAAAGTATCAAGCGGTCGAAGTGTATCGGCGCACGCCACAAAGCTGGACCTATGACGCCTACGGACCAAGCGATGAGATAGAATTAACAAGCCTTGCTATCAACGTGTCAGTAGCTGCACTATATAGGGACTCTGGCATACCAGAAGCAATAGATGATCCCGATGGCGAAGTATAGCCTAAAAAGAGAAGAAGACCGTGCTTTTTGTATTCAAACTGCTAGTGACACCGCTATTAATCGGATTGGTGTCGCTAGCAGGAAGACGCTGGGGACCAGTCATAAGCGGCTGGCTGATCGGTCTTCCATTGACATCTGCTCCAGTGGCAGTGTTTTTAGCACTTGATCAGGGAACGGCATTTGCGGCGAAAGCTGCACAGGGAACGCTCATAGGTCTGATCTCTGTTGCTGTTTTTTGCCTGACCTATAGCTGGCTCTCGTTCCGCTTGAACTGGCTTTACAGTACGCTGGCTAGCTGGACCATGTTCTTTGTAGTAACGTTTGCCTTAGAGCAGTCTTCGCTTTCCCTACTACTCTCATTTCTTGCTGTCATTGTCTCTCTTTCCATTGTCTTGCTGCTCTTACCACGTAGTCGGAATCTCGCCATTTCAACGCAGCCGCCACAGTGGGAGACACTGCTACGCATGCTGGTCGCAACCTCGTTCGTCATTATTCTCACAGGCATAGCCGGTATTCTTGGGCCACGCTTGAGCGGCCTGCTCACACCTTTTCCCATCTTCGCGACCATCTTAGGTGCCTTCACCCACCGCTTTCAGGGTTCTGCCGCCGCGTGCAAGTTACTGCGCGGCGTGGTGACTGGCTCATTTACGTTCGCTGTCTTTTTCCTTGTCATCGCAAACTTGTTAGCACAATGGGGTATTGTACTTACCTTTACTATAGCTATCGTAGTGGCATTGTTGATACATAGCACATCGTTGTTTCTGCTAAAAAGATAAGAGTACACTGAAAGTTAACTGGACAAAGGTGAATAGAAGCGAAAAAGCGCTATTTCCAACGTCTACATTATAGAGCACAGCAGTTATTACGAAAGGAAACACGCTTTGGTAGATTACGCTCCCGCAATTCCGATGTATGTTCCCGCCGATAATGTTTTTCTTGATCAGAACATTCCCCTATGGGTTGTCATTCACAAGACGGCTGGTTTCAGATCGGCCCAAGATGTGGCAAATTTTTTTGCGACGGTACCCGATAAGCGTTCAGTTCATTACATCATAGGTCAGGATGGCGCGGTTGTGCAGTGCGTTGACGAGCGGCATGGAGCTGGTGGCAACTGCTGCCTAGAAACTGGACATGATAGTTTCTGGCCCACCAATATCAATTTGAACTGGCTTACGATCTCCGTAGAGCATGTTGATCCAGCCCTGGATAACAGTACGCCAGTCACTCCTGCCCAAAAACAGGCCAGTTTTTTACTGGTTGCGGATATCTGTAAGCGGCATGGCATCACCGCAAGTCGTATCGTGGGCCATAACTCTATAGCGCCACAGTCACGAGCACGCTGCCCCGGCACCTATCCTATGGACGAATTACGTGCCTATGTCACCACACAATTAGGTGGGACACAGGTCCCTATTGGCTGGACCGATGATGGTACGACACTCACCGCGCCCAACGGAATCACTGTTGTTCAGGGCTTCCGCGCACGCGTACTCCAAGGTTGGGACCCTACTAATCTGCCTTTGGAAAAAGAGCGTAACGTCGATACTGTTGAGCAAGCAGACCCAAGCATCGGCGCAGGCAGTATACAAACGTTCACCAACACCCGCCTCGGTTGGACTGCAACCAAGGGGATTTACATGATTCCGATTGGCGCAGAGTTACTTCTAGCTGAAAGTAAGCTCCCTACGCCAGATCAACTAGATCCAAATCCCGTCCCATAAGCAACGTTAGGAGAAGAACAGCAAAACGTGTAGTTCGCGTGCGAACTACACGTTTTGCTGTTCTTCTCCTACTGGAGGCTGCCCTAGCAAGCGACGTTCGCACTCTCTGCGTCACGTTGCTGGCGAAGTTGGGCGAAGACGCGGCTGTTCTTGCGGAAGTAGTTGATGCTCCAATGAGCGGCTGGCATGATGAAGGCGAAACCTAAGACTGGGCTGAGTACCAGCATGAGCGAGATGGGTAGGGTGAAGACTAGGAATGCGTGTAGTGCGAACTGGGCAACCATCACACAACCCCAAACGATGGTCAAGGTGCGATAGCAAGCACGAAACTGGGGGAAAGTCCAGTCGGCATTAAAGCTGGCGACACCCTCTGGGTCGTTCTGCGTCATGATCGACCGTACTACGTAGAACAAAGCTGGTCGTGGGAAGAGCAGTGAGATTAGCATCACGACTCCAAAGAGGCCATTGATAGCGTTGCTTTGCAGCAGCAAAAGGCGTGGGCTATTGAACAGCAGAGCAAAGACAGCGCTTAGTAGCAAACCGACCACAACGAATGCTCCCATAGCATCTAGATGCTTTTTCCAGATGAAACTTCCTAGCGTAAACACGGCAGGAACAGAACTTGCCAACAACAGTGCATTGATAGTGGACATATGTGGTTGTGCTAGCATGTTGATTGCAAAAGGTGCGACGGCATTGATCAATAGGTTCGGGAGTATACGACGCAGCATAGCGCCGCGATCACTATTGGTTGTATTTGCAAAAAATTGCTGTTCGTTCAGGTGAGAAAGAGAAGCAGTGCGTGTAGCCATTTTGTACCTTCCTTCATTGTATGATGCTCGTGAGAGGACGTGTGTTGACTCTCTCGTTATGTATCTTTTCTACTTCGTGAAACCGTTTGTTTCTTTGCGGTTCACATCTTATGGAGGAAGTATAGCGGATGACAGGCGAAACTCCATCCGCACCAGGGTGGATTTGAGGTTGATCTTAGCACACCTATATTCTCAACCTCCAGGTGGATGAAAGCTGAGAAGCGGCCAATCTATCCCTTGACATCGATGACAATAACACTTTGCTATTCCAACTGTTTCTCATACAAAATCACTTCGAGATCGTGATAAATATCCCTGCCGACTTCGCGAAAGCCGTTTTTCTCGTAGAGCTTCTGGGCCGCCACTTGCACAACCGAAGTGTCCAGATGCAGGGTCGTATAGCCCATGACGCAGGCGCGAGCTTCGAGTTCGCTGAGGATAATCTGGCCGAGACCGCGGCCCTGATAGTCAGGGTGGACGCGCATGCGTTTGATTTCGGCGCGTTGCGGACTTGTGCGGCGAAGAGCCCCCATGGCCACGAAGATGCCATCCCATTCACCGACCAAAAATTCTCCCTGGTTGTTGAGATACGTTGCTTCGATTGCATAGACATCATCGTCCCAGGGGCCACGCCCCAGGTAGGCTCCTGCCTGCTGAATGGCATGCACATGCAAATATTCGACAGCTTCTCGATCAGCAGGCATATAACGGCGCAAGGTGAACATGAAATGTATCTTCCCTATGCTTGCTATAAAATTATACGAACAATGGCTCCATATGCAAGTTATCTACCATTCCTTTCATATCCTCTTCGGATGGTCCGTGACCTTCTGGATGACTAGCCGCCGCCTCAAGCACTTTCGGCAAGAGATTGATATCTCCAACGGTACTCAGAAAGATGCCGGGGCGTTTGAGCACCCAATGCACAGCACGGTCAATGTCTTTTTGCTCTTCTAACGGCGCATACCATGTCGCATGGGTATGCGGTTGCCCCATCCAGGGCTTGTAGGCGATGGATTTGATGGTCTGCACAGCAATATTACGCTGCTGGCAGGTGGCGAGAAGCGCGTTAAAGTTTTCGGCATAATAGGGATTTTGCATTGTGACGTAGTTATATGGCAGTAATACAGAATCGAAGTCGAAGCGCTCAAGGCTACGCCTATGTGTCGCTGCAATCTGCGAACCGTGTCCGGTGATGCCAATAGCCCGTATCAAACCCTGCTGCTTCGCCTCGATAGCTGCTTCGAGAACGCCTCCTGAGCTAAGGGCCGTGTCCCACTCGATGGGGTCTACGAGGTTATGGAACTGCCACAGGTCTACGTAGTCAACACGCATGCGTTCAAGAGAACGCTGCAGTTGCTCTTTTGCCTTTTTTGCTCTCCGCTCATCTGTCTTAGTAGCAAGATAAAAGTGTGAGCGATATTGCGTGAACCAAGGAGCAATCCGTAGTTCAGCATCACCGTAACTAGCGGCGACATCAATATGGTTGACTCCATACTTCAACAGTACCTCTAATGTGCGATCTGCATCGGCCTGCGAAACCGCACCCAGAGATGCAGCGCCGAAAATAGTGCGTGTGCTCATATGACCACTACGGCTAAAGGCGTGTGTTGCAATTGGCATCTTTTTCCTCCATTCATTGTTGCGTTCTCTATAGTTTATCACGAGACACAAAGCCGAAAAGTAGCAGAGTATAGAGCCAAATGTGTTGAAGATAGATGTTAAGCCACGAGACGCTATAAAACAAGGTGATACTTTCCTGATAAAGAGCGTAGTTATGCGTAGGGAGTAAAGCAAGAAGGCAACCTGACTGATTCTTGTTCTTGCTCTTGAGAGCGTGCTACATTACATCTATCAGCACAGCATCTCTATTTCCAAAGGAGGTATTTCATGCGTTCTTTTTTCCAAAAGCGTCATAAGCTGCGTTTTTCGGCACGTATGCCATTTATGAGCTTGATGATGTTCATGCTACTATTCTTAGCAGCATGTGGCAGCACTACTACCACAACAGGTAGTGGAAGCACTCCTACATCAAATGCCTTGCCATGCAACACATCGGCAAGTACCGCTACAACACCCGTCACAAGCTCGGCAACACCCACAACCACTGCTCCCAAAGACTTGATAACTCCAGGAACATTGACAGTCGGTAGCGATACAACCTATCCACCGCAGGAGTTTATTGATACCAAGACGGGTAAGCCCATAGGCTTCGACGTTGATTTGATCACAGCAATGGCACAAAAGCTGGGCCTCAAAGCTGATGTTAAAACTGCAAACTTCGACACAATCATTGATGATCTTGCAGCCAAGCGATATGACGTCGTGATCTCGGCATTGAGCATCAACCCTGATCGCTTGAAAAAAGCTGATTTCGTGCCCTATTTCCAGTCTGGCGAATCACTCCTGGTGCAAAAAGGCAACCCACAGAACATCAAGTGTGTGGGTAGCTTGTGCGGATTAAACGTCGGCGTGCAGAGCGGTACCGTTGAACTAGGTGACCTGAACACAGGTAGTAAGGCATGCACTAAGGCGGGAAAACCAGCCATTAACTTGACCGTACTCAAAGATCAAACGTCCGTTATCCAACTATTGGGCAACAAACGTGTCGTTGCGACCTTCCAAGACTCACCAGTGACGGACTATTATATCAAGCAAAATCCTGGTCAATTCGAGATTGGCGGTAGCGTCGTCAATACTGTTCCTGAAGGCATTGCCATCCGTAAGGGCGACACAGCTATGTTGAACGCCATGCAGGGAGCCTTTAATTCGATAAAGACCGATGGCTCCTACGATAAATTATTCACTACCTGGCAGCTGAATACGAGCCAGAAGATTAGTAGCTAGTCATTTCACTACTAACACGAAAGGGGCGCGAAATTGCGCCCCTTTTGTGTATCTTTTTGAGCTTTGTATTAGTATAATAAAGAGCATTTACGACACCATTAGCAGGAGGCATTCAATGTTTCATTGGGAAACCGTTTGGCAATTTTTGTTCTCGCCTTTTTTTCTTAGGGCCGCTTGGCTCACCCTATGGATATCTGTAGTCGCCCAATTCTCTGGTGTTGTGCTTGGCCTTTTCCTAGCACTCATGCGTGTGTCGCGTTATCCGGCGTTATCTTGGTCGGCCCGTGCCTATATTTGGTTCTTTCGCGGTAGCCCACTATTGGTGCAAGTGCTCTTACTCTGGATTGGCCTTCCCAAAGTTAGTGGTATCTTACTTTCAGATATTGCCTGTGTACTCGTTGCCTTCTCGCTCAATGAAGGTGCATATATGGCCGAAATCATTCGCGCTGGCATTTCTTCGGTAGATACAGGGCAAATGGAAGCCGCGAAATCGCTAGGCATGCGGTTTGCTTTGGCAATGCGTCGTATCGTGTTACCACAAGCAGCACGAGTCATCATTCCTCCTTTAGGCAATGAGTTTAATAATATGCTCAAGACAACTTCTATCGCTTCTGTTATCGGCCTCAATGAATTGACCCACACAGCTGATCTTTTTGGTTCTCCAACTTTTAGTAATTTTGAATTATTGATTGTTGCCACCTTCTATTATCTGGTTATGACCACGCTCTGGGGCTACTTTCAGGCTTGGCTCGAAAATCGCTTGAATCCCAATCGCCCCAAGGTTGGTTTAGGAGATCAAAAAAGCTGGACCGCACGTATGCTTGGTTTTGGTTCACCACACTCTGGCGGTGTCGGCACGGTAACTGGTGGACGTTAGTAAAGAGGATAGCACATGACGACAGTATACACACCCACAAATGAGATGGTACGTGCCGAAAAGCTTGTCAAACGCTTTGGCAGCCTCACAGTCTTAAACGGTGTTGATCTTTCTGTGAAACGTGGACAAGTTGTGGTCATCATTGGACCGAGTGGCTCTGGCAAAACGACCATGCTGCGTTGCATCAACCACCTGGAAAAGATTGATAGTGGGCGTATTTATATTGAAGACCAACTGCTCGGCTACCGCGAAGTGAATGGGCGTCTGCTAGAAGATAGAGAAGCAAATATCGCCCGTATGCGCTCGCAAATTGGCTTTGTCTTTCAGCGTTTTAACCTCTTTCCCCATATGACGGCACTAGAAAATGTGATGGAAGCTCCCATTCATGTACTCGGTCAGCCCAGAGCCGAGGTACGTGAACGGGCCAACGAACTTTTACGCAAAGTTGGTCTGGCGGAAAAAGCTGATAACTACCCCCACGCCCTCTCTGGCGGACAACAGCAGCGTGTAGCAATCGCACGTGCCTTATGCATGAATCCCAAATTGATGCTCTTCGACGAGGCCACTTCAGCACTCGACCCAGAGTTGGTGGGCGAAGTCTTGAAAGTGATGCGCCAACTCGCGGAAGAGGGAATGACAATGGTGGTTGTTACCCACGAAATGGGTTTTGCCCGTGATGTCGCCGACCACGTCATTTTTATGGACAAAGCCGTCATCGTCGAGCAAGGCCCACCCACACAGGTTTTTGACCACTCGGCAAATGAGCGTACACGCAATTTCTTGGGTATGATCAAAGAATAAGCATGTTCTGTAGAGAGGATGGCTCGGAAACTGTCACGGCAGGTTCCGAGCCATCCTCTCTACAGAACATATGAGTTAGCGAGAATGCCTCGCATCTCAGACACTCCAATCTCACAATCCTCGGCAAAGCTCAATCACTTGCACTTCGGTGAGCACCCGACCTGCCTCCCAGGAAGGACGCCAGTGAGCCTCGTCCACACGGGCGAGAATCTGGCGCCGCATTGTCTGGGCAACAGACCATTCTTCTAGCCATGAGCCTGAACCAATGACATCCATCATGCCATCTTTTATCCCCCACAGCTGCGCTGCTTGTAGAGTCGCAGAAACGGGGTCCGGCTCCTCACGCAGGCCAATCGCAAAGGCGAGCAACCCTGCACCAGTGGAAACAAATTGTTTGTGACTAAGCTCATGGCTCATCTCAATACTCTTCACCAAATTGGTAATGGCTTGTGGATAATTCCTCTCCAGAATCATCATGCCACCCTGATCTTTTAACAGGTCGGCAACAGCACTTTTGTCAACCGATCTGCTCAAACATCTCCCTACTCTGATTGTAACAGGAGTGCATTGGCTCAAATTCAAAGGAAAGGCCAAATGCCGCGCCCCGGTAAAAGAGCAATTGAGCGCGTAGCCATAGATTGTCTGAGGAAGCAAGTAATTGCAAGGCTTGTTCATACACGCTTTTTGCCAGAGTATAATCGGCTAGCGCGGTGGCGGGCCACCCTCGATACCACAGTGCAGTCGCCAAGCCGTCGGCATCATCGAGTTGTCGCCAGAGCGCGATACTCTCTTCGGCTAGTTCCACTGCTTTGTTCTGCTCATTTTGCAAACACACGAGACGAGCCGCTTCCCCAAGTGCTTTGGCTCGTGCCGTCAACGCTGGCCTCCCGGCGTTGTCCTCAAGTGACAGCTTCAGCGCTCTATCGAACCAACTGCGCCCTTCAAACAGATCGCCTTGCCATTCCCAGTATGGTCGTAAGGCCGCGGCCATACGCAGACATACCTCGATAGCGCTAAGATTGCCGATTACAGCGTTAGCCTCCGCCTGTTGTAGCGCCCAGCTTATAGCCGCACGAATATTATCCTGCTCTGTTCTCAGCCGAGCAAGCCACAACAGTTGTTGTGGACCTCTCAATCCTCTCTCACTAGCTTCCACCAAGCTTAAATAATAGCTGGCATGCCAATTCTGCAAACGCTCGCATTCCCCGCGTATACTCAGTTGCTCTAACGCATATTCGCGCAATGTTTCAAGTAATACAAAGTGTGGCTGCTCCGCTACCACTGGTAACTGCACCACCATGCAGTTGTCCACCATGCACTCCATCAATTCTAATGTTGATATTGAAACAGATGCAGTACCTTGCAATTTTTCCACTACGACAGCCTGCATCAATGCTTCTGCGGCTTCAAATGACCAGCCGCCATTAAATACTCCCAGATGTGCAAACCACATTTGCTCGTCTAGCGAAAGCAGGTTATAACTCCACGCAATAGTCTCGCGCAATGTCCGCTGCCTCTCAGGCAGATTCCTGGCTTTTCCCGTCAACACTGGCAGCCGCGCCTCTGAGAGCTTTGTCAGGAGCAGTTCCGGTGATAACACTTTCATACGTGCAGCCGCCAGCTCCAGGGCTAGGGGTAAACCATCAACCCTGGCACAAATCTGTGCGATACAGCCTGCATTTTCGGGGGTCAAGGCAAAATTAGATTGTACTGCTCTAGCTCGTTCAACAAAAAGCTGCACGGCATCGTATTGGCCGATCCGCGCCACGCCCGGCATAGCATCAGCAGGAGGAACGTGTAAAGGTCGTAGATCGAATTTGTGCTCACCATATAAGTGTAACATTGCGCGACTTGTGACCAGTACTTTCAGACCAGGAAGTGTGGTTAGCAACTCGCTCACAGCCAGGGCGGCTTCTATCACATGCTCAAAATTATCGAGAATCAGCAACAGTTGCTTGTCTTGCAAATAGGGAATCAGACGCTGCATTGCTGGTATATTGGACGAGGGCTTGAGATTTAAACATTGCATAATACTTTGTGTCACCAAGATAGCATCAGATACTGCGGCCAAAGGCACAAACCACACACCATGAGCAAATGAGTGAACCAACTCGTTCGCCACATAGAGTGCAAGGCTCGTTTTGCCACTGCCACCCGACCCGATGAGCGTGACCAAGCGCACCTCGTCTTGTCTCAGTATATGTTGAAGTTGCTCAATCTCCTCTTTCCTTCCAATGAAACTATGCAGTTGAGTAGGCAAGTTATGCTTGGAGGGAGGCACATACCTATAAACATCTCCATGAAAGTGACGTGGACCTGTAAGCTCGCTCAGGGGCGGTTTTTGCCACTCACGGATATCAATGCTATGCAGGTCCACTTGTACTAACTGGAGCAGATGCAGTGCCTCATCCTGAGTGAGAAGCGCGTGCCATTTTGCCAGCGCGATAATGATACTCCACACTTCTTGCTCAGTTAAATAGGCAGGCCCATGACCTCTTAACTTACGATTAAGCACCTTATCATGTAGACCAATTTCTTCTGCTAAGTTCTTCTGGAAATAGCCAACTGTGCGTAGGCACACCTGCACCCTGTCGCCAAATTCCTGAGAACGTATGTGTCTCACCTTTGGATTTTTATTAGACAGCATCGCATCCCTTTCTATTCCTGAATAGATTTTTGAGTAGACTTTTGGGTTACTAAAAGCATGAGAAACAAAACCGCAGTCAGTATACTCGAACTTGTGGGGATATATCAACAGTAGCGGGAAAAATGACAGGGCCTAGTTATCTGTCGGGGGGGCCGGTAATTGGACGTTGTCACTTGTTTCGCTTAGAGTAAGAAAGGATCACATATGTGTCTTCTCTGTATTCAAGCTCACAGCTATAGTAGGATATTTGAGGTGTTGCCGGAAGAAATTGAAAATGCCGAACTCATGGTAGAAGATGCTATGAGCATTGCTCTGGTTGACATTTTCGATGAGACCTCAGTGGACGATGTCGCCATTCACTTCTCTCCAGCTACACGTCCAGGGCCGCGAGACTGTTTTATTCAGATACGAGCGCACTGCTCCATATCCCTTGCATACGCAAAGAAGCAAGTGGAGGGTGATGTAAAAGAGAGCATGAGTTCGATCCTGAAAGAGCTTTTTGGGCCTGTGACGATAGACAATGTCATGATTGAGCCTACATTGATAGAAACCATCATTTGAGGTTGCTGCAATGCGTATTCAGGGAATTGGAAGCACATTTTATGACGCTATTATATGATTTTGTAATTGCCAGAGCTTCCAATACAATCCCGCGGCCTGTAACAACTCATGATGTGTGCCGCGCTCAGCAATCTTGCCGGACTGCATAACTAGGATTTCATTGGTTTTGTCGAGGCTGACTAGACGATGGGTAATGAGTAGTGTGGTACGCCCTTGCATAAGCGTGTGCAAAGAGCGCAGAATTTCCTGTTCAGTGACGACATCAAGGTTCGCGGTCGGCTCGTCTAGAATGAGAATGGGAGCATTTTTGAGTAGCGCACGCGCAATAGCTATGCGTTGGCGTTCACCGCCACTCACATTGAGACCCTGCTCACCGATACGGGTCTCATAACCCTGTGGCAATGACTGAATAAAATCATGAATATGCGCCTGCTTTGCGGCCTGCTCTAGCTCTTCCTGGTTCGCATCTGGGCGTGCTATGAGCATGTTTTCGCGAATAGAGACATTGAAAAGGTGCGTATCCTGCTCAACAACGCTGATCAACTGATGGAGATCATCCTGTCGATAGTCGCGTAATTCGTGCCCACCGAGCAGAATATGGCCTTCTTCATACTCCCAGAAGCGCAACAACACGTTGGCAAGCGTTGATTTCCCTACGCCGCTTGGTCCAACCAGCGCAATACATTGACCTTGCGGTAATGTGAAACTGATATCGTCCAGCACGTCAGGCCCTTGGGGAGCGTAGCGAAAGTGGAGATGCTGTACCTCAATGCCATAGTTTTGCGTAGTAGGGACGGAGGCGGGGCGAGATGGGGGTGGGGACCCCTGTGGTCGTCCGTTTTGCACAGCAGGTTGAGCATCCACCACCTCGAACAGGCGTCGCGCCGCTTCCAAGCTTCCACCCACGTGTTGGGCGGCAACAGGGAGCGGTAATACAGCCTCAAAACTGGCGACAGCTGCTAGGGCAACAACGGCTAGAGAGATACCGCTCAAGTGGCCTGTACTCACGAGCGGAATACCAAACAGCAGAATCATCCACAACGACAGGTTCGTAAAGAGCGTTCCTAGCGCCTCCTGAAGCCCATTTACACGTACCATCGTTGTTTGTAAGCGGATCAGGCGCTGGTTTAAGCGTTGCATCGTGCGCTGTTGCTCGCCTTCGTGACCAAAGGCCAAAATATCTGCCATACCTTGAATACTATCAATGAGTGTCGTGTTGAGGGCAGATCTAACCGTGACCATTTGCCGTCCTACCCTACGACTCAAGAAGTAGGTCAGGAGCGGCACACCGACACCTGCTAGTATAAAGAAGGTCAAGAAAATGAGCGCAAATACAGCATTATAGGCTCCCAGAATAGCCCACATAACCAGGGCAACAATTGCTGCGACCAGTGGAGGAGCCAACACACGTATATAGAACTCTTGCAATGTCTCAATATCAGCAACGAAGCGGCTTAACAGTTCACCGCTACTATACTCGCTTCCTCTGTTTTGGGCAAGAGCAGTCAAGCGTGCAGGAACTAATGGCTCCAACGCCTTATAGAACCAGACGCGCAACTCCGCGAGCAAACGAAAGGTCACTTGATGCGAGACCACACGTTCCAGATACCGGAAAAGGCCACGCGTGATACCAAAGAAGCGCACACCAATGACTGCGAATGCTAATGCAGCGAGTGAGGGGTGAAGAGCAGCTGTAGCAATGATATATGCCGAGAGGGCTATCAGCCCGACGCCACCACCAATCGTCACTATCCCAAGCAGAACAGCCAGTAGCATCCAGCTAGTGAGTGGTTTGGTAAAGTGGAGCAAGCGCCAGAACGTCTTGTTCATGCAGATCTCCTTCTATACACATCGACAAGTTGGCGATACATACCTGCATGTTGTACTAACATGTGATGTGTGCCCACCTCTACGACACGTCCTGCATCTAAGACCACAATCTGATCGGCATCATAGACCGTGCTTAAACGGTGCGCAATAATCAACACGGTTCGGCCCTGCATCAAGTGTTTGAGGGCAGCTACTATCTTCGCTTCATGTTCGGGGTCAAGACTCGACGTTGCTTCATCCAGAATAAGCAAAGGCGCATTCTTCAGAAAGGCCCGCGCCAAGCTAATCCGCTGCGCCTCGCCTCCACTCAGACGAATAGCACGCTCACCAATTCTAGTATCATAGCCTTGAGGCAATGCCTCAATAAATTCAGCGGCATATGCCTGCTGTGCAGCGGCTCTTACCTCTTGCATTGTCGCCTCTGGACAACCCAAACGAATATTCTCTGCCACCGTCGCATTGAAGAGGTAGGGATGTTGCGGCACCCAGGCCACCTGTTTACGCCATTCCTGTGCCACAAACTCCTGTAATGCTCTGCCATCGACACGTATAGACCCAGAATTCGCCTCAATAAAACGTAGCAGTAATTGCGCGATAGTACTTTTTCCCGCTCCACTCGGTCCCACCAATGCCACTTTCTGTCCTGAATAGAGATGAAATGAGACACCATTCAAGGCCGGGCGCTGACCATCGTATGTATAATGAACATCCTCAAAGCGAATAACACCAACCCCAGTAGGGATGGGGGCGGGGCGCGATGGGCTGCGGGGACCCTTGTGGTCGTCCGTCTCCTGACCAGTAGGGACGGGGGAAGATGGGTAGTGGGGCGGGGACCCTTGTGGTCGTCCGTTAGCAATGACGTTCGCCTCCTGACCAGTAGGGACGGGAGGCTCCTTGTGGTCGTCCGTTTCAACAATGTGAGACCCAACTGGCGTCTCAAGAATAGCAAAGATACGCTGTGCTGCCTCCGCACCGCTCATACCTGCATGATAACGCGTTCCCAACTGACGTAACGGAAGATAAAATTCTGGCGCCAACAAGAGCACAAAGAAAGCGCTTGTAAAAGACATGTTTCCATACAGCAAGCGTAAACCTGCTTCGACCGCAACAATTGCCGTACTGACCGTTGCACCCATTTCTAGCACCAGCGAAGACAAGAAGGCAATACGTAACATACTCATCGTCGCCTGCCGAAAACGGTCACTAACGCGCCGAATCGTCTCTACCTGTGCTTTATTGCGCCCAAAAAGCTTCAACGTGGTCAAACCCTGCAATACATCAAGAAAATGAGCGCTCATCAAGCTGAGTAAGCGCCACTGCCGTTTCGTCTCCGCGTTTGCCATCAGGCCGACCAAAGCCATCAAAAACGGCAGTAAGGGAGCTGTAATCAGCAACACTAATCCCGACAAGGTATCTACAGAAAAGACGGCAATCAACACAATCACAGGCACAAACACCGTTAGAAACAGTTGCGGCACATATTGGCTGAAATAGGCGTCAAGTGCCTCGACGCCCTCAACGGTCGTATTGATTAACTCGCCACTACGCTCACCTCTGGTAAAGGCTGGTCCCAGAGCAAAAAGATGCTCGAACAGGCGCTTCCGCAGCGTTGTTTTGACATGAGCAGCAACCTGATGAGCGGCCAAACCGCTTCCCCATACCAGCACTGTACGCAGCAAAATAATCCCCAAAAAGAGCAACAGTATATACCATACCTGTTGCAACGTTTGGTACGCCAGAAAAACGTTATTGATAATAGCCGTCAGGTAATGTGCTTGTACGATGATTAGCACTCCCATAAATGTGCTGAGTGCTACCGTCGATACAAGAAAAGCGCGTACACCACGCACCTGGAGAAACAGTCGTTTATCGAATCGCATATATATTCAGTCTTTGCCAGAAATTTTCTATCGTGCTTAGGTTCTATACTAATCATAGTCCATGAGTGCCATTTTTACACACTTATAGCAAGTCATAAAAATACAAAGACTACTCATATTTTTTCAAATTTTTTTGAGCCTTTTTTGAGCTTTTCGTCTGGTCTTCGTAGATTCTTTTGACTTTGCACCTATTATACTAAACATGGCTACATAGAATGTGTAGGGGGCCCATTTATGGCGCCCGTCTTGGGGTGTACAGTGCTCGGTGGAATTAACCATTGCCACGACGGGCGCCATGAATGGGGCCCCTACGACACACGCTCCTTAAGACAGACGAAAGACAACGCATATGACAGATATTCCTTCTATTGAGGCAAAAGCAGAACAGAATTGGCAACGCTACCTAATCGATAGCGCTCTGGCACTATGTGGCGCACTCTTTATTACAGGCATCATCTATATAGGGCATCTCTACCCGCGCATTCCGAATATCTCGGTGCTTTATTTGCTGATCGTTGTAGCATTGGCAAGTGTGCGCGGCCAGTATGCAGCCATTCTCGCCTCGATAGTAGCGTTTCTCTCGTTTGACTTTTTTATTGTGCCCCACTCTATACCTTCACGATTGCACGTGCGGAAGAATGGCTTGCCTTGTTTGTCTTTCTCGTCGTTGCCATCATCACAGGTCAACTCGCTGCCGCCTTACGCAAACGTGCCGAGGATGCTAACCGTAGCGAACGTGAGACACGGATTCTCTACGAACTCGTGCGCATCACCAATAGCGAAGAAGAGGTTGAACAGCAGTTACAGACCATAGCACAGACTGTGGTCTCCGTCTTCTCCTCCTGGGGAGTCCGAGAATGTACATTGCTCCTCCCCGACGAGCACGGCACGCTCACGGTACGAGCGAATGCGCCCCGCAAAGATGAACCAACAAGCCTCTCATCAGATGAGATTTCTACGGCACTACAGGTTATGAAGCAAGGATGGGTTATAGGTATCCACGATGTGAATGAAACACCACGCAGTGCAACAAACGCCGTCCATCGCGTGATTGTACAATTTAATCCCACTCTCCCTATTACGCGCCTATATATGCTCCCTCTTACGACAGGGAAGCACACTATAGGCGTTTTGCGCGTGCGTGTACAGAACGGCTTACGGGCATTTCCAGGGGCCGAACGTCCACAAGAAGGCAACATACAAGTAACGCAGACAAATCCACGTACCACGTTCTTCTGGACCTTCATTGACCAAGCAACTGCTGTCATTGAGCATGCTCGCCTACACCGTGAAAGCATGCGTGTCGAGGTACTGCAACGCACAGACGCACTACGTGCCGCATTACTCTCCTCCGTCTCGCACGATCTACGTACACCGCTTTCATCCATCAAAGCTGCGGCCAGCAGTCTTTTACAAAAGGATGGGCAATGGGATGAGGAAGCACAACACAGCTTTGCACTAGCCATTGAGCGTGAGGCCGACCGCCTGAATCGCCTCGTAGGAAATCTCCTGGATATGTCGCGTATCGAAAATGGTACGCTTAAACCAGAAAAAGAGTGGTATCCACTTGACGAACTCATCCATGGCGTGTTGAACCACCTCGAACCCATCGTAGACGGACGAACCATCACCACCAATATTCCACCTGACCTTCTCCCACTAAAATTTGATTACCTGCAAATGGACCAAGTGTTCACCAACCTCATCGAGAACGCACTACGCTATACGMCRCGTSMKKCMYCWAWKRCCACAATCTGATCGGCA
>JRHI01000901.1_pt1 | contig 29039 bp, 28 predicted proteins | sample 215371 | NCBI WGS metagenome assembly JRHI01 (sample SAMN02929681, study PRJNA255918) | sediment metagenome | biome: cave system; feature: Ice Cave; material: Sediment; isolation source: sediment from deep within a dark volcanic ice cave with no known source of... ...
CCGGGGCACGGCGCACTTCACGACTACCGACACTGGGGCGGGGGTGGTGTTGCCTGCTAACTATACCTTTGTCGCTGGCGACAATGGAGTACACACCTTCACCAACGGCGTGACCTTACGGACCGCCGGAACCCAGACGATCACCGCGACCGATACGGTCACTGCCTCCATCACCGGCAGCGCATCGGTGACAGTCTCTGCGGTGCAGCAGGCCACACACTTCCAACTCGCTGCTCCGTCAACGGTCACCACCGGGGTGCCTTTCACCGTCACGGTCACCGCGTTGGATGCGAGCAACGCCACCGCCGGCTACCTCGGTACGGTGTATTTCACCAGCACGGATGCAGGGGCCATCTTGCCTGCCAACTACACTTTTACGGCCGCGGATAATGGGGTGCATACCTTCACCAACGCAGTAAGGACCAGCCAGGGGGATGTGATCACGCTGACCGTGACGGACACGGTCAACGCCTCTATTACGGGGAGTGCTACGATTACCAGTAATGACCCCGGTAACCATGCCGTCCGCAACCCCAACGCCGACCTTTCGGTCCGCCTTTCTGGGCCCGACTCGGCGAATGAGGGCGACAGCGTCACCTATACCATCACGGTGACTAACGCGGGCCCTAGCAGCGCATCCGGCGTCATTCTCACCAACACCCTCCCGTTCATCCTGAGCTTTATTTCTGCTACCACGAGCCAGGGAACGTTCCGCGTGTCGGAGGGCGTGCTCATCTTCTCCCTGGACGCCGTCGACCCGGGGGGCAGCGTAACGGCGTCGGTCACGGCGCGGGCCCTCGAGGACGGCAGTACCGGCGTCATCGCCTCGGTCACAGCCAGCAGCCCCGACCCCGACCCGACCAACAACAGCGCCGGCGCGACCACTTTGTTCACCGAGCCGGCGCTTCGCGTCTCTGACCCGATTCCTGTGAACTCCGGGACGCTGACCGACTTTCAGGCGGCCACCTTCACCCACGCCGATGGGCTGGAACCAGCCGACGGCTTCAACGCCACCATCAACTGGGGCGACGGCACGACCTCGGCAGGCACGATCACGCAGTCGGGCACGACCTACGCCGTGACCGGCTCCCACAGCTACGCCGGCCCCGGTTACCACCTCATCACCACGTCGGTGGCGGAGGGCGATAACTCTCCGGTTCCCGAGGGAGGCGACAAGATCGGCGACGACCGACCTGGCGGCAAGGCCTGGCAAGACCGGGATGTGGTGCGCCTCCCCGAGAGTGAGCGTCTTGTAAGCCAGATTGACGTCGAGCTGATCGGCCAGCCTGTGGATTCCTCGGGTCCGGCCCGGACGACGTCTCCACTCTTGGCCGTTTCTCTGGAAGCCACGCCGAACGCAGCTCTCCCTCACGGAGTGGCGGTGGTCGCCCCGCGGCAGGCTATCGACCGGGTTGTCGAGCCGGCTGCCGATGCGGCCCTGGTTGGTGTACTTCTGGGCCCAAGGTCCTCGCGCAGGCATGCCACGCCCGCTGCTCCTCCGAGGACGGCCACTGTGGTGGTTGATAAGAACCCAAGCGACTTACTGCTTCCTACCAGACAGGTGGAGAGCCGCCAGGAGAGCGGCAGCGGAGATGACAACCGAGCCGAAGAATTCCTCCGGTTGCTCGACGACGAACAGATCTGGGAGTGGTTGGACGCGCCCCCTAGAAAGGACGACTCTCCCGGCACTCCTGCTGAGCAGGCAGGGGAACCCCGAGCCGGTGCGGCATTCTGGGGCTGGATCGGCGCTGCCGAGTTTGCAGACGATCGTTGGACATCCGGAGACTGGAACTCGCCCGTGGCTGTGGTCAGTGGACAGGAGGGCGGCGCAGCGCACCACTCCGGAGTTGCACTGGCAGCGCTGGCCGTCGTCCTCGGAGGGTACGGCTCCATGCAGTGCACGAAGCGCGACCGGCGCGGCGTCCGGCAGCCTCGGAGTGGACCTTCGCTTGATGTGGAATGAGGCTGGCCTTGCCTTGTCCCGCGGTAATCGTTCACGGGCCGACCCCCACAGTTTTCCCAGGGGGAAAGTGGCGACAAGCTGGTTCGCGGAGTCCTGGTCGATTACGTCCGGCGAGTGATTGGAGCGCCGGCATGATTTTGCCTGAATTCTTCACGAGAGAATAATGTGTCGGTCACCGACTCGTCATACTGGTAAATCATGGGAGTGACCGCGCTGCCGTATCAGGCGTTGGTGACCCGAGGGAGCACCAGGCCTTTCTGAGGGTTCGCCCCTTGGGTACGTAAGGCGTTCTCGGCCTGCCGGCCCGCCGCGGCTAGTTCGGGGCTCCCTCCGGACACCGTCGATTGCACACCGGCTACACCGTGCGGGGCCAGCACAGTTGGGAGAATGTCGCCTGGCTCGCGGGGAATTGCTCGCGTCCGCCGCTCCCATTTCCAGCCACAACCGACTTGGCGGCTCCCTGAAGAACGCTCGACCGCATGCAGGGTCCGTCCATTCCGGACCTTGCATGCGGTGCTGGTTTCGTCTCTTATTCGGTTCAGGAGCCCACGCTTTGGGCTCATGAGCCGCACTTTTTACTTGTGCGAATGCTGGTGCGCGACCTTGCTGTGGCGGTCCGCTTCCTGACTATGGTCGTGAGCGGAGGTCGCGTGCTTCTTCGCCTCTTCGTGGTTGCCGTGATCATGGTGGTGGGCCGCTTGCCGGTGGTGATGGGCTGCCGCCTCATGGTGCCCCGCAGCACTGTGATGGTGTTCGCTTGACGCGTGCTTCTTTTTCTCCGCCATGGAAACTTTCTCCTCGAGACAACAACCGATCCTGACGTTTCCGGGCTACACGCCCGCCTAACTTCCGTCAAGATCTTCATTCCTGCCGCCAGCGCAGGCAAACTGCCGACGTGGCGGTCCACCTGGATAGACAGCGAACGGCGTGCCGTTCTCTGGCGCGAGGAGCCACACGGGCCTGAAACGCCAGGGAAGAAAGAGCCAGCGTCTTGCCCTGGTGCTTCAGGACGGCTTCGCAAGGACGTCATGAGCATCAACGGAAACAGCGGTGCGGGGCAAGAAACAAAAAAAGCCGACGTGGCGGAACACTCTAAAGTATTCCACCACGCTGGCTTACTCATCTAAGGCGCCGCCGACACGGTACGGTTGCCCCTCAGCTAGTCATTCGACGAGTTCGATTCGAACACCGGACGGAGCCCGCTTGGTGGAACCCTGATCTGCGCCCTGAGCAACTCCTCAGCGGTCCACGTCTGGACTACGAGCGACAAGCTGTGCGACTCGGCCGCCGGGCTTGACCCTCGTCGGCGGCGCCCGCGGGCCCATAAGCTGCTGTACAACGGGCCTTGCACCTCGTCCCTCTTCTTCGTCTAATGTACATTAGTATACATAAACACGCTGAACGCGGCGGGTGCCTTCCAGCCGGACCTGCCGCGCGCTTGCAGGAGACGCTCATGCAGTCTTACTCCGGTCCGAAAGACCTGCTCACCGCTCGAGAAGTGGCCGGTCGCCTCTCCATCTCGGTGCGGACGCTGCACCGTATGGTGGCCTCCGGCCACTTTCCCCAGCCGGTGCGCCGCAGCCGTCGCTGGGTTCGCTGGCGCACGCTCGACCTGCAACGCTACGTCCAGGAACTCAAGCCGCAAGCATGAGCGACGCACCGGGATGAAAGCCGGGCTTGTACTTCCGATCCTTACAGCACCCGAAAGAGGACCCGCTGTTCGCCCATGCGGAACTGGCAGCTTGCGCCCAGCGGGGCCTCCTCAACGCGCAGCCAGAGACCATTCATGGACCGATGATTCTCGACGTGCCACTGTCCCCGCCGATCGCGATAGAGCCGGGCATGCCGGGAACTGGCGAAGCGATCCTCCGGCCGGGCGATGGCACGGGATCGGACGTCGCGGCCGATCCAGTATTCCGGCAGCGTCAGCGGCCGGCGCTGACCCGGACCGTTCCGCGTGAGCTCGACAAGCGACGGCACCAGGGAGCCGAACGGGGCGGCCGTCCAGGCATGGGTAATGGGGATCGGCAAGCCGCACTCCTCGACAGCCGCAGGGGCACCGGCCTCGAAGCGATAGCGGCCGCGACCGATGAGCAATTCGTCCTGGTGCCGCAGTGCGCTGCCGCCGACGCGGACCCAGGTGCCATTTCGGCTGCGCAGGTCGGTGAGCAGCCAGCGATAGCCATGGCGGGTTCGCTGTCGGGCGATTTCAGCATGGCAGCCCGACATGAGAACGTCGTGTGGAATGCAGACGTCTCCCTCGATGCGGCCGAGAACGCAGCGGTCGTCGCGGAGACGGACCCATTCGCCGTCGAGCAGGCCGTCGTCGAGGATGCAGAGCACGGCCAAGGGCGGCCGCTGCTGCGGTTTCTCGGCGGGCGTGTCCGCCTTCGCAAACCGCTGGCCCCGGCGAGCCAGGAAGATTCCGCGAATCTCCTCGTCCGACTCGTAGCGCAGGGGTTCCCGCTGCACGGGCGAGAGCGGGGCAGGGGACTCGGACATGTTAGCACTCCCTGCCACTTACCGGGCGATGTCGCACTGAGGCAAGGCGGCCTTGAGCCGTTGAACGCCGTGGTTTACCCGTAAACGCCGATACGGCGGCTTGCTGTGGCGGCTCCTCTGGCTTCGCCTTGGCTGCCGGTTGAGCGAACGACATTTCTTCTCCGGTCGTTGCCAGGGAGCCGGCTTTTGCCTTGACATTCGGCCGCAACTCGGGCAACGGTTGCGGCTCCTTCTCCAGCCGGGTCAGGATCGCCTTGACCTGCGAGCCTTCCTGGAACGGCGGACACCCCGCCAGCAGACAGAACAGCGTACAGCCCAGGCTGTAGAGGTCCACCCGAATGTCAGCCGAGAACTCCATGACGAAAATGTGCAGGGCGCCGACCGTCTCCGTCGGGGGCGATGACGATGTTCGGATGGGTGAGTTTTGCCGCCGCCCGGACCTCGCGGTGGAAGCGTTCGAGGGCATCGAGGTGATCGAGCAGGGCCTTGCTGATGACCTTGATGGCAACCGGCCGATCCATCATGGTTTGCTGTGCCTGGTAGACGACACCCATGCCGCCGCGTCCCAGTTCGCGCAGGATGCGGTAGCGGGAGTGGTTGGCCAGTTCGGGCGGCAGTTCGGGAGGTGGTCCGGTGGAGACGCGCGCCACGGCGCCGGGGATCATGGTGCCGCGGCGCTGCGGCTGGGAAGGCTGGGCATCCTTGACCCGGCCCAGGAAGGAGTCGGCGGGAGCACTCGCGGCGGCGCGGCGGCAGGATGGACAGGCTTCGAGATGAGCGGCGACAGCAGCGGTCTCCGCGTCGTTGAGTTTGCCAGCGGCAAAGGCGGCCAGGTCCTTTGGGGTCGGGTGCTGAGCATGCGGAGCGTTCATCGGTACATCTCCAAACCAGGCGACCGCGGAACGATATTCCAGAAAGTACGCGGAACGGCGAAACCTGTCGGCGGCAAAGCGCGTCAGTCCAGAAGGCCCTCGGATTCCTGGCGCAGCCACTTGAGGACGCGCGACTTGGCCAGCAGGACCGAGTTGACGCTGAGGCCCAACCTCTGGGCGGTCTCGACGGGCTTGATCTCGTCGAAGACGACCATGCAGAAGGCCTGGAGCGTGGCCGGCTCGAACTGGGAATCGGACTCGAGCATCTCCAGCAGACGCTGGAGGACGTGGCGGTCGTGCTCCCTGTCCCACTGCCGGCTCAGTTCGCTGTTGGGATCGGCGAGCTGGGCCAGTGGACTATCTCCGGGCGACTCGCCGACGGCTTGTGGCCGGTAACGGCGTTTGCGCCAGAATGCCTGAAGCTGGTTATAGGTGATGAGACGCAGCCAGCGGCGGAAGGAGCCGATGCGCTGGCGGCGGAAGCCCGGCATTTCGCGGATGAGGATGCCCATGACGTCCTGGATCAGGTCGTCGGCGTCGTCGCAGAGCGTCGCATCGCGCAGAATCCAGCGGCGGATCAGGGGGCGGTAGAGCTGATCCAGGCGGCGCCAGGCGGCCTGGTCGGTGCCATCGCGCAGGCGTTCGAGCAGACTGATCGGTGTGTCCATATACGATCCGGTTTGGTGACCGGTCGTCGAGTATAGGCTGGCCCGCGCCGCCGCACAAGAGATTGGCATGAAAGGTTGTGGCGTTGGAGACGTAACATCGGGTAGAGTGGGCGGCGACGAGAGCGTCAGGAGAGACTCGAACGATGTCTGTGAAGAAACGGTTCTGTGAGCGGTGCCAGGCGGAAATCCCCGCCGAGCGGGTCGAAGCCATGCCCGAAACACGGATCTGCGTGCAGTGCAGTCAGGAGATCGGCGGCGAGTTCAAGATCACGGCCACGGCCGAGAACCTTGCCAAGGCCGGCAGTCTGAAGAAGAACTACGGCTCCTGGGGAATCCAGAAAACCCGCCGGCCGATCCCGCCGAAGCAGAGCTGACAGCGTACGTGAGGATCTGACCCAATGGTCCGCGGACTGGGTCCACGGACTGGGTTGGCGTGGACACGGTCGCTGTAGAAACCGCGGGCACGGTTCCACTGAAGAATGGCGGCGTGGTTGACGTGTCCTTTACCCAGAACCATTCTATACAATCTTTCATAGATTCTACAGAATTCTCTTGCCCCATGGCCGCTCCTCGGGTAACCTTCACTCAACGGTCCTCCGGACCGCCTGCCACTGCGCCCACCTGCCAGAGAACCGACCATGCCCGCTCCGCGTGTCCCTGAAATCCTGAAGTGCCACCACGGCCAGCGCCGCCAAGCCATCGTGCAGTCGCTCCTGGCCGACGTTTTCCAGGGCCGGCTGCGGGCCGGCGAACACCTCGTCACCCAGGACCTGGCGGCCCGCTTCGGCGTCAGCCACACGCCCATCCGCGAAGCGCTCATCGAACTCGCCGGCATCGGCATCATCGACCTGGTGCCCAATCGAGGCGCCATCGTCCGCCGGGTCAGCGCGAAGGAGGTCCGCGAGGTCTGCCAGGTGCGGCGCATCCTCGAATGCGAGGCGACCCGCTCCGCCTGCGGCCGCATCGAACTGGCCGAACTGCACGCGCTCGCCGCCAATCTTCAGCGGCTGATGACCGTCAAGCCGCGCTCGGTCGCGCAGTTCATCGCAGAGGCCCGCGCCGTGGACAGCCGGCTGCACGACCTCATCGCCGAATCGTGCGGCAACGCCTTCCTGGCGGAGGAAATCAGCCGATTGAAGATCCTGTTCCGCGCTTTCCGCGACGTCGCCTGGGCACGCGACGAGGCCCGCAACGACAGTCACCGCCTCGCCGAGGAAGCACGCGAACATCTCGCCATCGTCGAGCCCCTGCTCGAGCGCGATCAGAAAGCTGCCGCCCACGCCATGGCCTTGCACATCCGCTCCGGCCTCCGCTACTGGAGCCGGGCCGTGCCCAAGGGTGACAGGGTGACCGGGTGACAAGGTGAGAACGTGGTGAGGAGAAAGACCATGACAACGACGATACTGCGCTATAGCTCGGCCGGGTTCCTGGCGGTCCTGGTGACCTTGTCCCAGGTAAGAGCCGCGGATCGTCCGGAGTACAACCGCGACGTTCGGCCGATCCTGGCCGAGAACTGTTTCGCCTGCCACGGTCCTGACAGCGCCGCGCGCAAGGCGAGTCTCCGGCTCGATATCCGCGACGAGGCCGTCAAGGAGGAGGCCGTCGTCCCCGGAAAGCCGCAGCAGAGCGGCCTCGTCGAGCGCATTTTCAGCGAAAACCCCGGCAAGGTGATGCCGCCGCGCAAGACGAACAAGAAGCTCACTGTCGCCCAGAAGGAGACGCTGCGCCGGTGGATCGCTGCCGGCGCGGAGTACCAGGCGCACTGGTCGTTCCTCGCGCCGCAGCGCCCGCCGCTGCCGGCCGTGAAGAATACTTCATGGGTCCGTAATTCGCTCGATCGCTTCGTTCTCGCGGAGCTGGAGAAACGCGGCCTGCAGCCGGCGCCGGAAGCCGATCGGCGCACTCTCGCGCGCCGTCTCAGTCTCGACCTGACCGGCCTGCCGCCCACACCGGAAGACGTGGAGAGGTTCGTCACCGACACTGCCCCTGACGCTTACGAACGCCTCGTGGATCGGCTGCTCCAGTCGCCGCACTGGGGCGAGCACCGGGCCCGTTACTGGCTCGATATTGCCCGCTACGCCGACACGCATGGCATCCACTTCGACAATTACCGCGAAATGTGGACCTACCGCGACTGGGTCATCGGCGCGTTCAACCGCAACCTGACGTTCGATCGCTTCACCATCGAACAACTCGCCGGCGATTTGCTACCGAACCGGACGCTCGATCAGGTCGTCGCCTCCGGCTTCAACCGCTGCAACATCACGACGAACGAGGGCGGCGCGATCTCGGAAGAGTACCTCGTCTTCTACACGCGCGACCGCACCGAAACGACCTCCCAGGCGTGGCTCGGCCTCACCGCTGGCTGCGCAGTCTGCCACGACCACAAATTCGATCCGCTAACGCAGAAAGAGTTCTACTCGATGGCGGCGTTTTTCAACAACACCACGCAGGCAGCGATGGACGGCAACGTCAAGGACACGCCCCCGGTCCTTCCCGTGCCGCCGCCCGGGGACCGGCCGCGCTGGGAGGCGCTGAAAAAGGAGCTTGCGGCTGCCCGACAGCAGCTTGACGTTCGCAAGCAGGCCGCCCGCGCTGAGTTCGACAAATGGCTCGGCTCGGCCCGGCCGGGACCGGTTTACGGTGCGATCGCGCACGACGGCTTACAGCTCCAGGCGCTTCTTACCGAAGGCGCCGGCTCCGCAGTGACCGTGGCCCTCGACGGCCAGCTGCGGCAGGTCCCCTTCGACAAGCCGGCGACCTGGCTGCCCGGCCACGTCGGCGCCCAGGCGTTCCGTGTCCAGCCGGAGACGGTGATTCAGAGCGACGAGGTCGGCGACTTCGACAAGGACCGGGCGTTCTCCTACGGAGCATGGGTCCGGCTGCCGCGCGGCGGTATGTTCGGCTCCGTCGTGTCGCGCATGAACGAACAGCTCGAACACCGCGGCTGGGACTTGTGGATCGAGAACGACGTGGTCGCCGCCCACCTCGTCCACGTCTGGCCGACCGACGCGATCAAGATCGCTTCACAGACCCGGATCAAGCCGGGCGAGTGGAACCATCTGTTCGTGACCTACGACGGTTCGGGCAAGGCCGCGGGGCTGAAACTGTATATCAACGGCGTGGCGCAGGACAATCGCGCCGTTCCCGTGGACAACCTGAAGAACACGATCCGTGCCGCCGTCCCCTTCATGGTCGGCCAGCGCTCCATCGGCGCCCGCCTGGACGGCCTTGCCTTGCAAGACGTGCGTCTCTACAGCCGTGCTCTGGCGTTCCCCGAGGTGGAGCGCCTGGCCCGGAACACCCGCGCCGCCTGGCTGCTGACCCGGCCGGCCGACCGGCGCACGGCGGCGGAGAAGGAGGAGCTATTCGCCTGGTGGCTGCCGACGGCGGACAAGGCCTATCAGGCGGTCCAGTGTCAGGTCGAGGACTTGCAGCGCGAACAGGCGGCGCTCAAGGCTCGCGCCACCGTCGCCCTCGTCATGCAGGAACGGCCCCAAGAGGGCATGGCCTACGTCCTGTTCCGCGGCGAGTACGACAAACGGCGCGACGCAGTGAAGCCGGGCACACCGAAGGCCCTGCCGCCGCTGCCGGCCGACCTGCCGCGGAACCGGCTTGGTTTCGCGCAGTGGCTGCTGCGGCCCGAACAGCCGCTGACAGCCCGCGTCACCGTGAACCGCTTCTGGCAGGAAGTCTTCGGTACCGGCATCGTCCGCACGAGCGGCGACTTCGGCGTCAGCGGCGAGCCGCCGTCGCATCCGGAATTGCTCGACTGGCTGGCGGTCGACTTCCGCGAGACGGGCTGGGACGTGAAGCGGTTCTTCAAGCTGCTCGTCACGTCGGCGACCTACCGTCAGGCGGCCGCGGCGACTCCCGACAAACTGGAGAAGGACCCGCAGAATCGGTTCCTGTCGCGCGGTCCCCGCTTCCGCATGGATGGCGAAATGATCCGCGATTACGCGCTGACGGCCAGCGGCCTGCTGGTGCGGGAGGTCGGCGGCCCCAGCGTCAAACCGTACCAGCCCGAGGGCGTCTGGGAAGCCGTGGCCATGATCGGCAGCGACACGCGCAACTACCGGCGCGACAGCGGGACAAACCTGTATCGCCGCAGCATGTACACCTTCTGGAAGCGCAGCGCCCCGCCGGCTTCAATGGATATCTTCAATGCCCCGAGTCGTGAAACCTGCACCGTGCGGCGCGAACGGACCGACACGCCGTTGCAAGCGCTGGTCACACTGAACGATCCCCAGTTCGTCGAGGCGGCTCGCAACCTGGCGCAAGCGTGCTTGAAGAATGGCAGCCAGATCGACTTCCTGGCGCAGCGCCTGCTCTGCCGCCCGCTGCGTCCCGAGGAAGCAGCGGTTGTGCAGGTGACGCTGAACCACCTGCTTGACTACTACAAGTCGCATGCCGATGATGCGAAAAAGCTGTTGACCATCGGCGAGACGAAGGCGGACCCGATGCTGGACGCCGGCCGCCTGGCGGCGTGGACAATGCTGGCGAACGAGATGCTGAACCTGGATGAAGTTCTGAACAAGTGAGCATGCTTGCAAACGCCAGGCCCACAAGGCACGAAAGATTCTCAGGAGTCCAAGCCATGAATCTCTTCCAGGAATACGCCCGCACCATGACGCGCCGGCACTTCTTCGCTGCTGGCGCGCACGCCGTCGGCTGGGCGGCCCTGGCGTCCCTGCTGGGGACCGAGCGCGCCCACGGAGCCAGCGCCGGCACGCCGGCCGTCAAGACCCATTTTCCCGCAAAGGCCAAGCAGGTGATCTACCTGCACATGGTCGGCGGTCCACCGCAGATGGACCTGTACGATTACAAGCCGCAGATGAACGAGTGGTACGACAAGGACCTGCCCGATTCGATCCGCCGCGGCCAACGGCTGACAACGATGACCTCGGGGCAAGCACGCTTCCCCATCGCGCCTTCGAAGTACAAGTTCGCGCGTCACGGCAAGAGCGGCATGTGGGTCTCGGAACTGCTGTCGTGGACGGCGAAGATGGTCGATGACATGTGCTTCATCCGCAGCATGCACACGGAGGCTATCAACCACGAACCGGCCATCACCATGATGCAGACCGGCAACCAGGTCACCGGCCGGCCCTGCCTTGGCGCCTGGGCGTCCTACGGCCTCGGCTCGCTCAACCAGAACTTGCCGACCTTCGTCGTCCTCGTCGCCCGTCCCACGAACACCGAGCAGGTGCAGGCGATCTCCGCACGGTTGTGGTCGTCCGGCTACCTCTCCGGCGAACACGCCGGCGTCTCCTTCCGCAGTAGCGGCGATCCGATCCTTTACATCAACAATCCGCCGGGCGTGCCGGCGCAGGTGCGCCGCGAGACGCTCGACGGTTTGAAGGCGCTCAACGAGATGAACTATCGCGCCATCGGCGATCCGGAAACACACACACGCATTCAGCAGTACGAGATGGCCTTCCACATGCAGGCGAGCGTTCCCGACCTGACCGACACGGCGAAGGAGCCCGAATCGACCTTTCGGCTCTACGGCGACGAGGCGAAGAAGCCCGGCACGTTCGCCAATTCGGCGCTGCTGGCGCGCCGGCTCGTCGAGCGCGGCGTGCGCTTCGTGCAGATCTATCACAACAACTGGGACACGCACGCGAACGTCGCCGGCCGCCTCCCCGACCAGTGCCGCGACGTCGATCAGGCGTGCTACGGTCTGATTCAGGACCTGAAACGGAAGGGTTTGTACGATTCGACGCTCGTCGTCTGGGGAGGCGAGTTCGGCCGGACAATCTACTCACAGGGCGGCCTGACGAGGCAGAACTATGGCCGCGACCATCATCCGCGCTGCTTCACGATGTGGATGGCCGGCGGCGGCTCGCGACCGGGAGCGATCTACGGAGAAACCGACGACTTTTCGTACAATATCGTCAAGGACCCGGTCCACGTCCACGATTTCCATGCGACGGCGCTGCAACTGCTGGGGTTCGATCATCGGCGCTTCACGTACCGCTACCAGGGACTGGATCAGCGTCTGACCGGGGTGGAACCGGCGCGGGTGGTGCAGGAACTGCTGGCATGACCGGAAAGTGGGCCGCGTCATCTCGTGGAGCACGGCAGCCCGATCCTGGCACTGCTCTAGCTCTGCGTGGATCGGAGCTGGTGTCCCGGCGAACGTGCGCCGCGCAAGAGAAGGGCGACGGCGCACCCGAGGAAGGTTTCGCCGCCGCCCCTGTCCGCGGAAAATGGGTTACTTGTTTTCCTTCGGCTTCGCCTTCAACTGGGTCTTCTGTTCGTCGGTCAGCACAGCCATCTTCTTCGGGTTGATCTCTTTCATCAGCTTCGACCTGGCAGCCATCGCTTCCTTCAGCTTGGCCTGGTCCTCCGCCGACAGGTTCAGGGCCGCGGTAACCGCCTCCTGCACTTCCTTGCCCTTCTTGCCGTCACTGGCGGCCTTCTTCCGCGTATCGGCGGCGACTTTTTGCCGTTCCGGCGTCATGATGGGGCTGATCTGAGCCTCGATCTCATCCAGCTTGGGGCCGTACTCCTTCTTCAGATCCTCCAGCTTGGTCTTCTGTTCGTCGGTCAGCTGGATTTGCTTGGGGAAGGTGAAGACGGTTTCGCTCAGTTTGGCGTGGGCCTTCTTGTTGTCGTCGGGCGCACGGACGCCGGACAGAAAGAGGAGAAGGCCGACACAGGAGAGGGCGAGGGAGATACGTCGCATGAGAGGCAACCTCCAGGAGGATGGTGGCGGTCCAGGGCAGCAGCCGCCGCAGGTGGGACACGAACGCCAGACATACTGCAAACACCGCCGGCCGTGAAAAGTTCCGCTTATGCAAGGGCGGGCAGGGGAAGTCACGGCCCCTGGGCATCGCCCTTCTTGCCCACGACATGGAACATGCAATAAGTGCAACGGCGCTCGCCGGCAAGACAATTCCGCTACTCTGCTGGCTTCAGTGCGGTTTGATCGCTCCGAAGGCCGCAAAGCAACCGTTCTTGTGCAGCACCTCGACGGCCCCGAAGCCCACCGCGCGGAGCAGGTCGGTCTGGAAAAGCAGCGAGCGCGGGGTGTCTTCCTGCTCGATGTAGGCGAAGACCTGATCCCGGTATGCCTCTCCCTTGAGCTGGGTCAGGTAGTCACCGTAACGCTGCCACATCAAGTTCTGGACTTGCGGTAGCGAGTGCTCGACCAAGTCGGCGATCCAGAGGGATCCACCCGGCTTCAGGCAAGCGAGGAACTTCGTGAAGACGGCCTCCCACTCGGTAGCCGTGCGGAGGTGATGGAGCACGGCCGCCGCCAGGATGACGTCATATCCGGCCCGTTCCAGCACCACTTCGCGGATGTCCCCCTGGATGGTGGCGACCTTTCCTCGGGTCGCGGCGCCGATCCGTTCCCGTGCTCGCGCCAGCATCGGCTGGCTCAGGTCCAGCAGCGTCACGTCCAGGTCGGGCAGTTGTTGCAGGAGTTTGAGAGTGTAGTTGCCCGCGCCGCAGCCGACGTCCAGGACCGCCCGTGCCTGTGGCGTCGTTGACGCTGCCGCCCGGGCGATCAGGTCCAGGACTAGCGGTGCGTCCATGGTAGCGGACTGCCCGGTCTCCAGGCGGGAGAAACGCGCCACGTCCCGGTCAAAGCGTTCGCGGATCTGTTCGGGCGTCGATTTCATGCTCGATCTCTCTCGCGGAACCAGCCCGATGCAAGTACGAGAAGGTAGTATATACCCCGACCGTGTTGTCGTGTCGGGACTGCTGCCTCGATTCTTTCCCTGCCTTGCTGTCGTGTCCGAAAACGGCCAGACTCCCCGGCCGCGCGCCGGTAGAATTCGGTCATGGAACTGGATGCCGACACCTGCTATCGAGCCCTGGCCGCCCGCGACGCGCGGTTCGACGGCGTGTTCTTCGTCGGCGTGACGACGACGACAATCTACTGCCGTCCCGTCTGTACCGCCCGCACGCCGCGCCGCGAGCGCTGCCGATTCTTCTCCCAGGCCGCAGCCGCGGAGAAGGCAGGCTTCCGCCCGTGCCTGCGCTGCCGGCCCGAACTGGCGCCCGGAAAAGCCCCGATCGATGCGACCAGCCGCCTGGCGCGAGCGGTGGCGGCACAGATCGAGGCGGGAGCGCTCAACGACGGAGGGGGACTGGAAACATTCGCCCGGGAGTTCGGTCTGAGTTCACGACAACTACGACGCGCCCTGCGCAAGGAACTGGGCGTCTCGCCGATCGAACTGGCCCAGACTCATCGCCTGCTCCTGGCCAAGCAGCTTCTTACCGAAACCCGCTTGCCCATCATTGAGGTGGCCTTCGCCAGCGGGTTCACCAGCGTTCGCAGGTTCAACGCGCTCTTTCGGTCGCATTACCGACTGACCCCGGGCCAGTTGCGGCGGACGGGACACAAGGATTTCAGGGAAGGGGTCGTGCGGCTGCTCCTGTCTTACCGCCCACCGCTGGCGTGGCGTGAGATGCTCCACTTCCTCGCCGACCGCTGCCTGGCGGGCGTCGAGTGCGTTTCCGGCAACAGCTACCTGCGAACGGTCTCCCTCGGGAAGCATCAGGGCTGGCTTCGGGTCGAACCGTGCCCGGGACGAGATAGCCTGACGGTGGAGTTGGCGACGGCGCTCGTGCCGGTGCTGCCGCCTCTGCTGGCGCGGCTGCGGAACCTGTTCGATCTGAACGCCCGGCCGGACGCGATCGTCTCCCACCTCGGCGACGACGTGCGGATCGGCCCGGTAGTCCGGCGCTGTCCCGGGTTGCGGGTGCCAGGCGCGTTCAATGGCTTCGAGCTGGCCGTACGGGCAATCCTGGGCCAGCAGGTGTCGGTACGCGCCGCGACGACGATTGCGGGGCGTCTTGCCGCCACGTTCGGCCAGCCCGTTGCGACCCCGTTCCCGGAATTGAACCGCCTCAGTCCTTCTCCAGAAGATGTTGCCGAGCTGGAACCTGCGGAATTGACCGGGCTCGGCATGACGGGCAAGCGTGCCGAAAGTATCCGTGCCATGGCACGTGCCGTGGCGGTGGGAGAGCTGGCGCTCGGCCCGGGCCCTGCACCGGAGGACACGATCGAACGGCTCCTCCATGTCCCCGGCGTCGGCGAGTGGACGGCCCACTACATCGCCATGCGCGCCGCTCGGTGGCCCGATGCTTTTCCGCACAATGACCTCGGCCTGCGGAAAGGGACAGGTGCGCTTTCCGCCCAGCAGCTACAGCAGATTGCCGAGGCATGGCGCCCGTGGCGGGCTTACGCCGCCATGCACGTCTGGCAAACGTTGAGTCCTATCGAGCAAAAAGGAGCAGTTCGTGCGTGAGCATCCATTTTACAGCAGAATCTCCAGTCCAATCGGCGACCTGCTGCTCGTTGCCAACGGCGCTGCGCTGACGGGACTCTACCTGCAAACCCTACGGGGCGGTCCCGAACCTGAAGCGGGATGGCGGCGAGATGATGACTTGCTCGCCCCGGTGCGCGAGCAGTTGCATGCCTATTTCGCGGGAGATCTCTGCGATTTCGATCTTCCCGTGGCTCCCGTGGGCACCGAATTCCAGCTCCGTGTCTGGAGCGAGTTGCGTCGCATTCTATTCGGGAGCACGGTCAGCTACGCGGAGCTTGCACATCGCATCGGCCAGCCCACCGCTGCCCGCGCGGTCGGTGCCGCCAACGGGCGCAATCCAATCTCGATCGTCGTACCCTGCCACCGTGTTATCGGTGCGGACGGGACACTGACCGGCTATGGCGGAGGCCTGGAGCGCAAACGCTGGTTACTGCGGCACGAAACCATAGTTCAGACAGCGGGTTTGCCAGTTGGGAGCATCTCGACGCTGGCGACGTGCAGCAATGAGCAAACCACAATCTGGTCGGCGTCGGGATCGGCAATCACCAGACGGGTACGGGTCAGGAGGGCGCAGCCGGGGTAGTGGACGGGGTGAACTCCGCCGCTGGATAGATGCACGGCAAACGGTCCAAACGGCCGGACGTCAAGCAACCGCTGAAAGGAGTCGCAGTTCATGAATGCCCTCATAAAGACGAACGGATCATGACGAAAGCGCATTTCCAGGGCGCAAACTCTTTCCCGGTCCGCTCACGTTCTAGCCAGTAAGTGTCTGTCCGATGAGGGGTGGTCAGCTGCGGATGATGAGGTATGCGAACTTGGCGATACCCAGTGACCTGACCGACGGGCAGTGGGTGCTCGTCAAGCCCCGCATCCCTGTGTACCCCGGAGGCTGTCCCCGCAAGACCTCGATGCACGATGTGATGGTCAGTTGCATGTCGTTTTCCCACGGAACCGATCATAGAGGCGCCGGGCGTGGCCAAGCGGATCGCAGTAGTATTCCTCCGGTGCGACCTCGAGCGCCACGGTACGGCGCGGCGATCGCACCATCGGCCGCCCGGCGGCGAACCGCTGCACCGCCGATGCGTGGGGCTTCCAGGAGCCATCCGGGCGAACCAGCCCGAACCAGCGCTCGTGTCGGGACTCGTCGCAAGGCGGTCGGTTCGCCAGATCGGAGACGTAGTCGGCGTAGCACCATAACACCGCCCCGGTCGCGCCGACTTCCACCAACCCGGCGAGCACCTGTTCCACGTACGCAGCCAGATCTTCCTCGGAGGCCATGAACTGCCGTCGCGGTTGCCCGTGGCCCGTCCACTCCCAGATGCTCGAAGGGCGGCCCGGTGCCGTGGTGCAACCCCCGAACTCCTCCATCAGTGTCGGCCTGCCGCACAAGGCCGACGTCAGGGCACAGGTAAAAGGCACGAAATCCGGGTCTAGCGGACCAGCGGCCCAGTCGGCGTACATCGGGTAGGCGTGCATGGCCGGGAGGTTCACCTCGGCGAACACCGCAGGCACCCGCAGGCCGTTGTCCTCAACCAGGCTGGCGACGTGGAGCCCACAGGTGACCGGGTGATCCAGGTCGAGCCCGCGGACGACGCCGGCCATCCGCCGCACCCACTCCCGGCCCGCGGCGGCGTCGGGAGGCCGTGCGAACAGGTCAGGCTCGTTGCCCAGGTTCCAAATGGCGATCGCCGGATGGTCGCGCAGTGCGCCGACGACGCCCCGCAACAGCCGCTCAGCCGCGGTCAAGGCCAGCGGATCGACGTAGGGGTTGCGGTAGCCGCAGTTGACGACCCGCCCGCCGCTGATCACCTGCCGCACCCCGGGCGGCATCGGCTCSCCCGGCAGCAGTAGCCAGCCGGGTGCCCAGTTGGGGCCACTCATATGGCCGGTGAAGAAGGTCACGTCCAGGGCCAGGCACATGTCGCCGGCCAGGTCGCAGACGATACTCAGGTCGGCCAGCGCCCGCGGGCTGACCGCGTCGGGGGTCGGTTGGAAGTCTTCCCAGAGCAGGAAGATTCGGACCAGGCCCAGGCCCATCCGGCGGATGTCGGCGAACTCATCGCGGACCTCCGCCGCGTCGAAGGTCGACCACCAGGTCATTGCCTTGCGCCGCGGCCAGTAGTTGACCCCCAGCAGGAACGGTTGCCCGGTCATGAGTTGACCCCCGCAGGCGGCGGCACTGGCACTGGGCACGGCCCCCACGGCGGCGGGAGGGGGCCGAGCTTTACCCGCTCCCGGCAGGTACAGGTCCAGAGTCTTGTGAAGGGCCAGACCTTGTGTCTTTGAAAGAACTCGATCGGTCTGGCAACGAACAGCTCGCGCAATGCCCAGCAGAGTGGGTTGCAATAGCAACTGCTCCGATACGGGACCTTCTTGACGTTGGGGTTGACGATACCGTCCGTGTCGAGAAGGGAACGCAGGTCCCGGCAGGTGCGCTCATAGTGCTTGTCGTGTGTAACGAGAACGATGGTGTCGGGCTGCTTGCCGAAGCGTCCCAGGGCGCAATCCAAGGTTTCGAGGGTGCGGACAGGAATCGTGAGATCATGTGCGTGCATCCGATGCACCTCGACGTTATGGAGGTGTCCCACCAATGATGGGGCCGGCGTGGGATTGGGAACGTAGCCGTGCGCCGCGCCCAGGTTCCGCAGCGCCCAGATGATCGCCTCCTGGGTGAGGATCAGGGCGGCCCTTGACGTGTTGTTCGCCAGCCAACAGGCGAGGTGGCGGTTCCCCAGGCCGGGCAACTCGGTTACCTTGTCCTCCGGTTCAAACGCCAGGGCGAAGACGACGCTGTCCCTGGGAACCTCTACGGACGGGCCGCGCGGGCGGTGGACATAGGCGAAGTGAAACAGTGTCAGCAGAATGATGCCGAGGCCGAGGAAAAGACCATCCCGCCACCCGAAATCCATCCAGTCCGGCCGCACGGAGCCGACGATCCCGAGAACGATCACCACCCCTCCCAGATAGGCGAGCAGGCTATACATGGGTCGTGCCCTCCAACCGCCTTGGCGAGCGCCCGCTGGCGCCCGCGCGGTCCCTACCACCTGGCAAGCGCGAGGGGGGAAGGGGACATACCTATTGACCCTCAAACAATCAGGTATGTCACCTTTTTCCCGATCGACCTAGCTCACCTGCCGGGTCGACCGGAGAGCCGTCGAAGCCCGAAAACGCCACATGCCGCCGCGGTCATCTGCAGCGCTTGGTCCGGCGAGGATCTCCCTCTCAACCTGGCGTCGCCAGCTGGCCCAGAGAATGACCAAACCGACCACAACCGACACCAATCCACCGAATTCGGCACCCCAAGTCGACCCGCCAACCCATGCATAGCGGAGCATCGGCCCAAACTCTTCCGGGACGCCGATGAACGTTCACCGGTAAAGCTTCGGGCTGAGAGTTGGCAACCCAATGGCTGCCAAGCCACCCAGCGCCCAGCAAACGTCGGTTCCGCCAAGGATGCCCAACAAGTGCTTGAGCGCAAATCCGAACGAACAGGACGCCCGCGTGATGATCCCCATGGCGACGGTAAAGAGCAAGGAGAAAAAGATTCCGAATCGGAGTCCCTCGAAGATTCCTTGGGCAGTACTGGCCCGCCAGACATCCTCGACACCGCGCCAACGAAGGATGGTTACGAAGTATGTCGGGCTGACTGCCCCGTTGGCGGCATTGGTAGTGCCTCCAAGGAAGCCGCTCGCAAGCACACCACTAACCGCAATGGCGGCGAGCGCCATCGGGCGCGGTTCATGGCTGATTTGGGGCAGTCCTGCCGTCATGCTCACCTCCGCGGCTGAACCGTGGTCAGAAGGCGATTTGCGTGAGGGCATGAATCACCTCCTCAGAGAAGAAACTCGCGCACCGTCGTCACTCGATGCTCCCGCGCCGCCGTCTGCACGGCTGCACAAAGTGCCACCGTCTCCAGGTTGTCGCGGCCGCTGATCTCCGGCTCCGTGCCGTCCTCCAGCGCGCACAGTAGCTGCGCCATCGTTCCCACGAACGCATCGGGAAACCATACGTCCGGCCAGCGCGGCTGGAACCAGTAGCCCGGCTGCCGTTTCGTCGTGAAGTCCAGCATGCTCGGCGCCCGCGCCGGATAGCTCGGCCAACCAATCGTGCCGCGTGCCAACCCATCCGTGCCCTCGACGCGCCAACGGATGTAAATATCACTTTCCGACCCCTCGCGCGCCGGTCCCGTCCAGACGTCGTCCCACGACGAGGCGCGGCAGCCGGCGTCGTATTCGAGGATGTACAGGTTGATGCCGTCGCTGTGCGGGAAGCGGGTGCGCGGATCGGGCCGGGTGCTGGCCAGGACGCGGTCGGGCGTGCCGAACCAGTAACGAAACGTATCGAGATGATGAATACTCATGATGAACGTGGACAACGACGGCAGCCCCTCGCTCCACGGCATCCAGTGCGGAATCGCGCGCATCTCGATGGTGCCCAGGACCGGCTCGCCGAGCCAGTCACGCCGGAGGATGTCCTTCAACGCCCGCACCGACTGGTCGTAACGCATGTTCTGATTGACCGCCAGCGCGATGCCGGCGCGCGCGCACAGCTCGACGCATTCGCGAGCCTCGGCGACGGTCAGAGCCAGCGGCTTCTGGGCGAGGATGCCGCGAATGTGGCCGGCGTGCCTCACCGCCTGGCGGATGAACTCCGGCTGCACGTCCGGCGGCACGGCAATGTCGAGCACCTCCACCTCGGGATCGGCGAACAGCTCGGCCGGCGTGGCGTGGACGCGCGGCAGGCCGTGCCGCCCGGCGACGGCGCGGGCGTGCTCGGGATTGCGCGAGGCGATGGCGACCGGGTTGAAGCCGGCCTGGCGGTAGGCGACGAGGTGGCAGTCGCGCATGATGAAACCGGCGCCAAGACAGCCGATGCGAAAGTCCTTGCGCCGGGGCAGGCGCGGCCGGTAGTCGAGCGACAGGTCGAGCGGAGAGATGGCCATGGGTGGCTCAGCGGTGCGGATCGACGATCAGCTCGAAGCCGGGGAGGAGCCGCGTCGTGTAGGTCTCGCCAGCAGAAACCTCGATGAGGTGCTGCCATCGCCGACCCCGGCGGCGGTAAACCAGCAAGGGCGGATGGTCCGGGTCCTCCCGCGCATCCAGCACCCAGTATTCCCGGATCGAGGGGACTTGCAGGTAGAGCTCCACGTTTCGTATCAGGTCCTTGTCCGGGTCGTCGCTCGAGAGGATGTCCACAACCAGGATTGGGCTGACGTCCTGCCAGCGCACGTCACGCACAGGCAGGTGCAGCGAGAAATCGTGGTAGACGGCCTGATCGGGTTGGAGCGTCGTCGCATGCCGCCGGCCGGGAACGAACACCCGAGCCGCACTGCTCACGTAGCGAATGACTTCCGGATAGGTCCGCGCGTACTCCTTTAGCCGATCGTTGATCCATTCCTGGATCTGGTTCTCGGGAAGGTTGGGCACGGGAGACACGTAGAGTCTCCCATCGATGAGTTCGTAACGGTAGCCCTCTGCGTGGTTCCCGGACTCGAATTCTTCCAGTGTCAGCGGCCGGCCATGGTCGACCCGGCCGAGTTTCCTGGTGACGGTTGCCATCGTCTTGCCTCGCCAGGAGGACGAACGCGGGCGGTTCGCCGAAGGGATCAGTTGATGCTCAGCACCCGCAACTCGCGTGGCAGGGGGAAACTGACGTGTTCCTCACGCACGGTGCGCGTCTCGGTCGTCGCTCCGTAGCGCTCGCGCAGATAGTTGACGCATTGCTCGACCACCTCTTCCGGCGCACTGGCGCCGGCGGTAATGAGCACAGTCTCGTCGCCCTTGAACCAATCGGCGCCGATCTCGCCCACTGTGTCGATCAGGTACGCGGGTTTGCGGTGCGTCTGGGCCAGTTCCGCCAGACGCCGGCTGTTCGAGCTGTTTTGGCTGCCGAGCACCAGCACGACATCGACCTCGGGCACCAGTTCCTTGACCGCCTCTTGCCGGTTCTGTGTCGCATAGCAGATGTCGTCGCGCGAAGGCCCGGTAATCTGCGGGAAGCGGCGTTTGAGGGCGTCGATGATGACTGTGGCGTCGTCCACGCTCAGCGTCGTCTGGGTGAGATAGGCGAGCTTCGCGTCGGCCGGCACGTCGAGCCGTTCGACGTCGGCGGCGTCCTGGACCAGGACGATGTGTGCGGGCGCCTCGCCCATGGTGCCGGCGACCTCGTCGTGCCCCTCGTGGCCGATCAGGACGATTGTGTACCCTTCCCGCGCGAAGCGGACGGCTTCAAGGTGGACCTTGGTGACGAGCGGACAGGTGGCGTCGATGGCGCGCAGCTGCCGATCCATCGCCGCGGCGCGAATGAGCGGCGCCACGCCGTGGGCGCTGAACAGGACCGTCGCCCCATGCGGCACCTGGTCGATGCCGTCCACGAACACAACGCCGCGCTTGCGGAAGCGCTCGACGACGGGACGATTGTGGACGATCTCGTGATAGACGTATAGCGGCGTGCCGAACAGTTCCAGCGAGCGTTCGAGGCTCTCGATGGCCATGTTGACGCCGGCGCAGAAACCTCGCGGATTGGCCAGGATCAATTTCACGAACAAGACCCTCCCCAGTTGCCCGTTATGGTAGCGAGGCAGCGTCGCCCTGCCAATGCCGTCCCGCAAAACAACATCGCCACCCAGGGGGGTGGCGATGCAGTTGTGCGGGTTCACGCGATCGTGCGGAGTGTCGTTACTTCTTCAGTTCAACCTTGCTGACCGTGATCGTCTTCTTGCCGTCTTTCTCCCCGATGACGCCAGTGACGCTTCCCTCGGTCGGGGTTTCGCAGATGGCCTTGTGGTTCTTCTTGTGCGAATCCTTGTCGAAATAGTAGACGCCCTTCTGGTCGCCTTCCGTGACCTTGATGACCGTGGCGCACTTGTCGGCTTCCTTGAGCTCGCACTTGGCGCAGCAGACCGTACCCTTCAAGGTCACATCCTTGCCTTCCTCCTTCTTGTCTTCCGCCTTCAGGCCAACGACCAGAGCCAGAACCGCCACCAAACTCAGGCCAACCATCCACGTAGACTTCATGGCGCGTCTCCTTGTGTGAGATACCTGCGGCACCCGCTCCTGGAAAACCATCCAGCCAAATCATTGGTGCCAACCTGGATAAGTATACCGGCGTTGCTGGCTCGACGCAACAATCTAGTTGCGCGGATTTTGCGGGCAGACACGCCAGCGGGTCTTTGCCCGCTTTCCCCGTTGCAACTCTTGCCACCCAGTCTACAATGACGTTTTGCTAACCTGGTGACGGGTCCCATGAACGACGCCATCCGCAAAGCCGACGTCCTCATCGAAGCCCTCAGCTACATCCGCACCTTCCGCGATCGGCTGACCGTCATCAAGCTGGGGGGCAGCGCCATGGAAGAGGCCGAATCGCTGCGGGCCACGTTGCAGGACGTGGTCTTCATGGCGACCGTCGGCATGCCAGCCGTCCTCGTCCACGGCGCCGGCAGAGCGATCGACCGGGCCATGGCCGTCGCCGGCCTGCAGCCGCGCAAGGTCCAGGGTCGCCGTTACACCGACGACGCCACGCTGGCAATCGTCGTCCGCGTCCTCCAGGAAACCTGCGCCGCCGTCGTTCGGCAAATTCGCCAGCTCGGCGGCCGGGCCGTCGGCATGCACGGCGACGGTTTGCAGTGCCTCTTCGGCGAGCGTCTGCGGTTGCAGCAGCCGAACGGACCGCCGATCGACCTTGGCCGGGTCGGCCAGGTCACGCGGGTCGATCGCGATCTGCTCACCGATCTTTGTGCCGCCCACGTCGTGCCGGTGATCCCGTCGCTGGCCGTCGATGATACCGGCGGTTGGCTTAATGTGAATGCCGACACCGCCGCCGCCGCCGTGGCCGCGAACCTCCAGGCGGAGAAGCTGGTCTTCCTGACGGACACCCCCGGCATCCTGCTCGACCGCCGCGACGAGGACACGCTGCTGCGCAGCCTCGACGCCGCCGGCTGCCGCGACCTCATTGCCCGCGGCGTCATCGACGCGGGCATGATTCCGAAGGTCGAGGCTTGCCTCGACAGTCTCCATGGCGGCGTGCGCAAGACGCACATGATCGACGGCCGCTTGAGGCACTCCCTGCTGCTGGAAATCTACACCGACCGCGGCGTCGGCACCGAAATCGTCGTTCGTTCGTAGCGACAAGCTGGCAGCTTGTCGTTTGGGTTCGACAAGCTGCCAGCTTGTCGCTACGTTTTTTGGTTCGACAAGCTGGCAGCTTGTCGCTACGGAACGTGGATCCTCGACCAATGACCTCGAAACAAGTCATCGAGCAGTTTTCCAAATATGTCATCGGCAACTACACCCGCTATCCCGTCTGCCTGGTGCGCGGCGAGGGGTCCCGGGTGTGGGACGCCGAGGGAAACTGTTACCTCGACTTCTTCCCCGGTTGGGGCTGCGACCTGCTCGGCCACTGTCCGCCGCGCGTCGTCGCGGCGGTGCGCGACCAGGTCGGCAAGCTGATTCACGTCCCGAACACCTGGTATACCGAGGCGCAGGGCGCGCTGGCCCAGGCGCTGAGCGAACGGACCGGCTGGGGCGGCCAGTGCTTCTTCTGCAACAGCGGCACCGAGGCGATCGAGGCGGCCATCAAGGTGGCCCGGCTCAACGGCAAGGCGGGACGTTACAAGATCATCACGATGATGAATAGCTTCCATGGCCGCACCATGGGAGCGATCAGCGCAACCGGCCAGCCGAAATATCACCAGGGCCTGGAGCCGATGCTCGCCGGCTTCAGCTACGCTCCCTACGGCGATCTCGACGCGGCGGCGAAGCTCATCGACGGCGAGACCTGCGCCATTCTCCTCGAACCGATCCAGGGCGAAGGCGGCATCAATCTGCCGCCGCCCGGCTATCTCGAAGGCCTGCGCGAACTGGCCGACCGCCACAAGCTGCTGCTGATGTTTGACGAGGTGCAGGCCGGCATGGGCCGCACGGGGCGCTGGTTCGCGTATCAGCACTGGCCGGTCCAGCCCGATGTGATGACCCTGGCCAAGGCCATGGCCGGCGGCATCGCCTGCGGCGGCCTGGTGGCTCGACCGGCGGTGGCCGAGAAGCTGCGGCCGGGGACGCACGCGGCCACATTCGGCGGCAATTCCGTCGCCTGCCGCGCTGCCCTGGCCACCATTGAAACCATCGATGCCGACGGCCTGCTCGCCCGCGCGGAGAAACTGGGCGAGGCGTTCTGTCAGCGCTTCGAGGCGCTGCGGCAGCGCTGCCCGCTGGTTCGTGCGGTGCGCGTCAAGGGCGTCATGATTGGCATCGAGCTGTCGGTGGACGGCGCCCAGTTCGTGCAGAAGTGCCTGGAACGGCGGCTGCTCATCAACTGCACGCACGGCACCGTTCTCCGCCTGTTGCCCGCGCTCATCCTTACGGACAAGGAACTCGACGAAGGTTGCGGCATCCTCGAAGAGGTGCTGCTGGGACAAAAGACATAGTGCCTGGTGGCTAGTGGCCAGTAAGAAAAGTCACTCACCACGAGCCACTAACCACCAGTCACTAGCCACTAACCACTAGCCACTATTATGCGGCACTTTCTTGACATGCTCGATCTGAGTCGGGACGAAATCGCTCACCTGCTGGACGAGGCAGCGCGGCTGAAGGCGGCCCACGCGCGGGGCGAACACAGTGCGCCGCTGCTCGGCCGGGTGCTGGGGCTGGTCTTCGAGAAGCCGTCGCTGCGCACGCGCGTCAGCTTCCAGGCGGCCATGGCCCAGCTCGGCGGCACGAGCATCTTCCTGCCCGGGGGCGAGACCGGCCTCGGCTCTCGCGAAACGGTCCCCGACTTCGCGCGCGTCATGAGCGAGTACGTCGATGGTGTCGTGCTGCGTACCTTCAGCCATCAAACGGTCGAAACCTTCGCCGCGCATGCGGCGGTGCCGGTCATCAATGGTTTGTCCGATTATTATCATCCGTGTCAGGCGCTGGGCGACCTGCTGACGATCCGCGAGGTGTTCCAGGAGATCGCGGGGCGGACGGTGGTGTTCGTCGGCGACGGCAATAACGTGGCGCGGTCGCTGGCGCTGGGCTGCGGCAAGCTCGGCGCTCGCTTCATCCTGACGGCACCGGAGGGCTACGGTTTCGACGAGCCGTTCCTGAAGATCTACCGGCAATACTGTGCCAGCGGCGAACTGGTGCAGAACGGCGAGCCGGCCCACGCCGTCGATAAGGCCGACGTGATCTATACCGACGTCTGGGCGAGCATGGGGCAGGAGGCGGAGCGCGAGGAACGACTGCGGCGCTTTGCGAATTATCAGGTGAATGGCGCCCTGCTGAAGCTGGCGCCGGGCCATGCGCGGGTAATGCACTGTCTGCCGGCGCACCGCGGCGAGGAAGTGACCAGCGACGTGCTCGACAGCGACCGCAGCGTCGTCTTCCAGCAGGCGGGCAATCGCATGTACGCTCAGAAGGCATTGTTGCAGTGGTTGCTGAAGTAGCGCGGGAAGAGTAACCCCGCTCCGCGGGGAAGTGCCGGTTCAACATGCGCACCGACGGCCGACGATCCGATCAGCTGCGTCCTCTCACGTTCCGCCGCCGCTACACCCGGCAGGCGCCCGGCAGCGTCCTTGTCCGCATGGGACGAACCACCGTCCTCTGCACCTGCACCATTGAGGAGACTGTGCCTCCCTTTCTCGCCGGCACGGGCAAGGGCTGGCTCAGCGCCGAGTACGGCATGCTGCCCGGCAGCACGAACACCCGCAAGGCGCGCGACCGCGGCGGCAAAATCGACGGCCGAACCATCGAGATCCAGCGCCTCATCGGCCGCAGCCTGCGGGCCGTGGTCAACCTGGACAAGGTGGGCGAACGAACGTTCTGGCTCGACTGCGATGTTTTCGAAGCCGACGGCGGCACCCGTACCGCCGGCATCAACGGCGCCTACCTTGCCCTCGTCGATGCCCTCGCCAGCCGTAAACGCATCCTTGGTCCTCCTGCCGCCGTTCTCACCGGCAGTGTCGCGGCGATCAGCGTCGGCCTGCTCGACGGCGTCGAATTGCTCGACCTGGCATACAGCGAGGACAAGGACGCCGCGGTGGACATGAATCTCGTCATGACCGGCGCCGGCCAGTTTATCGAGGTGCAGGGCAGCGGCGAGGAGGCGACCTTTAGCCGGGCGCAGCTGGACCGTTTGCTGGACCTGGGCAAGCGCGGCATCGAGGCCATCACCGCTCAGCAGCGTCAGGCGCTCGGCGCGAATTGGCCTCTGGACTAAAACAAAAACTTTTGCTAAAGACGCCGCCCCAAGGCAAAGCTACCCGTGCAGGCGCGAGGCGCAGCGGAGCGCGCAGCCCGCGCTCCGCGTCGCGGCTGTACGGGAAAAAACCATGGAGGGTACGCGATGAGGAAGTCGCTGTTGGCACTGGTGGGCGGTCTGGCGCTGTTGGCGGCGCCCGGACTGGCGCAGGCGGCCCACGTCGAGGTCGATCCTAACAAGGACTACCGCGTTACGCCGGAAATCGGTCCCTGGATGGTCTGCGCTCATTACTACACCGGACCAACCGCACCGGAGCTAGCGCGCGAGCTCGTGCTGATGCTGCGCCAGCGCGATAACCTGCCCGCCTACGTCTTCGTCCACGGCGAGGAGGAGAAACGCAAGCAGCAGGAGTACCTCCAGCAACTGCACCAGCTTTGTCCCGACGTGCGGAACCTGCGCGTGCGCCGGGTGCGCGTCGAGGAAGAATACGCGGTCCTCATTGGCGGCTATCCCGACATCGACAGCGCTCATCGAGTCCTCGAGGACGTCAAGCGTCTCAAGGCGCCGGACGCGGAACGGCTCATGGACACGATCACGACGGTCGAGCCGACCAAGGAGGGCAAAGGACTGGTGAAGAAGGCGCACGTCAATCCGTTCGTCACCAGTTTCGTGGCGCGCAATCCGACGGTGCCGCCAGAGAAGGCGGATCGGAGCAAGCCCGATCCGGCGCTGAAGGAACTGAACGCCGGCCGGCCGTACAACCTGATGCGCTGCGGTCATCCGTGGACGCTCGTGATCAAGGACTTCCAGGGGGCGGCCATGCTGCAGTCGCAGTCGAGTGGCAGTGCCTTCCTGTCCGCGATCGGTTTCGGCGGCAGGTCGAACGATCTGCTCGCCGCCAGCGCCAAGCAAGCGGAGGAAGTGGCCCGGGTACTGCGCGAGCTGAAGTTCGACGCCTACGTCCTGCACACGCGCACCACCAGCGTGGTCACGATCGGGGGCTTCGACCGGCAGGACGATCCGCGGCTATTGCAGATGCAACGGCAGATGGCGAACCTGAAACTGGGACCGATCCAGTGCTTCGCGCAGCCGTTGCCGATGCAGGTGCCGGTGGAATGAATCTCGACCAGCCCGCCGCGCCAGCAAGGGGATTTTTCATCCCTTGCTGGCGCGGCAGGCTGGTAACGCTGCCCAGCGGGCTGCGAGCAACTCGTTGTCCTCATCGCCGTGGCAGCCGTGGCAGAAGAGCAGGTAGCCAGCCACCAGAGCTGCCCCAACCGTAAGGATCGCCCATCTTGCCCAACCGCACTCCCTCGTTCCCGGGCTCCTGCCTGGGAGCGTCTCTTCTGCGAGGCCCCGCCTCGCAGGTTTGCACATCGCCCCACTCATTTCTTCTCCTCGTCAATCTCGGCCTTGCCTCGACGAAGTAGAATATAGAGGACAGTGTCCCCTATCTCCAGCGCGAGGATGGCGAGTCATGCGGCGTTCTCCCAATCCGGCGGCACTCCTGGCCGAGCGGTTGTGCCGTCCGCAACGTATCGGGGTCTTCGGCCATCGCGGCGTCGGCAAGACGACGCTCCTGACCATGCTCTATCGGGAAGCGGTCGGCGGCCGCCTGCCCGGTCTGCGCCTGGCCGCCGCCGATGCGCGCACCGCGAATTACCTCTCCGACAAGATCGCGCAACTGGAGTCCGGCCAGCCCCTGCCCGCGACCCTCGCCGAGACCGATCTGCGCTTTCACCTGTACTACCATTCCGTTCGCCTCGAACTCCTCATGAAGGATTACCAGGGCGAGCACGTCGAGATCGGCCGGGTGGAACCGATCACCGACTTCCTCCGCGATTGCGACGCTGTCTGGCTCTGCCTCGACACGGCTACCGTCACCGCCGACGCCGACCGGCTGCGCCGCCAGCAGGAAGTCGAACAGCTGGTCGAACAGTATCTCGCCGCCGAGCCGCTGCGTACCATGGAACGGCCCGTCGCCCTCGTGCTGACCAAGGCTGACCTGCTACCCGAAGGCAGCGACCTGCAGACGCTGGCGGGGTCGCGCTTCGACATGGTCCGCCATGCACTCAAGTCGCATTGCCCGCGCAGCGGCCTGTTTGCGGTCAGCAGCCTGAGTCGAGCCGGCGACGGTCTCGCTTTGACACCATCCGGCCTCGCGGAACCGCTCGTCTGGTTGGCCGAGACGCTGCAAAGCCAGGACGAGACACGCATGACCCAGCTGTGGGTCATGGCCGCCGGCCAGCCGGACTTGCTCGCGCGCTGCGTCGCCTGCTTCGCGCGCCGCTACCCTGACGCCCCGGTGACGGCGCTCTACCGGCGCCGGCTGCGCGAGGTGCAGTGGCGGTGCTTCCGCCGGCGCCTGGCGACAGTGGCGGGGACGGCGGCAGCCCTCGTCGCCGGCCTGTGGTCCTATGACGCGGTTGCCTATCAGCGGGCGACGCGGTTCGAGCGGAGCAACGCCGACCCGGCCGTCGTGCTGCACAACTGGCAGAGCTACCAGACTTGGCATCCGACGCGGTTTCTCCTCCGCGGTAGTTCTACTGTAACCGTTTTTCCAATTCACGCC
>JRHI01000902.1_pt1 | contig 29015 bp, 24 predicted proteins | sample 215371 | NCBI WGS metagenome assembly JRHI01 (sample SAMN02929681, study PRJNA255918) | sediment metagenome | biome: cave system; feature: Ice Cave; material: Sediment; isolation source: sediment from deep within a dark volcanic ice cave with no known source of... ...
CTCAACAAGAGGGCAGGGCGCTCACCAATCTGGTGTTCATGGGCATGGGTGAGCCCTTCCTCAATTATGACGCGGTCATGGATGCCGTGGCCTTGCTCAACGATCCCCAAGGCTTCAACCTCGGTGCGCGGCGCATCACGATCTCCACCGCAGGTGTCGTTCCCGGCATCGATCGGTTGACCGGCCAGCATATCCAAGTGAACCTCGCGATTTCGTTGCACGCCGCCCACGATGAACTGCGCACGCAACTCATGCCCATCAATAAGAAGTGGCCCATCGCAAAGTTGATGAAGGCGGCCAACGAGTACGTCGCGCAGACCCACCGCAAGGTCTTCTACGAGTACCTGCTGCTGGCAGACGTCAATGATTCACCTGATGAGGCCCGCCGTTTGGCTGACCTGCTCGGCGGCCCGTTGCACCACGTCAACCTCATCCCATACAACGCGACCGATGCGCCCTACCGGCGGACCACGTCAGAGCGCGTGAAGCGCTTTCAGGCCGTCCTACGTGAGCGAGGAGTTCCCAGCACCGTCCGTCATACCATGGGCGACGACATCGCCGCCGCCTGCGGACAACTCCGCGCGGATCAACAGCGGCGTGCTTCTTGACGGGATCGCACATGCTTGACGTCAGTCACGTTTCTAAAAGCTTCGGTGCGCTGCGGGCGGTCGACGGTCTGAGTTTTACGGCGGCCCAAGGTGCCGTCTTCGGATTGTTAGGTCCCAATGGTGCGGGAAAAACCACGAGCATCCGCATGATTCTGGACATACTACAGCCCGATGAGGGTGAGATTCGTTGGGATGGTGTTCGTGTTGATGCCAAGACGCGCCACACTTTTGGTTACCTGCCCGAAGAGCGCGGCCTGTATCCGAAGATGCGCATCCGCGATCAGCTGCTCTTCTTCGCGCGGCTGCACGGGATGGAAGACGTCGACGCCAAATCGCGCATTGCGCAACTCGCGGATGCCTTCCACTTACAAGAAGCGATCAAGAAAACGCCGGTGGAGCTCTCGAAGGGCAATCAGCAGAAAGTGCAGTTCATGGCCGCAATCGCGCACAAGCCGCCGTTGCTCGTTTTGGACGAGCCCTTTGCCGGCCTGGATCCCATAAATGTCGAGATTTTCAAGCGGCTCATTCGCGAACTCATCGCGGCGGGCACCACGATTGTCTTGTCGAGCCATCGCATGGAGCAGGTCGAGGAGCTATGCCGCGACATCTGTATCATCGACCGCTCCAAGCCGGTGCTCAAAGGCAACCTTGCCGAAATCAAGCGTGCCTGGCCCGATCGCTTCATCCGCATGACGGCGATTCCCAACACGGCCTTTCTCGCGAAGTTTCCCGGCGTCACCGTACTGCCCAGCGAAAATGGCTACAGCAAGCTCAAGATGCCGCCCCAGATCGCCCCGGCGGATATATTGCGCGAGGCTGTTTCGAGCGCTCCGATCGATCATTTTGAAGTCGTCGAACCGTCGCTCACAGATATCTACCTGCAGTACGTGCGTCCTGAGGAACCAGTCGCATGAAAACGGTGCTGACGATCGCAGCGCGCGAATACACCGAACGCATCAAACAGAAGGGCTTCATCATCGGTACGATCCTGGGCGTGCTCTTGATCGTGGGCCTGTCGTTCATGTTCGTGGTCTTTGGGCTGCTCTCGTCGGCGTTCACCACATCCGTGGCCATCGTGGCGCCCAGCTCGGCGGTGGGCGCGATCATCGAGCACACCCTCCGTAAAGCCGACCGCTCATATCGGCTCACCGTTGTGCCGCAGCATGCACAAGATTCGCAATTACCGGCAGCCGTGCGTACCGCGCTCGAAAGGAAGAAATATGACGCCGCACTAGTTGCCTATTTCAACCGCAACAAGCAGCTGGCGTTTAGTTATTATCCCGAACAGCCGAATGCGCTGTCGAAAGCCAGTGACCTCAAGCAATATCTGCTGCCGGCGGTCATCGTCGCGGACGGCATGAAGCGCGGCAACACGCGCGCCGAAAATGAGCTCAATTTTTCCTTTACGACCGTAAACCTCAACAAGCACTTCAAGAGTGAAGCAGAGCAGTCACAGTCGCAAATTCTCGTCTACTTCCTCTTGCTGCTGATGTATATGTCGGTCATACTGTATGGCATCTATGTGGCGCAAGGCGTGATCGAAGAGAAGTCAAACCGCGTCATGGAGCTCATGATCGGCGCGGTACGCCCGTCGCAGTTACTGGCGGGCAAGATTTTCGGCATAGGCAGCCTTGCGCTCACCCAGCTCATCATCATCGGCGGCGCCTCGATGCTCATCAACGCCACCGCGGCAGCGAACTTCAGTCAGCAGCTTCTGCACTCGGGGGGCCCCTCCGCCGCAAGCTCGAGCACGGGATTGGGAATCCTCACGGTACCGCTGCTGAGCTGGGTGTATCTCATCGTATTTTTTCTCTTGGGCTTTTTCACGTACGCGACGATGTTCGCGGGCGTGGGCGCGCTGGCGAGCAAGCCGGAAGACTTACAGCAGACGAACAGCATTTTTACGCTGCCGATCATCGTCGCCTATCTGCTGTCGTTGCTGGTCCTTATCGATCCGCAGCAGCCGGTCGTGGTGTGGGGTTCCTTGATCCCCATGCTCAGTCCGATGGTGATGTTCGCGCGCGTTGCGACCTCTGACGTGCCCGCTTGGCAAGTGGCCGTCGCCATAGCAGGTTCGTTTGCCGCAATCTGGCTATTTACACTGTTGGCTGGTAAACTATACCGTATCGGCGTTCTCATGTACGGCAAACCGTTGGCGCCGAAAGAGATCTTGCGCGCAATCCGGGCGCATACCTAAAAAGGAAACACGAACGATCGCGGCAACCTTGCGACCCAAGCCAACGATGGACGAAATCGTGGCGCTGGCAAAGCGCCGCGGTTTTATTTTTCAGTCGAGCGAGCTCTATGGTGGGGTCAACGGAATCTGGGATTACGGGCCTACGGGTGTTGAGCTGAAACGCAACATCCGCGAAGCCTGGTGGCGCGACATGGTGGCGCTGCGCGACGACGTGGTCGGTATCGAGACCTCGGTGATCATGCACCCCGACGTCTGGCGCGCCTCAGGGCACGTCGAGCACTTCACCGACATGATGGTTGATTGCAAGACCTGCAAAAAGCGTTTTCGCGCCGATCATGTGACGGGCGAGCAGTGCCCCGCCTGCGGCAACCGCACGCTCACGGAGCCGCGCGCGTTCAACCTGATGTTCCGCACGCAGATCGGCGCGATGGAAAGCGAATCATCCGAGGCGTACCTGCGCCCCGAAACAGCGCAAGGGATGTTCGTCGATTTCAAGCTGGCCTACCAGACGGCTCGCAAAAAGCCGCCCTTCGGCCTCGCGCAAATCGGCAAAGCGTTCCGGAATGAGATAACGCCCGGCAATTTCATCTTTCGCTCGCGCGAGTTTGAGTTGATGGAAATGGAATATTTCATTGCGCCGGAGCCCGAGGAAGGACTCCGCTGGTATCGTTATTGGGTGGAGCAGCGCTATAATTGGTGGCTGCAACTGGGACTGCAACCGGAGCGGTTACGCAAACACGAATACTCAGGTGCGGAACTGGCGCATTACAGCACCGCGACGACGGATCTCGAGTACGACTACCCCTTCGGCTGGGGCGAGTTGGAGGGAATCGCGCACCGCGGCTCCTTCGATTTTACGCAGCATGTCAATGCCAGCGGCAAAGACCTCTCCTTTTACGATGAAGAGAGCAAACTCAAGTTTCTTCCTGCCGTGATCGAGCCGGCTCTGGGCGTCGATCGCGCAATGCTCGTCTTCCTCCTCGATGCGTTCGAAAAAGAAAGCGATCGCAGCGTTCTACACTTGCATTCGCGGCTTGCGCCCTACAAAGTCGCGGTATTCCCGCTCGTGCGCAACAAGGCCGACATCGTTGAGATGGCAGCGAATATCGAGCGCGAGCTGCGACCGGCATTTCGCACCGTATTCGACGACTCGGGCAATGTTGGCAAGCGCTACTATCGGCAGGACGAGATCGGCACGCCGCTGTGCATCACCGTCGACTACGAGTCGCTGGTAAAACATGACGTCACCGTGCGCGATCGTGACAGCAAAGTGCAAGAGCGCATCGCTGCCGCGAAGCTCGACGATTATTTGCGCAGCAAGTTGCGATGATCGTACAGTCTCGCCGCCAGTTGCAATGAGCGCAAGCGTCCCTTTGTAAAGGGGCGCTTCTGTCCCGCATCTAATTACCAACTAGAGTTTCCACGCTATAGGGGCTCATCAACGGCCAATTCCGGCCATTTCACATGCTTGCTTGGGGGTTAAATGAAGGCAAAATCTCGATCGGCGCGTTCCGCAAAGAAACCGGCCGCAAAGAACCAGGCACAGCGGAAGGTGGCCAGCCGCAGTACCGTTGCAAAGCCCGCAAGCCGCCTGCGGATGCGCGTAAAGCCGTCACCCAAACACAAAGCGCCTGAAATCAAGAAAACGGCGGTTGCGGCAAAGCAAATCAGCGTTAAGAAAAACGACCGCAGTAAGGCGGACGGCGGCATCGAGCGTGGTAAAGTAGCCGAGCGCGCTAAGGCAGTTGAGCGCGGCAAACCGGGAGCTGTTGCCGATCTGCCTGTCACCGTTCCCGCCCATGAGAATGGCAAGGCGCCGGTCGTCGAGGTTGAACCGGGCCTGTTTGCCGGCGTTCCCATGGCCACCATCCCGCAAATGCCCGTGATGGAGACCGGGCCGATGCCGGAGCTTCCAAAGGCGCGCAAACAAGTTTCCCGCAAACAAGAGCCGCCCGCCAAATCGACCCTTGGTAAAATGACCTATGCCTTCGAGGAAGGCAACGCTTCGATGCGCGATCTGCTCGGCGGCAAAGGCGCCGGGCTGTCAGAGATGACACGCATTGGCTTGCCTGTGCCTCCGGGATTTACGATTACGACCGAAGTCTGCCGGCGCTACGTCGAACTTGGACGTCAGTTTCCGCCCGGCTTAGATGAAGAGATTCACCGCCGTATAGCCGAGCTGGAACGCAAGACCGCAAAGGAATTCGGCGGCGAGACCAATCCGCTGCTCGTCTCGGTACGGTCCGGAGCCCGCGTCAGCATGCCAGGCATGATGGACAGCGTTCTCAATTTGGGCCTCAACAACCGCACCTGCAACGCTTTGATCGTGCTGACAAAAAACGACAAGTTCGCCTGGGATGCATACCGGCGGTTTGTTCAGATGTTCGCAACCGTCGTGCTGGGCATGCGGCGCGATCCGTTCGATGAAGTCGTCAAACGCTATGTGGCTAAAGCGCGCATCCCGTCAGAATCGGATCTTACCGCGTTGGCTTTTCGCAACATGACGAGCGAGTTCAAAGCGCTCGTCCGACATCACACCAAAAAAGATTTTCCTGAAGACGTCTTCGTGCAACTGCGCATGGCAGTCGATGCAGTTTTCAACTCTTGGAACAGCAAACGCGCCATCGAGTACCGGCGCTACGAGCGCATACCGGATTGGTGGGGCACCGCCGTCAACGTCGTCACCATGGTGTTCGGCAACATGGGTGAAGACTCTGGTACGGGGGTTGCTTTTACCCGCAATCCCGCCACCGGCGACAAGTCGCTCTACGGCGAATTTTTGCAGAACGCGCAAGGTGAGGACGTGGTTTCGGGTAGCCGGACTCCGGTCAAGATCTCGGCGCTTGAAAAACAGCAGCCCAAAGTTTACAAGCAGTTTCTTGATATCGCTGCGAAGCTCGAGAAGCATTACCGCGACATGCAAGACATCGAGTTCACGGTGGAGCGAGCGCGCCTGTACGTGCTGCAATGCCGTTCGGGCAAGCGCAGCGCCGCAGCCGCCGTACAAATCGCTGCAGACATGGTCAAAGAGCATCTCATCAGCCGCGAAGAAGCGCTCATGCGCATCGATCCTGCCTCACTGCAGACTCTACTGCACGCGCAGATCGACGAGAAAGTAAAGGCGGTTTCAATCGCCAAGGGTCTCAACGCCTCGCCTGGTGCCGCAGCCGGGATCGTCGTGTTCGACGCCGACGATGCGGTTGAGCTCAAACGCCAAAACAAAAAGACGATACTCGTGCGACCCATGACGACGCCTGACGACGTGCATGGCATGGTCGCGGCCGAGGGCATCTTGACGTCACAGGGCGGAGCCACGTCGCACGCGGCCGTGGTTGCGCGCGGCATGGGCAAGCCCGCGGTGGTCGGGTGCGAGTCGCTGTTGATCGATTTGCGCGCGCATCAGTTCACCGTGAAGGGCGAAGTCATCCGCGAAGGCGATCCGATAACGATCGACGGCGGCACGGGCAACGTGTATCGTGGCGAATTGCGCATGCAAGCCGCCAAGATGACGCCGCAGTTCAATCACGTCTTGAAATGGGCGGATGAGTACAAGCGTTTAGGTGTGTTTGCCAATGCCGATACGCCCGAGGACGCGAGCAAGGCGCGCGATTTTGGTGCGGAAGGCATCGGGCTGTGCCGGACCGAGCACATGTTCATGCAACAGGAGCGTCTGCCGGTCGTCCAAGAGATGATCCTGGCGGAAACGCCCGATTCGCGGCGCAAGTGTCTCGAGCAGCTGCTCCCGATGCAGCGTGAAGATTTCCAGGGGATCTTCAGGGCGATGAAGGGCTTACCGGTGACGGTGCGTTTGTTGGATCCCCCGCTACACGAGTTTCTTCCCAGCTTGGAAGACTTGCTGGTGGAAGTCACCGAGCTGCGGCTGACCAAAGGCGATGCGGCGACGCTCACGCAAAAAGAGCGGCTGCTGCGGCGCGTGCGCGTTCTGCACGAGAGCAATCCCATGCTGGGCCTGCGCGTTTGCCGGCTCGGCATCGTATATCCCGAGATCTACCAGATGCAGGTACGCGCCATCATGGAAGCCGCGGTCGAGGTCAAGAAAGAAAAAGTCGACGTGCGGCCGCTCATCATGATTCCGGGCGTTGGACTGGTGACGGAGATGAAGGCGCTGCGCGATTTGGTCAGCAAAGAAGCGGAGCGCATCATCAAAGCCAGTGGCGTTAAGATCCCCTATCAGGTCGGCACGATGATCGAACTGCCGCGCGCCTGCCTGGTAGCGCATCGCATCGCAGAACACGCAGAATTCTTCTCGTTCGGAACCAACGACCTCACCCAAACCGTCTTTGGGTATTCGCGTGACGATGCCGAGGGTTCGTTTATCCCCGTGTATCTCGATCGCAAGATCTTGCGCGAAGATCCGTTCCAAGTCATCGACCAGGACGGCGTGGGCGAGATGATGCGCATGGCTTTCGAGCGCGGGCGTGCCACGCGACCTGACATGAAGATCGGGATTTGCGGGGAGCATGGCGGCGATCCGAGTTCGGTGCAATATTGTCACGAGATGGGGCTCGACTACGTGTCGTGTTCGCCCTTCCGCGTGCCGGTAGCCAGGCTTGCTGCGGCCCAAGCGATGCTCAAACAGCGCGAAAAAGACAAGAGCAGCACCAAAGTCGATCAAGACTAGCGGCGCGTGATACGGGCGGCATGACACTCACCACGAGCATACGCCAAGAGTTGGAAGCGCGCGAGGCCGCGACGCTATCGCCGCACGCCGCGCTTGCCAAAAACTCGCGCGGCCGGCGCACGCCCGAACCCGACGATCCCATCCGGACCTGTTTTCAGCGCGATCGCGACCGCATAATCCACAGCAAAGCCTTTCGCCGGCTCATGCACAAGACACAGGTCTTCCTATCGCCCTTGGGCGACCATTACCGCACGCGTCTGACGCATAGCCTCGAAGTAATGCAGCTCTCGCGCTCCATTGCGCGCGGATTGAATCTCAACGAAGATCTAGCAGAAGCCATCGCGCTGAGCCACGACCTGGGCCACTCGCCTTTTGGCCACAGCGGCGAAGCGGCGCTTTCCGACGTGATGGCCGAATACGAGCCGGGCGCGCGCTTCATCCACTCGGAGCAAAGCCTGCGGGTCGTGATGTATCTTGAGCGCCGTGGCGAAAAAGTCGGGCTGAATCTCACCGACGAAGTGCTAGACGGGATTGCTAAGCATAGCAAGAACAAAGGCGCTCTCGCCGGTTACCAAGATGTGCCGTACACGTTGGAAGGCCAGATCGTCCGCTACTGCGATCGTCTGGCGTACATCAACCACGACATCGACGACGCCATACGCGCCGGCGTCATCAGCGACGGCGACCTGCCGCAGGCGGCGCTGCGAATTCTCGGCCATCGCGGTTCCATCCGTATTGAAACCGTTGTACAGGACGTCATCACCCAATGCCGCGGCAAAAATGAGATCCGCCTCTCCGATCCGGTGCTCGAAGCCGTGGAGGTCATCAAGACGTTCATGTTCGAGCGCGTGTACCTCAGCGACAATGCTAAAAAAGAGGAACCAAAGGCGCAAAACGTGGTCAAGCGGCTCTTCCGGCACTACATGGAGCACCTCGACCAGCTCCCGCCAGAATTCGAAGCAGGCGCACAAGCCGGAGACTCGGCGGCGCGGCGGGTGTGCGATTATATCGCCGGCTTCACGGACCGCTTCGCGCTCAAGAAATTCAAGGAATTGTTCGTCGAGCCCATTGAGTTGCAAGTGCCGCGCGAATGGGACGTATAGGGCCGTAAGACAAGCGCGCGCCGGAGCAGAAATCAGCGCCCATGCCGGTTGATGGAACCGTGATCGCGGAGATCCAATCCAAAGTTGATCTGCTGGGATATGTGAGCCAGTACGTCACGCTGCGCAAACGCGGGCGTGAATACGTCGGCTTGTGCCCATTCCACGCCGAACGCACCCCGTCGTTCTCACTCAACGCGGAGAAACAAGTCTGGCATTGTCATGGCTGCGATTCCGGCGGCGACCTGATCACATTCGTGCGCCGCTATGAGAACGTCGATTTCCCCGACGCTCTTCGCATGTTGGCCACGCGCGCCGGGGTTGAACTACGCGAGTCGGCGCAATACAAACGGCATCGCAGCGAGAAAGAAGCGATCTACGAACTCAATGCACTCGCCAAATCCTATTTCGTGGAGGCGCTGCACAAAAGCGCAGAGGCGCTCGCCTACGTAAAGCAGCGCGGTATCGAGCCGGCGACGATGGAAAAATTTTCCCTCGGCTACGCGCCGGATGAATGGGCAGGGCTGATCGGCGTCCTCCGCCGGGCGCAAGTGGACTTGGATCTGGCGGCACGCGCTGGGCTGCTATCGGTGCGGCAGCGGCAGCAAGGCTACTGTGATTTCTTTCGTGGCCGTCTCATGTTGCCGGTTTTCAACTTGACCGGTGAGGTCATCGCTTTCGGCGGGCGCAGCCTGGGAGACGAGCAGCCCAAATATCTCAACACGCGCAACACGGCCGCCTACACAAAAGGCAACCATGTGTACGCGCTGCAGCTAGCGCGCAAAGCCGCAGCCGCGCGCGAGGCGATTATCGTGGTCGAGGGTTATCTGGATTGCATTGCGCTGCATCAAGCCGGTTTCGGCAATACCGTAGCGAGTTTAGGCACGGCATTCACACCCGAGCAAGCTCGCGAGTTGCGCCGCGTCGCAACGAACTTGTATTTGTGCTTTGATGGCGATGCCGCTGGGCAAGCCGCGACGGCGCGCAGCATCGACATGCTGGCGGAAGAAGGTTTGGAGGTCCGCGTTGCTCGGCTTCCCCAGGGACGCGACCCCGACGACATTGTGCTCACGGATGGTGCGGCTGCCTTCGCAGACCTGCTGGAGCAGTCGCAACGCTGGAGGGATTTCAAGATCGAGCTCGCCTGCAGCCGCATCAGCGCACGCTTTTCGAACAAGAGTGACATCGCGCGTGAGGCCATGAGCGTTATCGTCACCGTGCGCGATCCTATCGAACGCGATCAGTACGTAAAAGCGATGGCGCGCAAACTGGACGTCGCCGAAGCGGCGCTGCGGCAGGTTCGCCTGCATCCCAACAATCAGCATCAGTCGGCGCGAGATTTGGATCGCAATCCGAATCGCCGTGCACCCGGCCCCACCGAAACGCCTTCCATTGAGCGCGAGCTCATGCAGCTGATTTTGGTGCGGCCGACGCTGCTCGAGACGGTGGCCGGCGTGGTGACGGCCGATGACTTCAACGCGCAAGACATGCGCGATGCATTTGTGACGTTGCTCAAACAGCGCGCCGAAATTGCGCGCGGCATAAATCCGCTGACCGTTCTGGCCGACGAAACAAACATCGCAGAACTTACGCGGCTCGCGCTTGCGTCGCCGCCGTTGTCGTTGGAGGAAGACGAGCGGCGGCTTGCGCGGATGCTCGAACGCTTCGAACGGCAGCGCATGGAGCGGAGGCTTTCGAGCATGGATGCTGAAATGAACGGGCTCTTAACTTCCGGCCAATCCGTGCCCGAGCCCTTACGCGAGAAATACAATTTGCTCGCCTCTGCGCTGCATGGGGCATCTTCACCGGGAAAGGAAGGACGATAACGGTGCCGCCTCGCAAACCGGCCGACACCCCGCCTGTCGATAACGCCGCGACCAACCCCAGCCAAGCGGCTACCGGGCCCGGAAGTCCACGCGATGTCGCCGTGAAGTCCCTCATTGAAAAAGGAAAAAAGCGCGGCTCGCTGACGTACGATGAAATCGCTGCGGTATCCGCGCAATTCGACGAAGATGATCCCGAAAAAGGCAACGAGCTCGTCGAAGAAATCATGGGCCAGAGCATCGAGATCACCGAGATGCCGGAAGTCGGCGCCGAGGAGAAAGAAGACGCCGAGCCCGTTGAGGAAGCGCCCGAAGATCTGACCATGGTGCCGGGGATCGCGCTCGATGATCCCGTGCGCATGTACCTTAAAGAGATCGGACGCGTGCCGCTCCTGGGCATGGCGCAAGAGCAAGAGCTGGCCAAGGCCATCGAGCTGGCGGAGGAAGAGCGCGAGCGCTCCAAACGCAACGGCGGTCACGCAAATGCGACCATCTTAGAAGCGGGCGAAGCCTCGAAACGCGACCTCACCGAGGCGAACCTTCGTCTGGTGGTCAGCATTGCGAAGAAATATGTCGGACGCGGCATGCTGTTCTTGGACCTGATCCAGGAAGGCAATTTAGGCCTGATCCGCGCCGTCGAGAAATTTGACTACAAAAAGGGCTATAAGTTTTCTACCTACGCGACCTGGTGGATCCGCCAGGCCATTACCCGCGCGCTCGCCGATCAGGCGCGTACGATTCGTATTCCGGTGCACATGGTTGAGACCATCAACCGGCTCGTGAAGATTTCGCGGCAGTTGCTGCAAGAACTCGGTCGAGATCCTTCGGTAGAAGAGATCGCCAAAGAGATGACCTTGTCGCCCGACAAAGTGCGCGAGGTTATGAAAATAGCGCAAGAGCCGATTTCGCTGGAAACGCCGATCGGTGAAGAAGAAGACAGCCACCTTGGTGATTTTATCGAAGACCCGGAAGCGGTAGCGCCGGCAGAAGCCGCGTCAGTCACCATGCTCAAACAAAAGATGGGTGACGTGCTCCAGAACTTGACCGAACGCGAGCGTAAGGTTTTGGTGTTGCGCTTTGGCTTAGAAGACGGCCATCAGCGCACGCTGGAAGAGGTTGGGCAGGAATTCGGCGTCACCCGCGAGCGCATCCGCCAAATCGAGGCGAAGGCTCTGCGCAAATTACGTCATCCTAGCCGCGGCAAAGCGCTCAAGGATTATTGGCAGGCCGATTAGCCGCGCTTGGTGGCTTTTTTCCCCTCTTCGATAAGCTTCTTCACTTTTTGTCCACCCAATTGACCGATGGTCTCGTAAAATTTAGGGCCGTAGCGATCGCGAGTTGACTCGCCGCCTTTTTTGCCGCCGAGCTTACCGATATTTTCGTAGAACTCATGACCGTGGGTGTCTTTGGTGGCCTTGCCGCCTTTGCGGCCGATTTCCTCATAGAACTCTTTTCCGTAACGCTGCTTTACGGTCTGACCACCTTTTTTCCCGGCCTCTCGTACCGTCATGCCCGTGGAAGTTTTTCCGGATTGTTTCGCCATTAGCGCAGAGCTCCTAGAAATATTTTGTTGTACCGCTGGTGGGCCGAACTCGCAACAAAAAATCTTTCATTACCAAATACCCGTCCCAAGGCGACGCCAAACCGCTCTACAAGGCGACGCGGCGCACGGCGGCGTAGTCAGGACCTATGCATAAAGCCGCTTTGACCTCGGCCGCTGCCGCTTTTATCGCCGGAATCTTTTTTCTCATAACTGGTCCAAGGGCATTACCAACATCAGCCGCGCAACCGACGACGAACCTGCAGCCGCCGCCGGTCAGAACACAAGCCGGCACACCGTTCGCTGAGATCGGCGCGCTGGAACGCAATCGCAAGACTCTGCTCGAAAAGTTTGACCGTTTTCTTTCCTCCAAGGATCCAGCCATCGTCGAACGCGCGCTCATCGCTCTCGGACGGCTCGGCAATCCTGCGGGTAGCGACCGGCTCACGCGCATCATCGCAGACAACAAGGCTACCGATGACGTGCGAGCGGCTGCGGCATTCGCACTCGGATTGCTGGCATCGCCGGATTCAATCCCAGCTTTAGCAGACGCAGTTGCTCACGGTCCCTCTACCGTAACCGCCGCGGCTGCGGAAGCGCTTGGGCGCATCGGCGGACCACAAACAGTTGAAATCCTCACCAAGACTTTGGGATCGCGCGACGCCAGCATCCGCGCGGCCGTGTCTATAGGCTTAGGCGAAGCCGCCATTCCCGGGGCGCCTGCCCTGGATGACCAGCACCGCCAGGCGGCAGCCCGCGCGGTCGCTTCGGCCATCCTCGTCGAGCGTGATCAGGAGGTCAAGTGGCGCATGGCGTGGGCGCTCGCTCGATCCTTTTATCAGAGCCAAGCGCCGGTCTTGCGCCGTCTTTTGACTGACGACTCGGAGCTCGTGCGTCTGTTCGCCGTACAAGGTTTGGGCCGGCTGAAGGATCGCTCGTATTCCTTGCCGCTGCGCCTTGCCTCAAACGATCGCTCCTGGCGCGTACGCGTAGAGGCGCATCGAGCGCTCTCGAATCTGGGCGATCGTACCAAAGTCGACACGAAACCGCCGCCCGTGCCAAAAACCGACACGGTTGAGCCGCAGCCGCTCCCGAGCAGCGCCCCCTACGGCGACCATCCCGAAGTCGCTTTCGACACGACTAAGGGGTTCATCGTCGTGGAGTTGTTCCCAGAGCAGGCGCCCTACAGCGTCGACAACTTTCTCTATCTTGTCGATCACGGTTTCTACAACGGCTTGCAGTACTTTCGCGTGATACAAGATTTCGTGATCCAAAGCGGCGACCCTAAGAACGGTGATCCCAAGAGTTCCGGAGGGCCGGGCTACAGCATTCCGGCCGAACTCAACTTTATGCAACAACTAACGGGAATAATCTCCTACGGCCTGGACTACGTCAACAAGAAGCCGGTGCTCGATTCGGCCGGAAGTCAGTATTATATAACCGAGTCGCCACAGCTGCACTTGGACCGTGCGTTCTCTGTGTTTGGACGCGTGGTCAAAGGGATGGCGGTGGTTGACGCAATCGCGCCGCACAACGTTCCCTTGCAACGGGGCGACTCACCTGAGCCCGACACAAGCCGAAGAGTATATCGGTGCAAACCGGTCATTTCTCAGAATGCCGAGATTGAAGCAAAACTTCGCACAGCAGAGATCGGTTACGACGCACGCTGACTAAGAGGCACCAAGCAAGCGGGGCAGGAAGGCCGCGAACACAAGGGCTGCGAAACGCGCCTATAACCTTTGCACCGCGTCGGTACAGGATGCTTTGAGGCTTGGATGGGCAATCGAAGACAGCATATTATAGAATTGGCTGCTCAAGTCGTGTATCGTCAAGGCTTTAAAGGCACGAGCGTTGAGAACGTCTTGGAGATCGCTGGCGTCGGCAAAGGAAACTTCTACCACTATTTCCGCAGCAAAGACGAGCTTGGTATCGCGATCATCGGCGAGATGGAGAAGTGGTTGAATGGCCAGCCGGGCGACGATATGTTTGCGAACACGAAGTCGCCTACCCAGCGCTTAAACGACTACGTTACCTACGTCATCGAACAACGCAGCCAAGAGAACCACGGCGATCCGCTGGCCAATCTTGCCGCTGAGTTGGGCGACACCGAACCCTTCGTCAAGCCCTTGCGCAAGGCGCTCGATGCCCTTATCGATCGCTTTGAGGCCTTCGTGTCTGAATTCGCATTAGAACGCGGTGCGCAAGCAGAGGCGCGCACGGTCGCCCGAACACTGGTGGGTCACATTCACGGATTGAGCACGATGTACAAAGTCGATCACGACCAGCAAGCTTTTGAGAACGGCCTCAAGCGCACCCTATCGATTCTCCAAGATCAAGTGAACGCGCCGCAGCCCGCGCCATCGCAACGAGAGAGTTCGTATACTTCAAGAGAACAGTGACCCGCAGTTGCCGACGATAAGCTGAACCTGCACCTCTAGCGTTGCATGCCGCCGTCACGATGGCGGTTTTTTCACGTTGCGACCGCATCTCGGCCATCCAGCCGGCCTATCATAAACGCCTTGTGTGAAAGGATCGCGCATGGATGTGCAGGCGCTGGCCGCTCGTGACAAAGTTTACCTCTATGATGACTTGTACCGGTCGCGGGAAACGCTAAGCTGTGCGCAACGCGCAGCATATGGTTTTCGAAGCCGATCCTTGCCCCTAACCTTAGACAAGGGAAAAATATTCTTACATGCGCTTCGACCAGCGCTGCGCGCTCCGCTTGACACGACCGCGCGCTTTGTGCGCGTAAAGGAACGTGTCGACCAGAACCTACGCATCGGCATGCGGGAGCATCGCCGAAGGCGACGTCTACTCATTATTCACAAAGCCGCGCTAGAGCGTCTCAACAACGCGCGCTCAACCAGTTCATCAAATGCTGTCGCCACACCGCATGCCCCGTTTCGGGCATACACTTCTGTAAGTTTTTCCTCTGCAACAGCAACTCTTCGATGCACGATTTGGCGTGGCCGAGTATTTCTTAGCAGTCGCCGAAAAAACACAACCGATGCTTGAGGGCACATCTGCCACGCGTAGCTCGGAGACGTTGAGCCAGATCTATCAACTTGTCGAGCGGTCACGTGAGACGATAAATGGATCCGGGCCGAGTCTCTCGCGTTCGCCCGCTGAACTCGATGGTTCGGATGCCGACTCTGAAGGGCGGCTTCCTTCGATCGCCGTTGACGGGCCGGGATTCCTGGTGCTGCGCACAGGATCTAGCGAGACCTACGCGCGTTCAGGCCGTTTTCACTTCACCGGCCGAGGCGAACTTGTGGACGAGCACGGTCGCGGTGTGTTGGCGTACGCACAAGGGGCGCATGCCGACGTCCAGCCTTTCCCCCTGAGTGATGAAGGTAAGAATAGCGCGGCGACGCGTTTTAGCATCAATGAAGACGGAGAGCTCGTTGCCGTCACGCGGTCACTTGATCCAAAAAAATTCGCGGAATCGTCAGCAACAACAATCGTGGGCAAATTGTGCCTCGCGATTTTTCCGGCGCCTGACCGTCTTGCGCATGGGGCCGACGGCACGCTGAACGCCACGGCCATGTCGGGTAAGCCGTCCTATGTGCGGGCGGGCGAATTGCATTGCGGCAAAATACGCCGCGGCGCTCGCGAGTTGGACGTGCAAACGACACGACAGTTGCTTCACCAGCTCTGGATGCTGAGCGGGCGCGCCAACCTGGAGATTGCCCTAGCCGCTGCTGCCGACGGCTTGCAACGTATAGCTTTGAATCTCGTCAAATGAAAGCCGCGTCTGGGTCACAGCCGGCAATGCGAAATAGCTGGCGTCCGAGGGCGCGTGCGCAGCGCTGCGCGGGCGGTCTTGATGAAGCGTCGCAAGCGCTACTGAGGTTTGTGGCCGGGCTGCCACGCCAGCTTGCGAATATCGGTTTGCAAAATTTGTACGCCTCGCACTCTGACCTGAAACGAGAGCAATATACTGCACAAGGACAAGCCGACCGGGCATGGCGCTTATGCTTTGAAGGGTACGAGTTGTGGTGCGTGGCTGATGAGGCAACTCAGCGCGCGATTCTTACCGGCATCCTAGGCAGCGCCCCGTCGCGGAACTTGACGGCGATGGAGCGCAGCATCTTCGACGAGTCGATATGCAGGCTGCTGCAGTGCGTTTTCGTTGCAGGCGCTCCCAAGGAAGAAGTTCATGCGCGTCCCGCGAGCGATGTCTGGAATTGCGATTTGGAACTTTCGGCTTGCGGCTTAGCATTCCAACGCCTTCGTTTTTATACCCAGATCGTGAAGTCGCGCGCCGCTTTGAGCGCGGTAAAAGTAAAACTATACGCAGTGCCACTCTCACTGCGTGCTTGCCTACCCGGCATAAGCATAAGCTTGGCGGAAATATTGAAGTTAGCCCCAGGCAGACATGTCTTAGTCGAGTGTAAGACGAGTGAGCTGCAGATAGGTTTGTTCGTCAATGGGCGCAGGCTTGGCTCGGGAACGCTCGGGAGTGTCCTTGGCATGCGTGCGCTCAAACTGTCGGCGGTCCTTATGCCGGCTAATCCACTTGATGGCGGCGCTTGATATCCACGCGCTGGGCGATGTGCGCGTGACACTCAGCGCGCTGCTGGGTCATGCCCGGACGTCGATCAGCGAGATTTTGGATTTCCATCCCGGCAGCATCGTGCCGTTGCAAGCGTCGTCCGAAGCAGCCATTCCTCTTCTGGTCAACGGCGTCATTATCGCGCATGGCGAAATCGTCTCACTCGAAAACGGCTGCCTCGCGCTTGAGATACTCGACGTCGCGACGCCGCGGGATTCGCTCGGCCCAGGTGAGTGATGCCGCCGCCGCCCTGCTCACGCAACCCAAGCTGGGCTCGCCCGTTGATCTGCTTTTATGGTTCTTCTTTCTGGCGCTCGTTCCGGTGCTCGCGATCACCATGACGTCCTTTACCCGCATCGTCGTCGTCCTCGGGTTACTACGCGCCGCTCTTGGCACCTCAGCTTTGCCTCCCAACGGGGTCATCATCGCATTGGCCCTGATTCTCACCGGGGCAATCATGGGCCCTACGTTTGGCCGGATCGACGACGAAGCGGTGCGTCCATATATATCGCACCGATTGTCAGCCTCGGCGGCTCTGGAGCGCGGTGCCAAACCGCTGCAGGCCTTTATGCTGCGCCAGACACGCCGCTCTGAAATCGCAGCGTTCGCGCGTATCGCTCACACATCTAACCGCCCTAGCACGCAAGTACCCTTTCTTGTGCTGGCGCCGGCTTTTCTCGTTAGCGAGTTGCGAGCTGCCTTTGCGATGGGCTTTGCGCTTGCGCTGCCATTCGCAGTAATCGATATTGTCGTGGCCACGGCGCTCATGTCGCTTGGGATGTTCATGGTTTCGCCTGCAACAGTCTCGCTTCCATTGAAACTGCTGCTATTTGTCGTCGCCGACGGTTGGACGCTGATCGTGAGCGCCTTGGTCGCTTCGTACCGATGAATGCAGCGGTCACGCTGTTCGACCAGGCATTCCGGGTTACGCTCATGCTCACGATTCCGGTTATAGCAGTCGTGGGCTGCGCAGGTATTTGCATGGGCCTACTTCAGACGCTTGTGCAAGTCCAAGATCAAAACGTTTCGTTCGGGCCCAAAATCGCCGCGCTAGCGCTTTTGACATCGCTCGCGGGGATGACCGCGCTAACATTGTTGCAATCCTTATTCCAATCGGTCGTCGATATGCTGCCGCTCCTCGCCCACAGCTAGACCTGCGCTGTGCCTGCCCTAGCGCCGCTGCTGGCGGCTGTCGCGCAAGCCGCCTCCTTCGTTTCCACTTTGGACGTCTTTCCGGCCGCAGTCATACCGCGCAATGTCCGAGGGGTATTGGTGGTTGTCCTCATCCCATTACTTTTGGAGCGGCGCCGCACTCAAGTAGAGATTCACGTTCCAATTATTCATGATGTCATCACCGCAACGCTCATCGGCGCATCGTTTGGATTGAGCGCATCGATCGTGGCGGCCGCAGCGCGCGCAGCCGGCAGCATCATTGACAACGCGTTCGCAGGCGGATTATTCGGTCAAGGCATTTTTGCGGGCGCGGGTCCGATGAGCCGGCTCTATTCCATCTCATTCGTAGTCGTTTTCCTCGGCGGAGGCGCGTTCGATAGATTGATCGCTTCATTTGTTTCCGCAAGCGACGCACTGCACGAACTCCACTACGCCCTTGGGGGAGCTCTACTGGCGGGGGCCTGCATGCACGCCGCCCTAGGCTTAGCCGGGCCGATGTTGCTCGTACAAACCATCGCAACTTTGATAAGTGGCGCGATTACGCGGGTCGTGCCGCACGTCAACGGCATCTTATTGAATGCGCCGCTAAGTTCTCTGCTCACGCTGCTTTGCATCGCAGTAAGCGGCGCCGCCTTTTGGCCAGCGCTCCTGGCGCTCGGCGAAAACGTCGCCGCAGCGGGCAGCGCGCTGCTTCGTTAGCATGCAGCAAGAACGCACGGAGGAGCCAACTCAACGTCGCAGAGAGCGCGCTCGCCGCGAAGGCGAGTCGCCACGGAGCGCTCTGCTCGGCGCAGCCTTTTCGTTGCTTGCGGCGGTTATTCTCGCGAGCGCCGCCACCACGTATGCCGAACAGTGGTTGTCTGTATGCGCGGGCTCGCTGCACGCATCAGCACAAATCAACACGCCGCTCCTGTCCGGAAACACCTTGCCAGCATGGTTGCACGAGTGCGTTGCGAACGGTGCACGATTCTCGTTTTTTGGCTGGTTCGTAAGTTCAGCGGCTAGCGTCGCGAGCGCCGCGGTGACTGGTGCGATCTTTTTTGCCCCGGCGAGCATCGCATCGGGCTGGCGCCGGCTATCAATTCGCAATGGGCTGCGACGGCTGGCGTCCGCGGAAAGCGCCCTGAACGCGGCGACCGGGGCACTGTGCGTGGCCGCGATTGTCGTGCTGCTCCTGCCGGTCCTGCGTTCGGCGCCGTTGCTGCAGGCGATGCACCTCGGTTTTTTCGGCCAAGCTGCAACAGCGCTCGCAACATTACGGTCACTGTGGCAGCGCCTATGCGCGGTCGTGCTGATGTTTGGCTGTCTAGATCTCTTCATGCAGCGCCGCCGTCACCAAGCGCGGCTGCGGATGACTCAGCGTGAGGTAAAAGAAGACCGCGCTGAATCAGAGACAAGGCCGGAAATAAAACAACGGCGTCGCGCAGTTGGTGCAAAACGCGCTCGCGGCGTACGAGTTGCCGCCATCCGGCGGGCAAGCGCCGTCATCACGAACCCAACGCGCATAGCCGTGGCGCTTCGCTACGCACCGCCCGCGGTCGACGTTCCGATGGTTGTAGCCCGCGGCGCAGACCGTGCTGCCGCTCTTATCCGGGAGGTCGCGGCGAGCCACGACATTCCGGTGGTCGAGTCCGCAGATCTCGCCCGCCGACTGTATGCTCAGGTCGACCTTGACGATTCAATACCGGAGGACTGCTACGCAGCAGTTGCTGCCGTCTTCGCATGGATCGTGAAAACGACCGGCACGCTACGTCGCGGCGATGATGGTGAACCGGCGTGAAGCGGACACCCGCACCTGTGAACGCCGCGCTCTCCGTTGCGGTGTTGATGAGCATCGCGATGTTGATCATTCCGCTGCCGCCGACCGTTCTCGACATGTTGTTGGCTTTTGACATCATGTTCGCGACGGCCGTGCTCGTGGTCGCCTTGTCTATTCAGAATCCGTTGGAACTTGCGGCTTTTCCCTCGTTGCTCTTGGTGACAACACTTTTTCGTCTGAGCCTCGATGTTTCGGCGACGCGGCTGATCTTGACCCAAGGTGATATCAGCGGCGGCGTCGGTGCTGTCATACCCGCTTTCGGTGCATTCGTCATGCGTGGTAACGCAATCGTCGGCCTGCTGCTTTTTATCATATTGATCGTTGTCCAACTGGTCGTGGTGACGAATGGTGCTCAGCGCGTAGCAGAGGTCGCTGCGCGCTTCACGCTCGATGCCATGCCAGGCAAGCAGATGGCTATCGATGCCGATCTGCACACCGGACTCATCGATGCGGCGCAGGCGAGGACACGCCGCAAAGCAGTGCAAGCCGAGGCGGATTTTTACGGTGCCATGGACGGCGCCGGAAAATTTGTCCGCGGGGACGCGGTAGCAGCCATCATCATCGTCATTGTGAATCTCATTGCGGGTGCCGCCATCGGAGTTGCGAGCAAGCACATGGCGCTGACGGCGGCCGTGAACACGTTCTCCTTGCTTTCGATAGGTAACGCGCTTGCCACGACGTTGCCGGCCTTTCTCCTGTCAACAGCTACGGGGATCATGGTCACGCGCGCCGCTTCGGATGCCACCTTGGGAGACGATCTCCTCCGCCAGCTGCTCGCACAACCGCTGGCGCTGCGCACCGTCGGAATTTCAATGTGCGCGCTCGCATTTGTGCCGGGCCTGCCTCACTTGGCATTCGGAACCCTCGGCACGTTGTCGCTGGTTGCGTCTGCCATGTCGTTGCGCGCCCGAACGAGGGAAGAGGCCGAGCGCATCGCGCGTGAGGAGCAGCACCGGCGAAGCGAAGCGCACAAGCCGGAACATGCCATCACGCTCTTGGGTATCGATGTCCTCAAGCTTGATTTGGGTGAAGATTTGTTGGCGCTGCTGGAACCGCCGGCAGGGCCTGCGCTGCTGCAGCGCATCGCTTTGTTGCGGCGCTCGCTCGCATTAGAGCTTGGGATAGTCTTGCCCGGCGTGCGCGTATCAGACAATTTGCGTTTGCCACCTCGTGGGTTTGCCGTGAAGGTGCGCGACCGGCTGGCCGCGGAGGGCAAGCTGCATGCCAACCGCGCGCTTGCAATCGGTGACCCGCAAGCCTTATCAAGACTGCCGAGCGAAGCAATCACGACGGAACCGGCGTTGGCTCTAGAGAGCGTGTGGTTGCCGCCTGCCGTCGAGCTGGGCGCCTCGCCTGTTGTCGAGGGCCCCCCCGGGACGGTCGTCGTAGACCCAATAGCCGTACTCACGAGTACCTTGGGAGCGGTCGTGCGTAACAACGCCGCCGATCTGTTAGGCCGGCAAGAAGTACAAACGCTGTTGGACAATCTGAAACAAACTCAACCGGCAGCGGTGAAGGGTGTCGTCCCGGAACAAATCAGCCTAGGACTCGTCCAGCGGGTGCTCCAGCATCTCGTTCGGGAACAGGTCTCCATCCGCGATATTGGTTCCATTGTTGAGACGATAGCGGACGAGTCAGAATCGTGCCGCGACGCAAGTCTCATCGGCGAGAGCACGCGACGCCGTCTGGCTCCCAGCATATGTTCGTCTCTCGCAGACCGCAGCAACATGATTCGCGCGTGTGCGCTATCGCTGGCGTTGGAATCGCGATTAGCTGCCGCCGTCGTCCTGGTTGAACGCGGACCGATTCTGGGATTGGAACCAGCCTTCGCGACCGATTTTGCGGCGAAACTTCAGCGCTTCCGCCGTGATGCTGGCCGCCGTATCGCTTTGGTGTGCTCGCAATCACTGCGCTTGCCGCTCGCGCGCTTTGTGGAGGCGGTAGGAGCCGATATAGCAGTTTTAGGGCTGGCCGAGGTCGTCCCGGGGTATACTATCAACGTGCTCGAAACGATTTCCGAAAATTAAGCGTTCTCATTCTCTCGGCATCCTCCATATACGATATAGATGAAAGACTAGCAATGCATCCCAACGTCACGCCACTTCGCAGTTCGCGCTTCGATCAGTTGCGGCACGACCCAGACATCCTCACCCTTATCGACAGGGCGGATGCCGTGGTGGCCGCGATGGGTTACACTGATCATGGCCGCCGCCACGTCACGTTGGTCGGCGTCAACGCTTCTCGCATCCTTGCAGCTCTGGGCCACGATGAACGACTGTGTGATCTCGCAGCGGTGGCCGGTTTATTGCACGATCTCGGAAATTGCGCTGGACGCCACGGCCACGCTTCGACAGGCGCGGTTTTTGTCTACCACTTGCTAATCGCGCGTGGTCTCGCGGTGAGCGATGCTGCGATTGTCATGTCGGCGATCGGCAATCATGATGAAGTCGAACAGGGCGCTCCTGTCGATGCACCGAGTGCTGCCCTGATCATCGCCGACAAGGCTGATATCCATCGCTCGCGCGTCCGCACCCGCCGCCGCGAAGACTTTGACATACACGACCGTGTCAATTATGCGATCAGCAAGGCGGACTTGAACGTCGACGCGGCGGCAAAAGCCATTACGCTGGACCTCACCGCCGACCAAGAATATGCGCTGCCAGGGGACATTTTGGATCTCTTCAGCTCGCGCTTCGCAATAAGTCATAGCGCTGCGCAATTCCTCGGCTGCTCGTACGGCGTGCGTGTGAACAACGAATCGATTTTGTAGACGGTCATTGCAGGGCTGTCCTGCCTCATCGGGGCACGAGCGAGCGCTTTATTTTGGCGTCGTTTTCGTAAGGGTTGGGGCGCTCGCAACGCGAACCTGAAGCTTTCCTACTGCGGTTCGGTGGAGGCAATCGGGTTCCGATGTTTTGGTTTCGCTGGAAGCACGTCGTCAAGCTCGGCATAATCGTAGCGCTATGCGTGCTGTGCGTCTTTGCGTTCTCACCACTCCAGCAGAAGATCCATCTCGGTTTGGATCTGCAAGGCGGCTTGCGTGCCCTGGTCGAGCTGGAACCCACCCCTGAAGTCCCCAAAATCACGAGCGACTTGCTCGATGAAGAATTACAAGTGCTGCAAACGCGTTTGAACGGGCTCGGCGTCAACGAACTCACCTTTGAAAAAGTCGGCGACACTCGGCTCAACATCGAAATGCCCGGCTTGAAGGACCCTGAACAAGCAATCGCACTGATACGCGAAGCCGCCGTGTTGGAAATGCGGCCGCTGACGAAAGAGCAAGCGCAGCGCGCGCAGGCCGATCCCAAGTTCGATTCCTACAAAGTCTCCGGACCTCCCGTGATCACCGGCGCAGACATGTCCAGCGCAACCGCCGGAACGGATTCGGCCGGCCAGCCTGCCGTGCATTTCACTCTCAACGGCGCCGGCTCCAAAAAGTTCTACGATTGGACAAGTAAGAACATCGGCAATCCGTTGCCGATCTATCTCGATCGAAAATTTCTCTCAGCGCCCACAATTGAAGGCGCCATCAGCAATCAAGGCGAGATTCACGGTGGCTTTACCACCGATTCCGCGGTGCGCTTAGCCAACGAACTTAGCGCCGGTTCACTCAAGGTTCCAACAAAGATCTTGGAAACGGAGACGGTCGGACCGACGCTCGGGCGGATCGATTTGCAGAAGTCGCTCATCGCCTCGCTGGTTGGACTCGCCATCGTGTTGCTGTTCATGCTAGTCGTGTATCGCGTGCCCGGCTTCCTGGCCGACGTCGCGCTGGTCGTGTACTGCTGTTTGATGCTCGCATACGTCGCTCTGTTTCATGTCACGCTCACCCTGCCTGGCATCGCGGGCTTTGTGCTGTCGATCGGTATGGCGGTTGACGCGAACGTGTTGATTTTCGAGCGCTTGAAAGAAGAGCTGTGGGCGGGCCGCACGACACGCGCCGCGGTCGGCGTCGGGTTTAAGAGGGCTTTTTGGACCGTCTTCGATTCACATGTGACCACGATTGTCGGCGCGATGGTGCTCTACTGGTTAGGCACTGGTACGGTCAAAGGTTTCGCGCTCACGCTGCTCGTCGGAACGGTGTTCTCGCTCCTCACAGCGGTGAACATCACTCGCGCCTTCGTCGACGTCGTGGTCGATAAGGATGTCGTCACCGCGCCGGCATTGTACGGGGCGTAGCGCACATGTTTTTCCGGCGGCTCAACTGGAACATCATCGGCCAACGCAACCTCTGGTTTGCGCTGTCGGCAGCGGTGATCATTGCGGGCGTCGTCGCATTGATCGCCCACCACGGCTTGCCGCTGGGCCTATCGTTTACCGGCGGCACTTCGATCGACGTCAAGTTCAGCCAGAGCGTCAGCGAATCGGCGGTACGCAGCGCGCTGCGCAACATCGACACATCACGTCTCAACGCCGCGGATCAAGCGCAATACAACGCCATCCGTAACGGCGAAGAAAGCGTGCAGCTCGCACAAAAACCAGGCGATAGCGCGCCCAACGATCGCGCGCTGATCGCTACCCAAAGCGCCATCAGCGACCCCGGACCGATATTTGATGCGCTCGATCGCGCGGGCCTGAAAGTGGATCGTGGCCAGAGCCAGATCACGGCGGTCGGACCCAGCCTCAGCAAAGAATATCTGAGCAGGTCGGTGTGGGCACTGGTGATCGCCCTGCTGCTTCAGTTGGTGTACATCGCCTTTCGTTTTGGCAATCAACTGCGCTACGGGATCGTGGCCGACATCGCACTCATCCACGACGTGCTCATCATGGTCGGCATCTATGCGATTGCCAATCGCAAAGCCGACGACGCATTTTTGGCCGCGTTGCTCACCGTCATCGGCTACTCGGTGATGGACTCGATCGTCATTTTCGATCGTATTCGCGAGAACGGCAGAATCATGCCGAACATGCCGTACGCGGAGATGGTCAACACGTCGCTGCTGCAAACCATGACCCGTTCGGTTAACACGCTGGCAACCGTCTTGATCACGCTCTTGGCCCTATATTTTTTCGGCGGCGATACGCTCAAGAATTTTGCGTTTGCGCTGCTCGTCGGCGTGACCAGTGGCGCCTACTCATCCATATTTGTGGCCAGCCCCTTGCTGGTGCTGTGGAAAAATTACGATGAGCGAAAGCGTGCCACCGTTCGGGCGGCGGCCGCATCGCGCGAGCTTTCACCGGCACGTGCAACAATAGGCGGCGGCAGCGCAACTAGCGTAGCCATACAGCCCGCCTTTCAGCCAAAAAATATCCCGCCGAAGCGAAAGCAGCAGCCTAATACACCGCCCCCACGTTACAGGAGGAAGCGGCCTACCACGAGTGAAGCGCCGCCGTCGGCTGACGGTGGTGTCGGCATTTTAACGGAGGAGCCGTTTGAAAATGGCGGCGACAGCTCCGAAGAGCGATTCCCCGGGAACCCGTAACTACAACGAGGCGCTGCGCCGCACCAGCGACGCACGCATGCGCGCGCTGCGCATGCCATTATTATCCAATGCAGGGTTGGTCATCATCAAGCTGGCCGTCTGGTTTGTATCGGGCTCGGTCGGCGTGCTGTCCGAAGCATTGCATTCTGGGGTCGACCTGGTCATAACGACGTTCCAGTTAGTAAGCGTCCGGCTTGCTAGCCGGCCGCCGGATGCGGATCACGCCTACGGGCACGGCAAATACGAAAATCTGGGCGCTGCCCTCGAGGCGCTCTTCATCGTCGCAACCGCCGCTTTCGTCGTTCTGGAAGCCATCAAGCGGTTGCGCTTTCCACTCGAGCCGACGCACGTCAACATCGGCCTCGCGGCAATGTTGCTATCGGCGGGCGTCAACGCGGTTGTCTCACGTGGTCTGGAACGAGTATCGAACGAGGAACAATCCCCAGCCTTGCACGCGGAAGCCTTGCAGCTGCGCGCCGATATGTGGACAGCGCTCGGCGTGGCTGCTGCTTTGTTGCTCATTCGAATCACGCACGTCACCTTGATCGATCCGATCGTCTCGCTCATGATCGCCGGACTCATCGTAAAATCAGCTTTCGATGTGACCGCACGAGCTTTCGTCGATCTGACCGATGGGCGATTGCCCCCCGATCAAGAAGCGCTGATACGCGAAATCATCGAACGCCACGCCGATATTTTTGCAGGCTATCACAAACTGCGCACCCGCCGTTCGGGCGGGGGAGAGTTCATCGACTTCCACTTACAAATGGCCGGTCAAATGCCGTTGCGCGACGCGCACGACGCCTCCGACGTTATTGTCCTGGACATCAAGAAGGCGTTGCCGCGGGCGCACGTGCTCATCCATCTGGAGCCGGAGAGTTAAGCCGCTACTGCGCCTGCGGCATCAGCTCGGGCGTTGTAAGCACCAATAGCCCGGGCAAAATCACGCCCATGTACCGCATCAAAAAAATCATTGTGCGTTTCGCAAACGCCGCGGTCAGCCCACTGGTCGTAAGTCTTCTTGTTCGTGGGCAAATGAATCGTCGGCCCCACCGCATCGTCATAGGAAGCGTGGAAAGGACCGAAGTTAGACGATTCTTTGTGCGCCAGAACGATCTGATCGACAGACGCCGCTGCCCTCCGCGCCGCATTGCGGATCCCATCCGGCAAACGGTCGTCGTTGGCGACTGCCTGGTATGAAGCGATGGCAGGTCGGTCGGCATGCCACGGCAGGTCGCCGGAGTGATCGAAACGCACCATGCCTCGCACCGAGCGCAGATCGGCTCGAACTTCGCGCGTCGCTTCCCGTCCTTGCGCAGTATGCGGTAATTGACACACGGCTGCATTGAAATCGCTCACCGCCTGGCGCACGCCTGCGATTTTCTTTTCGTCCAAGCTCACGATGTCAAACGCCGCGGCGGGATGCCACGACTCCGAGCGATCGCCGTAGCGGGCTCGCATGGTGACATCTACCGCGTCCTGCATCCAGTGCTCACCACCGCGTGTAAGCACGTCGGCAAACGGGGCTGACGGAACACCGGGCGCTATCATCGTTTCGGGCGAGGCGGCCAAAAAATGCACGCCGCTATGCGAGAGCGCATCCGCGAATCCAATCGTAGCCATGAGGCACTGGTTTGCGAGCACACCGGTGACGGAATCGTCAGCCTTTGGAAATTTTTTGTGAAATTGCGCGCGACCATCTGTAATCGCGCCTGCAATATCTTCGAGCGACATGAACCCGCCGCTACGATCAGACTGTAGCCCACCGCCGTCGCCGCCGCCGTGATCGACGAGATCGATCCAGACATCAGCATGCGCAAATGCCGGATCGTGTACCCGCCCCTCCAACGTCTGCTCTACAAAGGCACTCAGTGAACGGCGATCCGACATGTCGGCCGGCGCGGTAATGCGCGTGATGTGCTGCTTGCCATTTTCAATCATCGACCACTCGCTGCGCAGCTCGCCGGCAACAAAGGGCTCTCTCCGCACGCGCGTGGTATCTTCTGCTACGACTTTCAGCGCCGGATTATTTGCGGTCGACTTGATAAAATCGGTGACATTGCGCTCTTGCATTTGGTCGAGGTTGTTGTCGCCATCGCGATAAACACCAAAAACCACGTTGTGCAGGCTGGCAGCTCTGTCCACAGCGATATAGTCCATGCTGATACCTCCCGGTCGCTCAAGTCTGCAGCGCTATCACGTTTGCAAAAGTCCCGGTCAAGCGACTGGATATTATTGCGGGGGTATTGAGAACATAGCCGCGTAAGTCAGGGCCGTCGCGCTACGATAGGGCGCGTTTAGGTGTTGAAAAGGAGACCCCGTGGACGTTGCCCAGATTCAAGCCCTCATCAGGTCAATTCCGGACTTCCCTAAGCCTGGCATATTGTTTCGCGACATCACGCCGCTTCTGAAAGATAAAGACGGATTTAAAGCAGCCATCGATTTGATGGCCAGTCCGTTGCTTTCCGAGAACATCGACTATGTCGTGGCGATCGAAGCGCGTGGCTACATACTGGGAGCGCCGCTCGCCTACAAGCTCCACGCCGGTTTGATCCCGGTGCGCAAGCCCGGCAAGCTGCCCTACGATAAGATCACGACCGATTACGCCCTGGAATATGGCACAAACTCATTGGAGATCCATAATGACGCGGTGGCGCGCGGGCAACGGGTGCTCATCGTGGACGATCTGCTTGCCACCGGCGGTACCGCCGCCGCCACGAAGGCCTTGCTCGAACGGCTCGGCGCGATTATCGTGGGCTGTGTTTTTCTCGTTGAACTGCTCGCGTTGGAAGGCCGCAAGCGGCTCGACAGTACGCCAGTGACGACGTTCATACAGTACTAACCTCGCTCTAAGTCGCCGCAAACAGCGGCGGGAACGCTTGTCCCACTGGTCGTAAAAGCGTTACAATACAATCTAATGGCAAGCAACATCACGGAACTCGTTGGACAAGTCAAACGCTATCAGCCGGCGGTCGACGCCGCCTGGCTCGAGCGCGTTTTCGACTTTGCCGAGCGGGCCCATGGTGGCCAGACCCGGGCCAGCGGCGATAGCTTCATTTCCCACCCGTTGGCGGTGGCTTCGATTCTCGCCGATCTCGAGATGGACACGGCGAGCATCGCGGCGAGCTTGCTGCACGACGTGGTCGAAGACACGATCGTCCCCATTGAAGAGATCGAGCGGCGTTTTGGCTCGGAAATCGCATCGCTCGTCGATGCGCTCACCAAACTGACCAAGATCCCGTATCAGAGCAAAGAAGACGTCCAGGTCGAGAATCTACGCAAGATGTTTTTGGCGATGGCCAAAGACATTCGTGTCATCATCATCAAGCTGGCCGATCGCTTGCACAACATGCGCACGCTGCACAGCCTGGCTGCAAGCAAACAAAAGGCGATCGCGCAGGAAACGTTAGAGATCTATGCGCCGCTCGCTCATCGCCTCGGCATCTATCGGATGAAGTGGGACTTAGAAGATCTGAGTCTGCGCTACATGGATCCGCAGGGCTACCGTGAGATCTCCGACAAGGTCGCGAAGCGGCGCGGAGACCGCGAGCAAACCGTCACTGCCATCATCACCGAGGTGCAAGCGCGTTTTGCGGCTGCCGGGATTAAAGCCGATGTTTCGGGACGTCCGAAACATTTTTATTCTATCTACCAAAAGCTGCAGCACGGCAAAGATTTTTCCGAGATCTATGACCTGAGCGCGATTCGCGTCATCGTGGATTCGGTCAAAGACTGCTATGGTGCGGTGGGCATCATTCATAGCCTGTGGACGCCATTGCCCGGCCGCTTCAAAGATTACATCGCGATGCCGAAGACCAACGGCTATCAATCGCTACACACGACGGTGATCGGTCCGGGCGGCGATCCGACCGAGATCCAAATCCGGACCCTCGACATGCACCGCACAAGCGAGTACGGCATCGCCGCTCACTGGCGTTACAAAGAAGGCGGCGTGACCGACGACTTCGATCAGAAACTCGCCTGGCTGCGTTCCCTGCTCGAGTGGCAGGAAGACATGCGCGACAGCCGCGAGTTCATGGAAAACCTGAAGCTCGACCTATTCAACAATCAAGTTTTCGTGTTCACGCCTAAGGGCGACGTCATGGGCTTTACCGCCGGTTCCACTCCTATAGAC
>JRHI01000904.1_pt1 | contig 28998 bp, 26 predicted proteins | sample 215371 | NCBI WGS metagenome assembly JRHI01 (sample SAMN02929681, study PRJNA255918) | sediment metagenome | biome: cave system; feature: Ice Cave; material: Sediment; isolation source: sediment from deep within a dark volcanic ice cave with no known source of... ...
CTGCCCAGGTGGGGCCAGTCGACGATGCCGTTCCTAAGTGGTAGACGATCAGCTGGCTGCGGCCGTCGAACAGGTCCGCGAGCGTCCGGGGGCCGTCCGGCGTGTCGAAGGTGTAGGTCTTGTCGACCCGCACCCAGGGGAGCGCGCGCCGCTCCGCGCTCAGCTGATCGCGGAGCTTCGAGAACTCCTTCTCGCGACGGAGGTGCTCCGTGCGCGCCGCCAGCCACTCGTCCCGCGACACCACCGCGTGCTTCATGCCCTCGCCTCCACGACGTCGGCGGCGAGGCGATCCAGGATCTGCGACCAGCCGTCCCGATGGTTGTCACGCTCGACGGAGTCTCCGAACACCGCATGGTGCAGGGTGAGCAGCGTCCCTCCGTCCCGTTCCTCGAGGGTCACGGTCAGCACGGTCTCGCGGCCGGAGCTGCCATCCGCCTCGTCCCATGCCCAGGTGGTCACCAGCCGCTCCGGCTCGGCGACCTCGCGGTAGACGCCCTGCACCCAGTGGTCGACGCCGTCGGGGCCGCGCATACAGAGCCGCCAGGCACCGCCCGGACGGACGTCCATGGTGCACGAGGGGGTGGTGAAGCCCTCCGGACCCCACCAGCGCACCAGGTGCTCGGGGTCGGTCCAGGCCCGGAAGACGAGGGCGCGGGGAGCGTCGAGGACGCGGGTGAGGAGCAGCTCGCGCTCCGCCGCCGAGGTCGTGCTCTCACTGGTCACTGGGGCCATGATCCTTCTCCTTCGTCGTGCTCTGCAGCTCACGCAGGTAGTCGTCCAGGCGACCGAGGCTCTGCTCCCAGAACTCGCGGTAGCCGTCCAGCCAGTCGGAGGCGTCCTTCAGCGGGCCCGCCTCCAGCCGGCAGGGCCGCCACTGGGCCTCCCGACCGCGCGCGATGAGGCCGGCGCGCTCCAGCACCTTGAGGTGCTTGGAGATGGCGGGCAGGCTCATCGCGAACGGCTTCGCCAGCTCCGTGACCGCGGCCTCGCCACCGGCGAGACGCGCGAGGATGGCGCGCCGGGTGGGGTCGGCCAGGGCCGCGAAGGTGGAGCTGAGCTGATCGGGCGACATATCCGTTGTGAACTGCTTGATTAAATAACTAGAGGGTTTAATACAGCCTCCGGTGCCCGGCTGTCAAGGGCGGTTCGGGCGAGGGAGTCCCCGGCCGCGCCCGGGGGCGGGACGTGGGCGGCGCTCAGCCCGGGGCGGGACGCACCGCCCGGAAGCGCAGCCGCCCGTCGATCTCGAGCACCGGAGGGATCACCCGGCTCGACAGCGTCCGTCCCCAGCCACCGGAGCGGCGGTGGAGGAGGTTCATCCCGATCAGGCGCCGGTGGTGCCGAAGAGCCGGTCGCCGAAGTCGCCGAGGCCGGGCACGATGTAGGCGCTGCTGTTCAACCCCTCGTCGAGGGCCGCGGTGAAGACCTGCACGTCGGGATGCGCCTTGTCGAGCCGGCGCACCCCCTCCGGGGCGGCGACGACGCAGACCAGCCGGGTCCCCACTCCTCCGGCCTCGGTGATGAGGTCGAGCGCCTGGGCGGCGGAGCCGCCGGTGGCGAGCATGGGGTCGAGCAGGAGCGGCAGCTTGCCCGCCATCGGCGGCAGCTTGCGGTAGTAGATGCGCGCCACCGCGGTGGTCTCGTCACGCTCGAGGCCGAGGTAGCCGACGCTCACCCGGGGCAGCAGCTCAAGCACCGGCGGCAGCAGGCCGAGACCGGCGCGCAGCACCGGGATGGCGACCACCTCACCGTCCAGGTACGACGCCGCCGCCTCGGTCATCGGCGTGGTCACCGAGGCCTCGCGGGTGGGCAGCCCGGCGGTCGCCTCGTAGAGCAGCAGGGTCATGATCTTGCGCGCCAGGCTGCGGAACTCCTCGGGACCGGTGCGGCGGTCGCGAAGGCCGGCGAGACAGTCGAGCACCACCGGGTGCGTGCTGACGTGGAGCGGCATCGCGGATGCTTTAGCACACGGCGCCACGAACACCCGTTCCACCGGCGTAGACTGTTCGCGTGACTCGAACCCAGCGCATCAGGGTGGTGAAGCTGATCGCTGGGGTGGTGACCGCGACGGTGGCGATCGCCGGGGCGGTCGGCGCCGTCGTCGACGCGTCGGGGCGCAGCGCCGGGCCCGGGGTGCCGGCGAGCACGCCGTCGCCGCCGCGCAGCCCCTCGGCTCCGCACGCGTCGCACATCGCCGGCACCGGGCCGGCGACCCCCGGCGGAACCCCCGTCCCGGGTGCCACCCACCGGCCCACCCACCGCCCCACGCCGACACCGCTGCCGACCCCGTGACCGCCCCTCGCGGGACGCCGGGCTGGCCGCCGCCGCCGTCGGCTAGTGGCCCTCGGCCGTCCTCGGGGGCGCGACCGCCGGCGGTGGGGACGACTCCGCCAGGCGGATGGCCTCGTGCAGCCGCCGGTCGCGGCCGAGCATCCCGTCGAGGCCCGCGATCACCCCGCGGAGCACCAGCGCCGGCGCCACCCACCCGGGTGCCGTCATCCGGGGGGCGCGGCGCTCGACCCCGCGGGCGATCGCCTCGCCGGCGAGCCCCACCTCGACCGGCCGGGTGAGCCAGCCGGGCAGCGCCTGTCGCACCGCCGAGACCGTCTCCGAGGCGAAGGCGCGGCGCACCAGCGCGGTGTCGATGAACCCGAAGTAGGCCACCCCCGCGGTGGCGCCGTGGGGCGCCAGCTCGGTGCGCAGCGCCCGTCCCAGCTGCTCGACGGCGGCCTTGCTGGCCGCGTACGGCGCCGCCATGGTGCCGTTCATGAAGGCGTACGCGGAGGCCACCAGCACCACGTGCCCCCGGCGCTCGACCACGTGCGGCAGGGTCGACTTCACCGTGTGCCACACCCCGTGGAGGTTGACCGCCAGCACCCGGTCGAACTGCGCCCGGTCGACCGACAGCATCGTCGCCGGCGGCGGCTCGATGCCGGCGTTGGCGATGGCCACGTCGATGCCGCCGAGGCGCTCGACGACCCGCTCCACCGCTGCGGTCACCGCCTCGGCGTCGGTGACGTCGACGGTGCCGGCGACGGCGCCGCCCCCCATCTCCGCGGCGGCGCGCTCGGCCTCGGCGCCGTCGATGTCGAGCAGCGCGAGCCGCGCGCCACGCGCCGCCAGCCGCCGGGCGGTGTCGAGCCCGATGCCGCGTGCACCACCGGTGACCAGCACCACCCGTCCGGCGACGTCGAGGGCGGGGCGCCTCATCCCGGCGCCCCCGCGGACTCGCGCTGCACCGCAGCGTCCGCGGCGGAGTCGGGGGCCAGCACCCGGTAGGCGGCGGGGTCGAATCGACGGGTGCGGCGGCGGTACTCGGACATCAGCCCCGGCCAGTTGTTGACGACGCGCCCGGATCGGGTGCGGTACCAGCTGGTGCAGCCGGTCTGCCACACCGAGGTGCGCAGCCGCTCCTGCACCTCGCGGTCGAAGGCTTCCTGGACGCTCCCGCGGAGGTCCAGGCAGGCGCCGGGGCGGCGGGCCATCTCCTGCAGCGCTCCCAGCACCCAGGCGATCTGGCTCTCGAGCATGTGGATGATCGACCCCGCGCCGAGATTGGTGTTGGGTCCGTAGAGGATGAAGAGGTTGGGGAAGCCGGTGACGCTCAGCCCCAGGTAGGCCTCGGCGCCGTCGCGCCAGACGTCGTCGAGCGAGCACCCGCCGAGCCCGCGGATGCGGATCGGGGCGAGGAAGGCGTTGGCGGTGAAGCCGGTGCCGTAGACGATGGCGTCGACCCTCCGCTCCGCGCCGTCGGCGGTGACCACACTGTCGCGGGTCACCTCGCGGACCGCGTCGGTGACCACCTCGACGTTGCTCCGCGCCATCGCCCGGTAGTAGTCGGAGGAGATCAGCACCCGCTTGCAGCCGATCTCGTGGTCCGGGGTGAGCCGCGAGCGCACCTCGGGGTCGGGCACCTGCAGCCGCAGCATCGCGCGCGAGGCCAGCCGCAGCGGGGCGACGACCCAGTGGGCGCGGGTGAGGCCCACCGTGGCCGTCTCCATGTACAGGAACCAGCCGGCGCGGGCCGCGAGCGGCCAGAGCGGGAGCCACCGGAACAGACGCTGGTGACGCCTTCGGTAGGGTGCGTCGAGCTTGGGGATCACCCACGGCGCGCTGCGCTGGAAGAGGTGCAGCCGCTCGACCCTCCGGGCGATCTCCGGCACGAACTGGATCGCGCTGGCGCCGGTGCCGATCACCGCCACCCGCTTCCCGGTCATGTCGTAGGAGTGATCCCACCGGGCGGAGTGGAAGGCGGTGCCCGCGAAGCGCTCGATGCCGGGGATGGCGGGGAGGGCGGGCCGGCTCAGCTGGCCGCAGGCGGTGACCAGCACGTCCGCCTCGACGGTCTCGCCCGCGGTGGTGCGCAGCCGCCAGCGCCGGCTGCGCTCGTCGAAGTCGGCGGAGGCGATCTCGGTGCCCAGCCGGAGGTGGGGCCCGATTCCGTGGCGTCGGACGCAGCCCTCGAGGTAGCCGAGGATGTCGGGCTGGGGCGAGAAGCGGCGCGACCAGTCGCGGCTGCGCTCGAACGAGTACGAGTACAGGTGCGAGGCGACGTCGCAGGCGGCGCCCGGGTAGGTGTTCTCCCGCCAGACCCCTCCGACCCGGCCGGCCTTCTCGAAGAGGGTGAAATCGGCGGCGCCGGTCTGCTTGAGCCGGATGGCCATGCCCACCCCGGCGAAGCCGCCGCCGATGATGGCGACGCTGGGCGGCCGGGGCGAGCCCTCGATGCGGGTGCGCAGGAAGGTTCCCAGCCGGGTGAGCGCAGGGGCGGCGGCGTCGAGGAGCCCGGCGAGCACCTGGAAGTCGTGCCACATCCCCTCGATCCGGTCGTGCTCGACGCTCACCCCGGCAGCGCGGGCGCGCTCGACGAAGCGGTCGGCATCGCTGACCAGGACGTCGTTCGCGCCTCCCTGCACCATCACCGGCGGCAGCCCGCGCAGCTCGGCGAAGAGCGGCGACACCGTGGGGTCGTCGAGGGCGTGGCCGGCGGCGTAGCGGCGGGCGCACAGGCGAAGCCAGGAGGGCTGCAGCAGCGGGTCGCCCGAGGCCTCCGCGACGACGGACCGACCGCTCAGGGTCAGGTCGAGCCAGGGGGAGATCAGGCCGAGCGCCCCGGGCTGCGGTGCGCCGGCGTCACGCAGGCGCAGGCACGCGGTCAGGGCCAGGTTGGCGCCCGCGGAGTCGCCGGCGAGGGCGACGCGCTCCGGGCGGCAGCCCGAGGCGAGCAGCCCGCGGTGGACGGCGAGCGCGTCCTCGACCGCGGCAGGGTGGGGATGCTCGGGAGCGAGCCGGTAGCGGGGTACGTAGACGGGACACCCGGCGGCGAGCGCGAGGTGGGCCACGAGGCTGCGGTGGGTGACTGGCGAGAGCGTGGTGAAGCCGCCGCCGTGGAGGTAGAGGATCGCCGCGGAGCGATCGGCGCCGTCGTGCTCGACCACCTCGGTGGGTACGCCGCCGAGGTCGACCGTCCGGATGCGCGCGCCCCGGGTCACCGCCAGCGGGCGGAGCAGCGCCTCGGTGACCGGCCGCTGCACCCGCGGCGGCACGGCGACGCTGAGCACCGGGCGGAAGGTGGTGCGCACCAGCGCCCGCAGCACCGGCGCGGGAACGGACACCCGCATCACATGCACTCCCTCCCGCAGGGCCCGACGGTCGCGTCCCAGTCTAGGTGGTGCCGGGCTCGGCGCCGCCTCGCCGCCTCGGTCGGCGGCCGCCGGGGGGCGGGTCATCAGCCACAGCAGCGGCCCACGGGGCAGCGTCACCCCGCCGGTGACCGCGAAGTCCCGGCTCTCGTGGAAGGGCACGTTCTCGGGGGTCGCGGTCTCGAGGTAGGCGGGGTCCCCTCCGCGTCGCAGCGGGCCAGCACCGGCGCCAGGCACGCCGAGGCGAGGCCGCGACCCTGGGACGCCGGGAGCGAAGCCGCCACCACCGGGACGTCGGCTAGGGTGGCGCGGCGGGCGGCCGGGCGCAGGCTCTCGGACACGGTCGCCGCGGAGGTTACACGGTGGTCAAGCGAAACGGCCCAGACTGGTCGAAAGCGTCCCGCCCTGATGGACCTGATCGCCGCCGCCGTCTACCTGGCGCGCTCGTTCCTCCAGGCCCGGGCCCGGATGCCTCAGCACACGCCTCCGCCGCCCCGCTCCCCGGGGCTCGACGAGCTCGACATGCGCTACGCCCGCGGCGAGGTGACCCGCTCCGAGTACCTCGAGCGCCGCGACGACCTCGGCGGCATCACGCCCCCGCCTCCGCCTCCGCCACCGGGGCCCTGACCCGGGCCGCCCGGTGACGGCGCTGCGGGGTCACTCCCTGCAGCGCCGCTGGGGACGGCTGCGGGTGTGGAGCGCGGGCTCCGGACCGGTGGTCGTCGCCGTCCACGGCCTGGGCGGCTCGGGCCGGTACTTCGACGGCCTCGCCGCCCTGGACAGCGATCGCCTCACCGTGGTCGCCCCCGACCTCGGCGGCTTCGGCCACTCCGACAAGCCCGCGGTGGTCTACGACCGCCGATTCCACCTCGACAACCTCGACGCCGTCGTCGAGGAGGCCGCCCCCGGCGGGCGGGTGGTGCTGGTGGGCCACTCGCTCGGCGGGGTGCTCGCTGCCCTCTGGACGGCGCGACGGCCGGAGCGGGTGGCCGCGCTCGCCCTCGTCGCCGCCCCGTTCCCCGCCACCGGGAGGGGCATGCCGCCGGCGAGCCGGCGCACCCACGACGCCGACCAGCACCGCCGCCGCCAGCTCGTCTACCGCGCCTTCCAGACCGCCTGGCCGGCGATCACCCTGCCGGTGCGCTCGCGCACCTTTCCGCGCGCCGTCATCGCCGACTACCTGCGCCACACCCTGCCCAGCTACTGGGGCACCGCCGGCGCCGTCCTCTGGGACTCCTCCACCGAGGCCGAGCTCGCCGGCCTGGCCGGCTGGCCGGGATCGCCGGCCCTGATCCTCACCGCCCCCGACGACCGCAGCGTCGCCGCCGCCGACGCCGACCGGTGGGCAGCGCTGCTTCCACAGGCCGAGCGGCGCAGCGTGGTGGGCGGCCACCAGCTGCTGCTGCGCACCCGCTTCGCAGCGCTCCTCCCCTGGCTCGACCACCTGGCTCTTTAACATGGGCCCGGCGGGTCAGGACGAGGAGGTGCGACATGGCGGGTGGCGACGGCCGGCGGTTGAGGCTCGCGGCGCTGTCCCCCGCCGTCCCCCCCGAGATGGTCACCCTGCTCGACGGCGCCGGGATCGACGTGACCGTGCCGCCGAGCCGGGACCAGGACGGGGTGCGCGCCCTGCTCGCCGGCGCCGACGTGGTGCTCGCCGACTGGAGCGCGACGCTGCGGCTGGGAGCCGAGGAGGCCGCGCTCGCGAACCGCATCGGCTACATCCAGAACGCCGGGGCGGGGACCGACTCGATCGACCTCGCCGCCTGGGCCGCCGCCGGCGTGCCGGTGGCGAGCACCCCGGGCGCGAACGCCACCGGCGTCGCCGAGTGGTGCGTCGCCGCCGCCCTGTCGGTGCTCCGCTCGATGGCCTGGGCCGACGCCGAGGTGCGCGCCGGGCGGTGGCCGCAGCTCGAGGCGGCGGAGCGCGGCTGCCGCGAGCTCGGCGCCCAGCGGGTCGGGATCGTCGGCTTCGGCGACATCGGCAGCCGCTGCGCGGTGCGCTTCGGCGCCTTCGGATGCGACGTCTCCTACTGGTCGCGGCGCCGCCGCGCCCCCGAGGAGGAGCACGGCGCCACCCACCGCGAGCTCGACGACCTGGTCCGCGGCAGCGACGTGCTCGTGCTCGTGGTCCCGCTCACCGCGGAGACCCGCGGGCTGCTCGATGCCGGGCGGCTGGCGCGGATGCCCCGCGGGGCGGTGGTGGTCAACGCCGGCCGTGGCGGGCTGGTCGACGAGGAGGCGCTGATCGCGGCGCTCGACTCCGGCGCCCTGGGCGGCGCCGCGCTCGACGTCTTCGCCACCGAGCCGCTCGACCCCGGCTCGCCGCTGCGCCGGAGCGACCGGGTGCTGCTCTCGCCCCACATCGGCGGCGCCACCGCCGAGTCGCGGATGCGCATCTTCTCGATGATCGCCGGCAACCTGACCCGGGCGATGCAGGGAGAGCCGCTGCTGGGAGTGGTGAACGGCGCCTCCCCGCAGGTGCGCTGGCGCAGCTGAGCGCCCTGCCCGCGCCGCCGCTCGCGCTTCCCGGCCCCGGCCGCGGCCGGGTCCATCTCGCCGACAACCTCGAGGTGCTGCGGCGGCTGCCCGACGCCGAGATCGCCCTGGTGTACATCGACCCGCCCTTCAACACCGGTCGGGTGCAGCGGCGCACGTCGATGCGCACGGTGCACAGCGAGGACGGCGACCGGACCGGCTTCGGGGGCCGCCGCTACCGCACCGAGACCACCGGCAGCCGCGCGTACATCGACGTCCACGACGACTACCTCGGGTTCCTCGAGCCGCGGCTGCGCGAGGCCTGGCGCGTGCTCGGGCCCACCGGCACCCTCTACGTGCACCTCGACTACCGCGAGGTGCACCACGTCAAGGTGCTGCTCGACGGCCTCGTCGGCCGCGACCGCTTCCTCAACGAGATCATCTGGGCGTACGACTACGGGGCCCGCAGCCGGCGGCGGTGGCCGGCCAAGCACGACAACATCCTCGTCTACGTCAAGAACCCGGACGCGTACTGGTTCGACAGCGCCGCTGTGGACCGCGAGCCCTACATGGCGCCGGGCCTCGTGAGCGCGGCGAAGGCGGAGCTGGGCAAGCTGCCCACCGACGTCTGGTGGCACACCATCGTCTCGCCGACGGGACGGGAGAAGACCGGCTACCCCACCCAGAAGCCGGAGGCGGTGCTGCGCCGCATCGTCACCGCCTCGACCCGCGCGGGCGACTGCGTGCTCGACTTCTTCGCCGGCAGCGGCACCACCGGCGCCGTCGCCCGGCGGCTGGGCCGCCGTTTCGTCCTCGTCGACTGCAACCCCGAGGCATTCGAGGTGATGCGGCAACGGCTGGGCGACGCGGACGTGGACTATGTGCGAGGATCGGCGCCGGTGGGCGAGGCGGGGGAGGACCCATGACCGGAGAGCCGGGCGCCACGACGGAGGCGGGGGCCCGGGCGGGCGGTGCGGTGGCGCTGGTCTCCGGGGGTCTCGACTCGGTGACCCTCGCCCACCTTCTCCACGACCGCGGCCACGCGCCGCTCCACCTCGTCTCGATCGACTACGGCCAGCGCCACCGGCGCGAGCTCGACGACGCCCGCGCCTGCGCCGAGCGGCTGGGGGCGCGCTGGGACTGCGTCGACCTCGGCTCCCTCGGCGTGCTGCTCGGCGGCTCGGCGCTCACCGACGCCACCGTCGAGGTGCCCGACGGCCACTACGCCGACGAGACCATGCGGATCACCGTGGTGCCCAATCGCAACGCGGTGATGCTCGCCGTCGCCCACGCCGTCGCCGTCGCCGTGGGCGCCGGGACGGTGGCGGCGGCCTTCCACGCCGGCGACCACCCCGTGTACCCCGACTGCCGCCCCGCCTTCGTCGACGCCTACCGGCGGATGCAGACCCTCGCCACCGAGGGCTTCGCCCCCGCCGACATGCTGGTCACCCCCTTCCTCCACCTCGACAAGGCGGCGATCGTGCGCGCCGGCCACCGGCTGAGCGTGCCCTTCGAGCGCACCTGGTCGTGCTACCGCGGGGGCGAGCTCCACTGCGGGCGCTGCGGCACCTGCGTGGAGCGGCGGGAGGCCTTCACCCTCGCCGGCGTGGCCGACCCCACCACCTACGAGACCGCCCCCGGGGACTGAGGGTGCTCACCGTCGCGGAGGTCTTCGGGCCCACCCTCCAGGGCGAGGGGCCCTCGCTGGGCCGCCGCTGCGCCTTCGTGCGCCTTGGGGGCTGCAACCTCGACTGCTCCTGGTGCGACACCCCGTACACCTGGGACTGGACCCGCTTCCGGCCGGAGCGGGAGCTGCGCCGCCTCGACCCCGCGGCGGTGCTGAGCGCGGTCGAGGCGATGGACGTGGACATGCTGGTGGTGACCGGCGGCGAGCCGCTGCTGCAGGCCCGGGGCCTGCTTCCCCTGCTGGCCGGTGCCGGGGAACGGGGTTGGCGGGTCGAGGTGGAGACCAACGGCACCGTCGCCCCGACGCCGGAGCTCGCCGAGCGGGTGGCCGCCTTCAACGTCTCCCCCAAGCTCGCCAACTCGGGGATCGCCGAGGCGGTGCGGATCCGTCCGGCGGCGCTGGCGGCGCTGCGGGACACCGGCCGGGCGGTGTTCAAGTTCGTGGTCACCGCCGCGTCCGAGCTCGACGAGGTCGCCGCGCTGGCCGCGGCGCACCGCCTCGAGCCGGTGTTCGTGATGCCCGAGGGCACCACCGCCGAGGTGGTGCTGGCGCGGATGCGCGAGCTCGCCGGGCCGGCGCTCGAGCGCGGCTTCCACCTCACCCCGCGGCTGCACATCCTGCTGTGGGGCGACCAGCGCGGCCGCTGACCCCGGAGACGGCGAACGGGAGGGGGCCCGCGGTGGGCCCCCTCCCGTCGACGTGGTGCCGGTCGGTGCGGCGGTGGCCCGGCGGCCACGTCGGCCGCGGCCACCACCGCACCTTGCGGAGGATCTAGTACCGGGCGTTCGCGAAGAAGTACTCGTCGCAGCTGAGGAGGTTCACCGCGCCCACGTCGTCGCTCTGACCGTGGTCGAGGTTGCCGGTCCAGTACGCGAGCCCAGGGGCGTCGGAGCCGCGGAGGAGGTACTTGCTGTACCAGCCGTTCACCACGGTGCTGTGGAACTCGTGGGAGAAGGCGAAGTTGTTGCCCATGGCCGAACGCGGGGTGCCGGCGGCGATGGCGTGGACCCAGTAGTCGGTCTCGGACTGCGCCGGCGTCCGGCTGAGCAGGACCTGGTACAGGGCATTGACGAAGCCGGTGTCGTTGCCCTGGCCCCGGTTGGCCGCGCCGTAGAACTCGGTGCTGCCGCCGATGAGGCCGAGCAGGGCCTCGTTGTAGGCGCCGGCGTTCAGCCGGCCGACCCAGAAGTCGCGGCCCCCGGGGTCCGCGGCCCGGCCGAGCATCAGCTGGTAGTCGGCGTCGACGATGTGGCCGTGGGCCTCGGTCGAGTCCACGAAGAAGTTGGCGACGCTGGCGCGGCTGGCGCCGCCGACCAGCTTCGCGGTCCAGTAGGCGATCCCGGCGGCGTCGCCGTTGCGGCCGAGGACGTCGTGGTAGAGGTTGCCGACGAAGCTGCCGTTGCCGGCGCTGACGACGACGGTGCCCACCGCCACGGCGGTGGAGCCGTTCATCGCCTTGATGGTCTGGGTGCCGGGATGGCCGAGCATGACGGTGAAGCTGGTGGGCCCACCGAGCACGGTCATCATGGTCTCGGGCTGGGTGGCGCCGTTGGCGTCGGTGTAGGTGCTGGTCAGCGTCTGGGCGATGCCCCCGCTGGACAGGCTGACGGTGAAGGGCTGGAAGGCGCCCGGGGCCGGGTTCGACGCGTTGAGGACGATGGAGATCAGGTGCGCCGGGGTGACCACGGGGTTGTTCTCGCACTGCCAGGGGAAGTGCGCGGGGAGCCAGGCGGAGTTATGGGTGAAGGCGGTGGGGTTCTTGCAGCTCCCCTCGTTCGCCGGGGTCTCGGCGCAGGAGCTGCCCGGGGTGCCCGTGGACCAGTCGTCCGCGTCGGGGGGCGTGGAGTCGGGATGCGCGCCACCGGTGCCGTCACACGGCGTGCTGGCCGCGCCGCCGGGCTGGATGAAGCCGGGGTGCGCCAGACCGAAGTCGTGGAAGACGATCGGGTCGGCGGTCGTCCCCGAGTAGAACTTCGCGTGGTTGGGGTCGTTGGGGAAGAGCGTGGTCTTCCCGTTGGGGGCCGTGTTGGCGACCTGGCCGGCGACGCTGCCGTCGGGGTTGACGGTGATGTCGGCGGTCTCCCAGCGGCAGGCGCTGCCGCTGTTGCACGGGGCGTAGCCGTCCGGGTTGGTGGTGTTGCCGGCCGGGGTCAGGGTCTGCCGCAGGCGGTAGTCGCCGGGCGGCACGTTCTTGAAGACGATGCAGCCCTTGCTGAGGGTGGCGCAGTTGCCCTGCTGCAGCGGGCAGGTCGTCGAGACCAGGCCGCCCTGCCCGGGCGGGTAGGTGTTCGCCGTCAGGGGGGTCGCGTTGCCGAGGTGGTCGTACATCACGTAGTGCGCGCCGTCGAGGGGCGACTTGCAGGAGTCCATGGTCTGGACGACGACTTCGTACGGGGCGCTGCTGTTGGCCGCTGGCGCCGCCGGGGTGGCGGCTCGAACGGAGGCGCCGTCGCCCCCGATGGCCAGCGCCACGGACGCGGCGCCGACCATCAGCGCCGTGAGCCCCATGGTGAACCTGGAACCGGACAGTCTCATGAGCGTTCGTGCTCCCTTCCTGAAAAATCCGTCACGGGAAATCCGGTGTCCGGTTCCCCTCCGCACTCGATTCAACGTGGCGTTGGTGGCGATCTTGCGTACCGACGCTCTTCTCGGCAGTCCTCCGTCCCCCGTCCCTGCTCGTATCCTGGGGCGGGCCGCGGCCCGTCCCCGCGCACGACACGAGGTCTCGGTGAGCTTCCTCAACGGGCTGAACGGCACCGTCGCCACCCTGCTGCTCTGCGCCCTCCTCTACCTCGACGAGGTGGGGGTGCCGCTGCCCTTCGCGCCGAACGAGGTGCTGCTGGTTCTCGCCGGCCTGCTGATCGGCACCGGCGCGGTGTCCCCCTGGATCTTCCTGCCGATGGCGCTGATCGCCATGGTCGCCGGGTCGCTCAGCGGCTTCGGCTGGGCCCGGGCCCTCGGCGCGGAGCGGCTCCGCGCCGTCGCCGAGAAGCTCCACGCCGAGCGGGCCTACGACCGGGCCACCGCCCGGGTGCAGCAGGCCAGCGCCCGCTCGATCGGGGTCACCCGCCTGCTCCCCGGGGTCCGCACCTACGCCACCCTCGTCGCCGGCGCCAGCGGCCTGCCGGTGCGGGTCTTCGCCAGCGGCGCGATCCCCGCGCTGGTGGTGTGGGTCGTGGTGTGGGTGGGGCTCGGGGTCGCCGTGGGTGCCCCGGTCGAGCTCTTCCTCAGCCACTTCGAACGCCTCGCCACCAGCGGCCTGCTCCTCGTCGCCGCCGGGGCGGGCGCCTACCTCGCCATCCGCAGGGTCCCGAGCGCGGACGAGGAGATCGAGGGGATGATCGCCCGGGTGCCGAGCGCGGGCCGGCTGGCCCTCGCCCTCATCCTCGACTTCGGCGTCGTCGCCACCATCGTGAGCGGCGTGGATCGCATCATCCGGGCGGCGGCCCACATCCGCCACGTCGGCCTCCGCGACTTCCTGGTGCTCATCGGCGCGGTGATCGTCGTCTACGTCGTGATCACCCGGCGGGGACCGGGAGGGACCGCGGGCGAGCGGCTGGTCAAGGTGAGCTATCGGGTACGCATCCGCCGGTCGCGCCGGCGCCGGCGCGGTCTCGCGGAGCCGGCCACCCCGCCGGAGGACGTGGATCCCAGTCCCGCGGAGCCGCGGGAGGCGGCGAGCCGTTAGGGCGTCATGCCCAGGGAGGGATCGGTGCTGCCGGGCTGGTTGGGGGCGAGCACCGTGCCCGAGCTGTCGGTGGCCCCGAACTGACCCTCGGGGTCGTCGGCGGCGTTGGGGTCGGTCGCCGGGGCGGTGATGCCGTCGGAGGCCGAGGTGCCGTCGACGCCGGGGTCGCCACCCGCGGTGGTGCCGTCGCTCCCCTCGGTCCCGGCGGCGCCGATGGCGCTGGGATCGCCGGCGTTGGCGGCGGCGGCGAGCGGGCCGGACACGGCCTTGCCGGAGGCCGCGGGCACGGTGACCGCGGCCGGCAGCGGGCCGGGACCGGCGGCGGACGCCCTCGCGGAGACGACCATCACCACCGCGACCACGGCCACGGCGATCAGCCCGGTGACGAGGGTGACGAGCCGGCGGCGGCGGCTCTCGGGTGCGTCCATGACGGCCCCATGGTACGGCCGTGTCCGTCCCGTGAAGCGACCGTCACCGGATCACCACACCGCGGGCGCCCCGGTGGGGGGCTCGCCCGCGAGCCCGCCGCGCCGTTGCATGATGGCGCCGTGAGCAGCGCACCGCTCGCGGTCATCCGCATCGGCATCGACCCGGTCTTCCACATCGGCCCGGCGGCGATCCACTGGTACGGGGTCATGTACGCGGTCGCCTTCTACGTGGGCTACCGGGTGGCGGTGGTCCCCTACCTCACCCGCCGCGGGGTCGACCGGCCCACCATCGACCGGCTGATCACGTGGACGATCATCATGGGTCTGCTCGGCGCCCGCCTCTACTACGTGGTGCAGAGCGGCCTCGGCTACTACCTCAGCCACCCCCAGCACATCCTCGCCTTCTGGGAGGGGGGGATGGCCTTCTTCGGGGCCATCCTCGGGGCCTTCGCCACCCTGGCGGTCCTGGGACGGCGGTACCACATCTCCTTCTGGGTGCTCGCCGACGCCGCCGTGCTCTTCGGGGTGGTCGGGCAGCCGATCGGCCGCATCGGCAACCTCATCAACGGCGACATCCTCGGCGGTCCCAGCACCCTGCCGTGGGCGACCGCCTACACCAACCCCGACGCCATCCTCCAGACCCAGCAGGGGTTCAGGTTCTGCGACCCCAACGCGATCACCTGCACCGCCTACCAGCCGGCGGCGGCGTACGAGGCGATCGGCACCATCCTCATCGGCCTGGTGCTGCTGGCGCTGCTCCGCCGGGGGGTCAGGGACGGCGTCCTCGCCATCACCTACGTGGCCCTCTACGCCATCAGCCAGATCGTCATCTTCCGCTGGCGGGAGAGCGAGCCGGTGATCGCCCTCGGCCTCAAGCAGGCGCAGCTCACCGCCATCGTGGTGCTCGCGGTCGGGGTGCCGCTGCTCCTGCTGCTGCGCCGGCGCAGCCGGGTCGGGGGGCCGGACTCCGGGGTCCACGGCGGCGAGCCGGTGGCGGCGCCGACCCAGCCCGCGGAGCCGGTGGGGTGAGCCGGGGTCGCGTCATCCTCGCAGGGTAGGATCGCGGCCATGCATGAGCTCGCCCAGATCGTCGCCCTCCTCGTCCGGATCGAGATCATCCTGATCTTCGCCCGGGTGCTGCTCTCATGGTTCCCCGGGATCCCCCCCTGGCATCCGGCGGTGCGCCTCCTCAGCGCCGTCACCGACCCGATCCTGATGCCCTTCCGCCGGATGCTGCCCACCATCGGAGGGCTCGACTTCTCGCCCATCGTCGCGATCGTCGCGCTGCAGGTGGTGGGAGGCTTCGTCGTCGACCTGATCGAGCCCCGCGGCGGATCGCTCGCGCTCTCGCTCGCCATCGCGCTGCGCGACGTGGTGCACACCGTCCTGCTCGTGCTGGTCATCATCGTGCTCCTGCGGGTGGTGATCTCCTTCATGAAGGTGAGCCCCTTCCACCCCGCGGTGCGGCTGATCCGGGACATGTCGTCACCGCTGGTGCGCCCCTTCGCGGGCGTGGGCGCCCGCAGCGCCGCCGCCGACGTCCCCGCCCTCGTCGCCCTCGCGGTCTACGTGATCCTGCTGATCGTCGCCGGCCGGCTGCTCGACCAGCTGGTGCTGAGCGTCGCGGGGCAGACCGTCATCGTCGGCTGAGCCGGGCTCCGCCGGAGCGGTCGGAATCCACTCTCGGCCCGTGGCGGATGACGGTGCCCGGGCCTCCCTGGTCGTCGACCATGCACCTCGTGGCCGGCCGCCAGGAGGAGCACGCAATGATCCGGTGCATCGTCGCCGGGACCGACGACTCGGTGGGCGCGCACGGCGCCGTCCGGCACGCGGTGGACCTCGCCCGCGACCTCGGCGCCCACCTCCACCTGGTCGGCGCCTCGCGGCGGCTTCCGGCGTGGGTGCTCGCCGAGACCTCGACGCTGGAGACCGCGGCGCGGGCGATGGCCGAGGGCGAGGAGCACCTGCGCGAGTCGCTGCGACACACCGCCGCGGGCCTGGCCACCGACGGTCTCCGGGTGAGCTCTCACGTGGCCAGCGGCGAGCCCGCCGACGTGATCGTCTCGGTCGCCCGGGAGGTCGGCGCCGACCTCATCGTGGTCGGAAGCCGGGGGATGTGGGGCCTGCGGCGGCTGTTCGGGAGCGTGCCCCAGCGGGTGTCGCACCAGGCCCACTGCGACGTGCTGATCGTGCGCACGTCGTAGGGCGGGCCCGCCACCGGGCGGCGAACCGGGCGGCCCGGCTCCAGATCGTGACCACCGACGTGCCCGCGCTCACCGCCCTGGACGCCACCGTCCAGGCCGGCACCACCCTCGCCCAGGCGCGCACCGACTGCGCCAGGCTCCTGCCCCTTACCCCCGCCGGCTATCCGACCCCGGACGTCACCGTGCTGAAGGCCGCGGACGCCAGCATCAGGACGGCGCGCACCGATCTCGACGGCGCCCGCCACGACGTCGACGTGATCCTCCACGCCCTGGGCCACGAGATACTAGAGGCCCTCCCCAATCCCGGCGGCCGCCCACCAGCGCAGCAGGGGGACGAGGTCGCCGGCGCCGTGCAGGGTGACGTCGACCCCGAGGGGCCGCAGCGCCGCGGCCTCGCCGCCGACGATGACGCCGCGCACCGGGGGGCCGGCGGGACGCTCGGCGCGATGCCGCCGCACCAGCTCCCAGTCGTCCCGCACGTCCCCCGCGTACACCGCGGCGCTCGAGCCGCAGGCGTCGAACACCCGGTCGAGGCAGGCAGGGTCGGGCTTCCGCAGCTGGTCGCCGGTGACCACGGCGTCGACGTCGCCGGGCGACCAGCCGAGAGGTCGAGGGCGGCCTCGAGCTCGGGCGGGGTCCGCCCGGTGATCAGCGCCACCCGCCCCACCACCGCGGTCTCACGCAGCCGCCCGGGCAGGTCGGGGTCGACCAGCGGGCGCTCGGCCTCGACCAGGCCGGCGGCTGCGGTGACGTGCCGCGGCTCCTCGCCGAAGAGGGCGCGGAAGCGGTCGGCGCCCCAGTAGTGCTCGTCGAAGACGCGGACGCAGAGGCCGCCGTCGACCCGGGGCAGCTCCGGGGCGACGGCGCGCAGCCCGGCGAGCCCGCCCCCGGCGGCCTCGACGGCGGCGAGCAGCGCGTCGAGCCGGCCCGCCGCCCCGCCGGCGCCGACCGCGGCGAGGGCGATGCTGCTGTGGATGTCGTCGTTGAAGCCGCCGGCGCGCTTGAGCTGCCTGATCTGGACGCGGCTGGGCGTCCACGGCCGCTCCACGCCCATCAGCCGCTGCACCGCCGGCACGGTCTGCCGCACCGCCTCGCGGAAGGAGGGCTCGACGTCGACGAGCACGCCGTCGACGTCGAGCACCACGGTGTCGGGGTGGAAGCGCGTGGCCGCCGCCGCGGTGAGCCGGGCTCCCTCGGGGAGGTCCGCCGCCCCCATCAGGGGGGAGGTGCCCCGCCGTTGCGGCCGCGAACGCGGCGGGGATCGCGAGGGGCGGCCCGGTCCCGGCGCATCTCCAGCCGGTAGCAGCCCTCGCCGAGGAGCGCGGTGACCGCCCGCTCCAGCGGCGGACCGGGGTCGACGCCGAAGCCCTCCGCCAGGCTGACCTGGTCGACCTTCTCGGGGAGCTCGACGTGGAGCACCACCGGGGCGTCGCCGGGGTGCTGCTCCAGCGCCTCTCGCAGCGGTGCCAGCAGCGGGACGTGGCCGGCGCCGAGCGCCAGGTGCACGGTGGCGTTGCGCCGCCAGGTGAGCAGCCGCAGGTCCTCGAGCCCGAACACCGCCTCGGCGATGATCTTGGCGGGCTCCGGCTCGCCGCCGCGCTCGTCGTCGTCGCCGCGCGACTCCGCCTCCACCTTTCCCCGCACCACCACCACGCTGTCCGGGGTGAGCAGCGCCGCGCACTCCTCGAAGGTGCGCGCGAACACCACCACCTCGCAGCTCCCGCTCATGTCCTCGACCTGCAGGAACGCCATCCGCTGCCCGGTCGAGCTGCGCCGCGGCACCACCGTGCGCACCTCGCGGACCGCCCCGCCGATCTGCACCACCAGACCGTCGAGGTGCGGCCCCAGCTCGCCGATCGAGGTGTCGCACCGGGTGCGCAGGGTGTCGTTGATGCGCCGCAGCGGGTGGTCGCTGAGGTACATGCCGAGCAGCTCGCGCTCCCAGCGCAGCCGGTCCTCCTCGGGGGCGGGCACCACCCCGACCGGGGTGAGGTCCTCCACCGGCAGCGGGGCGGGGCCGTCGCCGTCGCCGTTGCCGTCCGAGGGCATGCCGAACAGCGACGTCTGCCCCTGCTCGCGCTCTCGCCGCACCTGCGCGGCGCGATCCATGGCGCGGTCGATGAGCGCGAGCAGGGTGGCCCGGTCGCCGAGGCTGTCGCAGGCGCCGCTGCGCACCAGCGCCTCGAGCACCCGCCGGTTGAGGTCGCGCCCACCGGCGCGGAGGCAGAGGTCGAGCATCGAGGTGAACGGCCCGCCCTCGTCGCGGGCGACGAGCAGGGTCTCGACCACCTTCTCGCCGACGTTCTTGATGTGGGAGAGCCCGTAGAGGATCTCGCGCTTCTCGGTGTCACCGACCACGAACCCGGTGCCGCTGCGGTTGATGTCGGGCGGCCGCACCACCAGGCCCCGCGCATGGGAGTCGAGGATGGCCTGCTTCAGCTTGTCGAAGTCACCCGCCTTGCTGTTGAGCAGGGCGTTCATGTACTCGAGCGGATGGTTCGCCTTCAGGTAGGCGGTCTGGTAGGAGATGAGGGCGTAGCTGAATGAATGGGCCGCGTTGAAACCGTACCCCGCGAAGTACGCCATCAGGTCGAAGAGCTCCTCGGCCTTGCGAGGGTCGACTCCGCGACCCGCCGCGCCCGCGAGGAACTTCTCCCGCTGCAGCGCCATCTTCGCCTTGTCCTTCTTGCCCATGGCGGCGCGGAGGATGTCTGCCTCGCCGAGGCTGTAGCCCGCCACCGCGGAGGCGATCTTCATCACCTGGTCCTGGTACACGATGACGCCGTAGGTGGTGGACAGGATCGGCTCGAGCTCGGGGAGCAGGTACTCGACCGGCTCCTCGCCGCGCTTCCGTCTCATGTAGAGGTCGATCAGCCCGCCCTCGATCGGCCCGGGCCGGTTCAACGCCGATGCGGCGCTGATGTCGTCGAGGGTCTGGGGCTGCATGTCGAGGAGGATCTTCTTCCCGCCGACGGCCTCGAGCTGGAAGACGCCGAGGGTGTCGGCACGGCCCAGCAGCGCGTAGGTCGCCGGGTCGTCCAGCGGCAACGCATCGATGTCCAGCTCCTCGCCGGTGGTCCGGCGGACGTTCTCCACCGTCGCCTCGATGACGCTGAGGTTGGTGAGGCCGAGGAAGTCCATCTTCAGCAGGCCGATGGTCTGCACCCCGTTCATGTCGAACTGGGTGACCATGGCGTCGCGCTCGTTGGTGGAGCGCTGCAGGGGGACGATGTTCTCCAGGGGCTCGGGCGCGATCACCACCCCTGCCGCGTGGGTGCTGGCGTTACGGCAGATGCCCTCGAGCCGGCGGGCGTTGTCGATGATCGACCGCGCCCAGGGCTCGTTGTCGTAGACCTCGCGCAGCTCGCGGTTCTCGAGCGCCTTCTCGAGGGTGATGCCGATCTGCGCCGGCACCAGCTTGGCGAGACGGTCCACGTCGGCGAGGGGCACGTCGAGGACGCGGCCGACGTCGCGGATGGCGGCGCGTGCCGCCATGGTGCCGAAGGTGATGATCTGGGCGACGCGGTCGCGCCCGTACTTCTCCTGGACGTACTCGATGACCCGGTCGCGGCGGCGGTCGTCGAAGTCGATGTCGATGTCGGGCATCGACACCCGCTCGCGGTTGAGGAAGCGCTCGAAGATCAGCCCGTACTTCAGCGGGCAGATGTTGGTGATGCGCAGCACGTAGGCGACCAGCGAGCCGGCGGCGCTGCCCCGTCCCGGCCCCACCTTGACGCCGTCGCAGCGGGCGGCGCGGATGAAGTCCCAGACGATGAGGAAGTACGCGGCGAACCCGGTCTCGCGGATGACGTCGAGCTCCATGGCCAGCCGCTCGCGGGCCTCGCGGGTGGGCTCGGGATAGCGCTCGCGCAGCCCCTGCTCGCAGAGCTCGCGCAGGTAGGAGTCGGCGTCGAGCCCCTCGGGGATGGGCGAGTAGCGGGGCAGCAGGGTATTGCCCATGGGCAGCTCGAGGTTGCAGCGCGCCGCCACCGCCAGGGTGTTCGACGCCGCCTCGCTGTAGGCGGCGAAGCGCTGCGTCATCTCGGCGCCGCCGGCCATGTAGAAGTGCGGCCCGTGGAAGCGGAAGCGCTTCTCCTCCTGCCGCCGGGCGCCGGTCTGCAGGCAGAGGAGGATGTCGTGGGCCTCGGCGTCCTCGGCCCGGACGTAGTGGGAGTCGTTGGTGCAGACCAGCGGCAGCCCGGTGCGCCGCGCCATCTCGACCAGCCCGGCGCGGATCTCCACCTCCTCGGGGATGCCATGGTCCTGGAGCTCGAGGAGGTAGTTGTCCGGGCCGAAGATCTCCATGTGCTGCCGGGCCACCGACTCGGCGGCGTCGAGGTCGCCGCGGAGGATCGCCTGCGGCAGCTCGCCGCCGATGCAGGCGCTGAGGCAGATCAGCCCCTCGGAGTGCTCGGCGAGCAGCTCCTTGTCGATCCGCGGCTTGTAGTAGTGGCCCTCGAGGTGGGAGCGGCTCACCAGCCGGACCAGGTTGCGGTAGCCGGTGAGGTCGCGCGCGATCAGCACCAGGTGGTTGGGGTCGCGGTCGGCCTTCCCCTCCTTGTCGTGGCGCGACCGCGGCGCCATGTACATCTCGCAGCCGATGATCGGCTTGATCCCGGCATTGCGCGCCGCGGTGGTGAACTCGACCGCGCCGTAGAGCACCCCGTGGTCGGTGATCGCAACCGCCGGCTGGCCCATCCGCTTCGCCGTGTCGACCAGCTCGCCGATCCGCGCCGCGCCGTCGAGCAGCGAGTACTCGGTGTGGGTGTGGAGGTGGACGAACGGCTCGGACGGGTCGCCCGCGCCGGTCGGCGCGGCGGGCGCGGGGTGCGGATGGGTGGCGGTCATGCGTCCTCGGAGGGGGGAGCGGGCGCCCGGCGGAGGCGAACATGCGTACGGTAGCGAGCCGGCGTGGGCTCCGGCAAGGGCGCCGCCACCGCGCCATGCCCGACGCATTGTCCCTCTCGCGGGGCGACGGTCGGGCCTGTCCGACCGTGCAGGGCGAGAGTCAGTCCTCGTCGATCATGTAGTCGTCACCGAGATGGTCCATCTGCCAGACCAGGGAGGGAAGGTCGTAGGTGACCAGCTCGTCCCCCTCCCAGACCGCCCCCATCTCCTCGGCCAGCTCCACGTCGTTCAGGTCCTTCGGTTCGTCCCCGGTCCAGCGGAACCGCACCATGCTGTTCTCACGCCGCCCCAGCACCACTCTCTCCACGGCAGTCACCTCCCGGTCGACGCGGCGGGCGCGGCGGCCGCCGCCGCGCTCCGGCCTCGCCCCATTGTCCCTCTCCACGGGTGGGGGGTACCTTGCCCCTCGCCGTGCCCGACGGCCCGACCCTCTTCCCACCGTCGACCACACCCTCCGACCCCCAGTTCTTCGTGCGGTTCATGGAGGAGGGCACCGACTGCCCGACATCGCCCGCAGCCGCGACGCCGTCCGGGTGATGGGGCTCTCCGGCGGGATGCGCGTGCTCGACGTGGGTTCATGCACCTCGCCGAGGTCGACGTCGAGACGACCGAGACCATCACCCGCTCGGGCGTGCTCTTCATCGCCGTGACCATCTGCATCGCGAGCGCGACGCGGCCGGTCTCTAGATCTAGAAGGCCGTGGTGCCGTTCGGGGTCCCCATCCCGGTGGGGCCGTCGTACCCGGGGCCGGCGGCGCACTGGTAGCCGGAGAAGCAGAGCACGCTGTTGGTCCCGGAGGTGATGTCGTTCAGCCCGGCGCTGTGGGTGTAGGGGTAGCCGGGGCCCGCGGTGGCGACGTTGCCGGCGAGCGCGAAGGCGGCGGCGATGATCGGCGCGGCCGCGCTGGTGCCGCCCGCGACCAGCCACCCGCTCGCCTGATAGGTGTCGTACACGCCCACCCCGGTGGCGGGGTCGGCGACCGCGGCGACGTCGGCGGCGATGCGCTGCGCGCAGCCCGCATCGTGCTGCCAGGCGGGTTTGGGCTCGTAGGCGCTGCAGCCGCCGCCGGTCCCCGACCAGGCGGACTCGGTCCAGCCGCGGGAGTTCGCGGCGCGCTGCAGGTTGGTCCCGCCCACGGCGGTGACGTAGGGCGAGGTCGACGGGTAGACGGTGCCGAAGCCGCTGTCCCCCGAGGCGGCGACGACGGCGATGCCGGGGTGGTGGAAGTGCGCGTCCCAGCCCAGCTCGGCGGGCTGCTCGCCGACGCCGAAGCTGTTGCTGATCGCCACCACCCCCGGCCAGGCGGCGGCGGTGTCCTCGGCGGCGGCGAGCACCGGCAGGTCGGGCGTCGCCGACTCGACCAGCAGGATGTGGCAGTCGGGGCAGGCCGCCGAGACCATGTCGAGGTCGACCGAGACCTCCTTCGCCCAGCCCGCGTCCGCCGGCGGATAGCTGGTGCCGCCCTTGCCGTCGATCTTGTGGAAGCAGCCGTTGGCGGTGGTGCAGGGGGGCAGCCCGAAGGTGGAGCGGTAGACCGCCATGTCGGCTTCGGCGCTGGGGTCGTCCATGGCGTCGACCACGGCGATGGTGCGTCCGCCGGATCCGCCGGCGGGCAGGCCGTACGCGGCGTGCAGGTCGAAGGGATGCAGGCCGGGCATCTGCGGCGCCGGGTCGGTGGCGGGCATCGGCGGCGGGGTGGTCACCGGCGACGCGGTCGGGGCGGGGGTGGCCGAGGCGCTGGGGCTCGGCGTCGCGGTTGCGGAGGGCGACGGCTTGGCCGTCGGGCTCGGCTTCGGGGTCCGGCTCGGCTTCGGCGTCGGACTGGGCTTCGGCGTCGGACTGGTCTTGTGCTTCTTCGTCTTCGCGAGCGAGTCGGCCTGGGTGCTGACCAGCGCCATGCAGCGGGCCTGCCCGGGATTGGCGACCGGGCACGCGGCCTCGAACACGTCGGTCGGGGGCGCGACGGCGACGCTGGGCGAGGGGCCGGTGCCGGCGATCGGCGCACCACAGCCGCAGAGGGTCAGCGCCAGCGTCAGCGTCGCGATCGCGACCCTCAGTGCACGTGCTCCGCGCATCCGGCAACCCCTCCCTTCCCCAGCGGCACAACCCGCGACCTCTGTTATGACGGACGAGCGGGCAGAACCGTGCGCGACGTGGCGTTCGTCGCGATCGTCGACGGTGCGGCGTCCGACAATGCGCCCATGGACACCGGGACCGCGGTGCCGCTGCGCATCCTCGTCGTCGAGGACGACCGGGCGCTGCGCGGCATGCTCGTCTCCGCCACCGAGGGCGCCGGGTACAGCGTGGTCGCCGTCGGCGACGGCCTCGCCGCCGGACACGAGCTGCGCGCCCGCCCCTTCGACGCGGTGCTGCTCGACATCGGGCTTCCCCTGGTCGACGGGTGGCACATCCTGACCGACCTCGAGGGGCGCGGCATCCCGCCGGTGATCGTCATCAGCGCCCGGGGCGAGGAGCGCGACAAGGTGCGCGCCCTCGACCTCGGCGCCGACGACTACCTGGCCAAGCCCTTCGGCTCCGAGGAGCTGCTGGCGCGGCTGCGGGCGGTGCTCCGCCGCGCCCGCCCGCCGGCGGAGCCCTCACGGCCGGTGAACGCCGGCGACGTCAGCGTCGACCTGGGGGCGCGCACCGTCTTCCGCGGCGGCGCGGAGGTGCGGCTCACCCCCACGGAGCGCGCACTGATCGTGGAGCTGGCGCGGCACGCGGGGCGGGTCGTCGACCACCGCAGCCTGCTCGGCCGGGTCTGGGGCCCGGAGTACGCGGGCGAGCGGAACTACCTGCGCACCTTCGTGCAGCGGCTGCGCCTCAAGCTCGAGGCCGACCCCGCCGAGCCACGGCTGATCGTCACCGTCGACCGCCAGGGCTACCGCTTCGGTCCCCCGGCGCCGCCGTCGCCACGGGCTACCCCGGCACCGGGAGGCTGAAGGCGAACCGGGCACCGCCGGCGGGCGGGTCCTCGAGCCAGACGCTGCCCCCCTGCGCCTCCACCAGGCCGCGGACGATGGGCAGCCCCAGCCCGACGCCGGGGGCGGCGCCGTCGCTGCGGACGAACCGGTCGAAGATGCGCCCGCGGAGGTCGGCGGGCACGCCCGGGCCGCGGTCGGCGACGCCGATCACCACCCGGCCATCGAGGGCGTCGACGTCGACGGTCAGCGGCGTCCCCGGCGGCGCCAGGCGGTCGGCGTTGCCGAGGAGGTTGTCGAGGATCTGCGCGAGCCGGTCCCAGTCGGCGAGCACCCGCACCCCGGCGGCGCCCTCAGCGTCCCAGCGGACCGCCCGGGCCGGGCTGTGCCGGCGGAGCCGGTCGATCGCCGCCTGCACCGCCTCGGCGGCGTCGGTCGGCTCGCAGTGGAGGTCGAGCGCGCCCCCCTCGATCCGCGCCATGTCGAGCATGTCCGCAACCAGCCGGCCGAGCCGCCGCGCCTCGGCGGCGATGGACGCGAGCTCGTCGCGCGCCGGCGCCAGGCCGGCGCGTCCGAGGAGCGCGGTGCTGCCGGTGAGGATGCTGGCCAGCGGGGTGCGCAGCTCGTGGGAGACGTTGGCGAGCAGCTCCTGGCGGGCGCGGTCGGTCTCCTCGAGGACACGCACCTGGCGCTGGGTCCGCTCCAGCTCCAGGGCCACCCGCGCCGCCTCCTCCTGGTCGCGGTTGCGCCGCACCAGCTCGGCGTTCGCCAGACTGAGCTCGCCCGCGAGCGCCTCCGCGCGCCGCTGCGCCCGGCGCCGGCGCGAGACCAGGCCGCCGACCAGCAGGGCGGTCCCGGCGAGCATGGCGAGGTCGACGAGGTCGAACTCGTCGAAAAGGGTCAGGGTGCGAACCGGCGGGACGAAGTAGTAGTCGGCGAGCAGGAAGCCGGCGGCCGCCGCCAGCAGCGCCGGCCAGAGACCGCCGAGCACGCCCATGACGGCGACGTAGGCGACGTAGACGAAGACGTACTCGCGCGGTCGGCTGGAGCCGATCGACAGCAGCGGGCCGGTGAGCGCCACCGGGCCGCCGAGCGCGGCGGCGGCGGCGAGCACCGCCCGGACCGCGCGCTGCCGCCCCGAGCCGGACATCTCTCTCCTCCTCTTAGAGCGCCTCGTCCTCGTGGTGGGGGCGGTGGCGCACCGGCTCGAGCGGGCGGAGGTGGTAGGGCACGTTGACGGTCACGATCCCGGGGCGGAACAGCAGCGCCGCCTTGAGGCGCAGCGCGCTCTGGTTGTGCAGCACCTGGTGCCACCAGCGGGTCGCCACCAGCTCGGGGAGCACCACCACCACGGTGGCGTCGTGGCGCTGCCGCTGGATGGCGGCGACGTAGGTGAGCAGCGGGCGCACCAGCGAGCGGTAGGGGGAGTCGATGATCTCCAGCGGCACCCGGTTGCCCCAGGCCTGCCAGCGGGCGCGGAGGTCGGCGATCTCCTGGAGGTTGTCGCTGACGTGCACCGCGATGACCGAGTCGGAGATGCCCCGGGCCAGCGCCAGGCTCTGCAGCGCCACCGAGTTGAGGCCGGCGATCGGCACCACGCACACGATGTGCACGTCACCCGGCGCCATCGGCGTCTCCGTCTTGATGTACGAGCCCACCTCGCGGTAGTGGCGGTTGACGGCGCGGCAGGTGAGCACCAGCAGGGGCACGATCACGACGATGATCCACGCCCCGCGGGTCAGGTTCGACGCACCGGTGACCAGCAGCACGGTGGCGCAGGTGACGGTGCCGAGGATGTTCAGCGGCAGCCCCTGATGCCACCCCGGCTCGCGCCGCCGCAGCCAGCGCGCCACCATCCCCGCCTGGGACATGGTGAAGGCGGTGAACACCCCCACCGCATAGAGCGGGATCAGCCGGGACACGTCGCCGTGGAAGCCCACCAGCAGCAGCACCGCCAGCGCCGCCAGCAGGACGATGCCGTTGCTGTACGCGAGCCGGTCGCCGAGGCGGGCGAACTGGTGGGGGGCGAAGTCGTCGCGGGCCATGAAGAAGAGCAGCCGGGGGAAGTCGGAGAACGCGGTGTTGCCGGCGAGCACGAGGATGCCGGTGGTGGTCACGGCGATGTAGAGGTAGGCGAGGCCGGAGCCGAAGGCGGAGTGCGCGAGCTGGGAGATGACGGTCTGGTAGCCGGCCCTGGTGGGATCCTCGGGCACCACCCCGAGCACGTGGGTGCAGAGGGTGATGCCGAGGAACATCAGCCCGAGCAGCACCCCCATGGTGGTCAGGGTGGTGCGCGCGTTCACCCACTCCGGCGGCTTGAAGGCGGGCACGCCGTCGCTGATCGCCTCCACCCCGGTGAGCGCGGTCGCCCCCGAGGCGAAGGCGCGCAGCACCAGGAAGAGGCCGAGGCTCTGGGTGGCGTGCTCGATGTGCGGCGGCGCGCCGTGGAGCGAGCCGGTGGCGAGGCGCACCCCCATCGTCACCACCATCACCATCATCCCGGCGATGAACAGGTAGGTGGGGGCGGCGAAGAGGCTCCCCGACTCGCGGATGCCGCGCAGGTTTCCGACCAGCAGGACCAGGGTGAAGGCGACGCAGAGCTGCACCCTGAACGCCTCCAGCCCGGGAGCCGCGCTGATGATGGCGTCGACGCCGCTGGCCACCGAGACGGCGACGGTGAGCGTGTACGACGTCATCAGCGCGCACCCCGCCACCAGGCCGGCGAGATGGCCCAGGTTGTCGCTGGCGACGATGTAGGAGCCGCCGCCGTGCGGGTACGCCTTGATCGTCTGCCGGTAGCTGAGCACCACCACGGCGAGCAGGGCCAGGGTGGCGCCCATGATCGGCAGCAGGGCGCCGTAGGCGGCCGCGCCGGCAGTCACCAGGACGACCAGGATCTGCTCGGTCGCGTAGGCCACCGAGGAGAGCGCGTCGGAGGAGAGCACAGCGAGCGCCTTCACCCGGGTGAGGCGCTCGTGCACCGCCTGTGAGGAGGCGAGCGGCGCCCCGATCAGGGCGTGGCGGAGCCTGTGCATGACGTGGGCGACGCCGGTGGGGGGCGCGCTCGCCTCGGCGGTGGCCTGGAGCACCCCGGGTGCCACCGGCTGGAATCCCTGGCGGCGGGGGCGGACCCCGCGCACGTACTTGTCGCCGGGGAGGGTGCCGCGGCGCTCGTGGCCGCGCAGGTCGGGGTCGACGGAGCCGGCCGCGGGGAAGTCGGTCCAGGCACGTCCCGCCTCGCGCAGGGCGTGCGCCTCCGCTGCGTCGAGGCGAGCCTCGGGGGTGGCGCCGGGTGCCGCATCCACGAACCCCACAAGGGTACTCACCCCAGCGTCAACGGACCATCAACGCCACCGCCGGTACGATGTTGATCGATCGTTGACGGTTTCGCCCCTAGGCTCCCCCCATGGACCCCCGTCCCCGTCTCGAGGTGCTGCCGCGGCAGAGTCCGCGCCCGCCCCGGCGGCTCTGCGTGGTCGCCGGGGTGGACGGCTCGCCGCTCTCCGAACGGGTGCTGCGCTGGTGCGCCTCGCTCGCCGCCGTCGCCGACCTCGAGGTGGTGGCGGTGTACGCGCTCGAGGAGCGGAGCTACCCGCCCCAGTTCCGCCACCGGCTCCCCCGCGCCGCCGACCGCACCCACGCCGGCTGGCGTGACGAGATCCGCGCCCGCATCGACCTGGAGTGGTGCGTCCCGCTGCACCTGCCGGGGGTGCGGCGGCGGGTCGTGGTCGGCGACGGCCCTCCCTGGGAGGTGCTCGCCCGGGCCGCGCGGCGCCACGACGCCGACCTCGCGGTTGTGGGGTGCCGCCCCCGGGGCACGCTGGTCGAGGCGCTCCGTCCCGGGGTGTCGCGGCGGCTGCCGCGGCTCTCGCCCTGCCCGGTGGTGGTGGTGCCCGAGGCGCCCGCCGGCGTCGAGGACACCGGTCCGGTCGCGCCACCGCTGGACCGGATCCTGGTCGGCTCCGACGGGGGGCCCGCCGCCACCGCCGCACAGGGCTGGGCGGCCGCCATGGCCGCCGACCTCGACGCCGAGATGGTGGTGGCGCGGGTGATCGCCGCCGGCGACGCGCCGCCTCAGCCGGCGGCGGGCGCGGCGCGCCGGCCCCGGATCGTCGACGACGTGGCGGCCGCGCTCGAGCAGGAGTTTGCCGCCCTCGAGGCGGGGGTACCCTCTCGACGTCGGACCGCGGTGCTCGTGGGAGACGCCCCGGCGATGCTTCTCGCCCTCGCGGAGTCCGAGACCGCCGGCCTGGTGGTGCTCGGCGTCGACGAGGGCCGCCGCCCCTCGTGGCTGCGCGCCGGGGCGGTCGTGTCCCGGCTGACGCGCAGCGCTCCCTGCCCGGTGGCTCTGGTGGCCGCCGGCGCTGCATCCAGCGAGAATCGACCCTCACGGAGAACAGACGACATGAGCACCCAGACCCAGCGCCCACGGGGCGTCCGCTTCGCCGCCGGCTCGGTGGTGAGCCCGGGCGAGTACCGCAACTGCGACACCGGCACGGTGCGGTACTTCGACGGCCACACCCCCCTCCCCGGCGGCGTGAACTCCGCATCCTGGCAGCAGGTGAGCGACCACCACCATCCGTCGGCGGCGGCCGGTCCCTCCCGCAGCGCCACCCCGGAGGCCGCCTCCCACCCGGTGCGCTTCGCCGCCGGCGCCATGGTCAGCCCGGGCGAGTACCGCAACTGCGAGACCGGGGCGGTGCGCTACTTCGACGGTACCACCCCGCTTCCCGGCAGCGCGAACTCCGCATCCTGGCAGCAGGTGTCCGACCACCAGCATCCCTCGAGCGCGGCGCATCAGCCCGAGCAGCGGCACTCGATGCCCGACACCGCCTCGCGCCCGGTGCGCTTCCCGGCCGGCACCATGGTCAGCCCTGGCGAGTACCGGAACTGCGAGACCGGCGCGGTGCGCTACTTCGACGGCACCACCCCGCTCCCCGGGGGCACCAACTCGTCCTCCTGGCAGCAGATCTCCGACCACCACCACCCCCAGGCCCCGGGACGCTCCTGAGCGGCTGAGCGCGCGACCCGCCGGTCACGGC
>JRHI01000905.1_pt1 | contig 28992 bp, 29 predicted proteins | sample 215371 | NCBI WGS metagenome assembly JRHI01 (sample SAMN02929681, study PRJNA255918) | sediment metagenome | biome: cave system; feature: Ice Cave; material: Sediment; isolation source: sediment from deep within a dark volcanic ice cave with no known source of... ...
GGCCTGTACCTCATTCAGCCGTTACAGTCCACTAGTGGAATGCAACGGCCGAATCGTGGCGTGGTGAGCAGATTCAGGGCGGCCCTGCCGTTCGCCGAGCTACCGGCGTTCGTCGGGGTTCTCCTCCTCAGCCTGGTGGTCGCCCAGTCCTCGGACGCGCTGGCGTCTTTGAAGGGTTCGTCACTCTTCGTACCCATGGCGGTGGCCGGCGTGACCATGATGTCGATCCTCGCCATCATCCGCCCGCTCCCGGGAGCGATCTCGCTCGTCCTGGGAGTCGCAGCCGCGGTGGCCGTCCCCTGGTATTTCAGCGCAGCCGCGCTGGTCGCGAGCCATCCCACCGACCCGTTTGGGATACCACCTCCGCTGAGCTGGGCGGTCCGGCTCCAGGGCGGTGAGCAGCCGATCGATGCCGCGCTCTTCGCGCTCCTCGGCACCGTCGGTTTCTGGCTGGTGGGCGGCTGGCTCGCCTGGTGCACTCTGCGCTGGCGCAACCCGCTTCTCGGCATCTTTCCCGCGGCGGCCGTCTTCGCGACGGACGTCCTCAATTCCAGGGACGAGCTGAACGCGAACACCCTCTATTTCCTGGTGCTGACGATCGCCCTCCTGCTCCGCAACAACTACCAGTCTTCGCTGTTGCGAGCCCTGAAGAGCGGTCTGCGAATGACCTCGGACTCACGCTGGGACTTCTGGGAGACGGGCCTGGCGGCAACTATCGGCGTGATGCTCCTGGCCATCTTTCTGCCGCCCCTGACCCGTGAGGACCAGACGGTCAACGTGGAGAACGGCGTGTTCCGGAATTGGGCGGAGTTCCAGGCCAACCTCAACCACCAGCCTGCGATGGGGCGCGGCGGTGTGGCTCACCTATCGACGGGATTCGCCACCGAGGCGGGGCTCGGCGGCCCGCTGACGCGGAGCACGCGGGAGGTCCTCCGCTACAGCATCGACGGGGCCTACCCCGGCCGCCACTACCTGCGCGGCGTGAACCTCCAGAGCGGGCTCCAGCGTGATCATTGGTCTTACCTCTCGAATCCCTTCGGGCTCCAGTCCTTCGTGGCCAAGAATTCCGACCTCCCCTACCTCGAGGGCCCTCTTCGCGGCCAGGGGTCGGCCGTGGTGAAGGTCCGCATGGTGCGCCCGCCGGCCGCCGCGCCCGACGTTCTCTTCTACCCGGGAACCCTCGACCGCACCGACCGGGACACGGTTGCGGTGGAGAGCAATAAGAAGACCTCCAGCACCGGCTTCCAAACCGTCGATCGGGTGAGCAGTCAGCGTCCACCCAGCTCGGCCGGCCAGTACCGGGCGACCGTGCAGTACTCCAACCCGACCGAGGATGAGTTGCGCAATGCGGGAACGCGGTACCCCGACTGGCTCAGCCCCTACCGTTTCTACCCGGGACTCATCCCCGCCGGCGTCGAAAGCCCGAAGAACCCTGGTTTCCAGCAACAGAACGCCCTGCTCATCAAGGGCCTGGCCGACAGCGTCGTGGCCCCCTTCAGCAACCCGTACGACAAAGCGACGGCGATTGAGACCTTCCTGCGCGCCAATTACACATACCGGCTGGATCCTGCCCTGCCGAAGGAGGCCGGCCAGGATCCCATCGTTCACTTTCTTCTGAACTCCAAAGAGGGCTATTGCGAGTACTTCGCCAGCGCGATGGGCGACATGCTCCGGGCGGAGAGAATTCCCTCCCGGCTGGTCAGCGGGTTCGGCGAGGGCACCTACGACAGCAAGCGGAAGGAATACATCGTGCGCGAGTCCGATGCGCACGTCTGGGTCGAGGCCTACTTCCCGAGCTACGGGTGGATCCCCTTCGAACCCACTCCCGACGGTGTCGTCTACTTTCCGATCCTGCGGGCGCCAGCCCCGAGCAGCTGCCCGCGCGACGAGTGCTCGCCGGGTGCCGTGGACACAGGGGACCCCGCCGCAGCCACCCGGCGTGACAGGGATCTGCCCGGCGACTTCAACGAACAGGGCGGCAACCTCGGCTCGACCAGCCAGCCCGGGTATTGGGGTTTGGCGCCGCTCTTGCTTCTATTTGTGCTGGGGCTGCTCTGCATCGTGGTGATCCGCTACCTGCGGCCGCGCAACCCCGCCCAGACCTGGCGACGCCTGGCTCTGCTGGGCCGTCTGGCGGGAGTTCATGGCGATCGCGGTGATACACCCAGCGAGTACGGCCGGCGACTGGCGGCGGCCTTTCCGGAGGCGGCCAAGCCCCTCCGGGAACTGTCCGACAGCTTTGCGATCACCGCCTATGCCCCGCCCGAGATCGCGGCTCGAATGGCGCCGCGGGTTGTCGAGCGGTGGCGGGAGGTTCGGCCACACCTGGTCCGGCGCCTCGTCGGCCGGCTCCGTCCCGCCTGGTGACTGTCGCCCGGATGACCCTGCTGAGAGTGTCGCCATCAGGGCAGGTCTATGACGTCGCCCTGCCCAACCTGAAGGTGACCCGTGACGAGGGCGGCGGGTACTACCTTCATGGCAAGGGACACTTCATGTTCTTCGAGGAGCGCGAGGCGGCCGAAGCCAAGAAGCGCGACATTGAGGTCTACGGCGTGATCGGCGGCCACCCATGAGCGTCGCCGGCCGGCGCTATGCGCCGGTTGAGATGGAGCTGGATGGCGAGCACGTGCGCGCCTTCGCGCAGGCCATCGGTGCCGATCCAGCAGCCGGTGTGCCGCCGACCTACGCGGCCGTCTACGCGCTTTTCGCTACTGCCGGGCAGCTCTTTGGCGACGCCGAGGCCGCCGTGGATTTCACGCACCTGCTCCATTCGGAACAGGAGTTCACGTGGGAGAGCCATCCGGAAGTGGGGGACGTGGTCACCTCCACCGGCGTGGTGGAGGAGGACAGCGAACGCCGGGGCCTACGCTTCATCACGTTTGCCACGGAGGTGTCGCGGTCCGGCCGGGCGCTCGGCAGATCGACCATGATCGACGTCATCCGCCAATGACCGCCAAGAAGACGGGCCAGAAGACGGGCCAGAAGACGGGCGAGCCTGCCGCACCCGAGCCCTGGACCTGGCAGGTGACTCGCGAGCAGATTGCCGCCTACGCGGAGGCGTCCGGAGATCGCAACCCGATTCACCTTGACGATGCGTTCGCGCAGTCCGTCGGCCTGCCGGGGGTGATCGCGCATGGGATGTTGGGGATGGCACAGCTGGCCAATTTCGTGGTGGCCTGGGCTGGTGATCACCGCCGCCTGAGGCTCCTCCGCTGCCGGTTCTCAGGTATGGTCCGCCCGGGGGACGTGATCACCTTCAGCGGCCGGGTCAGCTCTGAGGTTCCGGGACTGCTCGACCTCGAGGTGAGCGCGCAAAACCAGCGGGGCGAGAAGGTGCTGAGCCGAGCGCGAGCCCTGATCTCCGCCTGAATTCCAGCCGACGTTTCCCGGATTCGGACCCGATCGGCACCGCACAGGAGTGGAACAGCGAATGGCATTCGACCTGACCGGCAAGGTGGCACTGGTAACCGGCGCGTCGCGCGGCCTGGGCCGTGAGGACGCCCTGACCCTGGCCCGAGCCGGGGCCGATGTGGTCATCACCGACATCCTCCTCGAGGATGACCCCGATCTGCAAAAGACCGCGGAGGATTCCCAGAGCTTCCTCGCCCAGGCGGCGGTCGGCGCTGGCTGGGTGCATTCCAATGAAACCGCCGAGGAGATCCGGCGAATGGGCCGCCGCTCGCTCGCGGTGAAGATGGACGTGACCAACCGCGACCAGGTCCGGGAGGTCATGGCGCAGGTGCGGACCGAGCTGGGGCGGCTCGACATCCTGGTCAACAACGCGGCCACCCTCGACCACGCAGCCCAGCTGCCTCAACAGTCGTACGCGCTCTGGGACCGCGACATCAAGGTGAACCTCACAGGGGCTTTCAACTGCACCCGGGAAGCGTGGCCGCACCTGGTCGAGGGCGGAGCCGGTCGCATCATCTACATGTCCTCGGTGGCCGCCACCCTGGGCGGGTTCGGCCAGGCTTCCTACTCCGCCTCCAAGGCCGGGCTTCTCGGACTGATGCGAACCGCTGCGCTGGAGGGCGGCCGGCACGGGATCACCGCCAACGCCGTGGTCGGGGGAATCCTCCTGAGCGAGGCCGCCCAGGCTGCCGCCGATTCGAATCCGATGTACGAACGCTTCAAGCAGCGCACGGTCTTCAAGAGATTCGGCGGCCCGGCCGACATCGCCAATACGATCGCGTTCCTCTGCTCGGATGAGGCGGCGTACATAACCGGCACCACGGTCGAAGTCACCGGCGGCCTGCCACTCTTCACCGCCTGATGGGGGACTGCACCGACGTCCGGATGGAAGGAGGGATTGCAACGGTCGTCATGCACCGCAAGGGGAACAACGGCGTCGCGCTCGATCTCATGACCGAGCTCCGGGAAGCCTTCGACCGGCTCGGCTCAGATCCGGCAGTGCGCTGCGTGGTGCTGGCGAGTGAATACGAGAAGTACTTCTCGGTCGGTGCCGACCTGACCTCCTTCGGCGAGATCGATCGTGACGGCGCGGACGCCCACGCGAAGATCATGGCGCTGACTCTCGAGCTTCAGGAGGGATTCCGCGCCATCGAGGCGTGCCCCAAGCCTGTCATCGCGCGCATCAACGGTCACGCCCTCGGCGGCGGGTGCGAGCTGGCCCTCTGCTGCGATTACCGAATCATGGTCGAGGACGGCCGCGCCAAGATCGGCCAGAGCGAGACTCCTCTCGGCATCATCCCCGGTGCCGGTGGAACCCAGCGGCTGCCCCGTTTGATTGGCAAGGCGCGGGCGCTGCCCATGATCCTCGAAGGGACCCGGTTGTCGGCTCGAGAGGCGCAGGCTGTGGGCCTGGTCGGAGGCGCCGTATCGCCCGAGGAGCTCGACCAGACGGTGGGCGAGCTCGCCGCGCGGCTGGCGCGGTCGGCGACGGTGGCACTGGGGTTGGCCAAGGACGCCATCAACCGGGGACTCACACTGCCTCTCGAAGAGGGGCTGAGAATCGAGGCGGAGAACTTCGCCCGGTCCTCCCTGACCGAGGACGCCGTGATCGGTCTGGTCTCTTTCCTGTCGAAACAGGAGCCTGAGTTCAAGGGCAAGTAGGCTTAGGCGCATGGCCAAGGTTGCTCCCCACGCGGCCCCGAGACCAGCTGAGCTGAAGCCGCTCGACTTCCTCGATATCGACCACCTGCTTCGCGATGAGGAACGGCTGATCCGCGACACGGTCCGCCAGTTTGTTCGAGATCGGGTTCTGCCCGGTATCGAGGATTGGTTCGAGAACGGCGTCTTTCCCCGCGAGCTGGCGCCGGAGATCGGCCGGCTGGGCCTTCTCGGGATGCATCTCGAAGGCTATGGCTGCCTCGGCGCTTCAGCGACCAGTTACGGCCTCGCCTGCCTTGAGTTGGAGGCCGGCGATAGTGGCTTCCGCTCCTTTGTCTCGGTCCAGGGTTCGCTTGCGATGTTTCCGATCTGGCGCTTCGGATCGGAGGAACAGAAGCGGGAGTGGCTCCCGCGGATGGCGGTCGGCGATGCCATCGGCTGCTTCGGCCTGACCGAGCCGGACGCCGGGTCTGACCCCGCCTCAATGCGCACCGCGGCGCGCCGCTCGGGCTCGGACTGGATCCTGAACGGGAACAAGCTGTGGATCACCAATGGCGGCATCGCCGACCTCGCGGTGGTCTGGGCCAGGGCCGAGGAGGGCGTGCGCGGTTTCATCGTCCCGCGGGGGACCCCCGGCTTCACGACCCGTGACATCCATAAGAAGATGTCACTGCGCGCCTCGGTGACCTCAGAGCTGATCCTGTCGGACGTCCGGCTGCCAGAATCGGCCGCGCTGCCCGAAGTGACGGGGATGCGGGGACCGCTCTCCTGCCTCAATGAGGCCCGCTACGGCATCCTCTGGGGCGTGGTGGGCGCCGCCCGTGCCTGCTACGAGTCGGCCTTGGAGTACTCGAAGACACGCAAGCAGTTCGGCAAGCCAATCGGTGCCTTCCAGCTGACCCAGGAGAAGCTCGTCAACATGCTCCTCGAGCTGAACAAGGCGGCGTTGGTCGCCTACCACCTCGGGCGGATGAAGGATGAGGGTCGGATCACTCCCCAGCACGTCAGCTTCGGCAAGCTGAACAACGTGCGCGAGGCGCTCGAGATCTGCCGCTCCGCGCGCACGATCCTGGCCGCCAACGGGATCACGCTCGAGTACCCGGCGATCCGGCACATCAACAACCTCGAATCGGTGCTGACCTACGAGGGGACCAGCGAGATCCACACCCTGGTTCTGGGGCAGGCGATCACGGGACTGCCCGCCTACAGCTGACGAGCAGCTGACAAGAGGGGCCGCTCAGCCGGTACCCGTCACCAGGATCTGGTGAGCCTGCGCAGCACCGGCAACCGGCCGTCCCAGCTTGGCGGCCAAATCCTGGACCTGGCTGACCAGCTCCTCGTTGGTGGGCTGGCCGGGGCCCGAATAGTCCTCCAGGCCGACTCGGACATGACCGCCTCGCCGGATGGCCAATTCCGCCATCCCGCTGCCCACAGCGTCGCCGCCGAGCACGGCCACCATCCAGGGCAGGCGGCTGCCCGACAGCATGTCGAGGTAGGCCTCCAGGGCCGGCGCGGTGGGAGGCAGCCCGAATAGGAAACTGCCGGAGCCAAGGAATGGGCCGCCGCCACAGAAGTAGAGCCTCACCAGCCCACCGCACGACAGCAGGCCGGCGCGTTCATAGGCCAGGGCAAGGGCGAGGAAACCGGGTTCGTAGATGGACATCGCGGCCGGGATCCCCCGCTCGCGCGTGAAGGCGAAGAGGTGGCGGGTGTCACCGAAGGTGTTCTGGTAGACGAGCTCCCCGCCCTCAGGGTTCCCATCCCGATCCGCGCCGCCGACGTTTGCGGTGCCGGGATCGACCAGGGCCATCGGGAGCAGGCCCGCCTCCGCCAGCTCCACCTGGTGCCGGTTGCGCGTCTCGATGTCGAGGCCCGGCCCGCCACCCGCCATCGTGGGATAGAGGAGGACCTCCGGATGGCGGTCGCGAATCTGCCGCCAGGCCTGGAGATAGGGGGCCGAGGAGTGCCGGCCAGACCCGCCCAGGTTGGGCTCGTCGTTGTGGTTGTGGACCACGGTCGCTCCCGCCCGGACCGCCGCGCAGCCGCTGGCCACGATCTCGTCGACGCTGCGGGGAACGTTCGCGTTGCGCGACTTCTGGGTGCCCCCGTTGATGGCGGCCTCGATGACCAGAGGTGCTGGGACCATTCATCCGTATTGTGACTCCCATGGCTCGAGTGGGCCCCTATCACGGCCTGGCGAGGTGGTTGACCGGGTGGACGGTCGGTGTCTATTTCATGAGGTATGTCTTCACCCCTGTCGATCACCTGGCCTACCGGCTCACCGGGGGCCGGAAGGGCCTTTCGCCGCCGAGCCTGCCCTCCCTCCTTCTCACCACCACCGGCCGGACCTCGGGAAACTCTCGACGGGCGCCTGTCCTCTACCTGGCCGATGGCTCGCGGTATGTGGTCATCGGCTCGAATTATGGCCGCGACCGGCACCCGGCCTGGACGGCCAACCTTCTGGCCCAGCCGCGGGCTTCGGTGCGTATCGGTGAAAAGGAGCTTGGCGTCCTGGCCCGGCCGGCGACGGCGGCCGAGTTCGAACGCTACTGGCCGCAGTTCCTGCAGCTCTGGCCGGGCTGGAGGAAATACCGCCAGATGACCACCCGCGACTTCAGGATTTTTGTTCTCGAACCCGCCTGAGCCGGCCGCGGTCAGCCGCTGGCGGCGGCCGCCGGCGGACGCGCGATCAGGCTTCGTGGACCCAGGGGCCCCTGGATTCAGAGCTTGGGCGGAGTCGACATGATGTCCTTGGCCTCGGCCATCGCCATGTCGTCGCGGGGCAGGATGAGGTCGGACTTGGTGATCTGGTCGCTGGGGATCTTGGTGCCCTTGGCGCGGACGAAGGCGAGGAGCTCGGTCAGCTTGCCCTTGAAGGCAGATTCATCGCCCGAGTTGATGGTGGCCACCAGCTCCTTGTCGTACACGTCGAGCTGGCCGCGGTCCTCCTGGGAGAGGCGGTACTGGTCGTCGCCCTGGATGCGAACGACGGCCCCCGCCGGAAGCTGGCCGCCCATCTGAGCCTTCATCAGCGCTAGCTGCTGGTCCACGTTGGAGGCGGTGGAGGCGGAGTCGAGCTGGCGCTGGATGTCATCGTTGCCGGAGCCGACCTGGTCGAGCGTGCCACTGTCGACGAGCTGGTCAATCGCGGCTGCCCGGGCCTGCATCTGCGTCGTCTTCTCCTGCGCCCGGTCGACCATCATCGTCACGTCGGCCATCTGCTCGGAGATGCCGGTGACCGCCTCGCCGATCTTGGTCGAGGCCTGGGCGGCTGAGTACTGGGCCTTGATCGTCTCCTTCTGGGTTCGGAAGGCTTCGACCTTGGCCTGAAGCTTCTGGGCCGTGAGCTCCAGCTTCTGCTCCTGGTCCTTCATCTGCTGGATCTGCTGGTCGAGCCCGGTCAGCTGTAGCTGTGCGGTCTGGGCGCGGGTCAGAGCGATGCGGGCGAGGTCTTCACGGTTCTGCTGGAGGGCCTGTTGCGCCTGGGTGTTCAGCTTGTCGACGCTCTGCCGGATCTGCGCCGCCTGGAGCTCCAGCCGCTTTTCGGCGGTGAGGACGTCAGCCACGTTGCGGCGCACCTGCTGCAGCGATTCGAGCTGCTTCTGATAGGCGAAGTCGAGCGCCTGGTTGGGATCCTCGTTGCGGTCGAGCGCCGCATTGAGCTTCTGCTGGACCACCTCGGACATCCGCTTGAAAACACTCACCTCGTCACACCCCCCACCAAAATCATGCGAGTTCTGCCATCACCTCAGAGAACTGGTCGCGCGTCAATCGCAACTCATCCTCGCCCAAGTCCCGAAGCGGCCGCTCCGGCAAACGCTCCCGTGTGGAAAAATCCTCGGCCTCCGGCTTCGCGTAGAGCAGGCCGGTCACCAGCTGGCCGGCCTTGCGCCCCTCCTCGATCAGCTGCAGAGCGGCGCTCCGATCGGTCGGGTCGTGATCGTGCTCGGCGAGCTTGCGGAGCACCAGGTGTGAGCCATCGTGGAGGCGCACGTCGGTGGTCGTGCCCGGCTCGTAGTCGACCAGGACCTCCTCGTAGTACGGGATGAAGGACGGGTCCTGGATCGCCTCCTCATGTTCCTTCACCCATTCGTAGCTCTTGGTCGAGCCGTCATGGTCGTTGAAGGTCACACAGGGCGAGATGACGTCGAGCACGGCGACCCCACGATGGGCTATCGCAGCCTTCAGGAGGGGCACCAGCTGCTTGCCGTCCCCACTGAAGGAGCGCGCGACGAAGGTGCCCCCGAGCGAGATCGCCATGATGCACAGATCGATGGGTTCGTACGTGTTGACGGCCCCTTTCTTCTGCACCGATCCGACGTCAGCGGTGGCTGAGAACTGCCCCTTGGTGAGGCCGTAGGTCCCATTGTCCTCGATGATGTATGTGCAGTCGACGTTGCGCCGGATGAGGTGCGCGTACTGCCCGAGGCCGATCGAGGCGGTGTCGCCGTCACCCGAAACCCCGAGCACGACGAGTGAGCGGTTGGCGAGCTTGGCCCCGGTTGTCAGCGAGGGCATCCGGCCGTGCACACCGTTGAAACCGTGGGCGGACTCCACGAAGTAAGCGGGCGTCTTGGAGGAGCAGCCGATGCCGCTCATCTTGGCCAGGTTGGAGGGCGGCAGCCCCAGCTCGTACATCGCCTTGATCAGGTGGTTGGTGATGGAGTTGTGACCGCAGCCGGCGCATAGGGTCGTCGCGGCGCCCTTGTATGCGTCGCGGGAAAGCCCGATGCGGTTGAGGGTGATGCTCAAGCGGGGATGGCCTCCAGTTCCAGCAGGGGCCGGGTGATGGCGTCAGCCGGGATCGGCTGGCCGTCATAGCGGCGGATGGAGTTCAGCTTACCGATCTCCGCCGCGGGCAGGTGGAGCCGGAGGAGGTCGTAGAGCTGGCCGTCCCGATTCTGCTCCACCACGTAGACGCGCTTATGGTCGGTGACGAACTCCTTGATTGAGTCTGCCAACGGCAGGGCTCGGACCCGGAGGTAGTCCACCTTCAGGCCGGCCGCCTTCAGCTGATCGCGAGCCTCAACCACAGCGTGATGGGTCGACCCGAACGCGATCACGCCGACCGCCGCGCCTTCGGACTCGACGATCGGCGCGGGAACCTCAGTGCGGGCCGTCTCGAACTTACGGCTGAGCCGGTCCAGGTTGCGCGCATAGGTCTCGCCGGATTCGGTGTACCGGGCGTTCTCGTCGTGGCCGGAGCCACGGGTGAAGTAGCCGGCGAGGGGATGGTCGGTGCCGGGCAGAGTCCGGTAGGGAATCCCATCGCCGTCGACGTCGCGGTACCGTCCCCAATCGCCCTTCAACTCCTCCAACCGGGCAGCCGTGAGCACCTTGCCGCGATCGAAGGGCTGCTCCGGATACTGGAAGGGCGGAGTCATCCACCAGTTCATGCCGAGGTCCAAGTCGCTCAGCACGAACACGGCGGTCTGGAAGCGGTCGGCCAGGTCGAAGGCCGCGATCCCCATCTCGTAGCACTCCGCCACGGTCGCCGGGAGCAGCACAAGGTGCTTGGTGTCGCCGTGGGAAAGCGTGTAGACGAACCCGAGGTCTGCCTGGCTGGTCCGGGTGGGAAGCCCGGTCGAAGGGCCCACGCGCTGGATGTCGAAGATCACGACGGGGATCTCGGCGTAATAGGCGAGTCCGGCGAATTCGGCCATCAGGCTGAGACCGGGTCCCGCCGTCGATGTCATCGCGCGGGCGCCTGCCCAGCCGGCCCCGATCGCCATCCCCACCGCCGCCAGCTCGTCTTCGGCCTGGACGACCGCGATCCGCTTCTCGCCGGTCACCGGATCGACGCGGAACCGCTCGGCGTAACTGCCGATGTATTCGCAGAGGGATGACGATGGGGTGATCGGGTACCAGGCGGCCACCGTGCAGCCGCCCATGATGCACCCCAACGCGGCTGCCTGGTTGCCCTCGGCGAGGACCAGCCCCTCGGTCCGCCCGGTCATCGGCCGGAGCACGTGGAGATCCTTCTTGGTGAAGTTCTCATCCCAATAGTCCATCCCGACCGTCACCGCGTCCAGGTTCACCTGCACGGCTCGGGGCTTGCTCAGGAAGTGCCGCCGGACACCGATCTCGATGTTCTCGAACGGGATCTCCAAAAGCCGCGCGACAAAGCCGACGTAGATCATGTTCAGGAGCTGCTTGCGCAGCTTGTCGTTTTCGATCTTCGTCTTGGCCAGGGAAGCGAACGGCACGGGATGGTAATGAACATCCGAGCGCGCGTTGAGTGTCGAGTAGGCGGCATCGTGGATCACCGCGGCGCCGGGCCGGACCCCGGCGAGGTCAGCTGCCCAGGTGGCTGGATTGAGGGCAACCAACACATCGGGGTCCCCCTTGCGGGCCTGGTAGCCGGCCTCCGAGATGCGGACCTGGAACCACGTAGGCAGGCCCTCGATGTTGGAAGGGAAGATGTTCTTGGGCGCGACCGGGATGCCCATCGAGAAGATCGCGCGCATGAGGACAGAGTTAGAGGTTTGACTTCCGGAGCCGTTGACGGTGGCAGCCTGGAAAGTTAGGTCGTTGACATTGAGCTCCGACACGAGAGTCTCCTACGTTACATGCATCGACCGGGAGGCGGACGGCCAGCCCGGAGCAGGCATCAGCTACCCTCAACCGACGTGAAGATCGTCGTTCCCAGGGAGACCACACCGGGCGAGCTGCGGGTGGCCCTGACACCCGCCGCCGCGGGGCGGCTGATCGCCTCCGGGAACGAGGTGGTTGTCGAGTCCGGGGCGGGCGGTGAGGCGTTCCCGGACCACCTCTACCWGGACGCAAAGGCCACGATCGCCGCCTCCGCCGAGGCGGCCTGGGGCCAGGCTGGGGCGGTCCTGAAGGTGCGCAAGCCGAGCCTGCCGGAGGTTGAGATGATCCCCGTGGGCGCCGCTCTCTTCGGGTTCCTTCAGCCGCTGACGAGCCCGGAACTGGTCAGGGCGCTGGCCGCCCGGCGGATCCAGGCCTTCAGCCTCGACGCGATCCCGCGCATCACGCGCGCCCAGTCAATGGACGCTCTCAGCTCCCAGGCGACGGTGGCCGGGTACAAGGCCGCGCTGATCGCGGCCGATTCCCTGGGGAAGCTGTTTCCGATGCTGATGACCGCCGCCGGCACGGTGACGCCGGCCAGGGTGCTGGTGCTCGGCGCCGGCGTGGCCGGCCTCCAGGCCATTGCGACAGCGCGCCGGCTGGGAGGCGTCGTTGAGGCCTTCGACGTTCGGGCGGCGGCTCGGGAGGAGGTCAGAAGCCTGGGCGCCAAGTTCATCGAGCTGGAGCTGGAAACCCAGGAGGGCTCGGGTGGCTACGCGAAGGAGCAGTCGGAGGACTTCCTTCGCCGCCAGCGCGACCTCCTCGGCAAGCACGCCGCCCAGGCCGACGTGGTGATCACCACGGCGCTCATCCCCGGCCGCCCCGCTCCCGTTCTGCTGACCCGTGAGATGGTCGGCGGGATGCGGCCGGGTTCGGTCGTCATCGATATCGCGGCTGAGACGGGGGGCAATTGCGAGCTGACCGAGCCGGGCAAGGTGGTGGTCAGCAATGGGGTGCAGGTCCACGGGATCATCAACCCCGCCGGGATGGTCCCGGCCGTCGCCTCCGAGCTCTACGCCAAGAACATGACCAATCTTCTCGGCCTCCTGATGAAGGGCGCCGAACTGGTGCCCGACGCAGAGGACGAGATTGTCAAGGGGAGCCGGATCACCCTTGCGGGCGAGGTCGTCCAGGAGGCCACCCGGAAGGCCCTCGGCATGGTCCCCGTCCAGGGCTGAGCGAGTGGGTTGCGAGAGGGTTGCGAGAGGGTTGCGAGAGGGTTGCGAGAGGGTTGAAGGACTGATGGATTACACCCACCTGCTGGTCGAGATAACGGTTCTCGTGCTGGCCGCCTTTGTCGGTTTCGAGGTGATCTCCAAGGTCCCGACGACCCTTCATACGCCGCTCATGTCCGGCACCAACGCGATTCACGGCATCGTCATCGTGGGCGGGATGCTGGTGGCCGGGGAGGCTGCCGGCGGTTGGGTCGCGGCTGTCCTCGGCACGATCGCGGTCGTGTTCGGGACGATCAACGTGGTCGGCGGCTTCCTCGTGACCGACCGCATGCTGGAGATGTTCAAAGCCCGGCGGCCGCTTCCGGCCGCCCCGGAAAAGAAAGAGGGCTGATGCCCAGACAGGTCCTGATCGACGCCGGCTACCTGCTGGCGGCGGTCTGCTTCATCCTCGGGCTCCGCTACCTCAGCTCGCCGCGCACCGCGCGCCGGGGCAACCGGGTCGCCGCTCTCGGCATGGGAATCGCGCTGGTCTCCACCGCTGTCCAGGTGACCAATTTCACCTTCGTGATCGTCGGCATCGTCATCGGCACGGTGGTCGGGGTGGCGGGGGCGCGGCAGGTGAAGATGACGGCCATCCCGCAGATGGTGGCCCTGTTCAACGGCGTGGGGGGCGGAGCGGCTGCCCTGATCGCGACCAGCGACTACATCAAGGGCCACGGCGGTGCCGGAATCGTGGTCCCGATCATCCTCTCCGCGGTCATCGGGAGCGTCTCCTTCGCCGGCAGCATGATCGCCTTCCTCAAACTCCAGGAGTGGATGACCGGCCGGCCGGTGACCTACCCCGGCCAGCAGCTCGTCAACGGTTTGATCACCCTCGCCATCCTCGGGCTCGCCGCCCTACTCGTCGCCGGCACCCTCAACCTGCCCCTCTTCGTCGCGATGGCCATCCTGGCCCTGGTGCTCGGGGTGGCCTTCGTGCTCCCGATCGGAGGCGCCGACATGCCGGTTGTCATCTCGCTCCTCAATGCCTTCACCGGGCTGGCCGCGGCGGCCACCGGTTTCGTTCTCGGCAACACGGTATTGATCGTGGCCGGGGCCCTAGTCGGCGCCTCGGGAACCTTGCTCACCCTGCTCATGTCCAGGGCGATGGGACGCTCAATCGGGAACGTGCTCTTCAGCGCTTTCGGCAGCGCGCCGACGGCCAGCGCGGCCGCCCTGGGCGCCGCCGGCGGGAACGTTCGATCAGGGTCGGCTGACGATGTTGCGGTGCTCCTCGCGTACGCCCAGTCGGTTGTCATCGTGCCGGGGTACGGGCTGGCGGTGGCCCAGGCCCAGCATGCTGTCAGGGAGCTGGCAGAGCTCTTGGAGAAGCGCGGGATCGACGTGAAATATGCGATCCACCCGGTGGCCGGGCGAATGCCCGGGCACATGAACGTGCTGCTCGCGGAGGCGAACGTGCCCTATGAGCAGCTGTATGAGATGGAGCAGATCAACCCCCAGCTGGAGCGCACCGATGTCGCCCTTGTGGTGGGCGCCAACGACACGACCAATCCGGCCGCCAAGGACACGCCCTCGAGCCCGATCTATGGGATGCCGATCATCGAGGTCGACCGAGCGGCCAACGTGGTGGTGCTCAAGCGCAGCATGGCCTCGGGATTCGCCGGCGTCGACAACCCGCTGTACTTCAATCCAAAGACGACAATGTTCTTCGGCGATGCCAAGAAGTCACTGTCCGAGCTGGTGACCGCCGTGAAGAACGTCTAGAGTGGAGAGGCCACCGGCGGCGGGACCCCTCAGGGCCAGCGCGGGGGCGGCGTCAGTGCCGACTCGAGGTGGCGACGATCCTCCTCAGGCAGTTCGATGAAGCGCAGCCCGATCTCGTAGAGGGCGGCCGAACCGACGTCAAGGCGCATCGTCCACGCCACCTTGGCGACCACCTTGAACCACTCCTGCCGGCCCTCGTCCAGCAGCAGCTCGAGCTCGATTCGATCGCCCTTCTCCAAGCCTTCGTTGGTGTGGATCCGCATGCCGCCCGGGCTGATGTCCAGGGTGCTGTTACCCGCCTCGGCGTCGGCGGCCCCGGCCTTGCGGTAGGCGATCGGCTTTTCCAGCCGCATGAAGCGGCGACGGTCCGAGTAGGGAACCATCTAGAACGGCTCGCTGCACGGCATCAGGGAGGGTTGCCTTGCGTACTCACGGGCTTCGGGCAGCCGTCCGGAATCGTCATGGGCCCCACCATAATCGAGCGGCAGCCCACGCGTCCTAACCGGCGCCTCTGCCCGGCGCCTCAATGCGAACGGCGGCGCTTGCCCAGCGATAGGTCGATGCGATCGTCGAACCGCCAATTGGCCTCGGCCGCCCAGACTGAGCTGAGGGCATCCTCCAACTGTGTGTGAAGGTCCGGTACCTCGGGGTGTCGGTCCTTGGCGGGACGGCGGCTATCAGTCTTGATCTTGGTAGTCATGTTGGATGTGACCTCCTACATGACTTAACGCATCAAATTCGATTACTGGTACTTCTCGGCGAACGATTTGGGTCACGTTTCTGTCAGGCGACTGTAAGGCCCGATGACGGTTCTCCCATCCCGGCCGATTTTCCGCGATGCTTGGCTCGTGGACGACCTTCGACTCGACGGCCAGGTGGCGCTCGTGACCGGGGCGGCCAGCGGCATCGGCCAGGCGGTGGCGCGCCGGCTGAGCGCGCTGGGTGCCCGGGTGGCCGCGCTTGACCTGCGGCCGGGCGAGGGTGAGGTTTCGCTCACCTGCGATGTGGCGAACGAGTCAGATGTGGCCGCCGCTGTGGCGGAGGCGGAAAAGCGCCTCGGCCCGGCCACGATCCTCGTCAATTCGGCTGGCGTCGCTCCGGCCTGGGTGCCGGTCGGAGACATCAGTGAGGAGCGTTGGGATCGGGTGATGTCGATCAACGTCAAGGGAACCTTCTTCTGCACGAAGGCGGTGTTGCCGGCCATGAGGCGGGCGGGCCGGGGCGCGATTGTGAATATCGCGTCCGTGGCGGGCAGGCACCGCAGCCTCGCCTCCGACGCCGCCTACACCTCCTCCAAGGGGGCGGTGATCGCATTCACGCGCCACGTCGCCAATGAGATGATCAAAGAGGGAATTCGGGTCAACTGCGTGTGCCCCGGCGCCGTCGACAGCCCGATGCTGCGCGCGAACCTTGACGATGAGGGCTACCGCCGGCTGAGTGCTTCGATCCCCGCCGGCCGCCCGGGCCGGCCCGAGGAGATCGCGGCCATCGTCGGCTTCCTTGCCTCCGATGCCTCGTCCTACATGTTCGGCGCGATCATCGACGCCAACGGGGGGATCCTCTGAAGAGGATTGCGGCTCGCTCCTAACGGTGGAAGAGGCGGCTTCGATGGAGGCCCGTCCGATGGGCGAAGTAGCGGGCCATGGTCCAGAGCGTCTTGAAGCCGTAGACCAGGCTCTGGCGGAGGGTGGCCGAGGAGGCGCCGGGGAAGTACTTGGTCTTCACCGGCACCTCGCCGATCCGGAAGCCGAAGGCCACAGCCTGGGCGATCACCTCGGTGTCGAATACGAAGTCGTTGGAGTTGCGCAGGAAGGGAATGGTCTCGAGGAAGGCCCGGCTGTAGGCTCGATAGCCGGTGTGAAGCTCGGCGAACCGCCGGCCGAGCACGAGGTTCTCGAAGGTTGTCAGGGCCCGGTTCGAGATGAATTTGTAGAGCGGCATGCCGCCCTGGCGGGCTCCTCCCGGGGTCATGAAGCGGGACCCCAGCACCATGTCGCAGTCACCATCGGCGATCGGCTGGACCAGCTGCGGCAGCAGCGTCGGGTCGTACTGGCCGTCCGGGTGGAGCATCACGACGATGTCAGCGCCCTGCCGGAGCGCCTCCATGTAGCACGTCTTCTGGTTGCCGCCGTACCCGACGTTATGGGGATGGGCGACCACGTCGATGTGAAGCGAGCGCGCCACCGCGATCGTCTCGTCCCGCGACGCGTCGTCGACCAGGACGATCCGATGCACGGATTCGTGCGGAATCTCCTGCCATGTGAGCCGCAGCGTCTCGGCCGCGTTGTAGGCGGGCATCACCACCACCACGGTGCGACCGGCGAGCGTGGGAGCCGGTCGGGCAGCACGCTTCAACTCGAGGGCAGCTTTCATGACGCTGGCATAGTAGACGCGATCGGAGCCGGTTTACTGCGCAGGTTGGAGGCCGGCCACCCTGCTCGAAAAACAGCCCGGAAGCGAAGCGGAGACTCCTTCGCGGGGCCTGCTCTTTGGCTTGAACGACCAGGCTTCGATGGTGGCGTTTGTGATCGGTTCACTACCGCTGGCTTGGGTGCTGGGCTACGATTCCACGGCTATGGCATCGTCCTCAAGCATTTTCCTTCTTGTAGAGCTCATTGCCCTCGATTGGGCGGAGCCTCACGCGAGCTGAACTGGTCGCGCTGAAGCCCCCGCCCAAAGCGGGGGCTTTTGCTTTTTCTGGAGAGATTTACATGGTGGTGACGCAGTCCCGATGACAGGTGCAGACATGGTCCTGGTGGCCCTCGAGCAGGAGGGGGTCGACGTGATCTTCGGATATCCCGGTGGCGCGAACCTGCCCATCTACCAGGCGCTGCCCGACCACCCCAAGCTTCGCCATGTGCTGGTTCGCCACGAGCAGGGCGGTGCCCACATGGCCGATGGCTATGCGAGGGCGACCGGAAAGCCGGGTGTCGTGATCGCCACCTCGGGGCCGGGCGCCCTGAACCTGGTCACCGGGCTCGCCACCGCCTTCATGGACTCGGTTCCGATGATCGCCATCACGGGACAGGTGGCCTCGCGCACCGTCGGCAGCGATGCCTTTCAGGAATCTGACGTCATCGGCTGCACGCAATCGGTGACCAAGCACAGCTACCTGGTCACCCATGCCGATGACATCCCGAGGGTTTTCGCCGAGGCGTTCCACATCGCGACCACGGGGCGGCCGGGGCCCGTCCTGATCGACATCTGTAAGGACGCGCAGCAGGCGGTGGGGGAGTGGGAGTACACGGTCTGCTCGGCGCTGCCCGGCTACCGGCCCGCCTTCGAAGCCGATCTGACCCAGGTGGAGACGGCGGCCGAGATGCTCGCCAACGCCCGCCGGCCGGTGATCCTGGCCGGTCACGGGGTCATCCTGAGCCACGCCGAGGCCGAGCTCCTCGAAATTGCCGAGCGGTCGGGAACCCCGGTTGGCACCACCCTCCTCGGCGTCGGTGGATTCCCAACCCGCCACCCCCTGGCCCTTCACATGACGGGATTCATGGGGACCGGTTGGAACATCAAGGCGGTGCAGAACGCCGACCTGCTGATGATGGTCGGGATGCGGATCGACGACCGCGTCACCGCCAAGCTGAGCGAGTGGGCGCCGCGCGCCGAGCACTACGTCCATGTCGACATCGATGCGAGTGAGATGGGAAAGAACGTCCGCCCCCACCTCGAGGTGGTCGCCGACGCCAAGCAAGCGCTGAGCGCAATGAAGGCCTTCGTGAAACCGCCTCCCCCGGATCGCGCCGAGTGGCTCAATCAGATCGAGATCTGGCGGGAGGAGCACCCGCTCAAGTACACGAAGTCGAATGGTCATCTGCAGCCGCAGGACGTCCTGATGGACATGTACCGGCGCTGCAAGGATGAGGCGATCGTGGTCGCCGACGTCGGCCAGAACCAAATCTGGGCGGCTCTCTGGTGGAACTACTCGAAGCCCGGGCTGTTCATCAACTCGGGCGGCGCCGGGACGATGGGGTTCGCGCTCCCCGCAGCCATCGGCGCTAAGTTCGGCCGGCCCGAAAAGGACGTCTGGTGCGTGGCGGGGGAGGGCGGATTCGTGATGACCGCCCAGGAGCTGTCGGTTGCCGTGGAGCACAAGCTGGATGTCAAGATCGTGCTCCTCAACAACTTCTCGCTCGGCATGGTGCGCCAGTTCCAGGATGACTTCTACGGCGGCGTTCGCTCGCAGGTGGACCTGACCGAGATGCCCGACTTCGTGAAGCTGGCGGACGCCTATGGCCTCAAGGGCCGCCGCGTCGAGCGCTTCGAGGACATCGCGCCGGCGCTCGACGAGGCCCAGCGGACGAAGGGCCCGTTCCTGATCGACTTTCAGATCGACCCGGAGGCGAATGTCTATCCGATCGTGCCCCTGGGCAAGGGCATCAGCGACTTCTGGGAGCTGCCCAATGGTGCATGACCGCCTCCGGGTCCTGGCGGTCACCGTGGAAAACCACCCCGGGGTGATGTCCCGGGTCAGCGGGATGATCCGCCGCCGCGGCTTCAACATCCAGACCGTGACCGTTGGACCGAGCGTGGTCGAGGGGCGCTCGCGCATGACCCTGACCGTCGACGCCGGCTATGCCGAGGTGGACCAGGTCGCCAAGCAGCTCGACCGGCTCATCGAGGTGATCCAGGTCGAGGACATCACCGACGTGCCCACCGTCAGCCGCGAGCTGCTGATCGCGCGCGTCAACGACCTGCCGCTCGTGGTGGAGCAGTTCGGCGCCCGCAAGCTCGGCGAGGGCATAGTTGAGCTGACCGCCGACAGTGACACGATCGAGGAATTCATCGATTTCCTGAAGCCCTATGGGATTACGGACCTGGCCCGGACGGGGCCGGTGGCAATGAGGAGAACCGCCTGAAAATGAAGATGTACTACGACGCTGACTGTCCAACAAAGTTGGGGGAGAAGGTTGCCGTGCTGGGCTACGGCTCGCAGGGCCGGGCCCACGCCCTCAACCTGAAGGACAGCGGTGAGGATGTGACGGTCGGCCTCTACCCCGGCAGCCGGTCCCGGGCTCGGGCGGAGGCCGACGGCCTGCGCGTCAGCGATGTCGCCGAGGCGGTGAGGGAAGCCACCGTGATCATGGTTCTCACCCCCGACGTCGGTCAGGCCCGCCTCTACAGAGAATCCGTCGAGCCCAATCTCAAGAAGGGCGACATGCTGATGTTCGCCCACGGTTTTTCGATCCACTTCGGGCAGATCAAGCCCCAGGAGGGCGTCGACGTCACAATGATCGCCCCCAAGGCCCCCGGTCACCTGGTCCGCTCAACCTACGAGGAGGGCGCCGGCACTCCCTGCCTGGTGGCGGTGCAGCAGGACGCGACGGGAAGGGCGCGGGAGCGGGCGCTCGCGTACGCGAGGGCGATCGGAGCCGGCCGGGCGGGGATCCTCGAGACGAACTTCAAGGAGGAGACCGAGACCGACCTCTTCGGTGAGCAGGCCGTCCTCTGCGGCGGAGTCTCGGCGCTGATCAAAGCGGGCTTCGAAACGCTCGTCGAGGCGGGCTACCAGCCCGAGCTCGCCTACTTCGAGGTTCTTCACGAGATGAAGTTGATCGTTGACCTGATGTATCGCGGCGGGCTCGGCTTCATGCGCTATTCGGTGTCGGACACCGCCGAGTACGGCGACTACGTCAGCGGTCCCCGGATCGTTGACGCCCACGTCAAGGCCGAGATGAAAAAGGTCCTGGTCGAGATCCAGGACGGCACCTTCGCAGAGCGCTGGATCGATGAGAACGAGTCGGGTGGCCGCCGGCGCTTCATGGAGCTTCGCCAGCAGAACGCCGATCACCAGGTGGAGACCGTCGGTGCCGAACTTCGCAAGATGATGAGCTGGCTCGAGCCGCCCGAGCCGGAGGCCGCGCGCCCTTGAGGGGCGCGCCGGCGCGGTGAAGGTCGCTTACCAGGGAGAGGCTGGGGCCTATTCCGATGAGGCCGCCCAGGCGGTCCGGCCGGGAGCCCGCACGACCGGTCACGCCAGCTTCGCCGCCGCTCTCCGGGCGCTGATCGACCGAAAGGTCGATGCCGCCGTGCTGCCGGTGGAGAACAGCCTGGCCGGGATCGTGCAGGAGGTCAATGACCTCCTCTGGGACAACCGGCTGCTCACCGTCGTGGGCGAGCACGTCCACCCCGTGCGCCACTGTCTGCTCGGTCACGGTGAGGGCCCGGTCCGGCGCGCGATCTCCCACCCGCAGGCGCTGGCCCAGTGCCGGCGCTACCTGCAGGAGCACTCCATCGAGGCGGTGCCCTTCATGGACACCGCGGGCGCCGCTCGCGAGCTCGCCCAGTCAGCCTCGCCGGGCACCGCCGCCATCGCCAGCCGCTCGGCGGCCAAGCGCTATGGACTCAAGATTCTCGCCGAGGGCATCCAGGATGACCCCTCCAACCGGACCCGCTTCCTGGTCGTCGAGCGCGGTATCCCCACCCGGCCCGAGGCCGCGCCGGCGAACTCCAAGGCTTCGCTGGCCTTCATCTCGGCCCACCAGCCCGGCAGCCTCGTGGCGGCCCTCCAGTGTTTTTCAGCGCGGGGCGTCAACCTCACCCGCCTCGATTCCCGGCCGATGCGGGATCGGCCCTTCGAATACATGTTCTACGTCGACTTCGAGGTGGGTGATGGGGAGGCCGCCGGGGAGGCCCTGGCCAGCCTGGAGGCCCAGGCCCATGAGGTCAGGTACTTCGGCGCTTACCCCTCCGCCTCCTACGTAGAAGCGCGTTGATGAGGACGCCCCCCACCAACCGCGTGAATAGTTGCCGTCCTCCCCCCACGCCAGAGGGGGGAGGTCAGGTGGGGGGCCCCGGCGCAGCCGGGGAAATGCAGCGACTGACGTCCAGGCGGGTGAAATAAACCCCAGGTGATGGGGGGAACTGCGCGAGACGGTGCGTCAGGTCAGTTCGAAGAGCCTGACCTGAATCTGCTGTCCTGCTCCATTCGGAGCTCATGAAGGAACCCTGACCGGTCCACCTCGACGTCCTCCCAGCTCAGCGCCTGGTCCTGCTGCGCGCTCCGCTTGAGCCGGCCGCTGTAGGCAAACCCAAAGGGAAGCAGGTTCTCCCGGCGTGCGACGTCGGCCCGCTCCGACAGCCCATAGACGGCGTAGCCGCCGCCACCGTCAAGCTCGTCTCCCGGTGCCAGGTTCCGCTTGGCGACGGCCACGAGCTCGGCGCAGGGAGCGCTGCGCACGTCGCCGGTGGGGAGCCCGGTGACAATCGCTCGCGCGATCGACATCGGTACCTCGACACAGGCGAGGTGGTAGGGGCGGAAGAGTCCCCAGTTGGGTCCCCATTGCTGGGCGGTCCCGCCAAAGCCCGGCTCGAAGAGCGATCCCATTGCCGAGCGGACGCCGGAGTGATCCGAGGTCACGACCACGAACACGCCGGGGAAGACCTTGTCCTGGTGGACGTACTCGCCCTTCTCGTTCACCGCATTGGCCATGTCGACCACGCCCTCGGTCTCGAGGATGCCGCCATCCCCACGCAGCGAGAAGACCTTGCCGAGCTCGGGCCAGCCGCAGTGGGGCTCATGCATCCCGCGCCGGGCGGGAGGCAGGCCGAGCACATTGGAGACCGCCACCATCTCAAGCTGCGATTTGGTGCCGTCCCGGAACTCGTTGTACATCTTGGGGTTCATCTTGTTGCGGAGCGCGATCTCCAGGTACTTCTCGGGGGTCGCGTGGTGGTCATCTGGAAAGAGGACGGTGCCCCTGCCCGCGCAGACGATCCGGAAGCCAAGCGTGGTCGCCCAGTTGCACATCTCAAAGATGGCCCCGGGCTGGTCGCCGGCGGCAAGGCTGTAGACGACCCCCGCCGCCCGGGCCTGCTCGGCGAGGATCGCGCCCACGACAGCGTCCGCCTCGACGTTGAGCATCACGACGTGGTGCTTCTCGGCGATCCCTTCGGAGGCGACCCGGGCCCCCGTCTCAGGGTCTCCCGTGCACTCGGTGATGCACTCGAGCTCGAGCCGGGGGATGAGCAGCGGGTCGGCCGTGGCGACCACGCCTCCCTTCCGGAGGGCGTCATTGCCCACCCCGACAGAATCGGTGACGGTGACCTGGTCCCGGCTCCAGCCGTTTTCCGTGAAGCCGCGGATCGCCCGCTCGACGTGGAGGTCGGCGAGCGCCCGCACCTGCATCCCGGTCATCGTCGCGATCTGGTCGACGACGCCGCGACCCATCCGGCCGACGCCGACAACCCCGACCGCGGCGGGGTTTGACTGGCGGGCTCGCAGTTCGTCCGTGTACAAGGTTGAGGATTCGAGGCTACCATTCCTGCCACTAACCTCCGGAAAGATTCCGGACCTTGGAGGGGGGCAGAATGCCTGAGCGCGAGAGAGATCCGATATTCGAGTGGGACCCGGAGCGGGCCAATTGGGACCGGCGCAGGTTCCTGAAGGCCGCCGGGCTGCTGGTGGCGGGCGCTTCCGCCCTACCCCTGCTCGATGCCTGCGGTGGCGCCACCGACCAGGCCGCTTCGACCACAGCTGTACCCAAGCCCCGCAAGGGTGCCAGCATCCGCTTGCTGCAGTGGGTCAGCTTCGTCAAGGCCGCCGACGCGGAGTTCATCCGGCAGGCCAAGGAATTCGGCGACAAGTACGGCGTGACGGTCGCCGTCGAGCAGATCACCGCCGACCAGCTGCAGGCGAAAACAGCGGCTGCGGTCGAGGCCAAAGCCGGTCCGGACATCATCCAGATGCAGTACGCCTGGCCGCACCTCTACACGAGCCAGTGCGACGACGTGACCAACGAGGTCAACATCCTCAAGGCGAAGATCGGCCAGCCGCTGGCTGTCAACGATGCCTTCTGCAAGGTCGACGGCAAGTACCGGGCGATCCCCTACACGGTGGTCCCCAACGCCTGGACCTACCGCACCGACTACTTCAAGACGGCGGGAATCAACGCCTTCCCCAAGAACTGGGACGACTTCGCCGCCGCCGCCGCCAGGCTCAAGTCGGCCGGGCTGCCGCACATTGCGCAGACGGACGGCCACGCCTACGGCGACTCGCTCTCGATGTGGAACCCCGTGCTCTGGTCCTTCGGCGGCAAAGAGGCCAACAGTGACGGCAAGACGATCGCGATCGATTCCAAGGAGACCAGGGCCGCCATCAAGTGGGCCCAGGACGCTGTCAAGGGCGGCTTCGATGTCCACCCCGAATGGCTTGACCCGGACAACAACCAGGCCTACCACGCCAACCGCATCAGCGGGACGCTGAACGGAGCCTCGATCTACATCCGCGAAAAGGTGGAGTTCAAAAAGTACGACCAGGTCACTGATAACGCGGCCTTGCCGGGTGGGCCCAAGGGCATTTTCACGATGAACCTGATCTTCAACCACGCCGTCATGAAGTACTCCCCGGAGCGGGAGACCGCCAAGGCCCTCCTCCTCTACCTGATGGACAAGGACACCTACCTCAAGTGGACCGACGCCGCCGGCGGCTACAACGCCGGCCCCTATGACGCCTTCAAGAATGATCCGGCCTTCAACAAGGACCCCAAGATGAAGGCGTTCATCGATGTCGTGCCGACCGGTAAATGGCCGGGCTGGCCGGCGACTCCGAGCAAGGCGACCGCTCAGGCCCAGACTCAGTACATCGTCTCCGACATGTTCGCGCAGGCGATCGACGGCTCCAAGACCACCGACCAGGCGGTCAAAGAGGCGGCTGACAAACTCAACGCGATCTTCTCGAGGCCCACGTAGGTAATCTGAGTCAAGAGAGGCCAATGGATGGGACTGGCAGCAGGTAAGGTCACACAATTGGGGGGAGCGCCGCGGCGCTCCCTCCGTGATCGTTTCCTCGCCCGCGAGGCGCCGCTCGGCTACACGCTGCTGCTGCCGACGCTGCTGGTGCTGGGGATCTTCCTGGCCTATCCCTTCGTCATCGGGGTGTGGCTCTCTGTCACCAATGCCAACCTCGATAGCGCCGGCCATTGGGTCGGATTGGCCAACTACAAGTTCGAGTTCACCATCGACAAACCGTTCCTTACGGCGTTTGCCAACACCTTCATCTACACCGCGATCACAACTGTCTTCAAGTTCGGTCTCGGCCTGATCATGGCGCTCCTGCTGAACCAGGCGTTCGCCGGCCAGCGCTTCGTCCGCGCTGCACTGCTGCTCCCCTGGATCATCCCAACCGTGCTCTCAACACTGGGCTGGAAATGGATGTTCGATCCCACCTTCAGCGTGGTGAACTGGATGCTGGTTGACGCTCACCTTCTCGCCTATCCCGGACCGAACTGGTTCGGTCAGCGGTGGAGCGCCCTCTCGGCTCTGATGATCGTCAACATCTGGCGCGGCGTCCCCTTCTACGGGATCTCCTTCCTGGCCGGGCTGCAGACAATCCCGACCGACCTCTACGAGGCAGCCCGTGTCGACGGCGCCAACCGCTGGCAGCAGTTCATCGGCATCACGGTGCCGATGCTGCGGCCGGTCCTGTTGGTGGTTCTTCTGCTCTCGACGATACTCACCTTCGCCGACTTCCAGGTCCCCTTCGTGCTCACCAACGGGGCGCCCTACAACAGCACCCACGTGCTCGGCACCTGGGCCTACCAGACCGGCCTCCAGGGCGGTGACATCGGCCTCGGCGCCGCGGTTTCACTCGTCCTCTTCCCGCTGCTGGCGATCATCATCGCCGTCACCCTCCTCGCCCTCCGGCGGAACGACTGAAGGTGGCCACCGCAGCGCGCTCGCGGCCGGTCAAGCGAAAGAGCGACGCCCCCCTGTGGGAACGCGGGGCGGGGAAGACGGTGCGCGTTTACATCCCGATCGGCCTCTTCCTCCTCGTCACCCTGTTCCCCTTCTACTGGATGTTCATCACCAGCTTCAAGTCGGCCTCGGAGCTGTTCGATTTCGCGCAGAGCCCGCTCTTCGTGTCACAGCCCACGCTCGAGCACTACGACCAGCTGCTCTTCCACACCAACTTTTTCCACTGGCTCATCAACACGACGGTGGTGGCGGTTGTCTCAACGATCATCTCGCTCTTCTGCAGCGTCCTGGCCGGCTATTCGCTGGCCCGACTTCGCTTCCGAGGCGCGGACTCGATCGGGTGGGGCATCTTCATCACCTACCTGGTGCCGCCGACCCTGCTCTTCCTGCCGCTGACCTATCTGATCAGCCAGTTCCACCTCTTCAACAACCTGCTCTCGCTGATCTGCACCTACCCGACCTTCCTGATCCCCTTTTGCTCCTGGCTGCTGATCGGGTACTTCAAGAGCATCCCCAAAGAGCTCGAGGAGTCGGCGATGGTGGACGGCGCGGACCGGATCCAGGCCATGCTCAGGGTGGTCATCCCGCTGGCCCTGCCCGGCATCCTGAGCGCCGGCATGTTCGCCTTCACGCTCAGTTGGAATGAATACCTCTACGCGCTGATCTTCATGAACGACAGCATCTCCAAGACCATCCCAGTCGGCGTGACGAGTGAGCTCATCCATGGCGATGACTTCTTCTGGGGTCAGCTGATGGCGGGGGCGCTGCTCGGCTCCATCCCGGTGGCGGTGCTCTACTCCTTCTTTGTCGACTACTTTGTCGCCGGCATGACCGCCGGCGCGGTCAAGGGGTGAGCTGCCGGTAGGCGCGCCGCGGCGGCGGGCGATTCTCCTTCTCTCGCCTGCGTTGCTGTTCGTGCTTGGCGTCATCGCCTATCCCCTCGGGCTGGCCGTCTACCTGAGCTTCACCAGCGCCCAGGTGGGGGAGGATCAGCCGCACTTCATCGGGCTCGGCAATTTCACCTACCTCGCCCACCAGGCGACCTTCCGCCAGGCGCTCGTCAACACAGCCGTGTACGTGGGCTTCAGCACCCTGCTCAAGTCGCTGCTCGGCCTGGCGATCGCCTTCGCGCTGGTCCGACCCTTTCCGGGCCGCCGGGTGGTCTACGCCCTGCTCTTCCTGCCCTTCATATTTCCGGTGGTGGTGGGAACGGTCGCCTGGTATTACCTCTTCAGCAACGTTCACGGCGCCATCAACTATCTGATCGGCAGCAACATCGCCTGGCTGGGCGAGGGGCCGCTCCCGATGGCGAGCCTGGTGACCGTGAACGTCTGGCACGGCTCGGCGCTCTTCGCGGTGCTTTTCCTGGCCGCCCTGCGCTCGATCCCGAGCGCTCTCCTGGAGCAGTCGGCGATCGACGGGGCGAGGGCTTTGACGCAGGCGCGCCATGTCCTCCTGCCCCACCTCTACCCGGCCCTGCTGCTCGCCTGCCTTCTCTCGATCCTCGGCACCTTCGGGGACTTCTCCATCGTCCACCTCCTGACTGGCGGCGGCCCGGCCAACCGCACGACCATCGTCAGCACCATGGCCTTCCAGATCGCGCTGCGGGATGGCGATCTGGGCACCGCCGCGGCGGTCTCGCTGGCGATGCTGCCCCTCTACCTCCTGGCGATCCTCTTCGTATTGCGCCAGGTTCGGCGGTGACCATGCCGATCTCCAGCGCAATCACAGCCCGGTTGTCCGGCGCCGGCCGGAGTCTCTTTCTCGGGCTCGCCCTGGTCTTCTCATTGGCCCCCTTCCACTGGATGCTGATCGCCTCCCTCAAGGCGAGCGACGAGCAGCTGGTCTTCGGCAACCCCTGGTGGACGTGGCATCCGCTGTGGAGCAACTATTCGGACCTACTCACCTCGCCCACCTTCGGCCACTGGATGTTCAACACCGCCCTGGTCACGATCGCGACACTGGCCATCTGCCTGCCGGCCAGCCTGATGGCCGCCTACGCCCTGGTGCACCTGCGCGTTCCGTACAGCCGCAGCATCGTTGGGGTGCTCTTCGCCACCTACCTATTGCCGCAGGGCGTCCTCTTTCTGCCCCTGGTGAGGATGATGAGCGCCCTTCACCTCCTGAACTCGCCCTGGGCCCTGGTGCTGGCCTACCCGGGGCTGATCATCCCCTTCGGCACCTGGGTGCTCTGGACCTTTCTTCGCAACCTTCCGGCCGACCTCGTCGAATTCGCCCGCCTGGAAGGTGCGTTCGATTTTGCGATCCTCACCCGGGTGCTGCTGCCCCTGGCGCTGCCCGCGATCGGTGCGGTTGCGCTATTCGGGATCGCGATCGTTTTCAACGATTACCTCTACGCATTCGCCCTTGAGAGCAATCCCGCCGGGCAGACCCTGATGGCCGCTGTGGGCAGCACGAGCGTCGACATCAGCGACAGCGGCTTCCTGTTCTCGGCGGTCATCTTGGGCATCGCGCCGGTCGCGCTGGCCTGCGCCTTCTTCGCTGATTCCTATGGCCGCGGACTGGGATCGGGAGTCATCGACTAGCGCGCTATTCAAGGCGCGCCGCTAGCGAGTAGGATTTCTCCAAATGGCATCTGTGAGTTACGAGAACGTCACCAAGCGGTACGCCGGCGACACTCTCGCGGTCGACAACCTCAGCCTCCAGGTGAAGGACACCGAGTTCATGGTCCTGGTCGGCCCGTCCGGTTGCGGCAAGTCCACCGCCCTGCGCATGCTGGCCGGCCTCGAGGACATCACCGAGGGCGAGATCAAGATCGGGGACAAGGTCGTCAATGACATGCCGCCCCGAGACCGTGATATCGCGATGGTCTTCCAGTCCTATGCCCTCTACCCGCATATGAGCGTGTACGACAACATGGCCTTCGGGCTGAAGATGCGCGGCACGCCCAAGGCCGAAATCGAGCGACGGGTGAATGACGCCGCGCGCATCCTCGAGCTGGACGTGCTGCTCAAGCGCAAGCCCCGGCAGCTGTCGGGCGGACAGCGGCAGCGCGTGGCGCTGGGCCGCGCGATCGTCCGCGAGCCACAGGTCTTCCTCCTCGACGAGCCGCTCTCGAACCTCGACGCGAAGCTTCGGGTGCAGACTCGTATCGAGCTCCAGAAGCAGCATCAGCAGCTCCAGGCCACGTTCATCTACGTCACCCACGATCAGGTCGAGGCGATGACGATGGGCGACCGCATCGCAGTCATGCGCGACGGCATCCTCCAACAGGTGGCACCGCCCCGCGAGATCTACGAGAACCCCACCAACATGTACGTCGCCGGCTTCATCGGCAGCCCGAACATGAACTTCATACCGGTCACGCTCAACGGGAAGACCGCCAAGGCCTCCGGCTTCGAGCTTGAGCTCCCCCAGGCGCCGGGCATTGAAAAGGGTGTGCTCGGGATCCGTCCCGAAGCCCTCACCGAGCATCCTCGCGAGGGCCACGCCGGCCTGGACCTGAAGGTCGAGGTGGTCGAGGTTCTCGGCTCCGACCAATACCTCTACGGGACCGTCGGCGGTGACGCGATCATCGCCCGGGTCGATCCCAAGCTGAAGGTGGAACCCGGTGATCGGGTCCGTCTCGGAGTGGACACCCGGCGCCTTCACCTCTTCGATACGGCGACGGAGAAGGCCGTTCTCTAGTGGACTGTAACGGTCGAATGAGGTACAGGCCGAAGGCGCGCAGCCC
>JRHI01000906.1_pt1 | contig 28992 bp, 22 predicted proteins | sample 215371 | NCBI WGS metagenome assembly JRHI01 (sample SAMN02929681, study PRJNA255918) | sediment metagenome | biome: cave system; feature: Ice Cave; material: Sediment; isolation source: sediment from deep within a dark volcanic ice cave with no known source of... ...
ACCGTAGAAGCCCTCGGCTTCAGCCGTAGGGAGTTGTCACTCTTCTCTATCCTGTTTGACTTCAACCAGAAAGCCTTTCGATTTGAGCGCCGCCGCCAGGCCAAAGAGCCGCTCGTTACCATGCACCACCCAGGCCAGTTCAGCACCTTCCCAATGGCATTCATACCAGCCCTCCCATTTCACATGCTGCACTCTCCCCAGGTAATGCCATGCCTGAACCGCCGGACGTCGATTGTTGAAGCCAAAACCAATGCTCTCTACACTGGCAAAGTCTTTGCTGCGAAAGATGACCTTCATATGCTTACATTCGCTGCCATGTATCCCACTTAAAAACGCCACACGCTGCGCTTCATCTAGATATTACCATAACCTTTCGCATAATCAACCATTGTGTTGTTCATCCTTTCCTCGCACATTTGGCCTATCAACCTCCATCTCATTATCTAACCCTGCATCGTCCTATCCTTGTCAGACTATTCTATGCTATACTACCTTCCAACAACAATTGACGGCGCTTATTTATATCCCATGACTATAGGAAAGCGATGGACAGCATGCCAACACTCGTTTTTTTGATCGATGTAGATAATACTCTGATTGCAAACGATGACGTGAAACATAACTACGATACTCACATCCAGGTCGAAATGGGCCCGGATTTAACGGTCCGCTTCTGGCATATTTATGAGCAAGTGCGCAATGAAAGCAATGTTGTAAACATTCCGCTTGCCTTGAAAAGGCTGCGTGAAGTGACATCGCTTGAGGAACTGGATGAGCAAACGTATCTCCACGTCCATTCTATTTTTGACAACTATCCCTTCTATCAGGCTCTTTACCCACACACTCTTGAAACGCTGGCATACTTGCGCAGCATTGGTCTGACGGTCATTGTCTCAGATGGTGATATGGTCTTCCAGGCAGAGAAAATATTCTCCAGTAACCTCGCCGAAGCCGTCGAGGGACGTGTATTGATTTATACCCATAAGCAAGAGCACCTGGACGAAGTCATGAAAAAGTACACTGCCGATCACTACGCGATGATCGATGATAAGCCGCAAATACTGGCCGATTCAAAAGCTTTTATGGGGCCGAAACTAACTACCGTTTTCGTCCAGCAAGGAACCTACGCGACAGATCAGCATCCACACGGATTCACTCCTGACATCAGTGTACTTCATCTAGCTGATTTGCGTTCATATTCGGCAGAGCAATTCTTCACCACCCGCCAGTAGACAAGGTTTTTTCATTGCAACGCTGGAGAGGCGTCTCTGTAACCTGCGTGTCGCGGTTCACTCGTTTTCATATCTATGTAGCCCATCTCTTGCGCATCTTGCTGTAACACAATGTGCGTTCGCAGCACTTCATTCAAGCATATAGGCAGGCTTTTACCTGGAAAGGGAAACAATAGATGACTCCTGAACAGCTCAGGCTACAACAATCACAAGAACGAACGATGTACTGGAAGCGCTGGGGACCTTATTTGAGTGAGCGCGCCTGGGGAACGGTGCGCGAGGATTACAGCGCCGATGGTGCAGCCTGGGATTACCTGCCTCATGATCAGGCACGTTCAAAAGCGTACCGTTGGGGAGAAGATGGATTGGCGGGTATCAGTGATCGTCATCAGCAGTTATGCTTTGCCCTGGCATTATGGAATGGCCGAGACCCCATTCTTAAAGAGCGACTCTTCGGTCTGACTGGAGAAGAAGGCAATCATGGTGAAGACGTCAAAGAATATTATTACTATCTCGACAACACCCCGACCCACAGCTATATGAAATACCTTTATAAGTACCCGCAATCTGAATACCCATATGCCAACCTTGTAGAGGAGAATCGACGGCGCGGACGGCTAAGCCCAGAATACGAATTAATCAACACTGGCATTTTTGATGAAGACCGGTATTTCGACGTGTACGTCGAGTATGCCAAAGCAGCTCCAGAAGATATACTGATTCGTCTCACTATTGCTAACCGTGGGCCTGAGGCCACGCTTGATCTGCTCCCAACGCTTTGGCTTCGCAATACCTGGTCATGGCTTGAGAACGCTACCCGCCCATCGCTGAGCTACCATGAGGCTACCTGTCCTCCCAGCACCTCCCACTACAGTGTTATTCACACCAAATTAAGCAATAGTACAGGAAACTCGACGGTAGGGACGGGGACGAACGATGGAGAGTACTGGCTCTACTGCGAGGGAGACCCGGCCTTGCTTTTCACAGAAAATGAGACTAACACAGAACGCCTCTATGGCATTCCCAATAGCAGCCCCTATGTGAAAGATAGTATCAACAACTACTTGCTTAACGGGCAACGTGACGCGGTCAATCCCGCCAGGGAAGGCACAAAGGTAGCAGTGCACTATCATCTCTCACTCGCAGCGGGCGATACACACACTGTCCAGCTTCGCCTCAGCAACCAGGCACCGGCAGATATGCTTCCTTTTGACGAGACTTTCGCGGAGATTTTCAGTCTGCGCATACATGAGGCCGACGAATTTTATAAGGCAATCATACCAGCGGACGTTTCAGAGGATGCAGCCAATGTTCAGCGCCAGGCATTTGCCGGTATGCTGTGGAGTAAAGAGTTCTACTTTTATGACGTAAAAATATGGTTAGCTGGAGACCCGGCACAGCCACCTCCACCACCTGAACGCTTGCATGGGCGCAATCACGAATGGACCCATCTCTATAACGCCGACATCATCTCTATGCCAGATAAATGGGAGTATCCCTGGTATGCAGCGTGGGACCTGGCTTTCCACTGCGTTACGTTCGCATTTATTGATCCTGATTTCGCTAAAGAGCAGCTGATATTAATGCTGCGTGAATGGTATATGCACCCTAACGGACAAATACCCGCCTATGAATGGGCCTTTAGCGACGTCAATCCTCCCGTTCACGCCTGGGCGGCCTATCACGTCTATAAGATCGAACAGCATCTTACGGGTCAAGGAGATCGTGACTTCCTGGAGAAGATCTTTCAGAAGCTCCTGCTGAACTTCACATGGTGGGTCAACCGCAAAGACTACGAAGGGCAGAATGTCTTTCAGGGTGGCTTCCTCGGCCTGGATAATATCGGCGTCTTTGATCGCAATCAGCCTCTATCTGATGGAAGCCACATCGAGCAATCGGATGGCACGAGTTGGATGGGTATGTACTGCCTGAACATGCTCACAATTGCCCTGGAACTTGCTCAACAAAATCGCGCCTATAGCGATATTGCCAGCAAGTTCTTTGAGCATTTCATCTATATCGCTCATGCCATGAATGACCTTGGAGTAGATGGTGTCGAGTTATGGAATGAGGAGGATGGTTTCTACTACGACGTTCTGCATTACCAGAACAGCACGAATATCCCACTTAAAGTGCGCTCTATGGTTGGCTTGATCCCTTTGTTCGCAATCACCATTCTAGAGTCCGAACTCATCAATCAACTACCCAGTTTTAAGCAGCGCATGCAGTGGTTCATTGATAACTGGGCTGACATTGACAAGCATATGGAGCGGATGGAGGAGCCTGGACATAATGAGCATCTGCTGCTCTCCATAGTTAATCGCGAAAAGTTGCCACGAATCTTGAAAGTTATGCTCGACGAGGCGGAATTTCTCTCTCCTTATGGACTGCGCGCGCTCTCGCGCTACCACCTGGAACACCCCTATACGATTGAGATGAATGGTATTACCCATACTGTCGACTACGAACCTGCGGAATCCAACTCTGGCCTATTTGGCGGAAACTCCAACTGGCGTGGTCCTATCTGGTTTCCGGTGAATTACCTGATTATCGAGTCGTTACAGACCTTCTATCACTTTTACGGCGACGCTTTAAAGGTGGAGTTTCCCACAGGTTCTGGCAACCACTTAAACCTGGAGGAGATTGCGCTAGCTCTCTCGCGGCGCCTGAGCAACATTTTCCTGCGCGACGAAAAAGGCCAGCGACCCGTCCATGGCGGTGTAGAGAAATTCCAGCGCGATCCTTACTGGCGTGATCTGATCCTGTTCTACGAGTATTTCCACGGCGATATAGGGGCAGGAATCGGTGCCAGCCACCAGACGGGCTGGACAGGACTGGTGGCCAATCTGTTTCGCATGCAAAGTGAGGAAGGTCAGGGCCAGGCCCTTATGCACGAAGTTACAAAAATGCCTGATTAAGCAGCCCTTTGCTAGAAGAAACGTGCTATCCAGTTGGGTAGCTTGTTTCTTCGTTTTTAGGCTTTGTGATATAGTAAAGGTACACTAACTATCGAATTGAGCCTTTATGAGAAAACATCCAAACGCACGAGCCACGGTCAGCATGAAGGCGCGGCATACACTCTACACCGACGTTTGCCAGCGCCGACACATTGAAGCATGTGGGCTTCTGCTAGGGCACATAGACGACCTGGGAAACTGGCATATCGATCGAGCACACCCACTGCGTAACATATGTAACTCCCCTGTCTATTTTGAATTTGTACCAGAAGATATACTGGCTGTTGAACTTGATCATCCGGGAGCGATCATTGGAGCATATCATAGCCACCCCGGAGGATTGAAAGTTGCTAGCAGTACTGACCGGGATAATATGAAACGAGTGAATAAAGAACAGCAGATTCCCTGGATCTGGTTCATCTTCAGTGGCCCCTTTAATGAAACATTTCAACGCGATTACGAGCAGGGCACGAACTCATCGCTTAGCGCCTACCACCACTACGATACAATAGGTCTGCAGCAAATAACGCTCGAATTCGAGAATGCACAAGATGATGGCGTATGGAGGCCCTGAGATAATCGGGTCAAAGGGGGTAGTCATATCAACTCAAATGCGTTATAATCAACGCTGGCAGGTACAGCAGTATCGGCATAAACAGGATTTTTGATGCTACTTTGATGCTACCAGGAAAAGGAACCAGGCAATGAGATGCCCTAAGTGCGGTAATGAGGTTAGTCAGGACGAAGCGTTCTGTGGGCAATGTGGTTCACTTACAAGACCATTAGCTCAACAAACTGAAATAGTGCAAGCGCCGCGCAGTGGACTTCTGAAGACATATAATCAGAACAATTCACCTATGCCTGAGGCCGCACCAGAAGCATACTATACAAGTCCCATGCCGCCTATCCAAGGGTCTTCAATGGCCCCTCCTAACCAACCGTCGGCTGTTACTCCTCCTGTCAATCCACGCCAACAGACTGGCTTCTATCAGGATGCTACAGAAGCGATGTCATCATTGCCTCCGAATACGGTTCAAAATCACCCGGCCAATTATCCACAAACAGGCTTTGGGGGTCCCCCTTCACAGGCTGGATATCCCGGTCCTGTTCAATACGGTCCACCTCAACAGGGGCAGACTTATCAAGCTGGAAACCAAACACAGCAGGGTTACCCACCTGTTCCACCATACTCAAGTGGGCAGAGTTATACTGGCTATCCACAGTATCCTGGACTTACGCCCCCACCAATTAAAAAGCAGAATAACACCGTCTTAATCGTTGCGAGTGTCTTGCTGGTATTAGCGCTGCTAGCGGTGATTGTCTTTGGCGCACTCTATGTATCGCGCGGGAATCCCGCAAAACCCACTGTCACCCTTACTCCTATACCAACGGCTGCACCCAGTCCAACCACAATTCCCAGCCCAACGCCTACGGCGACAGCTACACCCAGTCCTACGCCTTCGCCGACACCAACACCTCCTCCAGACCAAAATTTCTCCTGGTGTACTACAGCCTGTACCAGTAATGGTTTCATCGTCGAGTATCCAAATGGTTGGATTCAAGGGCAAACGAATGATAAAACTGGCGTACAGTTTCTAAATCCTTCTCCACAAGATCAGTATGCTGCGTTCAAAGTTCCCCCTATCCAGGGAACGCCTAATGCAAGTGACCTCGTTGACGCGGACCTGCAAAACGTCTTTGCATCCCAGACGGGCTATACTCCCCCGACCTCAAAATTGGTCACTACCATCGGGGGCGAAACCTGGACCTATGCCATTGCATATTATAAGCTGAATGATCAGAAAGAGCGGGTTGAAGTCTTTGCGACTATCCACCTGAAGAAGGGTTACGTAATTGAGCTACAGGCCAATGATAGTCAGTTTGATACCGTGAACACACAATACTTTTCCACTATGATTGCTCGCTTTCAGTTCCTGCCAGGTTCATCTTAGTATCTACTAAAGACGGAGGAGCGAGTGAGATTTTTTCTACTACTACTGGTCTTTGTCGGCGGCATGACCAGCCTGGCACTTGAGATGTGTGCTTCACGACTACTGGCAGCGTATTTCGGCACGTCGCTTTTCATCTGGGCAAATCTTATCGGGCTGATCTTAGTCTACCTGACCGTTGGCTACTTTATTGGGGGTCGTCTCGCTGACCGCTATCCATCTGATCAGGTACTCTGCACCATTACCGCGATGGCCGCGCTCTCTATCTCAATACTACCCTTCATTAGCCAGGTTATACTTACCTGGTCGATTACGGGCCTGGCGCAAGTCTCGGTCAGCATTTTCTTCAGTTCTTTGCTGGGAACCATCCTCCTATTCGCAATCCCCGTGACCCTACTCGGACTGGTCTCACCGTTCGCCATTCGCCTCGTGACCAAAGAGCTGGAAAGAAGCGGGAAGACAAGTGGCTCTCTCTATGCGCTATCAACGCTTGGCAGCATCCTTGGTGCATTTCTCCCCGTACTGTGGCTCATCCCGACCTTCGGTGTGCGCCGCACGCTGCTGATCTTCGGCGTCTTATTGTTTGCCGCTTCGCTGTGGGGGCTAAAACTCCGCTGGCGACCAGCATTCTCCCTGGTCCTGATTGCGCTGGTATTACCACTGGGGCCACTGAAGAACATACCAGGCCTGATCTATGAGCAAGAATCGCTCTACAATTATATCCAGGTCACCCAGCTCCACGATGGAACGAGAGAACTGATCCTGAACGAGGGTCAGGCGATCCACTCGATCTATTATCCCAATCCCAATACCACTTTAACAGGCTGGTATTGGGATTATTTTTTAGCGGCGCCTTATTTCAATCCTGGATTTACGCCACAGAATTTGCATCGAGTTGGTATTATTGGACTCGCAGCAGGCACAATAGCTCACCAGTTCACCCAGGTTTACGGTCCGGTGCCCATTGACGGGGTAGAGATCGATCCCGCTATCGTCGATGTGGGGCGCAAGTATTTCGCCATGAATGAGCCTAATCTCCACGTACATGTGCAAGATGGCCGCACTTACTTAGAGACAACGCAGGCACAATACGATGTAATAGCGATAGACGCATTTCAGCAGCCATATATACCATTTCAACTCACGACACGTGAGTTTTTCTCTACTATTCGTGCTCACCTGTCTTCAACGGGAGTGGTAGCGCTCAATACGGCTCATACCACCCACGATTACAGGTTAGTGCAGGCCTTTGTCAATACAATGGGCCAGGTCTTTCCTAGCGTCTACGTGTTCGACGTTCCAGGAACGTTTAACACTGAAATCATGGCATCGGTTCAACCCACCTCTATCACGACATTCCGCGCAAACCTGGCTCATTTTACTCCCTCAAGTATTATGGGCCAGCTTGCCAGTGAAGTATCGCCGGTAGTCACACGAGGGCACAGCGATGGAGGGATCGTCTTCACGGATGATCGTGCCCCTATCGAACAAATCACTGACCAATTATTGTTGAGTTATATACAACAACGCTAGCAAGTGCTATTGACACATACTTAAAAACTGAGGTACTGTAGCAATGGCAATGTATCATTAGACGAGAAGGGATTCCATCATGACGGTAGTTGCAGTCATCGGAGCACAATGGGGAGATGAAGGGAAAGGAAAGATTGTAGATGAATTATCGATGCATACGCAGTATGTCGTGCGCTACCAGGGAGGGAGCAATGCAGGACATCGGGTTGTGCACGATAAGGGCGAATTTACCTTTCGTCTCGTCCCATCAGGCATTCTCTACCCCAATACTACCTGCATTATCGGCAACGGCGTAGTAGTTGACCCTAAAGGCCTCATTGCCGAGATGGACGAACTCAAACTTCTAGGTATAGATATTTCTCACCTGTACATCAGCGAACGAGCCCATGTTGTTATGCCCTATCATTTCCTGCTGGACCGACTCGAAGAACAGGCGCGAGGAGCAGACAAGATCGACAGCACGCAACGCGGTATTGGCCCTGCCTATGTAGATAAACATGCCCGCATTGGTGTTCGCATGGCTGACCTGCTCGATGTCGATACCTTCCGCGCGAAACTCTCTAACATCCTGCAACAAAAGAATCGTATGATTACACAGATTTATGGCCAGCCGCCGCTCTCACTCGAAGAGATTCACGGAGAATACTTTGGCTATGGTTTGCAACTACGCCCTCATATTACCGATACACAATCGATGTTGCATGAAGCAGTTTTTGAACGCAAGATGGTCCTTTTAGAGGGCGCTCAGGGTGCCCTTCTTGATATTGACTTTGGCACCTATCCCTACGTCACATCCTCCTCGACAATGGCTGCTAACGCCGCTGGTGGCGCGGGATTATCCCCACGTTCGATTGACCGCGTCATCGGTGTATACAAAGCCTACATTACCAGAGTAGGCAGCGGCCCTATGCCCACCGAACTCTTCGATGCTAGTGGACGCGAATTACGGGACCGTGGGCACGAATTCGGAACGAATACTGGGAGAGTGCGCCGTTGTGGTTGGTTCGACGCTGTGGCTGGTCGCTTCGTGGCACAACTGAACGGGCTGGATGCCGCCGTTATCACCAAGCTTGATGTCCTCGACACCTTCCCCACCATTAATATCTGCACCGCTTACCAGCTTCATGGGAAAATCATACACAACCTGCCAGCTAGCATAAGTGATCTCGCGGCTTGTGAGCCTGTCTATGAAGAAGTTGAAGGATGGCAAAGCGACACCACAGGTATCTGTACCTACGATGACCTTCCCCTGGCAGCAAAGAGGTACCTGAAGCGCCTGGAAGAGTTGCTCGCAACACCCATCGCCATGATATCGGTCAGCCCTCAACGCGGTAAGACAATCCAGGTTAAGGACGTTCTGGCAATGCAGGAGCATGACGATCGCTATCCAAGGAATGCTATGAGATAACGAAAAAGCTTCCAAGAGTAAAAGCGCTGGAATTGCCGCTCACTCAATAATGTTCAAGAGAGTCTTCGTACTTATAGATACTCATTGTCATGAGTATCGCGTCTATTAACCTTCAACACCCAGGGGTTTCTTTGCCATCGCTGCCCCACTGCGCGGATACTGCTTAGGACACAGCTTCTGCTGCTCCCACATCAGGAGGCGCCGACCATCTGCGAGACCAGAAAGAGTGACTGCTACGTCGGACTTCAAGACAGCTCCAACTTCTTTAGCAGCCCTCTTTCCCTGGGTCAGTTCATCCTCTAGCGCACCTTTTTTGAGTAGGACGATTTGTCCACCTACGCGACAAAATGGGGCTGCATACTCCAAAAGCACTGGGAGTGATGCCACCGCTCGTGCAGTAACAACATCGAACGTTGCCCGGTACTCTTGCTTGTGGGCAGCTTCCTCGGCACGGCCATGTACAGCTACAACATTCTCTAAATGCAACGTCTCGATCATATGCTGCAAGAATGTTACTTTTTTACCCGTAGCTTCTAATAACACAACCTGCCATTGTGGGCGCACAATCTTGAGCGACAGGCCTGGCAGGCCAGCACCTGAACCAATATCCAGCAGGCGAACACGAGATTTGTCATATACCTTCAACACAGACAACGAATCGAGGAAATGCTTTATCAGCACTTCTTCTGGATTGGTTATCGCAGTGAGGTTCATACGAGTATTCCAATCTAGCAGTTCCTGCCGGTACCTCAGAAACTGTGCTAAGGCAGTCCCTTCTCGCCTATCTGCTGCTAAAACAAACACATGTAGCATTTCAGCAAACGCATCCAGCGCGTCATTACCCATTGAGCAACCTTCCATGCTTTCCTTAGTGATAGCCCCATTGTATCAGTTTTTTCCCGAAATGGTGCAGTCCTTCAAAGATGCTCGAGGATGCCCCCGCATCATATTATGGGGCTGAAGAACATCCTCGTGTTGCATTTCTCATGCGCGAGAACATCATGACCGTGAAGTCCTGTCTGTCTTCCTACACAGAAAGAAGTGGTCGCCTCGATGCGTCAAGACATGTGACCATACCTCCCTGATGATGTGCAATGCTGTTCACATGTACAGAGGTTTAATGCATTCCTGCCAACATGAGCGCGACCGCCCCCAGGTGGATTGCTCCATACAGAATGCCCATCGTCAGCAAGGGATCGCCAAAGAAGTGCGCCATGGCATGGGAGATCAGGCCGGGCGTCAGACTGCGCTTGCCGATCACAAAGATGATTGCCACAATGCCAAACAGCACAGCCGAGCTGATTCCGTAAAAAAGCGAGTAATGGAGACCAATCAGGCCGTGATAACTCCCCATCACGATTGCACTAGCAACCACCTGCACCCAGGTTGGCACACCTCCACGCCGCAATTGTTCCATAAAGAAGCCGCGCATGGCCAGTTCTTCGCCAAAGGCCAGAAACAGACCAAGCACCATCATGATCGGTCGTTCCCAACTCCAGGTGAACAAGCCCGCGCCAGGTTCTGGTCGACCATAGGTGAGAGCCACCCACAGCGCTCCATAGATACTTCCAATTATTATGGCCGTCACCGTCGTGGGACGCCGCCAGCCAAGCTCTGCCAGTGTTTCGCCATGCTGGCGCTGCCACAGGATAATCAGCCCAATGATGATCGCAATGGCAACGGTGAAGCTGATATCCAGATACAATGAGGCCAGCAATACCTGCTGTCGCATGGTCGCCGCCAGATAGTTCGTGACCACACCGAAGTTCGCGACACCCAACAGCAGCCATAGCACCACTGTGATACCAAGTGCATTTCTCCAGGCGATCAACGGAGGTAAGGATCGCGCCGGGTGAGCAGTCGAAGTCAGTGTTTCTTGAGACATACCTGTTCCCTCTTTTCTTCTTGCTTATCATCCCTCGATGTTTCTTTCAATTGGAAGCTGCATTTCGGTGAGCGGTTGGTCTTCGATCGGCCAACGGAGATAGAGGCAGCGGTACGGTCCAGCGCTCTGATAGCCACTTGTTGCCACCCACGTCATCATGACGATGTAGGCGTCCCAGAGTCCATCGTAATCGCCTCCATGCAGCAGGCAGGCCATTGCCGATGCGCCAATCAGTTCTCGCAGAAACACCCGATCTCCCTTCCCTTGTGACAGGCTGTCCGACCATGCCTGCTCGATCGCGATACCCATCTCTACATCAATCGTCTGGTCCTGACCTGGAGCGGGTGCATCATGATAGATGGCAAACCACGGTCCACTGCTTTTCAGACCCGCTTGCGCAAGCTCCAAAGACACCTCTCGTGCGAGCTGCTCACATCGGTGAAATGTTTCGCCGCTCGAGGGCATCACCGCACGCGCCGATGCAATCACCACGGACGCAACCGACTTGACCACGATGTCGTAGTGCAGTCGGGTGTCCTCCTGTTCGATCAGTTTGAGGCGCGCCTTCACCCGTTCCAACCGTGCCTGGCCTTCCGTGATCATCTCCTGGAAATTAGCCTGTTTCAGGCGCAGCATCCCGCGGAGTTCAGCTGGCGAGAGATACTCACACAGCACCGTGCGAATCTGATCCAGCGAAAAGCCCAGGTCTTTGAGTACGAGGATACGGTTGAGTCTGGGCAACTGGTCAAGGGCGTAGAAGCGATAGCCGGTGGCAGCGTTGACTTCTGTACTCCTCTCTCTCTTTCTTCTCCATGTCTGGCGTCTGCCTCATACTAGCAATTCTACACCCTCCGGTAACCGGAGAGTCAAAGGTGGGGTAATGTTCCTCACCATCGAGAAAAACTTGAATAGTGGATGCAGAAACAACAGAGAAATCCCCTGGCACGGCCTGTGCAAAATGCGATAAGTCGTGCCTGTACGATTTGATGGTATTCTTGGGAGCCGAACGAGTGCGTAGGCTGGCAAGGAACAATCCAACAGCCTCATGTTTTGTCAGGCAAAAAAGGGATGCACCACAGAATTTCCCTTTCTGCGCTTGCGTTGGGTGCTCTAATCACTGCTTTTCGCGACCGTTTGTAATAAGTGAAGTCTCGAGGAGGCGATCGCTTGCGGTCGCCTCCTCGAGACTTCACTCCTCATTTCTATCAGAGCTGTCATTCGCCAACAGAGCCCTCAAGGGGTGGGAGCATCAGTTACGAGACGAACTTCCTCTTACTATTCAGATAATCGACCAACAGATATTCGCCCAGGTTGTTCTTATCCGCGTAGAACGTGCGCCCGTGGTTAATCTGCGACATCTGGTTCACAAAGGCAATCATCCAGTTATCGTCCTCCAACATAAAGGTATTGATGGTGATGCCCTCGCGGGTACAACGCTGTGCTTCCAACAGCGTTTGCTGCTCGGCCAGGTGGTTGTAAGGCCAGTTAAAACGCCACTCGCCATCTTCGTACCAAACAGTTGGACCTCCATCGGTGATCATGATGACCTGCTTGTTCACACCGCGATGACGCGCCAGGAGCTGTCGCGAGAGCATCAAACCGTGCGCCATATTCGTGCCCTGCTGATTATCAAGATTACTCATCTCGATTAACTCATTGGGCTTAAATTCCTGGGCAATACGTGAAAATCCCACAATATAAAGATTGTCACGTGGAAACTGCGAGCGTATCAGGCTCTCCAACGCGACTGCCACCTTCTTCGCTGCTGGTTGACAGCCATTGTAAATCATACTCAGACTCATGTCGATCATCAGCACCGTAGATGATTGGGTAGTAAACTCGGTGCGATAGACCTCAAAATCTTCTTTTTGCAGTCCAACAGGTGTACCTATTCCACGACGGTGCAGCGCATTCATCAGCGTCTTTTCCAGGTCGAGCAGGAAAGGATCGCCGAATTGATAGGCTTTACTCTCATCGGTACGCTCACCACCTACTCCCCGGAAAGGACTGACATGACGACCGAAACCATCGCGCTTGAGTTTGTTAAAGATATCTTGGAGAGCCTTCTGGCCAATTTTACGGATGCCGCGAGCCGTTAACTCCCAACGTTTGCCCCGTTTCTGGATATAGCCGGCCTCTTCAAGCATCTTCATCAGTTCTTTTAGCTGCTCAACCGACTGGAATTCCTCGTCACCGAGCAGTTCTTTTACCTTCTCGCTGTCGATCGCCTCCAGGTTATCCATGCGACGAGCTTCACTAAACTGATCTTCAAGTCCCTCCATCTGCTGCAAACGACTCATCATGCGCATCGCTTCATTAAAGGGCAAGGACTCGTCGCCGCGAAAGTTGAAACGCGTGCGCATCCCCTCTGTTGGTGCTACTGCCTCAAGATTCTGCGCCAGTTCCATCATGTCTACGCGGATGCGATCATCTCCCATGAGCTGTTCCATGAGATTCTGTAGCTCTTCTCGTTGCTCTGGTGAAAGATTATCCATGATCCCCTGCATGGCCGCCATCTGCTGCTGCATCTGCTCGATCAGATCATCCAGCGAATTGACGCCAGGGAAATACTCACCATGCTTCTGCATAAACGCGTCGAAATCCGGCTCTTTGCCTTCCTGGCGCTCGCGTAGCATTTTATTCAGGTCGCGAATCATTTCGCGCATCTTAGCGATATCTTCAGGGGTCATGTTCTGTAGCGATTGCTGCATTCCCTGGAAGAACTGCTGCATCATCTGCTGTTGCAGGCTATCCATCAGTTCTTTGAATTTTTCCCGCGCCTGGTCGTCCATGAAATCATATTCAGAAAGGCCTTTGACCTGGCCTGGGATATCCTCAGGCAGTTTATCAAGGTAATCCTGCTTGCGCTTGGCAATCATCTCAAGCATGTTGCGTTTCTGTTCAGGTGTGAGATCGTCATCATTCTCGCCAGCGGACTGACCCTCCTGCCCTTCCTGGCCCTGCTGATGCTGACCCCCTGATGGCTGCTGTTGGCCTTCCTGTCCCTGCTCTCCATCTGCAGGTTGTTGAGTCTCTTGCGGGCCTGACTGTTCCCCGTCCAGGCGTCTCTGAATGCCCTCGCGCTCCAGTTGCTTGATCTCTTCAAGCTTCTCACGCAGATCATCCATCACGCCAGAGGCCATATTGTAGCGATTGAGTTGTTGATTGCGCTGCTCACGCATGCGCTCCATCAACTCCCGCAGGCCCATGGTACGGCGCCCATCATCGCTCCGCATACCATCTTGCATCAGGCGTTTAAGCGCCTGCTGCAGGTTCCCATTTTCCATGTAATCATCTGAAAGCGCCTTCAGGATGTCATCAGCATCGAGTCCCTCGATCTGCTGCGTACCATCCCAGCGCGAATATCCATAGCGGTTCTTAAAAAAGCGTTCGAACATGGTAGTGTTCCTTTAGCGTCGATAGCGTATCTTACCACTGACTTCATCCTTATTAAGACGCCGATTCAGATGCAAACCTTCGAGTATGAACTCGATACTTGACGCGATACTGGCAGGACTACCGCGCCCATTCAACTTATCGATGGCTTTGCTCAGGCCACCCACCTTTGAAAGCTGGTTTACGTACTCCATAGAGGGCATATCGTCACCCACGTGTACGCTCAAACCCCGCTCAAATCCCGCGACCAACTGCTCGAATTCGCGGTTCTCAAAGTATTCGCCAAAAACGCTGAGCACGGCAGCGTTGATAAGTTTCTGTACCACTCGATCTTCTTTGATATCGCCGACCGTATCAAGCTCAATCTTGCCACAGGTGGAGGCAAATATGGCCGACAGATCACTGATCCGTGGTGCCACATTTCGCTCTTTGAGCCGCAGGGCGCGTCGGCTGGCGCTACTGAGCACGTTCTCAAAGTTCGAAACAGAGACACGCACACTGACGCCCGAACGCTGGCTGATATCGTTGCTACGCCTGGCCAGTTGAGTAATCTCGGCAATCACTTCCTTCATAAACTGCGGGAAAATGATTTCCAATCCCTCAGTAATAAAGTGGTTGCTTTCAGATTCCATGATTTGAATTTCATGCTCCACCGTACGCGGATAGTGTGTACGAATTTCAGAACCAACACGGTCCTTCAACGGCGTGATGATTCGACCGCGGTTGGTATAGTCTTCCGGATTGGCACTGGCGACGACATATACATCTAATGGCAAGCGGATTTTATAGCCACGGATCTGGACATCGCGCTCTTCCATGATATTCAGCAAACCTACCTGAATACGTTCAGCCAGGTCTGGTAGTTCGTTTATACAGAAAATCCCACGATTTGTTCGTGGAATCATGCCATAGTGAATCGTCAGCTCATCCGAGAGATAGCGACCCTCTGCTACGCGCACGGGGTCAACCTCGCCCACGAGATCTGAGATGGTGATATCAGGGGTCGCGAGTTTTTCGCCGTAACGCTTATCGCGTGGCAACCAGTCAATCTCTACATCATCGCCTCGTTCCTCTACTTTGTTGCGGCACGCCTTACAGATAGGCTCATAAGGATTATCATTGATTTCACAGCCAGCAATAACCGGCACCACATCATCTAACAAGTTGACGAGATTACGTGCCATACGTGTCTTTGCCTGGCCACGTTCGCCAAGGAAAATGATATCTTGTCCAGAGAGAATAGCGTTTTCTATCTGTGGAATGACAGTCTCTTCATAGCCTATAATGCCGGGGAACAACTCTTCCCCTTTGCGAATCTTCTGGATGAGATTTTTCCGCAACTCTTCTTTGACAGAAAGCAACCTATATCCACTTTCACGCAACTCGCTAATAGTGCGTGGTCGAGTAGTAATGGTCATTCGGTTTTGTGCTACCTTTCTTGAGGCCTGGTTTTGTGGAATGCATGTATGGGACAGGGGACAGGCATCCAATCCTACATGTTCCCACTGTACCATCTACGGGTGGAACCATCTTGATTTTACCGCTTCAAATCATAAAACGCAAGGGCTATGCACCCGCAACATAGTTTTATGTCACATGAAAAATAGCAATAATCTTCCTTACTTGAACTAACTAAATCGCTATGCTACACTATGTACTAATCAGCCCACCTCCATAGCAGTTGCGGGCTAGTGGAAACTATTGGATGAATGACTTTCCTCCCGGAGGAATAAACATACTATGACACAGGAAGCGGCAACATCTGAAATATCAAATCAGGCTCATGGAGATGAGCAAAGCCACGAGGGAAGCTTGCTCGGGCCTCTTCTTTGCTGGGCAGTCGTCTTTGCTGATATCGGTACTTCAGTCTATTACGTTCCAGGCATCCTCTATGGCACTGTGGGGCCTTTAGCTGGTTTCTTTGTCTTTTTAACAATGTCTGTATTTGTTTTATTGACATTGAAATATGCAGAGGTGACGTATCGTTTCCCTCAAGGTGGCGGTGTTGTTACCGTAGCAGCGCGAGCCATGAACCACTGGGTTGGAGCGCTTGGCGGAATGTTTATTCTGGTGGATTACTTCCTCACAGCCGCCATAAGCTGCCTTTCGGGGATGCTCTACCTGAGCGTGGTTTTTCCAGCCATCGGCCCACTCGCCCTATGGATTACCATCGGCGTGCTTATTTTACTAGGCATTCTGAACTGGGTAGGCATCAGCGAAAGCGCGAAGGTGAGCTTGGTAGGAGCAGTCATCGCCTTTTTCAGCGATATTGCCATTCTTGTGACGGTCTTCACTCATATCTCGCTCTCATACTTTTTATCGCTCATCCCTACGATGTTTGCGAAGCACTCACTCACACCTCTCTCTATTCTTATTGGCTTTGCAGGCTCGTTTCTGGCTTTCTCAGGCCTTGAGAGCATCTCGCAGCTCTCACCGGTCATGAAAACGCCGCGCAAGAAGGTCGCTGGCATCGCGCTCTTGATCGTAGTGCTCACAATCGGCTTGACTAGCCCGCTCTTGACAATCCTTTCAACGTTGTTACAGCCAAAGGAGGCAGCCGATCTAAATCTCTCTACCCAGCTTATATCACTGCTCGCCGGGAAATTTGGAGGTGTCTTTTTACAGACGGAGGTTGCAATTAGCGCCAGTGCCCTCCTGGTCTTTGCCAGCAATACAGCCATTATCGGGGCCTATCACGTGTTTATGGCGCTTTCTCGCATGGAGTTCTTTCCAGCTTTCGTCCTCCATCGCAACAAATTACGAGGCACACCTCACTATTCAATAGCACTAGCTACCATTATTCCCATCGCAGTGCTAATCCTTGTCAATGGCAATATCACCACCCTCGGGGACATGTACGCCTTTGGTTTATTAGGCGCATTTACCTTGACTTGTCTGGGCCTGGACTTGGTGCGCTATCGCGAACGAAAGGCGATTCGCTCCAAAAGATACCAGCCCCCCGCAGCTCAGACAGAAAATGGCAACGAATCATTACCTGCCCACGAGGACCTCGAGACCAGGACCACTTCACTATCCACCCATCAGCAAGACACATTGAATGGAGACACCCTTGCGGGGATATCGCAGAGGCAAGACACAGTTTCTACTCAAACCAATCAGTCACCACAGATTAGCCTGTGGTCTACTATTGATTTCTGGCTCGGTGTCCTGACAACCGCGTTAGTCATGATTGCCTGGTCGACCAATTTAATCTATAAGCCATTGGCGACTGCCTTTGGCGGAAGTGTAGCAAGTGTCGGTATGCTTGTAGCCTACGTCAACTATATGCAACACAAACGCGGAGGACGTACACCTGTCATGATTACAGGTGTCGAGGGAAGATTGCCAGGCTCTATACTGGCAGTACTCACCAATAGGAATGGGCATAACGACGCGGTTATACGTACAGCCATCACGAACGCTGAAGGACACCCTGTAGTGTTTCTTTACGTAACCGATCGGAAACCCCAAACAACCCGCACACCTAGTATGTTCGAGGTGGTTGACCCGTACCTGGATGATCTCCAGGCCAAAGAGTACTTTGGTAAGGCCGAAAATCAGGCGCAAAAAGCAAAGATCTCACGCAGGTTCGTCTACCGACAACAGGAGCGGGGGACGGTATCGCGCGTATGGCAAGCAGTTCACCCCCGCGATACCGTGATAGCGGCAGAGAACGCTTCAGAGTGTGAAGATATCAACCCGGATCGCATCCGCTATGAACTCACATCGAGCGGCAAAGTAGCCCATATGCTCAAACACTGGTAATAGAGCGGTGTAACGCATCCTCAGGAGGCGTGTGTTGCTTCTTCTCTCAGAGGAGTGATCAGCTGCATTTAGTCATCGCTACTGAAACGATAACCTACGCCCGATATGGTAAGAATGAAGCGTGGATGGGCTGGCTCCGGTTCAATTTTGCGGCGCAACTGTCCAATATAAACATGAAGATAATGGGATTCAGTTCCATAACCGGTACCCCACACCTGGGAAAGTAACATATGGCGTGTCATGATTTTGCCACGATTCTTTATCAGCGCTTTGAGTAAATCGTACTCAGTAGGAGTGAGCTTCACCTCCTTCCCATTGATCTGTACCAGTCGCTGCGCAAAATCAACTTTCAGAGGACCAGATGTAAAGCTAGGTTCTGTACCAGCTTGCGTCTGTGCACTATGGCGCAGCGCCACTCGAATACGCGCCAGCACTTCATCCATACCGAAAGGTTTGGGCACGTAATCGTCAGCACCTAGATCTAGAGCCTGCACCTTATCGCGTTCAGCATCTTTGACCGAGAGCACGATGATAGGCAAATTCGACTGTTCACGTATCTTTTTGCAGACCTCTAAGCCGCTGATCCCTGGTAATCCCAGGTCGAGCAACATGAGATCTGGTCGGTAATGACTGATAGCCTCAAGGGCATCTTCACCGTTACTTGCAGTAAATACCTCAAAACCATGTGCCGTCAAGCTGCGCTGCAATGCACGCATAATCTCAACTTCATCGTCAACCACCAGAATCCGTGCACCACTCTTAGTCATTTGTTTCTACCCTCGTCTTCCCTACTGGTAATGTGAAACGAAATACTGCTCCCCCACCCTCCCGATTTTCCGCCCATATATGCCCACCGTGTGCTTCAACCAATCCCTTACAAACCGCCAGACCCAGTCCAGAACCCGTAGTCCGCTGAGTACCGAGCACCCGGTAGAATTTGTCAAAGATCCGTTCCAGGTCGACAGGGGGAACTCCTGACCCCCGATCAGCCACGCTAATTACCATCTGGTCGCCCACCAGGCGTGCTCTTACCTCGATGGGCGAAGCGGGTGGCGTGTAGCGCGCCGAATTCTCGATGAGATTTGTCAATACCTGGTCCATCTGCAAATAATCCAACTCTACCGGTGGCAAATCGGCGGGAAGATTCGTCAATAGAGTCCGATCTTGTAAGACTGGTTGCATATGACCCAGGACATCATGAATCAATTCATCAACAGGATACCATTCCTTTTCAGGTTTGAGCGCGCCTCCTTCGATGCGAGACATATCTAGCAAATTCCCCACCAGGCGATTGAGCCGATCAGCTTCATGCTCAATCGCCTCGGCAAAGCTGTGCCGCGCTTCCTCATCCCACTGTACATCTGCTTGAAGCAAACTGCTAGCAGCGGCTTTAATTGAGGAGAGAGGTGTTTTAAGATCATGTGAGATAGAGGATAAAAGTGCTGCACGCAACGCATCTGTACGCTGCAATAGCTCAATTTGTAGGCTCTCATTGCGGAGTCGCGCGCGCTCAATCACTGATGTAGCCTGTTCAAGAAATGTCCAGAAAAAGGCAGTACCGGGGTTTGTTCTCTCCCAATCTACACCCAGGCTCTTTTCATGGGTAAAATGCCGTGGATCATCTTCTAACTGGAGTCGCAAGACGCCGATTACTTTCGTCCCCAGTGTCAATGGGATCATACGCATATAGCGGCGTACCTCGTGAAGAGAAACCGTACTACGCACTATCGCGCGCGGAGCATAACCTGTAGATTGTTGAGGCGCTAGCGAGACATCGTGTAGTTCCACTGTTTGAGCCTGTTTCATCACCCACGAAGCCGTTGCTTCCTCGTCAGGTGAAAGCACGAGTTGCTCTCCTGAGCTTATCGCATTGGCCCGTACCGTCAGTTTCCCATCGGCATCAGGAAGTAATATAGTACAGTCACGTACGCCCCAGGAGGAGAAAACATCTACAACAGAGTGTACCACCACACTCAGTTGACGTTCCAACTCCTCTTCATTATTCGTAGCGCGTACTAATTCATACAGTATACGCGTCTCACGCGCCTGGCGACTCGCTTGCTCAGCACGCTGATGTAGCGCTGAGGCTAGTTGTCCCGTGATAATTGCCGTTGCCAAAAAAACAAAGAGAGCGATCCATTCTTCAGGTTTGGCAATAGTTAGAGTGTAAAGAGGCTGTATAAGAAAAAAATCGAAGGAGAAAAAGGCTACCAGTGCAGAAAGAACAGCTGCAAAGAGTCCACGTGTGCTTCCAAGGGCCAACACCAGTAGTAAGTAAGTCAGAGAGATATTCGGGATACTGGGGTAGAGCCGCAGTGCAAATAAAAGGACCGTTATCAGCAGGGAACCCGATATCGCCAATATGCTATCAATAAGATACCGTCTCCAAAGTGGCCCCTCGCGCGCTTCCAGCGAAGGTAAGTGTTCTAACTCGCTCATCGTTTTCCTTAGTGTCTTTGTCCCATGTGATTCCGCCAACAGAACTATAAAATAGGTAGACAGCTAGACAACATGTGATGACATTAGCATAGGAGATAGGAAAACCTACTGTCAATAGGAATAGATAAAATTCATAGGTACGATCGTGATCACTACTGCGAATACCTTCGGTATATCTGCTTGAATCGCAACCCCAGAATTGTACATGGAGCTTCTGCTTGACTCTATCTTTGCACAAAGCTATACTTTCCCTCATGAAACATCAGCGTTTTTTCATCCTGCTACTCCTGATCTTCACTGTCAGCACTGTGGGATGTAGCCCAGGGCATGCAGGTGGCAACGAAATTGCGTTTCTACGCGATGGTCACCTGTGGACAATCGACCCTGATGGCGCCAATGCTTTCGCGGTCTTTGCTGACAACAATACCCCTGTTGTTGGCTATAGTTGGTCGCCAACTCACCAAATTCTTTCCTTCCGCACGCTCGATGCCGATTTCGCTAAAACCTCCGCAGCCAAACACCTCTCGAGCAATCCAATCACCGCGTTACCAGGCGATTTGCCAGGTACCCTGAATACGATAGGTATTGATGGTGGCTCTCCCATCCCTATTATCTTCTCTAACCCCGTGCTGCGAAATAGCAACGCTTGGTGGAATACGACTGGTAGCCGTTTGATCTACCGGGAAGAACTAACAGCGGCAACTCCTTCCCCCAACGAGGTATTCTGGTGGGTATCGCAAAACGATCAACCAGGCGGTATCGCCCGTAAGCCACTGCCCAACTCGTTCTCTATGCCTTCTATAGCACCAGACAATTCACTGGCCCTGGGAATCTCAAAGCAGGGATTATTCACTAGCACATTGAACGGAACTGACGTACACTATCTCTCTCATGGTATCCTCCCTGGGCATCCACTCTTTGCCCCGCTGGAACGCGCACTCTGGCAGCCAGCGCACGAACATCCAAAAATCCTTTACGCTCTCGAAAGCTCGGTTCCTCCCCAACAGAAAACTTCACATACAGGTTCAATCGCAGTTAAACTTATCCTCAACGACTTGCATGGTCACACGACCACACTCGCCTCGTGTACTTGCACTCAATTTGCCTGGGCTCCCGATGGTAATCATATTGTCTATAGTAGCGGACCAACCTATACTATGTACAATCTGAACAATGGCTCCTCGTTCTCCATAGATGGAGAAGAAGGAAGCATTCCCTACTGGTCACCTGATAGTCAGTTTCTACTCCTCGATGGTTTACATTCCCTTGTCCTCGTCCAGGTCAATAGCCGACAAAAACAGCTTTTGCTGCATGATTCCATTTCATTTACTGGAATAGTCTCATCTTCTGCTGCTATCCCTGGTGTTAATGCTCTGCTCCAACCCATATCGAATAGCCTGTGGACAGCCGATAGCCGCCATTTTCTTTTTTCGACTCGTGGACGCACCCACTGGTTGGGAAAAGATTTGCCTTCTAGTAGTGGACTCTATACGCTGTCCATCGATAGCCATGGAGAGCCACAAGGTGATCCCCTCCTGGTCGACTCGGGAAACGATACACAGGCTGGATGGAGCTATGAGGACCCCAATACCTCTTTTTTGTTCTAACAGTTCACCTGATCAACATAATCAGTAGCCTGACAGCAAAAAATTGTGTACAATGGTGAAAAGTATTTTTAGATCAGGCCAGGAAGGAAGGCTTCGAGGTCAATGAGTAAAAAAGAACTCACAAGTTTGCCGTCAAACGTTGGAGATAAAGATGAAATGGATGGCGAAGAATACGACAACATGGAAGTACTCGAACGACTAGAAACAGTACGTGAGGACATGGAAGACCTGGGAGTTACCACCCTCGCAGAAGTCATTCAGCGTATTGAAGAGATGCATAAACAGCTGGATAGTTAATAAGGAAGAGTGGTTCATATCAGGACTCTCAATGAAACCTGAAGTCGAACCACTCTCCTCTTATTGATCATCCCTTTGCTTTGTCATGCACCGCCCAGGTACGCCTGCCGTACAAGGTCATTCTTCAGAAGGTTTTGGGCAGTATCGCTCAGCACAATCTTTCCGGTTTGTAGTACATAACCGCGATCAGCCAGGCTCAACGCCATTGAAGCATTCTGCTCGACCAGAAAAATAGTCACGCCCTCATCTCGAATACGCAAAATGGTGCTGAACACCGTTTCAACAAGAATAGGCGAGAGTCCCATTGATGGCTCATCCATACACATCAGGCGAGGGCGGGACATCATGGCGCGTCCCATCGCCAACATTTGTTGCTCTCCACCAGACATTGTGCCGGCAACCTGCTTTAATCGCTCCTTGATCCGTGGGAAGATTTGGCAAACGTGATCGATGTCTTCCCTTATTTCAGTTCGATTATTGCGGGAAAAGGCCCCCATCTCAAGGTTTTCCAACACCGTCATCCGCGAAAAGATACGTCGCGCCTCTGGCACAAGTGCCATCCCCAAACGCACGATATCTCCCGGCAGTTTTCGCTCAATAGGCTGCCCCTCGAACTCCACTGACCCTTTACGCGGTCGCACCAGGCCAAAAATCGTTTTCATTGTTGTCGTCTTACCGGCAGCATTGGCTCCCAACAAGCAGACAATTTCGCCTTTGTTCACTTCGAGCGTAACATCTTTCAACACCTGGCTCGGGCCATAAAACGTATCTACATCTATCAGTCGTAACATTACAAACCTCGTTTAGATTCCCTGGGACATCCTCTCCCCTGAAGTAGAGGATACACCTGCTCTCCGCCAGTTACTCCGGAGCGCCCCCCTCTGCTAGGGCACTCTGTCCGTCAGTTTTAGCTGTACCAAGATAGGCAGCAATTACTTTCTCATTGCGCCGTACTTCCTCTGGTAAACCTTCAGCTATTTTGCGTCCATAGTCAAGTACGGCAATTCGATCAGACATGCCCATAGTCACAGCCAGCTTGTGCTCGATCAACAAAATAGTCACATGCAATTCATCACGCAAGCGCCGCACATATTTGACGGCTTCCAACGTCTCTGCCTCGTTCATACCTGCTGTTGGCTCGTCTAATAAGAGTAATTTGGGCTTGGCCGCCAATGCACGTGCAACCTCCACCCGTCGTCGTTGTGCATAGGAGAGGTTAATCGCATACTCTTCTTGCCGATCAACTAGCTCAGAGCCAAAAAAGCTCAGTAGCTCAACAGCGCGTTTGCGTGCCTCTGCCTCTTCACGCACTACGCCAGGAGTGCGAAAGAGCGAACCTAGAACATTGGCCTTGAGTTGTGTATGTTGTCCAACAAGCACATTTTCCAACACGGTCATGTTGTTAAAAAGACGAATATTTTGAAATGTCCGCGCAATACCACGGACGAGCACCTGGTCAGGATTGAGACCCGCTATCGATCTTCCATTAATGAGAACATCGCCCGAAGTGGGACGATAGATGCCTGTAATCAGATTAAAGACGGTCGTTTTTCCAGCTCCATTAGGGCCAATAATACTAATGATCTCCCTTGGCCATATCTGCAGATCAACATCCTGCACTGCTGCAAGTCCACCAAACCGCTTGGTAACTTTGTTCAGGGTCAGTAGAGGATCACCTCTCTGTCCGACACTCATAGTTAACTCCTGTCTTCTGCTATTCAATCTGAGCTTCAGCCTCGAAGCCAGGTGCTCCTGGCGGTGTATCCAATGCTCCCATTTCTACAGCTTCATCGTCTACGTGATGAAGTTCGCGCCGTCTTCTTGCACTGGGAATAAGCCCTTCTGGTCGGAAGATCATAATTGATACCAGAATGACGCCAAAGATCAGGTTACGAATATTGCCGAAGGTAAAACCAGGAATAGCCTGGGAAATAGCGGCATAGATTGGATGCAGGAAACTGGACGGATCAGCGGCGGTACTATCAAGTTGCGCAAGTAAAAATTGGTTGATCGAATAGACAACAAGGGCCCCAACTATCACACCGGGGATACTGCCAATACCACCAATGACCACCATAGCGAGGTAAATCACAGAGTCGCCAAAGCTAAAGTTATCAGGCGAAACTCCACCGAGCTTTGCTGCATGGTAGGCACCTGCAATTCCTGAAAAAAACGCCCCTGCGCCAAAGGCAAACAGCTTCGTATTGACAAGGTTAATTCCCGAAGAAGCGGCGGCGATTTCATCTTCACGGATAGCGATCCATGCACGGCCTAAACGAGAATCACGCAGGCGAAAATTAGCAAAGATTGTGAGGGTAATCAGTGCCAGAACAAGATAGTAGTACGGACCTGGGGTAAAAGTAGTCCAGGTGATGCCAAAAAATGATGGAGATTGGACGCCAACAATACCATTGGCTCCGTTCGTATATTTGTCCAGTTCCAGGAAGACGACAGGCACAATCTCACCGAAACCAAGAGTAACAATCGCCAGGTAATCACCTCGTAAACGTAAGGTGGGGGCACCAAGAAGAATTCCCCATAACGCCGCTATGAGAGCAGCAACAAGTATCATCGGCCAGAAAAGCCATGTCAAAAGCTGAGGATTTATGGCATTGAGGTTCAGTACATTAGTTAATTGTGTTGAACCAATGATACCCCAGACATATGCACCAATAGCAAAAAAAGCAACATAGCCGAGATCCAGCAGTCCAGCGAAACCCACAACAATGTTTAGGCCAAGAGCAAGGATGACATAGTAGCCAGCATCTCCATATCCTGCCAGGCGGCCATCAGTACCAAAACCAAACAAGAAAGGATCGATTACAGGGTAGAACAGCACAAAGGCAACGAGAAGAATCAAGTAAAAACGTATTGCTCCAGTACTTCGCAGTGGGAGATCATTGGGAACTATGTCTTTTACCTCTTCACGCGCCCGACTTTCGGAAAGTACCTCCAGTTGTTGACGTTTGTTCAACCGACTGCTAACTTTATTTCTCCCATTGCCATTACTGGCACTATTACTCTTTTCAGCAAGAGTTCGGCGCAAGGCAACCACTCCCGCAAGTCGTCCAAACAAATAGCCGAGGATAGGTAGTAACACTGTACGAACGACTACCCAAATTAAGAGGATTGCAGGCAACGAGCCGCTAAAGTAAAAGATCAGGTCAACAATCAACCAGACAACTGTAAACGTAGTCGCGAACCAAAAGCTACCTGCTGTCGCCCGGTTCACTAATATGCCCCGCTGCTCAGCATCCGGAACGCCCAGACTTTCTAACGGAGGAGGAGGAATATAGTGGCGTGCTTTACGCACAAGACCGCACACGTAGAAATACACCCCACAGACAATAAAGCCCAATGCAAGGCCAATAATCAGTCCATTGATGATCACAAGGACGAGAGGCACTAATGCAAAGATCAGTATATCAGTCCACACATCAAGCATATTTCGCCGACCGGTATCAGCCGCAACGAGATAGCCTACAAGTGTAATAACCGCCGCGTAGAAGACGACAATAAAAATAGCAGCCGGGATGAGGGTAGCCGCACCATAGACCGTGTCCGCAGGCGAAAGAATACCAAGCAGCACATTATTGACGATGGCTTCACCACTCCAGACGAAAGTAAACACGGCAATGGGTACCAGCAGCGCCACAATCCACTTAATCAACAGCCAACGTGTATCACGTTTAGGCAGAAGCATGCTGTGGAAACTTACCGATGTAGACATGCTTTTAGTACCTCGTTTCTAATGGAGTACATTCACAACAACGAAGCATTCTTCTATCCTTTACACTTTCTCAGGTGCCTGTTGTCCGAGGAGGCCCGAAGGGCGAAAAACTAAGATTAAAATGAGAATTGCAAAAATGATAGCTTCGTGCCAGGCCGCACCGCCGTGTGGCAGACCAAGGGGGATACCAAATAGAGTAGGAGCATCTGACGCATAAGCATCAGGAATGAATGAGGCTAGCGCCTCGATTAGACCTATCAGTACACCTCCAAGCATCGCTCCCACAAGATTGCCAATACCCCCAAACACTGCTGCCGTAAAGGCAATGAGACCTATTTGGAAACCAATATAGAAAATTGTGCTGCCGTATTGCAACCCGTAGATGAAACCAGCCGCACCTGCAAGTCCCGCACCAATGAAGAAGGTTATGGCAATAATGCGGTCAACGTTCACACCCATAAGTGCAGCCGCCTCACGATCCTGCGCTACTGCACGCATAGCGCGCCCAGTACTTGTCCTACTCACCATCAACTGCAGAGCAATCATCAACGAAAACGATACCGCGATCACCAATATATTGACACCGCTAATCGTTATTGGACCCACATTATAGGTAATCTGAGGGAAAATTTGGGGAAATGAGATGTAGTTGACACCTTTCCAGAGTTTTCCAAGATCCTCTAGAATCAGTGAGACGCCAATAGCAGAGATAAGCGGTGCAAGACGAGGAGAATTACGTAAAGGACGGTAAGCGACACGTTCAATCACCACGCCTAGTACAGCGCATACAAGTATTGAACCCAGGCAAGCAATAAGCATCACGCTCACCAATGTCAACCCGGTGGGTTGTGAATCGCGGCCAATCCCAAGCAAGCCCAAAATTGCGATAGAGACAAGTGTGCCAATCATGAAAATATCGCCGTGGGCAAAATTAATCAATTCGATGATACCGTAGACCATCGTATATCCCAGCGCAATGAGTGCATAAATTGCCCCAGTCGCGAGCCCAACAACTAGTTCCTGAAAAAGCAATTGCACAGACACAGACATACACCTTTCTGCCAACTATAGGCAACAGCAAAGATCATATAGAAAGCAGGGGAATAGTTAGACAAACATACACGTGTCTACTACCCCCCTGCGTCATCTCTAAGCTAGAGAGCGCTACTATTCAACTTTACCATGCGATGACAACCCCCACTCCATGGACAATTAAGAGACCGTTACTGCTGTTTTGTAAATCCAGTCGGGCTTACCAGTGGCGTTGGCAGCCAGTTGATAGATGGAGATGACTTTGTTGGTGGTATCGCCATTAGCATCAAAAGCTTGATGGCCGGTGACACCATCAAAGGAAATGCCCTGTATCGCGCTGATGACCGCCAGGCGGAAGGCTTTGCCCCCTGCCACATCACTGGAATTCTGCGGCGTGTGCGCCCCATTGGCAAGGGCAGTCTTGATCGCCTGGATGAGGATGTTGGCGCAGTCATAGGCCGATGCACTGTAGACACTGAGATTGCCAGCTCCATAGACCGCATCGTACTGATCACGGAACGTCTTTGCGGACGCACTGGTGGTGGTATCGACTACGGCCACCGTGCCAAAGGTTGGCCCGCCATTGAGACCAATGGTGCTGGCAAAGGTATTCGAAACAAGGCCATCTCCCCCACCTAAGGGCAAATTTCTTAACGCCGGCACCTGTTGCATTTGCTGGCGAACTAGGATTCCCCCGGTCGAATCGAGGCCACCAAAGTAAATGGCATCGGGAGACTTGGAGGCAATCTGAGTCAGCAGCGAGGTATAGGAGGTAGTGGATCCTGGCTCACTACTATGCCCCAGTACAGTTCCGCCATCTGCGGTAAACTCTTTAACGAAGGCGGTAGAAATGCCGATGCCATAAGTTTCGGCATCGTCAATGACATAGACCTTCTTCAAGTGCAACGTCTTGAACATGTAGTCGGCCCCTGCTGGACCCTGGTGATCATCAGTGGTGGCAATACGGAAGTATGATACCTTCCCTGTTGGACGTAGTGTCGGTATCAGGTTATTGGCACCAGTGCATCCAGCCTCGGCCGTATTCTTTGTCAAGCACTGGTTGGTGTTGGCCGGGCTAATTTGGGCCACGGGAGCCTGATTGGTGATAGGCATCTCGGCCTTGGCTACACTACTGTTAAACGGCCCCACAATGCCCGCCACGAGCGCATCACCCACTAAGGATGTCACATGCGCAGCCCCAACCGCCGGATCATGGATACCAGCGGGCCCAACATCGTCTGTGGGATTAAAAACAAGGGTAATCCCTGGGATAGTGTGTTTCTGGTTAGCTTGATCTACTGCCAGATGTGCACCATTCTCGGCGGGCTTGCCGCTACTTGTGTCTTTGCCTGATACAGGCAGATCGGTAGCTATCTTGATCGTTGTCGAACCTGAAGTCGTGGTCGTAGTACCGGTTGTTGTACCTGAACCACAAGCTACAAGAATGGCCAGTAACAAAGGAATACCCATCGTCAAGGCCAAAATACGTGACCAACTTCTCTTCATGGTGAGGTTAGCCTCCTTCAGAAATACCAAATACAAATAACTTACGTTTACAGAGGAGCCAGATCGGTGAGTACAGTCCACTAAGACTAACTTCCCCTCTTACGAAGAATACGTCATTTTTTTTACAAATCTCACCAACTCAAGACTAAATTGCTCAGATTTGCTTGCACATGGTTAACTGGCTCTCCCTGTCCTATTCCTAAAACTCTTTAGGCATGGTTCAAGTAGGCGTGACAGTTTTAGCCTAATACAAGCT
>JRHI01000907.1_pt1 | contig 28983 bp, 29 predicted proteins | sample 215371 | NCBI WGS metagenome assembly JRHI01 (sample SAMN02929681, study PRJNA255918) | sediment metagenome | biome: cave system; feature: Ice Cave; material: Sediment; isolation source: sediment from deep within a dark volcanic ice cave with no known source of... ...
CCCGCCGCTGCCATACCTCGTCCCGATCCTGGCGATGTGGATGGTCGCGATGCTGGTCATGGTCTTCGAGAAGGATCTCGGGGCGACGCTGCTCTTCTTCGGCATCTTCCTGGCGATGCTCTACGTGGCCACCGGCGAGGTCCTCTACACCGCCATGGGGCTGCTCATGCTGGTGGCGGGGGGCGTCATCGCGTATCACGCCTTCAATCACGTCGCCGCCCGCATCGATGTCTGGCTCGCTCCGTTCGGCAGCGACCTGCGGTTCGACACCGGCTATCAGCTCACCCAGGGCCTGTTCTCGCTCGCGAACGCCGGGCTCCTCGGCGCGGGATTGGGCGCCGGCATGCCGGAGGTCATCCCGGTCGTGTGGAGCGACTTCGTGTTCGACGCGTTCACCGAGGAGGTGGGCTTCGTCGGGGCGCTCGCGCTCCTGTCGCTCTACCTCGTCCTGGTGTACCGCGGGATGCTCATCGCGCTCCGCGCACCCACGACGTTCCTCCAGCTCCTCGCCGCCGGGCTGTCGTTCATCGTCGCGTTCCAGACGCTGGTCATCGTCGGCGGGAACGCGAAGCTCATCCCGCTCACCGGGATCACCCTGCCGTTCGTCGCCTACGGCGGCTCGAGCCTGGTCACGAACTTCATGCTGGTGGCGCTGCTCCTGCGGGTGAGCGACGTGACCGCGCGCGTGCGGAACGCGCCGCATTGAGGCTCGGATGAGGCCGATCGCGGCGAATATCCGCGCGCTCACGCTGCTCATCGCGGTGCTCTTCCTCCTCACCTCGCTCGGGGTCGGCTACTGGTCGCTCGTCGCGGCGGCCGAGCTCGGCGCCGACCCGTACAACCCCCGCCTCATCGCGGCGGTCCGCGACCGGCCGCGCGGCCGGATCGTCGCGGCGGACGGCGGTGAGCTCGCCGCATCGGCCCGCGTCGGCGACGCGTACCAGCGGCACTACGCCGACCGCACGCTCGCGCAGGTCGTGGGCTATGCCTCGTTCAAGTACGGCGCGGCCGGCATCGAGGGGGCGTATCAGGAATCGCTCATCGGCCAGGATCCCGCGGACCTGCTCGGCCAGTGGCGCGCGCGCTTTCTCGGTGCGCGCGGTGTCCCGGGCGCTGTGGCGCTCGGCATCGACCCGAAGGTGCAGGCGGCGGCCGCGACCGCGCTCGCCGGACGCCGTGGCGCGGTCATCGCCCTCGATCCGCGGAACGGCCGGATCCTCGCGTCGGTGAGCCTGCCGAATTACGACGCGAACGCGCTGGTCGACCCGAAGCAGCAGGACATCGCCTGGGGGCAGCTGAACGGGAACCCCGAGCGGCCGCTCATCAACCGGGTGGCCCAGGGCCTCTACCCGCCCGGCTCGACGATGAAGATCATCACCGCCGCCGCCGCGCTCGAGAATGGCGTCGATCCGAACACGAAGATCCGGGTCGACGATCCGTTCCAGGCCGATCGGTCCTGGGGGGACCACTTCGTCCGCTCCGCGGCACGGGCGCACGGCGACTTCGACATGCCGCTCGCGTTCCAGCGCTCGGAGAACATCTACTTCGCGAAGCTGGGACTCCAGATCGGTGGGGCCAAGCTCGCCGAGTACGCGCGCAGGTTCGGGCTGGCGAAGGCGCCGGACCTCGATCTGGCGGCGGCGCGCGGCCAGCTGACCAACAGCGGGACGCTGGAGCGGCCGACGCTCATCGCCGACACGTCGTTCGGGCAGGGGGAGCTGCTCGTGTCGCCGCTCCAGATGGCCCTCGCCACGGCGATCATCGCGAACGGCGGCGTCCGCGTCGTCCCGCACTACGCGACCGAGATCCGCGACGGCGCGGGACACCCGCTCCGCGCGGTGAACGGCGGGGCCGGCGACCAGGTCATCCGGCCGGAGACCGCGCGGGCCCTGGCCCAGCTCCTGGTGGGCGCCGTCGAGGCGCCGGGGGCGTTCGCCTTCGGCGCGAAGATCCCCGGCGTCGCGGTGGCCGGGAAGACCGGGACCGCCGAGGTGCCCAGCGGCGCCCCGCATGGCTGGTTCGTCGGGTTCGCGCCGGCCGAGGCGCCGACGGTCGTGGTCGCGGTGATCATCGAGAACGCCGGGAACGGTGGCGTCGATGCGGCCCCGGTCGGCGGCGCGGTGCTGAAGGCCGCGCTCGGCCGCTAGCCGCCCGGCCGATCCGGCGTAGGCCCGAACGCGCACCGGCGATGCGCGCGGGACGCCCGACCGGGAACCGCGAGCGGCCGGTGGCGGTATGGATTGAACCAAACCGCCTCGCGGGCCGTTGTATGCGGAGCAAGCCCGTACCATTTCACGGGAGAGCGCACCGGCCGACTCGGACGATCCGCGCGTCAGTGGCACCGGGCAAGTTCGCGGAAGGAGCAGTGCAGCAGGTGGACAAGACGGCACTGAGCGAGCGGGTCGCCGCGGTCACCCGGAACGTCGAGAAGGTCCTCTTCGGCAAGCACCACGAGGTCTCGCTGGCGCTCGTCGCGCTCCTCTGTCGCGGGCACATTCTCATCGAGGACGTCCCCGGCACGGGCAAGACCGTCCTGGCCAAGGCCCTCGCCCGCAGCCTGGGCTGCAGCTTTCGCCGGATCCAGTTCACTCCCGATCTCCTGCCCTCGGACGTCACCGGTGTCGCGATCTTCAACCAGCGGAGCTCGGAATTCGAGTTCCGCGCCGGGCCGGTGATGAGCCAGATCGTGCTCGCCGACGAGATCAACCGCGCGACTCCGAAGACCCAGTCGGCGCTCCTCGAGGCGATGGAGGAGCGGCAGGTGACCGTCGACGGGACCACCTACCCGCTGCCCGACCCGTTCGTGGTGATGGCGACGCAGAACCCGATCGAATACGAGGGGACCTTCCCGCTCCCCGAGGCGCAGCTGGACCGCTTCTTCCTGCGGCTGCAGCTCGGGTATCCGAAGGCCGCCGAGGAGGTCGCGATCCTCGATGCCCAACGGGTCCAGCATCCGCTCGACTCGCTCGGCCAGGTCATGACGTCCGACGAGCTCACCCGCTCGCAGGAGCAGGCGCGTGAGGTCCACCTGTCCCTGTCGGTGAAGCGCTACGTCGTGGACGTCGTGACCGCGACCCGGTCGCACCCCGACGTCTATCTCGGGGCGTCACCGCGTGGCTCGCTCGCGCTCGCGCGGGCGGCCCAGGCCTACGCCGCGGTCTCCGGACGCGACTACGTGGTGCCGGACGACGTGAAGGCCCTCGCCGCTCCCACGCTCGCGCACCGGCTCATCCTCCAGCCGCAGGCGCGCCTCAAGGACTTGTCCCAGACCACGGTGATCGCCGAGGTCCTGGCGAGCGTTCCCGTCGAGGCGGGCTCGACCGCGGCGCTGCGCGCGTAGCGGTGCGGCCCTGGCATTTCGCCACCGGGTGGGTCGCGCTGTTCGTCGCGGCGGTCGCGAGCGGCGTCGATCTCCTCAGCTATCTCGCGTACCTGGTGCTCTTCGTCGCTGCCGCGACCTGGCTGACCGCGCGCCTCACCCTCGAAGGGCTCGTCATCACCCGCGCGGTCGGGCAGGCCTACGCCCACCTGGGCGATCCGATCGAGCTCTCGTACGAGCTGCGGAACGGTCACCGTCTCGGGAAGCTCTGGCTCGAGATCAGCGAGGAATCCAACTGGCCCGACCCGCTTCCCGGCCGGGTCCTCGCCGTCGCGGGACAGAGCAGCCGCCGCTGGAGGGTCGTGGTGAAGGCGCTCCGGCGCGGTCGATTCCACCTCGGCCCGATCGTGCTCCGGTCCGGCGATCCATTCGGCCTGTTCACGACCGTCCAGCGGGTCCCGGCCGACGCGCTCGTCCTCGTCTACCCGAAGGTGCTCCCGCTGCCGCATTGGCAGCTCCCCGGATCGTTCCTCGAGGGCAACGTCCTCACCGGGCAGCGCTCGCTCCAATCGACCTCGATGGTCATGGGGATCCGCGAGTACCGACCTGGCGACGCCGTGAACCGGATCCACTGGCCGTCGTCGCTGCGGCATCGCGGCCTTCAGGTGAAGGAGTTCGAGCTCGACAAGACCGCCGACCTCTGGCTCTTCCTCGATCTCGAGCGGCATTGGCATCGCGGCGAAGGTGAGACCTCGAGCGAGGAGCGCGCGGTGACCGTCGCCGCCTCGGTGGTCGCGAAGGCGCTGCATCAGCACCGGAACGTGGGGATGGTCACGACCGGGCGGCGGTCCGAGATCCTGCATCCCGATCGCGGGACCAAGCAGTACGGGAAGCTCCTGCAGTATCTCGCCGAGGTCTCGGTGGGCGGTACACGAACCTTGGCCGAGACGCTCGTCGAGACGCTGCCGCGCCTCCGCCGTGGCGCTTCGGTCGTGCTCGTCACGCCGTCGCTCGACCGCGCCTGGGTCCGTCCGGCGAGCACGCTGCGCGAGTCCGGGATCTCCACGCAGGCGGTCGTCATCGGCACGCCCGATACCGACGAGCGTGACCGCGCCCGCCGGCACGCGCTTCTCGGCGAGCTCGCCGTCGCCGGGGTGGACGCGGCGTACCTGCTGCCCGGCGCGCCGGTCGAGGATCTGTTCCACGAGGCGACGCATGCGATCGCCTGACCGGACCCTCCGCCCGCTCCTGCGCGCGCTGCTCCCGCCGATCGACCGGTCGCGCCTGCGGTTCCGCGGCGGCTGGGTGACCGTCCCGATCTTCCTGCTCATCGCGATCCTCTACCCGATCTCGCTCGACCAGGCCGACTGGGTCGACACGAAGAAGCAATTCGTCTGGATCGCCGTGGCCGCGGTGGCGCTCGGGACGCTCGTCGGCAATGGCCGGATCCCCCCCCGCGCCGCCGCCCTGCTCGGGGCCCTCGGCGGGACGGTCGCGGTCCTCCTCGGGACGATCCTGGCGACGGGCGGCGGGACGCCGCACGACCGCGCCACGGCCAACGGCATCCACGTGAACAACTGGGTGACCCAGGTCCTCGCCGGCGAGGCGGCGAACGACCCGACGGTGTTCGTCCTCGTTCTCGGCGCCACGGCGTGGTGCTCGGCCTACGTCGGCGCGTTCATCCTCGCGCGCGAGCGGCGTCCCTGGGAGGCGCTCATCCTCTGCGGCGGCTGCCTGGTGATCAACGTCTCGCTCGCGCTCACCTCATTGCTGTTCGATCTGGTCCTGTTCTCCCTCGCCGCGCTGGTGCTGCTCACGCGGCTGCACACCGTCGCGCTGCAGGAGCGGTGGGAGCGGCGGAACATCGTGCCCGCGGGCGAGATGGACTGGCGCCTGCTCCGGGGCGGGCTCACCTGGACGACCGTGCTCGTGATCATGGCCCTCCTCACCCCGCGGGTCGCCGCGGCCGAGGCGTTCAGCACGGCATTCACGACCCTCGAGGGCCCGTATCACCGCGTCGAGGCGGAATGGCAGCGCTTCTTCGCCGGGGTCTCCGGCCCGAGCCGCCTCCAGGGCGTCTCGTTCTCGGACGCGATCCGCCTCGGCCAGGCCCCGAACCTCGGCGACCGTGTCGTCATGACGGTCGACGCGGAGAGCGGCCATTTCTGGCGCGCCGTGTCGTATGACTTCTACACCGGCGCAGGCTGGCGGACCACCGAGACGGACCGTCAGGAGAAGATCTCGGTCACCGCCCTGGAGCGGACGAGGCTCGACGCGACCTTCGACATCGCGGTACCCCACGCGAATCTCCTCTTCGGGGCCAACGAGCCCACCAAGGCCGACGTTCCGTACCAGTTCCAGACCGGCGAGGACCGCTCCTACTCGACCTCGCTGCGCGCGGTGAATCGCGGACAGGCCGCCGGCACCTACACCGTCAGCTCCCTCGTCTCCAGGGCGACGAAGGACCAGCTCCGCAGGGCGACGACGCTCTATCCGGCGTACATCAGGGCGAAGTACCTGCAGCTTCCGTCGAGCCTGCCGCAGCGCGTCCGCGACAAGGCCCATCAGATCGCCGACACGAAGGTGACCGCGTACGACAAGGCCGAGGCGATCGAGGCCCACCTGCGCGCGACCTACAAGTACTCGACGGTCGTGAAGAGCGTCCCGCCCGGTCGCGATCCGGTCGACTATTTCCTCTTCGATCTGAAGGAGGACTTCTGCGAGTACTTCGCCTCGTCGATGGCCGTGCTCCTGCGTGAGGAGGGTGTCCCGGCGCGGGTGGTGGAGGGATTCACGAGCGGGGTCTTCGATCCGGCGCAGGGGAAATTCGTCGTGCGTGAGGTGAACGCCCACGCCTGGGTCGAGGCCTACTTCCCGCAGTACGGCTGGATCGAGTTCGAGCCCACCCCGAGCGAGCTTCCGTTCGCGCGGACCGAGACCGCCGCCGTGCCGGCCGGCTCGGCCGGGGGCGAACATGGGCCGGGCACCGGCGGAGACCGGCCGGACCGCGAGGGCCTGCGGATCAACGACAGCGACCCGAGCGGCGCCGGCCTCGACGCTCAGGCGCCCGGTGCGCTCACCCGCGGCGTCGCGCCGGTCGACCCGCGCCCGGCGCTCGCGATCATCGCGCTGTTCCTCATCGCGATGCTCGCCCTGTTCGCGCGGTTCGAGTGGCGGTTCCGGGGCCTTGACGCCGTCGACGCGGCCTGGGGGAAGACCCGGCTCCTCGGCGCCTACGCCGGGCATGCCGCGCGCGCATCGCAGACCCCCTACGAGTACGCCGCGTCGCTCGGAGCCGCGGTGCCGGAGGTCTCCCTGCCGCTGCGGACGATCGCCGAAGCCCGGGTGCGGGACCGTTACGCGCCGGGCGGGGCGAGCGTGGCCGAGCGGGCCGCGGCCGCGTCGGCCTGGCGTCAGGTCGCGCGTGTCCTCCTTGGCCTCCTGCCGACGCGGATCGTCCGCGCGATCGCGCGCCTCGTCCGGTGACCGGCCTTCGGCCGGGCGGCCCTCCGGTCCACGGCAACATCCTGCGGGTGAGCGCCCATGCGCAGGCGCACGGCGTGCCGCTCGCCGTCCGGCGCTTCTCCGGGACGACGCGCACCGCGTCCGATGCGGCGGCGCAGATCGGCTGCCCGGTGGCCGCGATCGTGAAGTCGCTCGTGTTCCTCGCCGACGGGATCCCGGTCGTGGCGCTCTGCTCGGGCGCGGACCAGGTCGATGTCGAGAAGTTGCGCGTGGCGCTCGGCGCCGGGGACGTGCGCCGGGCGACCGCCGCCGAGGCGAAGGCCGCGACCGGATTCCCGATCGGCGGCGTCGCCCCATTCGGGCATGCCACGCCCTGCGCCGTGGTCGCCGACCGCGGGCTCCTCGCGCATCCCACGGTCTGGGCCGCGGGCGGCCTGCCCGATGCCGTGTTCGAGATCGCACCGGGAGCGCTGGTCGGGGCGAGCGCCGCGACCGTGACGGATATCGCCGCCTAGCGCAGCGGCCCCGGCTCAGTGGTCCGGGTCGTCCTCGTCGTCCTCGTCGGCCTCGAATTCGTCGGAGTAGAAGCCGAGCTCCTCGGCCTTGAACACCGTGACCAGGAAATCCTCGCGCTCCGGGTCGTGCGTCTGGACCAGCTCCTCGTCGAGCTGATCGATGAGCTGCTGCAGGTCATCGTCGCCGAGCTCGACCTCGAGCAGGAGCGTCGCGTTCACCTCGAAGCGGCCGTAATGGAGATCGACGCGCCCGATCCGCCGCGCGCCGCCGTACACGGCGAACACCTCGCTCGATTCGGTGCGGACGGAACGCTCGAAGCGGACGGATTCCATGAGGGGTGGACTATAGCCCCGGTCCCGCTAGAGGCGCGCGGTGCGGACCTCGTCGACGTCGGCGAACATCGCGATCTGGTCGCGGACCACCTCGGGCACCGGCTCGTCGAGCGTGAGGATCATGAGCGCGGCGCCGCGGGCGTGCAGCCGACCGACCTGCATCGACGAGATGTTCACGTCGCTCCCCCCGAGGAGCGTGCCGACGCGGCCGACGAGGCCGGGCTTGTCATGGTGCTTGGTGAGGAGGAGATGACCTTCCACCGGKACGTCCACCCAGAAGCCGTCGATGAAGACGATCCGCGGCTCGCCCTGCACCAGCGTGCCCGCGACGGTGGTCCCGCCGACCCGCAGCTCGAGGAGCGCCGGATAGCGCGACGCACCGCTCTCGCGGCGCTCGCCGACGGTGAGCCCGCGCTCGGCGGCCACGGCCATCGCGTTCACCAGATTCACCCGCTGCAGGCTGAAGACCTCAAGGAGGCCCTTCACCGCGGCGGCGCGCAGCGCGGCCGGGTCGAACTCGAGGAGCGTCCCGTAGTAGCCGAGCTCGACCGCGTCCGGACGCCCGCTCAACAGCTGGCCGGCGAGGCCACCGAGGCCCGCCGCGAGCCGGAGCCAGGCGGCGCCCCCGGCCTCATCGGTCGGCGGACGCGGCGCGTTCACCGCATCGCGCGCCGGCCGGCCGGCGAGGACCTCGAGGATCTGCTTCGCCACGTCGACCGCGACGTTCGTCTGCGCCTCGGCGGTCGATCCGGCGATGTGCGGGGTGAGGAGCGTGTGCGGCGCGCGGCGGATCGGCGCATCGGCCGGGATCGGCTCCGCCGGGAAGACATCGAGCGCCGCTCCGGCGATCACCCCCCCGGTGAGCGCTTCGGCGAGGGCGTCGACATCGACGATCTCCCCCCGCGCGCAGTTCACCAGGATCGCGGTGGGCTTCATCCGCGCGAGCGCGTCGGTGCCAATGAGCCCCCGGGTCTTCTCGGTGAGCGGGGTGTGGAGCGAGATCACGTCCGCATCGCGCAGGAGATCCTCGAGCGTGACGAGCTCGGCGCCGACGGCACGGGCGAGGCCCTCGCTCGCGAACGGGTCGTGGGCGATGACCCGCATCTCGAAGGCCGCGGCCCGCCGCGCCACGAGCCCGCCGACGCGGCCGATCCCGACGAGGCCGAGGGTCTTCCCGCGAAGCTCGTGGCCGATGAACGCGGCGCGGGTCCATTCCCCGCGGCGGATGCTCGCGTCGGCCGCGGTGATGTTCCGCAGGAGCGCGAGGGCGAGGGCGAGGGTGTGCTCGGCCGCGGCGCCGACGTTCCCGAACGGCGCGTTCACGACGTAGATGCCGCGCGCGGTCGCCGCGGCGACATCGATGTTGTCCACGCCGACCCCGGCGCGCCCGACGACGACCAGCCGCGGCGCCGCATCCATGAGCGCCGCGGTGACCTTCGTCTCGCTGCGGACGATGAGCGCCTCCGCCAACGGGAGGAGCGCTCGCAGCTCGTCCGGGCCGGTCGAGACCCGGACGTCACAGCGCGCGAGGCCATCGGGACCGGCGCGCAGCACCGCCAGCCCCTCCGGGGCGAGGGGGTCCGCGATGACGACGACCGGCGGCGGGCCCGCCGGGCTAGCGACGGCCGGCGATGGCGTCCGGCGTCTGTCCGCGGGACGGCGAGGTCTTGGCGCCGCGGGATGGAGGCGCGGTGAGCTCGGCGTACGCGCGGAGCACCGCGGTGATCGACTGCCCGGCCTCGACCGGCTGGTTCAGGTCCCGGAGGGTGCTCTCGAGCGCGCTGAAGAACGCGAGGAGGTCCGGGACGGTGACGAAGCCCATGTGGCCGACGCGCGCGATCTGGCCCTCGAGCTTTCCCTGACCGCCGCCGATGATCGTGTCGTGGTCGTCACGCAGGATCCGCATGAGGTTGCGGGCGTCCACCCGGGCGGGCATCCGGAACGCGGTGACCGCGGGCGAGGCGTAGCGCTCGTCGGCGAAGATGCCGAGGTTGAGCGCACCGAGGCCGCGTCGCGTCGCCGCCGCGAGATCGCGGTGCCGCTTGAGGATCGAGGTCATGCCCTCCTCGGACATGAGCCGGAGCGACTCCTGCAGCGCGATGAACACCGAGACCGCCGGGGTCGCCGGGGTGGCGCCCTTTTCGAGCGCGGCCTTGTGGGCCTGCAGGTCGAAGTACGCCTTCGGCAGATCGGAGCGGTCGTAGGCCTTCCAGGCCCGCTCGCTCATCGTCACGACCGCCACGCCGGGAGGCGCGCCCCAGGCCTTCTGCGAGGCGGTGATGAGGACGTCGATGCCCCAGTCGTCGATCGCGAGCTCGGCCGCCCCGGCGCCGGAGATGCTGTCCACGATGAAGAGCTTGCCGGCCTCCCGCACGATCTCGCCGATCTCCCGGATCGGGTTCAGCACGCCGGTGGAGGTCTCGTTGTGGGTGACGAGGACCGCCTTCGCGGCGTCCTTGCCCTTCTCCTTGGCGAGCTCCTCGCGCACCAGGTCGGGCTCGACCGCCCGGCCCCAGGGGACGTCGATGCGGCGGGCGTCGACGCCGTAGGTCTTGCAGATCGCGGCGAAACGCTCGCCGAACGCGCCGTTCACGAACAGGAGCACCTTGTCTCCGCGGGAGAGCGTGTTGGCGACCGCCGCCTCCATCCCGCCCGATCCGGACGCGGTGAGCAGCAGGACGTCGCCCTGGGTGCGCAAGAAATCCTGGAGCGCGCGGGTGAGGGCCGCAAGGAGCGCCGCGAACTCCGGCCCGCGGTGATTGATCATCGGTCGGGCGGAGGCCTGGAGGACGCTCTGGGGGACGAAGGTCGGTCCGGGGATCCGCAGGTTCTGCGGTCTATACATATGACGACTTCCTTCACTGCGAGTGGGGGACGAGGTCATTCTGCCAGTCGCGGCCGGCGCGGACAACTGGCGCTGAAGGAGATACTGAACTGAAGTTCTCTCCATCGATACTTTCCGCGGACTTCGCCCGGCTCGGCGCGGCGGTGGCCGCGGCCGAGGACGCCGGCGCCGACTGGATCCATGTCGACATCATGGACGGGCACTTCGTCCCGAACCTCACCTTCGGGCCGAAGATGGTGGCCGACCTGCGCCGCGCCACCCGGCTGCCACTTGATGTCCATCTCATGATCGAGCGGCCCGAACGCTGGGTCGCCCGCTACGCCGAGGCCGGCGCGACCTCGCTCACGTTCCACGTCGAGGCGACCGACGATCCCGGCGGCACGATCGCGGCGGTCCGGGCAGGCGGCGCGCAGGTCGGGATCACCCTCAAGCCGGGGACCGACGTCGCCGCCTTGATACCATATTTGGATGTAGTGGACCTCGTGCTGGTGATGAGCGTGGAGCCGGGGTTCGGCGGCCAGGCCTTCATCCCCGGATCGCTGGACAAGGTCCGGGCACTCCGGGCCGCGCTCGACGCCCGCGGCGCGGCCGCCGAGCTGGAGGTCGACGGCGGGGTGAAGGTCGACAACGCCGGCGCGCTCGCGGCGGCCGGCGCGACCGTCCTCGTCGCCGGTTCCGCGGTGTTCAACGATCCGGATGGCCCTCGGGCCGCCCTCGCCAAGCTGCGCGCGGCGGCCGGGGCGTGACACCGCACGATCCGCCCGGGCGGCGCGTTCTCCCGGTCAATGACCGCGTTCCCGACGGCCCTCGCGTTCACCGCCTGGGCCTTCGCGCTCGGCCGGACGAACGTCGGCGTGCTGGGCTCGACGACCTACCTGGCGCGACCGATCGCGATCGTCCTCGGCTGGCCCATGCTGGGAGCGCCGCCGGCGCCCACGATGGTCGGTGGAGCGGTTTCCCTCGCCGGCGTCATCGTGGCCCGAAGCCGTTCGGCACGCGGGTCCCCGCGGCGGCCTGGCTAGCCGTCCCCGCGCCCCAGCTCCTTCAGCCGCGCGTCGTTGATCCCGAAATGATGCGCGATCTCGTGGATCACCGTGTCGCGGACGATCTCCGCCTGGCGACGCGGCGAGGCGCTCATCCGCGTGATCGGCCCGCGGTAGATGCTGATGCGATCGGGAAGAAATGGCTCCAGCTGGCTCCGCGCGGTGAGCGGCACGCCCTCGTAGAGCCCGAGCAGCGTCGAATGCTCGGTGACGTGCTCCGGATCAGGCTCGTCGATCACGACGATCTCGACATTGCGCATCCGCCCAGCGAATTCGGCGGGGAGCTCATCGAGCGCGCGCCGCACCAGGCGGGCGAACCGTGCCTGGGCGAGGACGCTCATCCGCGGATCCCGGTCGGCGGCGCAAGAGCGGTCATGGGGGAAAAGGCTAGGGCCTGCGGCCCGGCCGGGTCGTCCGAGGCAGCCGGCACAGCCACGCCGCCGGACCCGGCGACAGCGCGGCCGCCGGCCATGCGCCGACCGGACGCGCTTCACGCGCAGCGGGCCCGGACCCGGCGCAACGCCCGGGCCCGCAGCCGGCAGACGCCCGATTCCGACAGACCGACCCGGGCACCGATCTCACGCAGGGTGAGGCCCCGACCGTAGGACAGCACGAGCACCGTACGCTCGATTTCCGGGAGCGAGCGCAGCGCGGCCGCGACGCCGGCCAACCGGCGGTCGGGCGCGGCGCGGCAGGCCTTCACCGGGGTGCCGGTGGGATCACGTCCCGCCTCGAGATAGGCGTCGAGCGAGACCTCGACGACCGGAGCGGGGAGCCCGGGGTCGCGCTCGCGCGCGAGACGGAAGGCCCGCCGCGCGGTGCGGGTGAGCGGGTCGCGCTCGCGGAGCGCGTCGAGGACCTGGCCGCGCACCCGGCGCGCGGCATAGGCGCCGAAGCTCGCTCCAGCCGCCGGCTCGTAGCGGCGGGCGGCCTGGACCAGGCCGAGGACGCCCCAGGCGAGGAGATCCTCGCGGTCGGCCCCGTGGCAGCGCGGATCGAGGGTGCGGGTGGCCACCGCCCGCGCGAAGCCGAGGTGCGCGATGATGCGCTGATCGACGCTCTCATCCACCGTTCCGCTCCCTTGCCGGACCAGCCACGCCGCCGGGGCGGACGCTACGAGAGCCTCGATGCGGTGTCAATACTTCTGTGACAGGATTGTCCACAACCCTGACGCGGATCGGTGACGGCGCGCCCCCCGCCGCGGTGGCCGAGGCCGCCTTCGACCGCTACCGCTACCCGGACTGGTTGCGGCAGCATTCGCGGCTCGTCGGGCGCATCGCCGGGCTCCTCGCCGCGGCGTCGGTCCAGGCCGGCGCGGCGCTCGATATTCCCGCGGTGACCCTGGCCGGGTACCTCCATGACATCGGCAAGAGCCCGCTCCTGACCGGTGATCGCCGGCCGCACGAGGAGCTGTCGGCCCTCATCCTGGCGGCGGAGGGGTGGCCTGACCTCGTCGAGCCGGCGCGCCGGCACCCGGTGTACAGGCTCGTCGATCCGGCCCGGGCCCCCCGGACGCTCGCCGAGCGGATCGTGGCCCTCGCCGACCGCCGCTGCGGCCTGGCCGTCGTCTCGCTCGAGGAGCGCATCGCCGAGCAGGACGCGCATGACCCGGCCTTCGCCGCGCTGCGGCCGGCCCAGCTCGCGGCCGCGCGCGCGATCGAGACCGCGGTCTTCGCCGCGCTACCGTTCGCGCCGGATGCGCTCGCGGCGCGGCTGGCGGCGACGGAATGAGCGGACCGGCCCCGCTCCCCCAGATCYGGGTGGACGCCGCGCGCCTGGCGGCGCGGACGGCGGAGCTGTCGGCGATCGGCGGCGGCGGGACCGCGGTCACCCGACTCGGCCTGGGCGCGCTCGAGCAGCAGGCGCGCGATCTGGTCGGGGGCTGGCTGCGCGTCCGCGGCGCGTCGGTCCGGCGTGACGGGGCGGGGAACCTCTGGGCCCGTTTCGGGGGCGTCGGCCCGGCGATCGTCGTCGGCTCGCATCTTGATTCGGTGCCGAACGGCGGCCGCTTCGACGGCGCGCTCGGCGTCCTTTGCGCGGTGGAGGCGGTCGAGGCGATCCTCGACGCGGGCCGGGTGCTGCGCCGTCCGGTCGAGGTCGTCGGCTGGTGCGACGAGGAGGGCGCGCGCTTCGGCATCGGCCTGTTCGGGTCCGGCGCGGCGTTCGGCCGGCTGCCCGACGGCGCCGCGGATCGCGCGGATCGCGACGGTGTGACGATCGCCGCCGCGCTGCGCGCCATCGGGGAGACCGGTGACCCGGCGTCGGCCCGGCGCGCGGCCGGGGACATCGCGGCGTACCTCGAGCTGCACATCGAGCAGGGTCCCCGGCTCGCCGACGGCGGGAGCGCGCTGGGGGTGGTGAGCGACATCGTCGGCATCCTCCACGCCCGGGTCACCGTGCGCGGGCGCCAGGACCATGCCGGCGCGACGATCATGACCGCGCGGGCCGACGCCCTCGCCGCCGCGGCGGAGATGATCGTCGCGATCGAGTCCATCGCCGGTGCCCTGCCCGACGCGGTCGGGACCGTCGGTGAGATCGCGGTGCGGCCGAACGCGAAGAACGTCGTTCCCGGCGAATGCGTGTTCTCGCTCGATCTGCGGGCCCGGAGCGAGGAGACCGTCGACCGGCTCGGTCGCGAGGTCCGCTCCGCGATCCGCCGGATCGGCGACGCCCGGGGGGTGACCAGCGCGATCGACGTGCTCTCGCGGGTGCCCGCGGTGCCGCTCGACCCGGCGCTCCGCGATCTGTTCCTCCGCGCCGCGACCGCGGTCGGCGTCGCCGCGCCCGAGCTCTTCTCCGGCGCCGGGCACGACGCCGAGAACGCGCAGCTCGCCGGCGTGCCGACCGGAATGCTCTTCGTCCGGTCCACCGGGGGGAGCCACAACCCGAACGAGCTTGCCTCCGACGCCGACGCGGCGCTCGGCGCGCAGGCCCTGGCCCTGGCGCTCGCGGAGCTCGCCACCTGACCCCGGCCACCTGACCGCGGACCCGTCGGGTGCGCCCGGCGGCCCGCGGCGCTATCTTCGTGCCAGTTCACGTGAACTGGCGGACCGGGGAGGCAACCAACGTGGCGCGAGCGACGATCCGCAGGACCCTACCGGCGACCTACCGCATCGGCGAGCTGGCCGCGAAGGTCGGCCTGACCGAGCGGACGATCCGGTATTACGAGGAGCTCGGTCTGCTCGACTCGGTGAAGCGCCTGGACGGTGGTACCCGGGTCTACACCGCGGACGACGTCCGCCGCCTCAAGTTCATCCGCAAGCTCAAGCTGCTCGGCCTGTCGCTCCAGGAGATGGGCGAGCTCGAGGGCGTCTACACCCGCCAGCGCAGCAACAGCGCGGTCCTGCCGCGGCTCATCGAGCTGCTCGACGCGCATCTGGAGACCGTGGATGCCCGGCTCGCCGAGCTCGGCGCGCTGCGGGATGAGATCCGCGCGTATCGCGAGCACGTCGCGCAGCGCCTGCTGGAGGAGCGATGAGCCCGGTCAGCCCGGTCAGCCCGGTCATCCTGGGCGCGGCCCGCACGCCGATCGGCGCGTTCGGTGGATCGCTCGCGCCGCTCACCGCGCCGCAGCTGGGCGCGATCGCGATCCGCGCCGCGGTGGAGCGCAGCGGTCTCTCCGGGGACGCCATCGACGAGGTGTTCATGGGGAACGCGGTGCAGGCCGGCGTTGGGCAGGCGCCCGCGCGCCAGGCCTCGCTCGGGGCCGGCCTGGCGCGAAGCATTCCCTGCACGACCATCAACAAGGTCTGCGGCTCGGGCCTCAAGGCGGTGATGCTCGCCGCCTCGCAGATCGCCGCGAGCGAGGCACGGGTCATCGTCGCGGGCGGCATGGAGAGCATGTCGAACGCGCCGTACCTCCTGCGGGGCCTGCGGCAGGGACTGTCGCTCGGCGAGCACGCGATGGAGGACGCGAACCTCGTCGATGGCCTGGTCGACGCGTATGGCGGCGGGCCCATGGGCCTGGGCGGCGAGAAGGCCGCGGCGAAGTCGCATCTCACGCGCGAGGACCAGGACCGCTTCGCCCTGGGCTCCTACCAAAAGGCGATCGCCGCGCAGCGGCGCGGCGCGTTCGACGCGGAGATCGTTCCCGTCGACGTGCCCGGGCGGAAGGGCGCGGTCACCCGGGTCGCGACGGACGAGACCCCGCGGGAGACCTCGCCGGAGGCGCTCGCCGCGCTCCGGCCGGCCTTCACGCCCGAAGGCACCGTCACCGCGGGGAACGCCTCGAAGATCAACGACGGTGCCGCGGCCGTGGTCGTGGCCGCGGCCGACCGCGCGGCCGAGCTCGGCGCGCGGCCGCTCGCCCGGATCGTCGCGCAGGCCCAGTTCGCCCACGAGCCGGAGCTCTTCCTCCTCGCGCCGGCCGGCGCGATCGCGCGCTGCCTGGAGAAGGCCGGATGGACGGTCGGCGATGTCGACCTGTTCGAGGTGAATGAGGCCTTTTCCGGCATCGAGGCGGTCCGTCGCGAGCTCGGTATCCCCGAGGAACGGTTCAACGTCAACGGCGGAGCGGTCGCGCTGGGCCATCCGATCGGCGCCTCCGGCGCGCGGCTCCTCGTCACGCTGCTGTACGCGCTCCGCGCGCACGGCGCGCGGCGGGGCGTCGTCTCGCTCTGCCTGGGGGGCGGTGAAGCGGTCGCGCTCGCGGTGGAGGCGCTGTGACCGCGCTCACCGGGGTGGGCGCGGCCGGCCCGGTCACCGAGGTCGGCGTCGTCGGGGCGGGGACGATGGGCGCCGGGATCGCGCAGGTCTGCGCGACCGCGGGCCTCCAGGTGCTCCTCGTCGACGTCGGCCTGGACCAGCTCCGGCGCGGCCAGGACGCGATCGGCGCCTCGCTCGCGATCCTCGAGCGGAAGAAGAAGCTTCCGCGTCCCGCAGCCGAGATCACCGGGCGGATCCGCACCTCGACCAGCGTGGGCGACCTCGCGCGCGTCGGATTCGTCATCGAGGCGGTCTACGAGGACGCCGGGGTGAAGACCGAGCTCCTGCGCAAGCTCGACGGGTGCTGCGGTCCGCGGACGATCCTGGCCTCGAACACCTCGTCGATCTCGATCACCCGGCTCGCCGCCGCGACGAAGCGCCCGGCCCAGGTCGTGGGGATGCATTTCCTGAACCCGGTGCCGGTGATGGGCTACGTCGAGCTCGTCCGGGGGCTCCAGACGAGCGACGAGACGATGGCCGCGACGCAGGCGCTTGCCGGCACGCTCGGAAAGATCGCGGTCGAATCGAAGGACGTGCCGGGCTTCATCGCGAACCGGATCCTCATGCCGATGATCAACGAGGCGGTGTTCGCGCTCGCCGAGGGCGTCGGGACGGCCGAGGCGATCGACACGATGATGCGCGGCCTGAACTTCCCGATGGGGCCGCTCGCCCTCGCCGATCTCATCGGCCTCGACGTGTGCCTGGCGATCCTCGAGGTCCTCCACCGCGACCTTGGCGACCAAAAGTACCGGCCGGCACCGCTCCTCCGCCAGTACGTGCAGGCCGGCTGGCTCGGGCGGAAGAGCGGCCGCGGATTCCACGGGTACCCCCCCGCGACCGGGGCGGCAGGATGACCCGGGTCGAACGAGGGGCGCGATGACCACGATCTCGTCGTCCGACCGCTCCGACACCGGCGACGCCGGCTTCGATCTCTCGCTCACCCCCGAGCAGGCGCTGGTGCAGCGGACGGCGCGTGACTTCGCGACGGAGCGGCTGCTGCCGATCGCCGCCCAGATCGATCGCGACGCCGCCGTGCCGAAGGAGATCCTCCGTGAGCTCGCGGGGCTTGGCTTCATGGGCGTCTGCGTCCCGACCGAACTCGGCGGGGCGGGTCTCGATGCGGTGTCCTACGTCCTCGCGCTCGAGGAGATCAACCGGGCCTGCGCCTCGACCGGCGTGATCATGAGCGTGAACAACTCGCTGGTCTGCGATCCGCTCCTCCGCTACGGCACCGCCGCCCAGCGGGAGCGCTGGCTCCGCCCCCTCGCGGCCGGCGCGACGCTCGGCTGCTTCGCGCTGTCCGAGCCGGCGTCGGGCTCCGACGCGAAGTCGATGCGGTGCAGCGCGCGGCGGGACGGCGAGGGCTGGGTCCTGAACGGGACGAAGAACTTCATCACGAACGGGGCATCCGCGGACACGGTCCTGGTGTTCGCGCAGACCGACCCGGAGAAGGGACACCGCGGCATCGCGGCCTTCCTGGTGGACAAGCCGAGCCCGGGGCTGGAGATCGGGAAGATCGAGCACAAGCTCGGGATCCGCGGGTCGGACACCGCGCAGCTGGTGTTCGAGGGGTGCCGGGTCGGCGCCGAAGCGCTGCTCGGAGAGACCGACCGGGGCTTCAAGATCGCGCTCTCGACCCTCGATGGCGGTCGCATCTCCATCGCCGCGCAGGCGGTCGGGATCGCCCGCGCCTGCCTCGAGGACGCCCTCGCGTACGCGAAGGAGCGGGAGGCGTTCGGGAAGCCGATCGCCGATCTCCAGGCGATCCAGTGGATGCTGGCGGACATGGCGACCGAGACCGACGCGGCCCGCCTGCTCACCTGGCGGGCGGCGGCGCGCAAGGAGCGGGGCGAGCCGTTCACCGCCGAGGCGGCGATGGCCAAGCTGTTCGCGTCGGATGTCGCGATGAAGGCGAGCCGCGACTGCATCCAGATCTTCGGCGGCTACGGCTACCTCACCGATTTCCCGGCCGAGCGGCACTATCGCGACGCGAAGATCACCGAGATCTACGAGGGCACGAGCGAGATCATGCATCTGGTCATCGCCGCGGACACCCTCGGATGATCCCGCCGACCGGCGGCGCCGGGGCGATCGTCCTGCTCGTCGTCGCGGCGCTGGGCTTCGGCGCGTTCGCRTACCGGACGACGAAGCTCTACCGCTACCTTCGGCTCGGTCGGGACGAAGACCGCGGCGACCAGCCCCGGCGCCGGATCCGCGATGGGCTCGTCATCTACCTGCTGCAGCGGAAGCTCTTCAAGCGGCCGTATCTCGTCCGTGGGCTCGCGCATGCGCTCATCTTCTGGGGCTTCCTCGTGATCACCGCCGGCACGCTCGATCTCCTGCTGAGCGGGATCCTCGGCCGGCGCCTGCCGGGGACCGAGAGCGCCGCGTTCGTGTGGCTCGTCGACCTCTTCGCCGTCCTCGTGCTCGGGTCGATCGCCCTCGCCGCGGTCCGCCGCCTGTTCTTCAAGCCGCCGCGGATGCACATCGCGCTCGACGGCTACGTGATCCTCGGTCTCATCGCGACGCTGATGCTCTCGCTCGTCGCCTTCGAGTCCGCGGGCACCGCGGCGGACCTGCTCGCGCGCGGGCAGACCGCGCCGCCGCTCGGCGCCGTCTTCGCCCCGCTGCTCCGCGGCCCCGCGGCGGCCCCGCTGTTCGCGTTCTCCTGGTGGGTGCACGTCGTCACGGTCCTCGCCTTCGCCGCCTACCTGCCGCAGTCGAAGCATCTGCACATCGTCACCACGCTGCCGAACGTGTACTTCCGCGCCCAGCGGCCCCGGGGCGCGCTCGCGCTCATCCCCGACATCGAGGAGCAGGAGTCCTTCGGCGCGACGTCGCTGCGCGACCTCTCCTGGAAGCAGCACCTCGACGGCTACACCTGCACCGAGTGCGGCCGCTGCTCCGACAATTGCCCGGCCGCCGCAACGGGGAAGCCGCTCGATCCGCAGAAGATCGTCCTCGACCTGCGTGACCTCCTCCTAGCCGAGGGCGACGCGCTCCTCGCGGATCCGGCCGCCCGGGGGACCGCGCCGGCCCACCAGATGGCGACGAAGCCGGAGGAGCTCTGGGGCTGCACGACTTGCGCCGCCTGCGTCGAGTCCTGCCCGGTGACGATCGAGCACATCGACAAGATCGTCGACCTGCGCCGGGCGCTCGTGATGATGGAGTCGGCCGCGCCGCCGGAGGCCCAGCGGGCGATGACGAACATCGAGCGCGTCGGCAACCCCTGGGGCGAGGACGCCGATTCCCGGGGGGCGTGGGCCGACGGGCTCGGCATCCCGACGTTCGCCGAAGCCCCGGACGCCGAATATCTCTACTTCGTCGGCTGTGCCGCGTCGTTCGACCGCCGCAATCAACGCGTCGCGAAGGCGCTCGCCCGGATCCTCCAGGAGGCCGGGGTCTCGTTCGCCATCCTCGCGAGGGAGGAGACCTGCACCGGCGATCCGGCCCGGCGGATCGGCAACGAGTACCTCTGGCAGCTCCAGGCGAAGCGCAACATCGAGACCTTCGGCCGCTACCGGGTGCGCAAGATCATCGCCTCGTGCCCGCACTGTTTCAACACCATCGCGAACGAATACCCGCAGCTCGGCGGGCGCTACGAGGTGGTCCACGCCCTGCAGCTGGTCGAGCGGCTCGTCGCGGAGCGCAAGATCGCCCTCTCCCCGGGCGCGGACGAGACCGTCGCGTACCACGACCCCTGCTATCTCGGTCGCCATAACGGCATCTACGACCAGCCGCGCGACGTCCTCGACGCGATCCCCGGTGTCCGGCGGATCGAGGTCGAGCCGCATCATCGCGAGCGCGGCTTCTGCTGCGGCGCGGGCGGTGGGCGGATGTGGATGGAGGAGAAGGTCGGTGAGCGGATTAACCATCGTCGTGTCGACCAGATCGTCGCCGCCGGCCGGGCCCAGGGCGCGCCGCTGGCGAAGGTCGCGTCCGGCTGTCCGTTCTGTCTCATCATGCTCGACGAGGGCGTCGGCGCGAAGGGCATCGCTGAGCAGCTCCGGCCCGTCGACGTGCTCGAGCTCGTCGCGGCGCGGCTGGGCCCCGCCGCCGCCGTCCCGGGGCGTGAAGGAGGACCAGCGGCCGGATGAGGATCGTCGCCTGCGTGAAGCAGGTCCCCGACTCGACCGCCAAGATCAAGGTCGGCGCCGATGCGCGGTCGATCGTGACCGACGGACTCACCTGGTCGATCTCGCCGTATGACGAGTACGCCGTCGAGCTCGCGCTCGAGCACAAGGATGGCGATCCGGCGACGACGGTGAGCGTGGTGACCGTCGGCCCGGGCCGCGCGAAGGACGCGCTCCGCCAGGCGCTCGCGATGGGTTGCGATGACGCGACGCTCATCACCGGGGACGGCGCCGACCAGGCCTCGGCCGGCGACATCGCCGCGGCGCTCGGGAGCGCCATCGCCGACCTCGGGCCGGATCTGGTGGTCTGCGGAAAGCAGGCCTCCGATGACGACCAGGGCCTGGTCGGCCCGGCGCTCGCGGCGCGCCTGGGCTGGCCGCATGTCGCCCTGGTGACGAAGTTCGCCGCGGGCGACGGCGGCTTCGAGATCTGGAAAGAGGTCGAGGGCGGGCATGAGGTCTGGAAGGCGACCGGCCCGGTCGTGCTAACGGTGCAAAAGAGCGCGAAGGAGCCCCGGTATCCCTCGCTCCCCGGGATCATGAAGGCGAAGAAGAAGGAGATCCCCGAGCGGGCCTTCGTCGCCGCGGATGGTCCGCGCATCGAGCTCCTCAGGCTCGAGCCCCCGCCGCAGCGCGGCGCCGGGAAGATCCTCCGCGACGGCGACCCGGCCGCCCTCGCGACGGAGCTCGTCACCCTGCTCCGTGACGAGGCGAAGGTCCTGTGAGCGGGCCGGAACGGAGCCTCGCGGTCTGGGTGATCGCCGAGCGTGCCGCCGCCGGCGGGCTTCGCCGGGTGTCGAGCGAGCTCGCGGCGAAGGCGGCGACGCTCGCCGCCGGCGGCACGGTCACGGTCCTCGAAGTGACCGGCGAGCGGGTGTCCGCGGTCGCCGCCGCGGCCGCGCTCGCCGAGCGCGCGGACGCGGCGACGCCCGACCTCGTCCTGGTCGGCGCGACCGCCGCCGGCCGGGACCTCGGCGCGCGGCTCGCGGCGATCCGGGGGTGGGCCTATCTCTCGGAATGCTCCGACGTCCGGGTGGCCGATGGCGCGACCCAGGCCGACCGGGCGCTGTACGCGGGAAAGGTGCGCGCGAGCGTGCGGGCCCCGCTGCCGGCGGTGTGCAGCGTCCGTCCGAACGCCTTCCCCCTCGCCGCGGGCGCCCCCGAGCCGGCCGTCACGGCGCTTCCGGCAGCGGCCGACGAACGGCTCACCTTCGTCCGCTTCGAGGCGAGCGAGACCACGGGCACGCGGGTGCCGCTGGCCGAGGCCCGCGTCGTCGTCGCCGGCGGCCGGGGGCTGCGCGGCCCCGAGAATTGGCCGCCGGTTGAGGAGCTCGCCGATGTGCTCGGCGCGGCGCTCGGGGCGTCCCGCGCGGTGACCGACGCCGGCTGGCGCCCGAACGAGGAGCAGGTCGGACAGACCGGCCGGACCGTGAGCCCGGACCTGTACATCGCGCTCGGGATCTCGGGCGCGATCCAGCACCTCGCGGGGATGACCGCGAGTAAGGTCATCGTCGCGGTGAACAAGGACCCGGACGCCGACATCTTCAAGGTGTGCGACTACGGCGTCGTGGCCGACCTGGCGACGTTCCTTCCGTCCTTCATCGCCGCGGTGAAGCAGGCGAAGGGAGCGGCGTAGCGTGTTCCCCTTCGCCGGTGCCGACGAGCGCGATCTCGCCGCCGCGGTCGCCACCTACGTCGGTCGCCTCGAGCCCCGGATCCCGGCGGCCGAGGCGGAGGGGCGGCTCCCGGCGGATGTCATCCGCGAGCTCGGGCGCCTCGGGGTCCTCGGAATGAGCATCCCCGCGGCGGACGGCGGCCTCGGCGCCGGCGCGGTCGCGTTCGTGCTGGTCCTCGAGGAGCTCGCCGCGGCGTGGCCGTCGCTCGCGGTCGGCGTCTCGGTGAACAGCGGCATCGTCGCCGGCTCCATCGTGCGCCTCGGGACCGCCGAGCAGCGGGCGGCGTGGCTGCCACAGCTCAGCGATGGCCGTGGCCTTGCCTCGTTCTGCCTCACCGAGCCCTCATCCGGATCGGACGCCGCGTCCCTTCGTGCCACCGCGCGACCGGACGGCGACGGCTGGCGGATCAGCGGGCAGAAGCTGTTCGTCACGAACGCGCGCTACGCCCCGTGCTTCATCGTGCTCGCCCGCGTCGGCGCGGCCGAGGAGCGCCGGCCGCACGCCGGCATCACCGCGTTCATCGTCCCGGCCGGGTCGCCGGGCCTGGGCATCGGGCCGGGTGAGCACAAGATGGGCCTCCTGGCCTCGGACACGAGCGCGGTGACGCTCAAGGATGTCCGCGTCGGCGCGGACTCGCTCCTCGGCACGGTCGGCAAGGGCTTCGGCGACGTCGCCCTGGCCGGGCTCGATTCCGGACGGGTGGGCATCGCCGCGCAGGCCGTGGGCCTCGCCCGCGGCGCGCTCGCCCGGGCGACCGCCTACGCGAACGAGCGCGAGCAGTTCGGCGTCCGGATCGGATCGTTCGGCGCGATCGGCGCCTCCCTCGCCCGGGCCCGCACCGAGATCGAGGCCGGTCACCTCCTGGCCCTCCGGGCGGCGTGGCTGAAGGACCGCGGCCGGCCGTTCGCCCGCGAGGCCGCCGAGGCGAAGCTCTACGCCAGCGAGGCCGCGAACCGGGCGACGTACGCTGCGCTCCAGGTGTTCGGCGGCTACGGCTTCATGCGCGATTACGTGATCGAGCGCTACGCGCGGGATGCCCGGGCGACGACGATCTATGAGGGCACGAGCGAGATCCAGCGCCTGGTCATCGCGCGATCGCTGGTCGCGGCATGAAGACGACGACCGACAGCCGGGAGCGCTGGCGCGAGATCTACGCGGCGGCGACGGCGAAGCACCCGGAGCGCAAGGCCCGCTTCAGCACCATCTCGGACGAGCCGATCGAGCCGCTCTACACCGCCGACGATCTCGCGGGCTTCGATCCGGCGCGCGACCTCGGTCTCCCCGGGGAGTTCCCGTACACCCGGGGGGTCCACCCGACGATGTATCGCGGACGCCTGTGGACGATGCGCCAGTTCGCCGGCTTCGGCTCGGCGGAGGACACGAATCGCCGCTTCCACTATCTCCTGCAGCACGGCGTGACCGGCCTGTCCACGGCCTTCGACATGCCGACGCTCATGGGACGTGACGCCGACGACCCGATGTCGCGGGGGGAGGTCGGTCGCGAGGGCGTGGCGGTGAGCAGCATCGCCGACATGCGCATCCTGTTCGACCGGATCCCGATGGAGCAGGTCACGACGTCGATGACGATCAACGGGCCGGCCTCGATCCTGTGGGCGATGTACCTCGCGGTCGCCGAGGAGCGCGGCATTCCCCTCACGGCGCTCGGCGGCACGATCCAGAACGACTGTTTGAAGGAGTACATCGCCCAGCGCGAGTGGATCGTTCCGGTGCGGCCGGCGATGGAGCTCGTCGTGGACAGCTTCCGCTTCGGCGCGCGCGAGGTACCGCGGTGGAACACCGTCTCGATCTCCGGCTACCACATCCGCGAAGCCGGCTCGACCGCGCTCCAGGAGCTCGCGTTCACGCTCCTCGACGGCCTGGAGTACGTGAAGTGGGGCGTCGACGCCGGGCTCGACGTGAACGATTTCGCGCCCCATCTGTCGTTCTTCTTCGATGTGCACAACGACTTCTTCGAGGAGATCGCGAAGTTCCGCGCGGCGCGCCGGATCTGGGCCCGCGAGATGGAGCGCCGCCACCACCCGACCAACCCCAAGGCGCTCCACCTGCGCACGCACGCCCAGACCGCCGGCGTGTCCCTCACCGCGCAGCAGCCGTACAACAACGTCGTCCGGGTCGCCCTGCAGGCGCTCGCGGCGGTCCTCGGTGGCACCCAATCGCTGCACACGAACTCGCTCGACGAGACCTACGCCCTGCCAACCGAGGAGGCGGTGACCCTGGCGCTGCGGACGCAGCAGATCATCGCTCATGAGTCCGGCGTCGCCGAGACGATCGATCCGCTCGCCGGCTCGTACTACCTCGAGCATCTCACCGACCGGATGGAGCGTGGCTTCGAGCGGTACCGTGACGAGATCGACGCGCTGGGCGGGATGGTCGAGGCAGTCGAGCGTGGCTATCCGCAGCGCGAGATCATCGAGTCGTCGTTCCACTTCCAGCAGCAGGTCGACGAGGGGGAGAAGGTGATCGTCGGCATCAACAAGTACCAGATGGACGAGGAGCCGACGAAGATCCCGACCCTGGCGATCGATCCGGACGTCGAATCGCGCCAGGTCGCGCGTACCGCCGAGGTCCGGCGCACCCGTGACGCCGGCCGCTGGCGCGAGGCGATGGACCGCCTGCGGGCCGCGGCGGTCGCGCACGGTGAGCTCATGCCGGCGTTCCTCGAATGCGCCCGCAGCCAGGCGACGGTCGGGGAGCAGGTCGAGGTGCTGAAGGGCGTCCACGGCGTGTATCACGACCCGGGATACTTCTAGGTGTCCGACGCGATGACCGCGGCGGAGCTCCTCGCGACGGTGGACGCCGGCTGGCGGCGCTTCCGCGAGGCGGTGCGCCACGTCGGCCGGGCGAAGATGGCCGAGCAGACCGGCGCGGGGTGGAGCTATCACGATCTGGTGGCGCACGTCGCCGGCTGGCACGACCTCACCGCGCGGCGCCTGCGGGCCTACCGCACGACCGGCACGTTCCCGGGACGAGAGGACGAGTCCTCCGTCGGCATCCCGGCCTTCGCGGACGCCGATGCGTTCAACACGCGGGTGGTGGCAAGTCACCGGCTGGTCGGCCCCGAGGCGCTGACGGATGAGCTCGACACGACGTTCCGCGCGGTGCGAACCGAGCTCAGCCGGCTCACCGACGGGCAGATCCGCGCGAACGACCACTGGGTCGTCCGGCAGACGGCCGCCAGTACCTACGACCACTATGCCGAGCACGCGGCCGAGCTGGCCGCTAGATGAAGCGGCCGATCCGCGTCGTCGTGGCGAAGGCCGGGCTCGACGGCCACGACCGCGGGGCGAAGGTCGTTGCCCGCGCGCTCCGCGACGCGGGCATGGAGGTCATTTACACCGGTGTGCACCAGACCCCCGAGCAGGTCGTCGAGACGGCGCTCCAGGAGGATGCCGACGCGATCGGCCTCTCGCTCCTCTCGGGCGCGCACAACTACATCTTCCCGCGCATCGCCGAGCTCATGAAGGAAAAGGGTATGGACGACGTCCTGCTCTTCGGCGGCGGGATCATTCCCGAGGACGACATCGTCGCCCTGCGGGCGCACGGCGTCGAGCGGATCTTCCAGCCGGGGGCGTCGCTCGACGAGATCACCACGTATCTGCGCGAGGCCGTGGCCAAGCGTCGCGGCCAGCCGGCGTAACGAAGGAGGACTGGCGATGGCGAAGAAGGACGATCGACCGATCGACGCGGGCCTGGTGGCGCTCGCCGGCAAGGACGAGGCCGAGGCGGTCAGGTGGTGGAAGCAGCGGTTCGGCCTCATCGCGGCGATCCCCCAGGACGTCGCCCGGATCGGCGCGCTCACCCCGCAGCTGCGCGAGCTTTCGCGTCTCGACCCGGCCGAGCGCAAGCGGCTCACGAAGGCCCGGATGATGGCCTTCCTCCAGCTGCCGGCCGACCAGCAGGCGCCGATCCTGGCCGCGCGGGCGGCGGCCTTCAATGTCGACCGCGCCCTCCTCGAGAGCGACGAGGCGATCGTGAACGAGCTCAAGCCGTCGGTCCCGGGCGCGGCCGCCTACAACGCACCGCGGTAGTGGAGCTTGGCTTTCGCGCTGACCAGCTGCTCGTGCGAGACACGGTCCGCGAGTTCGTCCGTGAGCGGGTCGTCCCGAACGCCGACCGCTGGAGCGAGGCCGGGGTGGTCCCGCTCGAGCTGCTCCCGGAGCTCGCGCGCCTGGGCCTCACCGGCCTCGCGGTGCCGCCGGAGCACGACGGCGCGGGCCTCGACGTCCTCTCCGCGGCGCTGGTCGCCGAGGAGCTCGGGGCGGGCGACGGCTCGCTCGCGCTCACTCTCGCCGCGCATAATTCGCTTTGCATCGGGCATCTCCTCATCGCCGCCTCCGCGGAGCAGCGCGCCCGGTGGCTCCCGCCGCTCGCCCGTGGGGAGCAGCTCGGCGCCTGGGCGCTCACCGAGCCGGGCTCGGGCTCCGATGCGGTGAACGCCACGACCACCGCACGTCCGGAGGGGGACGGGTGGATCATCAACGGGAGCAAGCAGTTCATCACGAACGGGAGCATCGCCGGCCTCACCGTGGTCATCGCGGCGACCGCCCCCCGCCGGCTCACCGCGTTCGGCATCCCGCGCGGGACGCCCGGCCTGCGTGCCGGCCGCCCCGAGCGGAAGATGGGGCTCTGGGCCTCGGACACCGCGCCGCTGCAGCTCGAGGACTGCCGGGTCCCCGACGCCGATCGCATCGGCGAGGTCGGCGCGGCGTTCGGCGATGTCGCGAAGGTCCTCGATCGCGGCCGGATCGGCATCGGCGCGCTCGCGATCGGGCTCGGCCGTGCGGCGCTCGAGACGGCCGTGGGCTACGCGAAGGAGCGGCGCCAGTTCGGCCGCGCGCTCGCGGAGTTCCAGATGACGCAGTGGAAGGTCGCCCGGGCGCGTACCGAGCTCGACGCCGGCCGGCTGCTCATCCATCGCGCCGCGAGCCGGGCCGATCATGGCCTGCCGTTCCGCCAGGCCGCCTCGATGGGGAAGCTCTACGCCACCGAGGCCGCGAGCCGCGCGGCGAACGCCGCGCTCCAGATCCTCGGCGGCTACGGCTACCTCCGCGACCACCCGGTGGAACGCATCGTCCGTGATCTTCGGCTCATGGAGATCGGCGAAGGGACGAGCGAGATCCAGCGGATCGTCATCGCCCGCGAGCTCATCGCCGCATCTTGAGCGCCGCCGCCGAGCTGCTCGCCCGCGCCGCCGACGGCGACAAACGGAGCACCGCGCGCCTGCTCACGATCGTCGAAAACGACGAGCCCGGGGCGGCCGAGGTCCTTCGCTCCATCTATCCGCGTACCGGCCGTGCCCGGATCGTCGGGGTCACCGGGCCGCCGGGAGGAGGGAAGAGCACCCTCGTCTCCCGGTTGGCGGGCGCGTACCGCGAGCACCACGCTCGGGTGGCGGTGGTCGCGGTGGATCCCTCGAGCCCGTTCAGCGGCGGCGCGATCCTTGGCGATCGCATCCGGATGCGCGAGCGGTTCCTCGACGATGGGCTCTTCATCCGGAGCATGGCGAGCCGCGGGCATGCGGGGGGCCTCTCGCGGGCGACGATGCGGGTCATCAACGTCCTCGATGCGCTCGGCACCGAGGTCGTCATCGTCGAGACCGTCGGCGTGGGCCAGGAGGAGGTCGACGTCGTGCGCGTCGCCGACACCGTCTGCCTGGTCACGGTCCCCGGCCTGGGCGACGACATCCAGGCGATCAAGGCCGGGATCCTCGAGATCGCCGACGTGCTCGTGGTGAACAAGGCCGACCGGCCCGGCGCCGACGAGGCCGTCCGCGACCTCGCGCACATGCTGAGCTTTGGCGCTCCGGTGCGTCCGGCCCCGACGCCGGGCGGATCGGCCGCGACCTGGCGGCCGCCGATCGTCCGCACGAGCGCGACCGGGAACACCGGTGTCCCCGCGCTCATCGACGCGATCGCCGGGCACGACTCCTGGGCCAGGGAGAGCGGCGAACACGAGCGGCGGCGGACCGATGCCGCACGCGCCGAGGTCGAGTCGCTGCTCCAGCAGGCGCTCATCCGCCGCCTCGAGGACCGGATCGGGCCGGGGCGGCTCGAGGCCGCGGTGACGCGGGTCGCGCGCCGCGAGGTCGATCCCTACGCCGCGGTCGAGGAGCTGCTCCGCTCCTGATCCAGCTCACGATCTTCCGTACCGGCGCGGTGCGGCTGGCCCGTGGCCAGTTCGCGCCGTGGCTCGGCGCCGCCGAGCGCGACGAGATGGCGGAGCAGCCGGTCTGGTCCGCCCTCATCCGCTGTCCCGAGGGGCTCATCCTGTTCGACACCGGCCTGCACCCGGTCCACGTCGACCGTCCCGACGCGACGTTCGGCCCGGCGAGCGGCCTGGAGGTGACGATGCGGGCCGAGGACGCGATCGTCCCGCGGCTCGCGGGGCTCGGGGTGCGACCGGAGGACATCACGATCGTGGTGAACAGCCACCTCCATTTCGACCACGCCGGAAACAACCGGGCATTCCTGAAGGCGGCGTTCGTCGTCCAGGCCAAGCAGCTGACGCATGCGAAAGGCCGGGCGAACTTCCCGGGGATCTACTGGGACGATCCCTCGCTCAGCTATCTGCCGACCGACGGCCCGGCCCAGATCGCGAAGGGCGTCGCGGTGGTCCCGACCCCCGGCCACGCCCCCGGCCACCAATCCCTGGTCGTCGATCTCCCCCGGACCGGCCGGGTCGTGCTCTGCGGCGATGCGGCCTACACCCGGGAGAACCTCGAGCGCGATGAGATCCCGGCCCCCGACCCGGCGGCGGCGCGGGCATCGCTCGCGGTCATCCGCGATCTGGTGGACGGGGATCTCGATCGGGCCTTTCCGTCGCACGATGCCGACGCCTTCGCGCGCTGGACGGTGGCGCCGCAGGCTTACCGCTAGTGGGACACTAGCGAAGTCCCTCGCTGACGCTCGGGACCTCAAACCGTCGAGTGA